>Ga0187846_10000194_pt1 | contig 37201 bp, 31 predicted proteins | sample TC_taG_FD_161473 | JGI IMG/M metagenome (GOLD analysis project Ga0187846, IMG submission 161473) | Biofilm microbial communities from the roof of an iron ore cave, State of Minas Gerais, Brazil - TC_06 Biofilm (v2) | ecosystem: Environmental > Terrestrial > Deep subsurface > Cave > Wall biofilm... | reverse complement strand
GCGCTCCAGGCCGGCGCGGTCGGCCACCCGCGTCATGCTGAAGTTCTCGCGCGCGAGGTGGTATTCGAAATAGACGCGTTCGAACTGGTCGCGTGCTTCGCGCAGCGGCTGATCCAGGCTCACCGGAACTGCGCCGGCCGCGGCCGCGCCCGCGTTCTCCTGGGGCCGGACCTGGGCGGCATCGCGCGCATCGTTGACGACCGGCGCCTCCACCGCCTGCCGCAACGCGTGCGCGTTGCGGGCCTGGCGCGCGTGCTCCAGTCCGCTGCGCACCGACGACAGCAGGCGCGACATCGCGATCGGCTTCTCGAGGAAATCGAGGGCGCCGAAGCGCGCCGCCTCGCTCGCCGTGTCGATCGTCGCGTGGCCCGACATCATGATGACCGGCATCGTCAGTTGGCCGTTCGCCGCCCATTCCTTCAGCAGCGTGACACCGTCGGTGTCGGGCATCCAGATGTCCAGCAGCACGAGGTCCGGCGGCTCGGTGTGGCGCATCGTGCGCGCTGAAGCGGCGCTGTCGGCCGTCAGCACGACATGCCCTTCGTCCGAAAGGATCTCGGAGAGCAGTTCCCGGATGCCGATTTCGTCGTCAACGACCAGGATATTGGCCATGTGTGGCGCAAATCGTCCGGGCGACTAGGCGGCCGTCGCGGCCTCGACCACGCGTCGGAACACGACCGTCACGGTCGCTCCAGCGCCCCCGAGGCGGTTGATCACCTCGACGCTGCCATCGTGTTCGTCAACGATTTTCTTCACCATCGCCAATCCGAGGCCCGTTCCGCGCGGCTTGGTCGTCACGTACGGTTCGAACGCCCGTCTAAGTATATTCGCCGGGAATCCGGGGCCGTTGTCCTCGACCGAAAGGCGCACCGCGCGAGCGGTCGAGCCGGAACTGCGGGCCCGCTCGTCGATCGCCACCGACTCGGTGCGGATAACGATCCGCCCGCCCTCGCCGCCGGAGCGGGGCGCGCCGGCCGCCTGCGCGCCGGCGATCGATTCCTGTGCGTTCGCAACCAGATTGTGAACCAGCTGGCGCAGGTGTGAGGGGTCGCCCTCGATCATCGGCAGCTCGGGGGAAAGCTGCAAAGTGATACGTACCCCCGGCAGGCGGCCGGCTTCGTCGGCGCCCATGCGCTCGGCGCGCCTTTCGGCCCGCTGTTCGGCCCCATACAGCGAGCCGATCTCTTCCACCAGCGCGTTCAAGTCGAGCGGTGCAAGCTGCACCGGCGGCAGTCTTGCGTATTCGCGGAACTCGTCGACCATCCGCTTCATCGCAGCGACCTGGTTGACGATCGTCGAGGCACCGCGCGCCAGTACATCGGCTTGGTCAGCAGGCAGCTCGCCGGCCAGCTTCATCTGCAGCCGCTCCGCAGCCAGCTGGATCGGCGTGAGCGGATTCTTGATCTCATGGGCCAGGCGCCGCGCGACTTCGCCCCAGGCCACGGCCCGCTGGGCCGAAATCACCTGCGTGATGTCGTCGAACACGATCACCGTTCCGGGGCGCGCATCCAGCGGCAAGCGCGAGCCGCGTGCCAGCAGCGAGAGGGGTTCGGCGCCGGGCTGGGCTCCTGCGCGATCGAGTTTCATCTGGCGCTGCCAGGAATCCTTCGGGGTAGCGGCCAGCGAGTGGTCGCGGAACGCAGCCGCCACGTGCTCGGCCAGCTGCGGGTGCACGTCGGCAAGTGCTTCACCGATCCGGTTCTCCATCCGCACGCCAAGGATGCGCCCGGCGCCGAGGTTCGCCGTCACGATGCGCGAATCGGCGTCGAGCACGATCACCCCCGCCGAAAGATTGGCCAGCACACGCTGCAGGAAGCCTTTGGCGGTCTCCAGCTCGCGCGAGCGCGCCTCCAGCGTTTCCCGCGCGTCCGAAAGCTGGCGCGTCATTTCGTTGAAGGAGCGTGTCAACACGTTCAACTCGTCGTTGCCGGCGAACTCGCGCACGGGGCGGTAGTTTCCCTCGGCCACCGCGCGCGTGCCGGCAGCAAGCTCGATCAGCGGCTCGGTCATCGAACCGGCCAGCATCACGCTCGAGGCGATCGCCGCAAAAATCAGCAACAACAGCGTCAGAGTCAGCGTCAGCCGGTACATCTTCTGCAGGCCGACACGCGACAGCGACAGCTGTTGATACTGCTCGTTGCCGGATTGCAGCGTCTGCAGATCGGCCGCAACGTCCGGAGCGACCGAACGACTCAGTTGCAGGAAGCTGGGTTCAGCCAGGCGCACGCCCGCTGGTGCCTCGCGCGGACCCGCGGTGCCCAACGCCAGCGAGGAGCCCGAGACCAGCACCGGCGGCGACGGAGACGGAACCGGGACGATCACCCGAGTGCGCAGGCCGCCGCCGGGTTCGGTCGATCCCTCGTCGCCCTCGATCACGGCCAGTCCGCGCGCGTCCTGCGCGGCGCGCAACGTTCTCGGGCTGGGAAGAAGTGGCGGCAGCAGGCCGCCGCTGCGGGTGCTGCTGGAGGCGATCAACGCCCCGCTGGCCGTGACCCACAGCACCTCGTCGGCGCCCGCGCGTTCCCTCAGCTGCTCGAGTTTGCGGATCTGGTCGGCAGGCGGGGTGTCGGCCAGCTCGGCCGCCATCGTGTGCGCCCGGTCGCGCAGCTCGTCGCGCTGCCCCTCGAGGACCGCGCGGCCGAGCTCCAGCCCGGAATTGAGCGCGCCTTCGACCTGGACGTTGAACCACGATTCGATCGAACGCGAGATGAACAGCGACGATACCAGGTAGACCATCACGCCCGGCACAACGCCGATCAGCGCGAAAGCCAGCGCGAAGCGCGTCATCAGACGGGCGCCGAAGCGCCCGCGGCGCACGCGGTGCGCCAGCCGCAGCGACAGGGCGGTGACGACCGCAAACAGCACGAGCGCGATCACGCCGTTCAACCCCAGCAGCAGCGGATAGTTGCGCTCGAACGCGGGGCTGTTGCCGCTCGCAAGCGCGAGCACCAGCAGCAGCACTCCGGCGAGCGCGAGGGCGCCGATCAGACCGTAGCGAACGATGCGGGGCACGGCAGGTGCACGAACGTCAGTGTTGCGGGTCGGCAGCGATCTTGACCGGCTCCCAGGCCGAGGCGAGTGCCCAATCATGGTTGGTCAGCGAATCGACCTGGAACGGCTTCGGAAGCATGGTCGTATCCAGCCGCAGGCGCACGCGGGACACCAGGTGATCGCGCGATTGCGCCACGGCGCGATCCGCAACCTTCCATCCACGCACCGTGCGCACGTTTGCCATCGCCTCTTCGAACGTATCGAACGGTTGCGGCAGCGCTCCCTGTCGCGACAGCCGGAACTGCCGGGTCAGTGGACTGTAGCTCAGCCGGTACACGCGCGTCTCCGACGCGAGCCGCTTGTCGAACCAGTACCAGCGCGTTCGCACCAGCTCGAAATCGATTGCGAAATATACGGGGATGCCGTGCGTAACCGCCTCCTCGATCGCCGGCGACGGTTCGAACGCGAATTGCGCGTTCAGGTACAACCCCGGCTCGGGATCGTCCCGCACCTCCAGCTCGGCCGACTGCACCGAAACCTGCTGCTCCGCCCACGCATGCCGTGCCGGCGCCAGAGCCAACGCCAGCCCCGACGCCAGTAAGGCGGCGAGGCAGGTTCTGCGAGCTGCCGCGCCGGCGCGCACCGCCCGGTCGATTTGCGTCAGCACGTTAGGACTTTCTCGAGGAGGGCGAAGAAAAAACCGTCATGATCGGTCGGCAGGTCTGGTGGCAGGCCGGCCGCGTGCCCTGCGTCCGCGCTACCGGCGCCGGTCGGGAGCAGCTGGCACCAGCGGTCGGGCGCGCCCGGCAGCGCGACCGCGCGCGCGTCCGGGTGCCGCTCGAGGAACGAATCCGCCTGCTCGTGCGCCTCCTGGCGAAAGACCGAACAGACCACGTAAAGCAATCTACCAGCGGGTGCCAACAGCGGCCATACGGCATCGAGCAAACGAGCCTGGTTCGTTGCTAATTGCGCAACATCGGCTTCGCGGCGCAGCCACGGGATGTCCGGGTGGCGGCGCACAATGCCGGACGCGGTGCATGGCGCATCGAGCAGGATGCGATCGTATGGCCTCCCGTCCCAGTATGTAGCGGGGTCACCCGCATCCGCGACCATGACCCGCACCCGCGACTGCTGCAGCCCCAGGCGCAAGAGGTTCTCGTCGACGAGCCCGGCGCGGACGGCATCGACCTCGACAGCGTCGACGTTCGCGTCCGACAGCTCGGCCAGATGGCCCGTCTTGCCACCCGGCGCCGCGCAGGCGTCCAGCACGCGCATCGCGTCGCGTGTCTGCAGCCAGGGCGCGGCCATTTGCGCGCCGGCATCCTGTACCGACACCAACCCTTGCGCGAACCCCGGTATGCGCGCGACCGGCACCGGCCGTTGCAGCCTCACGGCACTTGGCCCGACGCGGGCGGCGGCAATCGACTGTTCGCGCAGCAAAGCCAGGTAGCCATCCACGTCGCCGCGCCGGCGATTGACGCGCAGCACGAGCGGCGGCGGTGCGGCGGCGCTCGCGAGAACACTCTCCCATCGGTCGGGTTGATCACGCCGGACCTGCTGCAACCACCAAGGCGGAACGTTCAGCCGTGTGGCATCGTCCAGCAGGAGCTGCGGCACCAGCTCGGCGCGCCTGCGCAGGAACGAGCGCAATAGCGCATTAACAAACCCTGCCGCCGCGCGCACCTGCGGCTGGCTACGCGCGGCCTGCACCGCCTGGTCGACCAGTACGTGCTCGTGATAGGTATTGTCGAGCAGCTGCGACAGCGCCACCGCGAGCAGGCCGCCGATTTCCGGCGCCGGTGGACGGGATGCGAGGCGCTGCAGCAACGCATCGATCAGCGCGCGATGGCGCATTGCCCCGTGGCAAACGTCGCGCACGGCGGCGCGAAGCGGGGTCGGACCCGCCGAACCATGCTGCAGTTCGAGAGCACGGTCCAATGCGTGGCCGCTGTGTACTCGCACCCATACCGGCGCGGCCGCGCGTAGGACCTCCGAGAGCGGCGCTCCTGCCGGCATGTTCAGTTGCAGGAGGTTTGCCAGCGCGTGCCGGGTGCGATAGGCGTCCCGCGCAGAAATTCCTGCACGCGCAGCCGCCGGCCGCCGGCACGCTGCAATTCGTCGATCACCAGAACGCCTTCGCCACAAGCGACGCGAATGCCCTCGTCCGCGGCGGCGAGCACCACTCCCGGCACGGCACCATGCGCCTGAGCGGTCGCGTGCGCCGACCAGACTTTCACGAGTACTCCTTCCAGCCGCCCGCTCGCACCGGGTTGCGGGTCGAACGCACGGACGCGCCGTGCAAGCAGTGCGGCTGGCGCAAACCAGTCGAGCGACGCTTCCTCGCGCCCGACCTTGCGCGCATACGTGACGCCTTCGACCGGTTGCGGGACTGCATCCCACGAGGCGCCGGTAGCCTCATCGAGCCACGCCAGTGCCAGTTTCGCTCCGAGGTGCGCGAGCCGTTCGGTCAGTGCGCCTGCAGTGTCGTCGGATTCGATCGGGATCGTTTGTGCACCCAGGATCGGCCCGGTGTCCAGTCCAACGTCCATCTGCATCAGCGTGATGCCGGTAACGGCATCGCCGGCTTCGATCGCACGTGCAACCGGAGCGGCCCCGCGCCATCGAGGAAGCAACGATGCGTGGATATTGATCGCGCGCGCGACCCCGCTGCGCCCGCGCACCCCGCGCGGAATGTCGAGCACCGATTGCGGCAGGATCAGCCCGTAGGCCGCCACCATCAGCAGGTCGGGTGCGGCGGCAGCCAGGGCGCGCAGCGCTTCTCGCGCTCCGCCGCTGCCGTCGGTCTCGCGCAGCGAGCGCGGCGTGGCCAGCGGCAGGCCTCGAGTGGCCGCGAGCGCGCCTACTTCGCTCACGCGCGGCTTCCAACCCCGCCCGGCGGGACGCTCCGGTTGCGTCAGCACCTGGCAGACGTCGTGGCCGGCGTCCAAAATGGCTTGCAGCGCCAATGCCGCGAAGCGGGGGGAGCCTGCGAAAGCGATTCGCATCTTGCCCGGCGTTTCTTCAAATGAGGCCGGAGCGTCCCGGTGGGATCTCGCTCAGGCGGCAGTCTGCCGGGCGTGACGCTTGCGCATCCGCGTGCGGATCCGGGTCTGTTTCAGCAGCGAAAGGTACTCGACGAAAACGCGACCCTCCAGGTGATCCATCTCGTGCTGCACGCACACGGCCAGCATGCCGTCGCAGTCCCGTTCGAACGGGCGACCGTGCTCGTCCATTGCGCGCACCCGCACACTGACGGGACGACGCACAGTCTCGTACACGCCGGGGACCGACAGGCAGCCCTCCTCGCACACCGCCGTCTCCTCGGACGCCCACAGCAGCTCGGGGTTGATGAACACGTGCAGCGTATCCTTGTCTTCGGACACGTCGATCACGATGACACGCTCGTGCACGTCGACCTGCGTGGCCGCCAGGCCGACCCCGGGTGCCGAGTACATCGTTTCGGCCATGTCGGCCACGAGCTTGCGCAGCCGGTCGTCGAAAACCGTGACAGGTCGCGCAAGCTTTTTCAGGCGCGGGTCGGGATATTCCAGGATGGCAAGCTGGCTCATTCGTCAGCCCATAAAACTACCCATGGTCATGGCAGGCCCCCAAACCGGAATATTGTGGTGATCCGCGTCTTTTTCATCGTTTCCTGCACCGCCATGGCGCGATACTGGCGCCGGCGAATCACGTGCCGCCGGTAGGCCGACATCCAGTCGGATCCATTGCGATATCAAAGGTTTGGACGCACAATTTTACGGGATCCATAGCCCCGCCCTTTACCCCCTTCGAGGCCCGCAGGAATGATGAAACCCAGAAATTGCGTGCCCTCCGCCGCCCGCCACGATGCCGGCTGCGGAAGCGCTGAGACCCGGTTGCACGCGGTGCGCGTCGCTGCGCTGCTTGCGTGCGTGCTCTGCCTGCCCGCGTGGGGCCAGACCTCGCGCTACACGGTCACCGACGAGCAGCGCCAGACGGCCGGCAAGGTGGCCCAGGAGGGCGTGCCCCTGTCCGAGCTGGCGCCGAACGCGCCCGAGCGCTACACGATCAAAAAGGGCGACACGCTGTGGGCAATTTCGGTCCTGTACCTGAAATCGCCATGGCGCTGGCCCGAGCTATGGGGCATGAACAAGCAGCAGATCACCAACCCCCATCTGATCTATCCCGGCCAGCAGCTCGTGCTGGTCAAGACGGCGGAAGGACGGGCTGTGCTGAAGCTGGTGGGTACCGAGGGCGAAGTGCCGGTTTCAGCGCCCGCGCCCTCGCCCCAGCCCCCGACACCTGCGGCCCCTGCCGAGGCACCGATTCCGCTGCAGAAGCTGGAGCCGCGGATCCGGGACCTGGGCGACGTAATGAAGGAGCCGATTCCGAGCATCCCCAACCGGCTGATCGAGCCGTTCCTGTCGCAGCCGGCGATCGTCTCGGCAGATCAGCTGGCCAAGTCACCGCGCATCGTTGCCACGCCCGAGGATCGCGTCTACCTGGGGCGCGGCGACGAGGCCTATGCCCGCGGCATCACCGACCCGGCGCAGACCGATTTCCACATTTTCCGGCCGGTCCGCCCGCTGTTCGAGCCGGATGACACCAGCCATTCCAGGCCGATCGCATACGAAGCATTCTTTTTGGGCAGCGGCCACGTTGTTCGCCACGGCGAAATCACGACCTTGAAGGTGACCGACAGCCGTGCCGAAATCGGGGTCGACGACCGGCTCGTGCCGATCGAACGCGAGCCGCTGATCACCTACGTGCCCCATCGGCCGCAGCGCCCGATCGAAGGGTGGCTCATCTCGGTGTACGGCGGCATCGGCGACGTCGGCGCTGAGAGCATCGTGGCGCTGGACCGCGGTGCGAGCGACGGGCTCGACATCGGAACCGTGCTGGCCGTGAGTCGCAGCGGCAAGACCGTGCGCGACAGCACGGTGTCAGGCAGCCAGTACATCAAGCTGCCCGACGAGCGCGTAGGCCACATGTTCGTGTTCCGTGTGTACGACCATATCTCGTACGCGCTGGTGATGACGGCCACCGGCCCGATCAAGGTCGGCGACCGCTTCGGGCTGCCCGACCAGGGGTCCGACAGCGCGTATTTGGAAGAGCGCGCCGCGCCACTCGCCAGCGTCGCACACTGAAGCGAGCCAGGGTAAATCCGGGACCGGAGCGTCCGGGTGCCCGTCTCGCTGTGCGCGCCTTTCGCGCATGATCGACAACGGTGAGCAGCGCGCCTGGCTGCGCCTCGCGCTCACACAGGGCGTCGGGCCGCGTGCAAGGCTCGACCTGTTGTCTGTCTTCGGGCTGCCCGCTGCGATCTTCGAGGCAGGGCGGTCGGCGCTGGTACGCGTGGTGGGTGAAGAGGCTGCGGACGCATTGCAGTCGCCCGCGCCGCTGTCCGCGATCGAGCATGCGCTGGCGTGGCTGCATGCGGATCGGTCGCGTTCGCTGCTTACGCTGGCCGATCAGGACTATCCCGAGCCGCTGCTGCAGCTGGCCGACCCGGCAGCGGTGCTGTATCTGCAGGGCCGGCGCGAGCTGCTTGGTGCTCCTGCGCTGGCAATCGTCGGCAGCCGCAACGCAACCCGTCAGGGCGAGCTCAACGCGCGCGCCTTCGCAGCGCACCTGGGTTCGTGTGGCCTTGCCATCGTCAGCGGTCTTGCGCGCGGCATCGACGCAGCCGCGCACCTGGGCGCGCTCGAAGCCGACGCGGCCACGATCGCGGTGCTCGGAACCGGCGCCGATATCGCGTACCCCGCCAGCAATCGCGCACTCGCCGAGCGCATCGGGCGTGACGGCTTGCTGCTGTCCGAATACCCGCTCGGCACGCCAGGGGTGGCGAGCAACTTCCCGCGCCGCAACCGGCTGATCGCCGCGATAGCGCGAGGCGTGCTGGTGGTGGAAGCCGCGATGCAGTCGGGTTCCCTGATCACCGCACGCCTGGCCGCCGAGCTCGGCCGCGAGGTGATGGCGATCCCCGGCTCCATCCATTCGCCGCTCGCGCGCGGCTGCCATCGGTTGATCCGCGAAGGAGCGCGGCTGGTCGAGTCGGCGCAGGACGTGCTGCAGGAGCTCGGCATGGAGAGCCTGCAAGCAACCGCAGCGGCCGCGGCTGGCGCGTCCGCCACGGCGATCCGCGACGAAGCTCTGCTGGAGGCGATCGGCTTCGATCCGGTTGATCTGGACACGCTCTCGCAACGAACGGGGCTGGATTCCGGGGCGCTGTCGGCCCGCCTGCTGGAGCTCGAGCTGACACAAGATGTTGAGCGCCTGGCCGGTAATCGCTACCAGAGATTGGGGCGCGGGTGAGTTTTCAGTTGCGCCAGCGCGCCCGGCTGCGCTAGATTTGAAACATCCATGTTCGACGTGCTGGTCTACCTGTACGAAAACTACAGCGCGCTCGCTGCCTGCCCCGGTTACGAGACGCTGACGCGCAAGCTGGCCGACGCCGGCTTCGATGCGGACGAGATTGCCGACGCCATGGTCTGGCTGCACGGGCTTGCGAGCGCCACGCTCGCCTCGAGCGTGCCGGACGGCCGCGATGCGCGCGCCTTCCGCGTCTACTGCCGCCATGAGTACGAGGCACTCGGCGCCGCCGCGATCGGCTTTCTCGCATCGCTCGACCGCGACGGCCAGCTGAGTCCGGCACAGCGCGAGATCGTGATCGAGCGCGCTGGTGCGATCGATGCACCGATCACGCTGGAGCGCGTCAAGATCATCGTGCTAATGGTGCTGTGGAGCCAGTCGATCGATGTCGACCTGGCGCTGCTGCAGGAGCTGCTCGACGACGACCCCAATCCCGTCCTGCATTGATGCGAGAACCCACCAGGCCGAGAGTGACCATGCCCGGTCGCTTCTGCCGCTTCATGCCGGGCCGAAATCATTGATATCCTGAAAAAAGGGGCCGACTCCTTCCCACTACGGCGGCACCGGACCGAACGATGTCCAAGAAGACGCTGATCATCGCAGAGAAGCCGTCCGTGGCCACGGATATTGCGCGGGCGCTCGGCGAGTTCGATCGCAAGGGCGACTATTTCGAGAACGACGACTACGTGCTTTCCTCGGCGGTGGGCCATCTGCTCGAGCTGCACGAGCCCGAGCAGTACGAGGTCAAGCGCGGCAAGTGGAGTTTCGCTCACCTTCCCGTCATTCCGCCCCACTTCGATCTGCGGCCGATCGAAAAATCGCAGGCCCGTTTGAAAGTGCTTGAGAAGCTGATCCACCGCAAGGATGTCGGGCGCCTGATCAACGCCTGTGACGCGGGCCGCGAGGGGGAGCTCATTTTCCGCTACATCGTGCAGCACACCGGAGTGCACCATCCGATTTCGCGCCTGTGGCTGCAGTCGATGACACCGGCTGCGATCCGGGAGGCATTCGAGCGGCTGCGCAGCGACGCCGACATGCAGCCGCTGGCCGATGCCGCGCGCTGCCGCTCCGAGGCCGATTGGCTGGTCGGCATCAACGGCACGCGCGCGATGACCGCCTTCAACAGTCGCGACGGCGGCTTCTTCCTGACCACGGTGGGCCGCGTGCAGACGCCGACCCTGACGATCGTGGTCGAGCGCGAGGAGCAGATCCGGAAGTTCGTCGCACGCGACTACTGGGAGGTCCGGGCCGAGTTCGCGTGCGCGGCAGGTACGTACGAGGGGCGCTGGTTCGATCCGGCCTTCCAGCGCAGCGAGGCCGATCCGGAGCAGCGCGCCGAGCGCCTCTGGGACGAGCAGCGGGCGCGCGACATCGTCGCGGCGTGCGAGGGACGGCCCGGGTGTGTCAGCGAGGAGTCCAAGCCGAGCACACAGCTGTCGCCGCTTCTGTTCGACCTGACCTCGCTGCAGCGGGAGGCCAACTCGCGCTTCGGCTTCTCGGCCAAGGCCACGCTGGGGTTGGCGCAGTCGCTGTACGAGCGGCACAAGGTGCTGACCTACCCGCGCACCGACTCGCGCGCGCTGCCCGAGGACTACCTGACGGTGGTGGTGAAGACGATGCAGATGCTGTCCGGTGGCAAGGCGGGCGGCAAGCACCGGCAGGATGCCGCCGTTTTGCGCCCCTTCGCCCCGCACGCACGACGCGCGCTGGACCAGGGTTGGGTCAAGACGAACCGCAGGGTGTTCGACAACTCCAAGATCTCGGACCACTTCGCGATCGTTCCCACGCTGCAGGAGCCGGGGCACTTGTCGGAGCCCGAACTGAAGCTGTATGACATGGTGGTCCGGCGCTTCCTGGCGGTGTTCTTCCCCGCTGCCGAATACCTCGTGACGACTCGCATCACCGAGGTCGAGCGTCACTCGTTCAAGACGGACGGTCGAATCCTGGTCGAACCGGGCTGGCTGGCCGTTTACGGGCGCGAAGCACAGGACGCGCAGGCTTCGCTCGTGCCGGTGGAGCCGGGCGAGACCGTGCGTACCGTCTCGATCGGCGCCAATGCGCTGCAGACGCGGCCGCCGGCCCGCTACACCGAGGCGACTCTGCTGTCCGCGATGGAGGGCGCCGGCAAGCTCGTCGACGACGACGACCTGCGCGCGGCGATGGCGGGCAAGGGGCTCGGCACGCCGGCCACGCGCGCAGCGATCATCGAGGGATTGATCGCCGAGCGCTACCTGGTGCGGGACGGGCGCGACCTGCACCCGACTGCGAAGGCCTTCCAGCTGCTCACGCTGCTGCGCGGGCTCGGCGTGGAGGAGCTGACCGCTCCCGAGCTGACCGGCGAGTGGGAGCACAAGCTCGCGCAGATGGAACGGGGCGCACTGAAGCGGTCGTCTTTCATGCGCGAGATCGCCAAAATGGCCCGCCACATCGTCGAGCGCGCCAAGAGCTACGAGTCCGACACGGTTCCCGGCGACTACGCGACGATGCACACGCCGTGTCCCAAATGCGGTGGAACCGTGCAGGAGAACTACCGACGCTTCGCCTGCACCAAGTGCGATTTCTCGCTACCCAAGCATCCGGCCAGCCGCACGTTCGAGTACGAGGAAGTCGAGCAGCTGCTCCGTGATCGCCAAATCGGGCCGTTGACGGGCTTTCGCAGCAAAATGGGGCGTCCGTTCGCCGCGGTTCTGAAAATATCGCCAGAGTTCAAACTCGAATTCGACTTCGGCAACGAAGCGGGTGACGACGAATCCGCGGCGCCGGATTTCAGCGGGCAGTCGTCGTTGGGCGCGTGCCCGAAATGCGGCGGACGGGTGTTCGAGATGCCGATGGCGTACGTGTGCGAAAACGCGGTCGGGCCGTCGAAGAGCTGCGACTTCCGCTCGGGCCGCGTGATCCTGCAGCAGACCGTCACGCCCGAGCAGATGCGCAAGCTGCTGGCCGAAGGGCGCACCGAGCTGCTGCGCGATTTCGTCTCGAATCGCACTCGCCGCAAGTTCGCCGCGCGCCTGGCGCGCAAGCCCGATGGCACGATCGGCTTCGAATTCGAGCCACGCCCGCCCCGTGCCGCCAAGGGCGCCCCAGCGGCCCAATCCCGACCGGGGGACGCGTCTGAACCGGCTCAGGCGCAACCTGCCAAATCGGCACGGGTGCGCCCGCCGGCCAAGGCCTCACCTGCGAAATCGGCCCGGGTGTCCGCGCCGGCCCAGGCACCACCTGCCAAATCCTCCCGGACGGCCGTCCCGGCCAAAGCACCACCTGCCAAATCCACCCGGGTCGCGAAGAAGACTGCCGCAAAGGCGCCAACAGCCCCTCGCACCCGGACCAGAGCCACGGAAGCCTCGAACAAAAAAGCGGGATCCGCTCGTGTCGTCCGCCGGACCCCCGCTACGTCCGAGAAGAAGAAGCCGCAGCGGCGTACTGCCTGACGGGTACGCACGCCGGGGGTGAGGGCCCCCATTTCGCTGAAGATTCGTAACTTCAGATAATGGGGACGTAGTCCCGTAAAGTCTGTTGCCCGTGCGATCGGCAGGGTGGATCATCCATATCGTCTAGCGCGTGTGTAGGGAGGGGCGGAGCCGGTCTATGGCACCGCCAATGGAAGCGCAGAAGCGGACGCCGGTCTTCGGCACCGTTAATGAAAAAGCAAGAACCGAGCGGTTCGAGGAACATGCAACGAACGGACGTCGGTCTAACTCGCCTGGAGAGCGACCATGGTCCGGGTGACGCGGTCCATTGGGCACCGACCGTGTTGACGCTGGACGAATTCGTCCAGCGGATGCCGCAAGTGCAGCCCCCGTGCGCGTACCGGCTGAGCCTGGACAGCGGCGTCGAGTTCAACAACGTGAAGCACGCATTCGAGCAGCCGCTGGCGGTGCGGCTGGATACGTGGCTGCGGCTGCTGCGCAGTCTGGGGATCAGCATGGTGGCCGCGTCGCGCCGCGAAGACGTGGCCTCGGACGACCCGAGCGTTGCGCGCGTCCTGATCGGAGCCGCAAGCGAGAATGCGGGGCCGCTGCTGGCCCCGTCCGGGAAGCGAGCGCTGCAGGATTGCCGGCGAGCGCACAACCTGAGCATGGCAGCCCTGGCCCACCAAATCGGGGTGTCGATCGACACGGTTACGTCGGTCGAGCGCGGTCATGGCTTGCTGCGCAACGTCGCACGCGTCTGCGAGCAGTTCGGACTGAAACTGTTCGTCGCGATGCCGGGGCGCTTCCGCTCGGTCGACGAATTGTGGGCTGCGCACGCGGAGCGTTACCTGCGCGCGCCCAAGCAATTCCCCTTGCGCCGCCCCAATCGGAAGTTCGACGTCCCGCCGGAGATGGATCCGCCGACGCCGCCACGGCGCAGCGGGCCGCCGCGCAAGAGAAAAGCGTAAGCGGGCTTCTAAATCAGGGACTGCAATGCGTCTGCGGCGGCGATCGCCTTCAGCAGTGCCCGGTTTGCCTCGCCCCGCTCGACGCCAAGTTCGGCCTCGATACGTGGCAGCAACGCCCGATCGGGCGTCTCGAAAGCGCGCGCGATCTCCAACAGCGACGCGTACGGGCCAGTGCCTGCGAGCAGCGCGTCGGCGATCGGCGCGGGCAGGTGTGCATCGCGCAACAGATCGCCCAGACGCTGGCCCGTGATCGAGTCCAGCAGCGAGAACGTGCCGACGATGAAAGCATCGTCCCTCTCGGAGCGCGGGCGGCGCGCCGCCGCCAGCAGGCTCTCCAGCAGATGGCCGCGAGTCACCGCGACGTAGACCAGCGGCGCGGTGCCCTCGTCCTTGTCGGCGATCGCCAGCAGAAGCACCAGCCATTTGACCAGTCGCTGGTAACCGAGCAACGAGATCGCGTGGCCGATCGACGAGACGGGCGTGGAGCGGCGCAGTGCGGCGCTGTTGGCGAGCGTCAGCAGCAGGTACGCCAGACGCGGTTCGCCGCGGAATACCCGCTCCAGCGCGCTGACGCCGGCGTCGGCCTGCACCAGGCGGATCAGTTCGAAAACCGCTGTCTGCGTGGGAGTCGGACCGCCCGGCTCGCGCCGTTTCAGCGGTTGCAACGGCCAGCCCGCCGTGGCGTGCACCCCGGACGAGAAATCGGCGTCGATCTGCTCGTGCCCGGAGGTTTCCAGGGTCAGGATCGAAACGTTTGCCGGATCGATCGTCTGCGGCACCACCTGGCGTGACGGCGTCACCAGATACTGGAAGTACGGCAGTCGCTCGGGCGGAATCGCGTCTGGCCCGTCCAGGCGCAGCGCCATTCGCACACCCTGCTTGCGAACTTCGAACATCATGTGAAGCCAGCGATCGTCGCGCAGGTCGTCCAGGCCGAACTCGAGAAGCACATTGCGCGGAGCACGCCAGCCCGGCATCGCCTCGTCAGGTTCAAAGCCGCGCGGCGAAAGAACGAGCAGGCCGTGCGGAAATGCCGGCTGCTCATCGACTTCGGTCGTCACACCCGCCAGTACACAGTCGAGCACGGGGCTCAAAGCGGCTTGGGAATCGGGCTCGCCTTGCGCGCTCGCCGCGGGGCAGAGCGTCAGCCGCACCCCGATCGGTTTGCGGTCGCGCCCGACCAGCACGCGCCAGGCGATACAGGCTTCACCGAGAATGGCCGGATCGGGATTTGCCTCGCGTATCAGGCTCCGGTCCGTGAACTCGAACACTCGCACCTCGTCGGCCAGCAGTCGATTCCGGCGCGCGATCACGCGCCACGACCATACGTTATGGTCAGGCAAGCACGCGGAACCGGGGATTAAGGGCCGGATCCGCCGCCCAGTTGCGGCGATCGCCGAGCAATCTTCAGGCGCGAGCGGCGCACCGGCCCGCCGCTCATTACCGCAGCAACTACAATCGCCCGCTTCATGCTGCTGCACGGCATCTGCATAGCGCTTTCAGCGCTGCTCCTTTTCCTCGTCCAACCGATCATCGCCAAGCAGATCCTGCCGTGGTTCGGCGGCAGCGCAGGGGTGTGGACGACGTGCATGGTCTTCTTCCAGGCGCTGCTTCCGGCCGGATATGGATACGCGCACTGGCTGGCAAAGTGCCTGTCCCCGCGACGGCAGTGGCTGCTGCACACGGCATTGCTGTCGGCAAGCCTGGCTTTCTTGCCGATCGTGGTGTCCGATCGCTTCGAGCCGGCCGGCGGAGGCGACGCGGCGGCGGCGATCCTGATCCTGCTGGCTGCGACCATCGGACTGCCCTATTTCCTGCTCGCGTCGACCGGCCCTCTGCTGCAGTCGTGGCTGGCGCGCCGCTGGCCGGCGCGTCCGGTGTACCGGTTGTTCGCGCTGTCCAACGCGGCTTCGCTGGCCGGTCTCGTTGCATTCCCGCTATGGATCGAACCGCGCTACACCTCGCACGCGCAGGCTCTCGGCTGGAGCGTCGCATACGCGGCCTTCACGGTGGCATGCGCGGGGACCGCGTGGCTATCGAATCGCGCTGCCGGGCGGGAGAGGGTTCGGGCTGCGCGGGAGCGAGGTCAGGCGTCCTGGACGGCGCGCCTTGCAAGCCGCGCCGGCTCCGGCGGCGCGAAGCTCGCGCTTCGCGAAACCCCGCCTCCGCCCCCCGTGATGGCGAAGACCGTAACGCGAGCGGACGCGCAGCCCGAACGCACTCTCTGGCCCGGCAGCGCGGTATCGGAGCAACGCTCCCGCGGCGACGCATGGGTCTGGCTGGGGTTGTCGGCACTCGGCGTCGTGATCCTCCTCGGCGCGACAGCCCACATTTCGCAGAATGTCGCGTCCGTGCCGTTCCTGTGGCTGGCGCCGCTGACCCTGTATCTGGCGAGCTTCGTGCTCGCCTTCGGCGGCAGCTCCGGCCGCGGCTGGTATCGGCCGGCCTGGGGCATCCCGGCAGCGCTCGCGAGCGCGGTGCTGATGGCAATCGGGCTATCGGCCGGCTCGGGAGTGCTCGATGTGTCGCTCGCGGTACCGCTGTACTGCGCCGGCGTGCTGTTCACGTGCCTGTTCTGCCACGGAGAGCTGGCCGCGCGCCGCCCGGCTGCCACCGGCCTGACGCGCTACTACCTAATGATCTCGCTCGGTGGTGCACTCGGGGGCGCCTTCGCAGGCCTGATCGCGCCGCGCGTCTTCGACGGCGTGTACGAGCTTGCGCTCGCGCTTTTCGGCGTGTGCCTGTCTGCCCTGCTGGCCGCCCTTGCCCCCGCATCGGGCGGCCGGCCGTTGCGGCTGCTGTGCGCCTTGGCCGTGGTCGGCGCTGTGGCAACGGGCTGGGGGGACGTGGCCTTCTTCCGCTTCCTGCGTGCGGACGTGGTTCTGATGCAAAGGAACTTCTACGGAACCCTGCGCGTGCGCCAGGTCGGTAAAGGCGACCAGCAGGTGCGCCGGCTGCTGCACGGAGTGATCCTGCACGGCGAGCAGCTGACGAGCGGCGCCGACCGCATGGAACCCGGCTCGTATTACGCACGCAGCTCGGGGGTGGGCCGCGCGATCCTGGCGGCCCAGCGGCGCCAGCCTGCGGTCCGACTCGGTGTGATCGGACTGGGAACGGGCACGCTATCCGCCTACGGCCGCAGGGGGGACCTGGTGCGGTTCTACGAGATCGACCCCGACGTGGTCGCGATCGCGCACCGCGAGTTCACGTATCTGGCGCAGACCCCTGCGCAGGTGCAGATCGCCATCGGCGATGCCAGGCTGTCGCTGCAGCGGGAGCTTGCGCAGGGTCGCGCACCACGATACGACGTGCTTGCAGTGGACGCGTTCTCGGGCGACTCGATCCCCGTGCACTTGCTGACACGCCAGGCCCTGCAGATGTACGCGCGCTGCGTGACCGACACGGGCATCGTCGCGGTGCACATCTCGAACCGCTTCCTCGACCTCAAACCCGTGCTGGCGAACCTGGCGGCCGACCTGGGCCTGAGCGCCCGCCTGGTGAGCGACGATCCGGACGACGACGCTCGCGCATTCCGCTCCGATTGGGTGCTGCTGGCCGCACGCGAGGACGCATTCGATCAGCCCGAGTTCGCAAGCGCTGTCGCGCCGATCGCGCCGGATCCCAGCGTCGGTGCGTGGACGGATCAGTTCAACAACCTTCTGCGGATCGTCAAGAGCACACCCATGCAGGCGCTGCGGCAGTTGTGGTCCGACTGAACCGCTTCTGCGATACTTCTGCGCCCTCCGCCCCAACCACCGCGTTTTGGAACCCATGCCCGAGAACAGGAAGAAGAACGGCGCGCACAGTGCCTCAAACGCAAACGCAGCCCGTACTGCAGGGCCCGCCCCGAACGGCAAGGCCGTATCGAGCGCCAACGGCGCAGCAACACTGCGCAGGAAGATCCTGGTGCGCGATTCGGACATCCACGGCCGCGGTGTGTACGCCGCACGCCGCATCCGCAAGGGGGAACGGATCATCGAGTACCGGGGCGAACGCATCACCTGGCGCGAGGCCGACCGCCGGCCGCCGTCGGATCCGGCCGATCCGCACCATACGTTCTACTTTTCGCTGGACGACGGCCGCCACGTGATCGATGCCAATGTCGGCGGCAATTCGGCGCGCTGGATCAACCACTCGTGCGACCCGAACTGCGAGACGGAGGAAACCGATGCGGGGCGCGTCTATATCCAGGCGATCCGCGATATCCGGCGCGGCGAGGAGCTGCTGTACGACTACTGCCTGATCGTCGAGGAGCGGCTGACGCCGACCTTGAAGCGGCAGTATCAGTGCCGCTGCGGCAGCCGCGGTTGCCGCGGTACGATGCTTGCCGTGAAGAAACGCAACGGAGTGGGGTGATGCGCGCATCGATGTATTCGCTGTCGGTCCCGGTCTTCCGCCGTTCGCTCGCCGCGCTGTCGGCAATCCTCGACAAGGCGGCCTCGTACGCGCAGGAACGGAAAATCGATCCGGCGGCACTACTGGATGCGCGGCTGCACCCGGACATGTTTCCGTTCACCCGCCAGATCCAGCTGGCGAGCGACTTCGCCAAGGGCGCGGCGTCGCGGCTGGCCGGCCAGGATCCTCCCAAGTTCGACGATGTCGAGGTCGGATTCGACCAGCTCAAGGAGCGAATCGCCCGCACGATCGCGTTCCTGGACAGCGTCGGGAGCGAGCGAATCGAAGGCTCGGAGGAGCGCCCGATCGAGCTGAAGTTTCCGTCGCGGACGCTGCGATTCGTCGGCCTGGACTATCTCACGCAGCACGCCCTGCCGAATTTCTTCTTCCACGCGACGGCCGCGTACGCGATCCTGCGCCACAACGGCGTTCCGGTCGGCAAACAGGACTTTCTGGGGGGCATCTGAGCGGCGGGGCAGCTCAACCCCGGATCCCATGCTGCGCGTTCCTGCCGTTCTGCTGTACTGCGCCGTCGCTGCGCTGACGCTTGCGGCAAGTGTCGGGGCTCAGGATGTGCCGGGCGACGCGAAGATACAGACACGCGAGCCAAACGAGCTGCACGAGCGAATCGAGCAGCTGTTTCGCCACCCGCAGTTCGGCCAAGCGTCGCTTTCGCCCGACCGAAAGCTGATGGCCGCGCTGGTTGCCAGGAACGGAAGGATCGCCCTCGAGATCATGGACCTCGACAAGCGTTCCGCCTGGAGGCCGACGGCCTTCCCCAATGCCGACGTGACCGGCCTGCGGTGGATCAACGATCACCGCCTAGTGTTCTTCCTCGCCGATCTGAGAAGCGGCTCGGGCTCGGCCGAGAATTGCTGGTGCGGCTTCTACGCGGTAAATGTGGATGGCGGACACATACTGAGCTTCGGCCTCGCGGGAGAGCCGCTTCGGTATTTCGCCTCTTATGACGACGGCAGCGACGACGTGCTGGCCACCAGCCAGCAGGAGGATGAAGGGCTCGGCGCATGGCGGGTCAATACGTTGACCGGAAAAGCCAAATCTCTCGTTCTCGGAGTGCCGCACCGCTCGACGCAGATGACGTTCGACCACCAATTCCGTTTGCGTGCACTGAACGTGGTCTCGTCCGACGCGAAGCGAGCCTCGATGCAGGTTCGGCCCGACACCGACGCTCCTTGGACGGTCCTGGCGGACTTCGACATTACTCGTCCCGGATTCACTCCGGTCGCGTTCAGCGCGGACGATCAGACGCTGTATGTGAAAGCCGAAGACGACGACGGGTACGAAGCTTTGTTCGCGTATGACGTTGAGCACCGAAAACTGGGAGAAAAGCTGGTCGGGCGGCGCGGCTTCGACGTCACCGGAGGCTTGATCTTTGCGCGCGGCTCCCACGAACTGCTGGGAATACGGATCGAGGCGGATCGGCCCGAGGTGGTGTGGTTCAACCAGGAGATGGCGCGCGTGCAGGCCGGCGTGGACGCCGCGCTCCCCGACACGGTCAACGTGATGAGCGGCGAACCTGGCGGCAGGCTCCTGGTCTTCTCCTTTTCCGATGTCGATCCCGGGCGCTATTTGCTGTTCGAGCCGGCAACACGGCGGCTAGAGGAACTTTTTCGAACGAAGCCGTGGATCGAGCCGGGGCGGATGTCTCCGATGCAGTCGATCCGCTACCAGGCGCGGGACGGCCTGACCATTCAGGCCTACCTGACTCTGCCGAAGGGCAGGACCGCCGCCAATCTTCCCCTGGTCGCGCTGATTCATGGAGGTCCCTACCTGAGGGACCATTGGAGATTCGATCCCCAGGTTCAGTTCCTCGCCTCCCTAGGCTACGCCGTTCTGCAGCCCAACTATCGCGGCTCGACCGGGTTCGGCTCGAAGCACTTCCTCGCGGGCTGGCGGACGTGGGGACTGGCGATGCAGGACGACATCACCGACGGCATCGGGCACCTGGTGTCCCAGGGACTGGTCGATCCGCATCGCGTCTGCATCAAGGGGGCCAGCTATGGCGGCTACGCGGCCCTGATGGGTTTGGTCAAGGAACCGAGTCTGTTCCGGTATGGGATCGATTGGAGTGGTCCGTCGGACATCGGACTCGAATTCAGCGCCTGGTCCGACTTCTCGGACAGCATCTGGCAGCGTTACAGCATGCGGCAGCTGGTCGCGGATCCTGACACGATGCGCGAGCAGCTCGCCCAGACATCGCCGCTACGGCAAGCGGACCGCATCAAGTCGCCGCTGCTGCTGATATACGGCGACAAGGACCGCCGCGTGCCGATCGTTCACGGCGAGAAGATGCGGGACGCGCTGGAGCAGCATCACGCGACGTACGAATGGCTGGAACTGCACGGCGAGGCGCACGCGTTGCTGAAGCCGGAGAACGTAGTCCGCTCTTATGACGCGGTTGCGCAGTTCCTGCGCAAGTACAACCCGCCCGACGGACCTGCTGCAGCGCCGGCGGCCGTTAACTGAACCGACAGCGGGCACAAAGGCGTTGCGGGCGGCGGAAAGGGGCCTACCGAGCTTCCCTGTTCACTACGGTCGGACGCGGGTCGGGGCGCTGCGGCGGCCGGTCGTCGAGCAGCATCACCGTGCGCCAGACCGCGTGGACGATCTCGAGCGCGATCCACGCGAGCAGCGCTCCCATCGCAGCGCGGATCGAGGCCGATCCGAAGCCGTGCAGCGAGTTCACCGCCGGGCCATGCAGCCATTCGAAGGCGATACCGCCGCAGATTCCAAACTTCAACATCGCGATTCCGATCCGTAGCAGACGGCGGGCGTACGCCCGCCTCTCTGTCGAAATCGGCGCCGGAGCCGAAGACTTGAGGGCCGCCAGCCCGTTAACGCGGCAAATCGACGCTGTCGAGCGCGCGGCGTAGCTGGCGCAGCTTGGCTTTCACCCGCCCCTCGTTCTCGGGTCCCAGCCGCATCAGCAGTTTCTGTCCGGCCGAAGCGTCCTGCAGGTCCGGGTCGGCGTAGTCGAACATCGCGCGCGGCGTCACCAGCGCCACCGGCGGCTGCGGCTGCGGCGCCTCGAGCATGTCGTCGACCGCTTCGATCAGCCGGTCGTTGAATTCGCCCTTCGGGTAGCCGAGCTCACGGTAGGCCTGCTGGAACAGTGGATAGTAGCGGCGGTACGTCGTCACGAGCACGGCGATGTCCAGCTGAGAAACCAGATTCACGTAGCGTGAGTAGCGCGCGGCATTGGCTGGGCTGATCGTGACGCGGGCGCCCTCGCTGACGGTCTGGAAGGCTCCGCCCGGCGAGCGCACGGGCAAGACCTGCTGCGGAACCTTGTCCTCCGGCAGGTTGTCGACCGTCGCGACGATCCGGTGCACGACGCCCGGCCGCAGCAGCAGCGACTCGGCGCCCGTGCCCAGCAAGCGCCCCAGCGCCTGCAGCATCTCGGCGTCGCTGTCGGCCAGCGTCGGCAGGGTCGGGCCGGTTTCCGCCGGTTGCGGCGGCGGCGCGGGCGCGGCGACAGGCGGCGCAGGCGCAACGGGCGGAGGAGGCGGTGGCGCCGGTCTCTGGCGAAACACGAACCAGTAGAACGCCGCTGCTGCCGCCACCAGGATCACGACAACCAGCAGCCCGCGTAGAACGTTGCCGAATCGCCGTTGTTCGAACGTGTCAATCATGGTCGTCGCCAATGATCGATGCAATCCGCTCTATCAGCGCCGCTTCGATGCGTGGCGCAACCTGCGCCGCGAACATGTTCTCGCGCACCTGATCGGCGTTGCGCGCGCCCGTGATCACCGTGCTCACGTTCGGATTCTTCAGACACCAAGCGATCGCCAGCTGGCCGACCGTGCAGCCGAGCTCGCGCGCCACCTCGGCCAGAGCCGCCACTTTGGCATTGCGGCCTGGATCGACCAGCCGTTCCTTCAGGAACGCGTAACCCTCCAACGCGCCGCGTGTGCCGGGCGCGATCCCGTCGCGATACTTGCCGGTGAGCAGACCCGAGGCAAGCGGGCTCCAGGTCGTCAACCCGAGACCGATCCTCCTGTACAAGGACGTGTACTCGTCCTCGACGCGCCGCCGGCAGAACAGGTTGTACTGGGGCTGCTCGGTGACAGGCTTGTGCAGGTGGTGCCGTTCCGCGATTTCCCACGCCGCGCCGATCTCGTCGGCGCTCCACTCCGACGTGCCCCAATACAAGGCTTTGCCGCGCTCGATGATGTCGTGCATCGTACGGACCGTCTCTTCCAGCGGCGTGTCCGGGTCGGCCCGATGGCAGTACGCCAGGTCGACGTAATTGAGGCCCAGACGCTCCAGCGAGCCGTCGATCGCTCCGAGCAGGTATTTGCGGTTCAAGGTGTTGCGCTCGTTGGGCCCGCCGCTGATGCCCCAGAAGAACTTGGTCGAGAGGATGTAGCTCGAGCGCGGCCATCCGAGCTCGCGCAACGCCGCTCCCATGACGCGCTCGGCCTGGCCTCCGGCGTACACCTCCGCGTTGTCGAAAAAGTTCACGCCGGCGTCGCGCGCAGCCGACATGCACTGCGCCGCGCCGCGCACGTCGAGCTGATTGCCGAACGTGACCCAGGCCCCGAACGAAAGTTCGCTGACTTTCAGTCCGCTCTGGCCCAGTCGACGGTATTGCATGCGATGAACCTCAGCTTCGAAAGCGGGCTTGTAACGGATTCCCCACGCCGCGGCTAGCCCCTGTTCCTACAGCTTCGACAGCGCGTCCAGCACTTCGCTCGACGTCAGAATCTCCGGCAGCACGCGCGGCCGTCCGTTGCCGTCGTACAGCACATACAACGGCACGCCGCTGCGTCCGAAACGTGCGAGTTCGTGCGCGATCGCGTCGTTGCGGTTGGTCCAGTCGGCCCGCAGCACCGTCACGCGCCGCTGCGCGAGCGCGGCGGCGACGTCCCGGGAGCGCAACACCAGATGCTCGTTGGCCTTGCAAGTGAGGCACCATGCAGCGGTGAAGTCGATCAGCACGGGGCCGCGCGCAAGCGCGCGGTTCAGCGCGACCGGCGACCAATCGCTCCAGCCGTTCGCGTCCTTCGGCAACGTCGATGCGTGCGCCGGCGGCAGCGCCGGGCGCTGCGTTGCACCTACCAGGGTCAGCGCCGCCAGCATCACCGCCGCAATTCCTACCCAGCCGAAGCCGCGCGCGCCGCGCTGCGCCTCGCCGGCCGCCCAAGCCGCCAGGCCCAGTGCCACCAGTGCCGCCAGAACCAGCGCCAGTGCGTCGGTGCCGATCTGCTGAGCGAGCACCCACAGCAGCCACACGCAGGTGACAAACATCGGGAACGCCATCAGCTGGCGCAGACGCTGCATCCAGGCACCCGGGCGCGGCAGGCGCCTCAACAGCGCCGGCGAAAGCGTCAAGGTGAGATACGGTGCCGCCATACCGGCTCCGAGCGCCGCGAATACGGTCAGCGCAACCGGCGCGGACCGCGTCACCGCGTAGCCGAGCGCGGCACCCATGAACGGAGCGGTGCAGGGCGACGCAACCAGAACGGCAAGCACGCCGGTCGCGAAGCTTCCCAGCAGGTGGTGATCGTCGAAGCCGCGCACTGCGGTCGAGTTCAGCAACGCAGTGCCGAGCGACACCTCGAACGTGCCGAGCAGGTTCAAGCCGATTCCGAAAAACAGGGCCGTCAGCAGCGCGACGACGAGCGGCGCCTGCAGCTGGAAGCCCCACCCGAGTTGCGCGCCCACGGCCCGCAGCGCGACCAGCACACACGCCAGCAGCACGAAACTCGCGATCGCACCGCCAGCGAAAGCAACGCCGTGCGCCGCCAGCGACGGGTCGTCGCGGTGGCGATGTTGGATCAGCGCCAGCAGCTTCAACGACAACACCGGGAATACGCACGGCATCAGGTTCAAGATCAAGCCGCCGATGAAGGCACCTGCCAGCGCAATCAGCCAGGACATCGAAGCGCCCGACGGCGCCGCTGCCTCGCTACGCTCGTCTGCACCAGTTTCGGCCGGCGAAGGGGCGGACGCATCCGATTGTGACTGCTGCAACTGCGGCGACTGCGCCGGGATCACCCCGGCGGTCAGCGGCACATCGATCACTCCGGCCCAACCGGGCCCGGCTGCGTGTCCGCTGTCTCCGCTTCCCGGGCCTCCGTTTGCAACAAGCACTCCGCGCAGGACCCTGAAATCGGCCGCGACCGGTTGCGCCGCCTGCAGATCGAGCGTCGCCAGCGCGGAAGCCATGCGGAACGGCTGCGGCGCAGCAGCCTGCAGGCGCTGCGGCTCGAGCGGAAAGAACTGCAGGCGATCGAGCGGCCGATCCGGAGCGAATTGCAGCCGGATGCGCGTGCCGTCCAGGGTGGCGCGCGCCTGGGCAAGCGCGAGTGCTTGAGGGATCCTCGCAGCAGCCGCAGCGAATTCCTGCTCGAATCTCCCGGGCGCGGCCCGGCCCGGCAGCGCGACGGGCAACTCCAGCGTCAGATCCGCACCTTCCGGTATGCAAACGTCCTTGCACACCAGCCAATCCGCATGTGCCGCCAGGCGAACCCGGCTGCCCGCCACGGCCGATGGTGGTACCGCGATGTCCACGGGCAGCAGAACCGTACCCTCGTAGCCGTAGTTCGCCAGATCGCCTACCCGCAGCACTTGCGGCACCGGCCATTGCACCGGGCCAGCCCGGAACCCTTGCGGCAGCTTCCAGTTCAGGCGCGTCGGCAAGCCGGCGTCACCCGGAACAATCCAGTAGGTATGCCACTGCGGCTCGTGCACCAGGCGCAAGGCCACGCGCGCAGTGCGCCCGGCGATCAACGAGTCGTATTCCGAGACGAGGGAGGCCGCAACATGCCCGGACGGCAACTGCTGCGCCGCAGGCGCAGCCGTAGCCGGAATGCACGCCGCGACCGCGAGCAGCGCCAACAGCCCTTGCCGCATCCGGTCCGCACGGCGACCAAAGGCGTGCTCCGGCAACCGGACCGCACCCGGATGGTGCGGCCCCTGCTGGGGCTCTGGTTTCATATTTGAGGAGGCAACAAAAAGCGCATGCCGGTTCGATTGGACCTGCTCGCCGCGCTCGGGTTGCAGCGGCGAGCCATGTTACCGCCGGGCCGCACTTGCCCCGGCGGCCGGTCGGTTCGAAAGGGCCCCATTAGCGTATCTTCACGGGCGTTTTGCGGGCGTGCTTCAGCTTAAGACATGCACTGTCAGTGACGATTCTCAAGCCATTGGTACCCCTCGGCTGGCGAACATCAGGCGCAGTGGGGTGCGCGCTTAGACTAACCTTTAGCTGGGAAAAGGAATTTGACCGTGCGTATCCTTATGGTAGAGGACGATGCCGCCCTCGGTTCGTCCACGACACGCGGCCTGGAACTGGAAGGATTTGCCGTCGACTGGCGAATCGACGGCGCCGGTGCCGAGTCCGCGATGGTGTCCCAGCGGTTCGACGCAATCGTGCTGGATCTTGGGCTGCCGGGCACTTCCGGCGAAGAATTGCTGCGGAATTGGCGCAGGGCGGGAAATCTGACCCCAGTACTCGTTCTGACGGCGCGCGGGTTCGTGCTGGACCGCGTGCGCGTGCTGAACCTGGGCGCTGATGACTACCTGGTCAAGCCGTTCGATCTGCTCGAGCTGAGCGCCCGGCTGCGCGCGTTGTACCGGCGCCAGACCAGCCAGAACAATGTGAATCTGGAATTCGGCGCGCTGCTGCTCTCGCACAGCGAACACAGCGCCGTATTCAACGGCAGCCGGATCGACCTGACGAAGCGGGAGCATCGGATCCTGGAGACCTTCCTGCGCAACCGGGATCGCGTGCTCAGCCGCCGGCAGCTGGAGGACGCGCTATACGGATGGGGAGAAGTGGTCGAAAGCAACGCAATCGAAGTACACATCCACAACCTGCGCCGCAAGCTGTCGCGGTCGCTCATCCAGACGGTGCGTGGTGCCGGCTATCGCCTGAACCAGGACCTCAATGCCTGAGCCTGACGCGGCGACCGCGAAACACGCCTGGTCGCTGCGCCGCAGGCTGCTGCTGCTCACCGCGATCGTCACGCTGGCCGCCTGGCTGTCGGGCGGCGCGGCGGCGTATTTCATCACGCAGAAACATGCGAGCCTGCTCAGCGACGATCGGATGCTCCACGTCGCGCAGACGCTGCTGTCGATCGCGGAGACCGAGATCGCCGAAATCCAGCGGGCCGGGGGCGGGCAGATCCACATCGCCGAGGACCCCGCGCTCGCGAAGCGCTACAGCTACCAGGTGTGGTCGCCAGCGCCACCGCACTTGCTGCTGACCAACGGGGCGGGGTCGGCGGCGCCGATCGCGCCATTTGAGCAGGTCGGCTTCGTCACCGGCGAGCGGGACGGACAGACGGTTCGCACGCTGGTCTTGTGGTCGGAGGATCGCACCAAGCAGATCCAGGTAGCCGAGCCGCTCGCATTGCGCGAGCCATCGCCGGTCCCCGCTTATGCGGGGCTGTTCGGGCTGTTCCTGCTGTCCCTTGCAGCGCTGCTTGCGGTCGGCGCCTGGATGATCAATCGTGCAACGCACCCGTTGGACGATTCGGCGTTCCAGCTCACCCAGCGTTCGCCCGACGACCTGCGCCCGATCGAGGTGGCGAGCCCGCCGCGCGAAGTGCAGCCGCTGCTGGATCAGATCAACGCGCTGTTCCTGCGCTTTGCCGAGGCACTCGAACGCGAGCGGCGCTTCACAGCCTCCGCCGCCCACGAACTGCGCACTCCGCTGGCCGCCGTAAAGGTGCACGCCCAGGTCGCGCAACTCACCCGAGGGGCGCCCGAGCGGCGCGATGCGCTGGACAAGCTGCTGCTTTCGATCGACCGGGCATCGCACATGGTCGATCAGTTGCTGACGCTGTCGCGGGTCGAAGGCATGGTCGTGCTGCGCGAGTCCGCCGCGAAGCTTCGCCTGGATGTGATCGCTGCGCACGTGATCGAGGATGTGAGGCCGCTGCTGGCGCGCCACCGCCAGCGGATCGACGCCCGCCTGGCCCCGTGCGAGATCGAGGGCATGGAATTCGGGGTCGCATCGCTGCTGCGCAATCTGGTCGACAACTCGATGCGCTACGCCCCAGAAGGCAGCACGATCCGGGTGACGGTGCGCCCGGAGGGCGCGCGCGCGGTAGCGACTGTCGAGGACGCAGGGCCCGGCATCCCTCGGGAAGAGCGGCAGAAGGTCTTCGAACGGTTTTATCGCCTGTACAGCGATAAGGACGGGTGCGGCATCGGCCTGTCGATCGTGCGTACCGTCGCCCAGGTTCATCGCGCAGGCGTAGATATGGATGAATCCGATCTCGGAGGACTCCGTGTCACGGTTTCGTTTCCCTTGCATCGCGATGCGCCAGACCCCAGGACTTCTGGGGATGGGGATTCCCGCCCCTGATCAGGGGTTGGGGTCCGCTGGTCGCAAAAGAATTCCCGGAAGCTTGCTAATGAAACATTGGTGGGCTAATCTGCTTACCCGGGCGTTATGCCAAAGAAGCGGGATGGGTAGATACACTCATCCCTCATTTCTGACGATCGCGTCCGGAATGTCTGGGCGGTAACTCTTACCGGCGCGCATCCGCAGTGCAAACCGGATCCGGGAGAACTCGGTGGCAGCATTTTTGACCCCTGCGCTTTCGCATCGAATAGCGCACGAACGCACGTCGCCTCGCCTTCGCGCATGCGCTTCGGCGAGCAAGGGCTTCACGCTGATCGAGCTGCTGGTCGTGGTTGTGATCATCGGGCTGCTGGCCGGGCTGGTGGCGCCGCGCTACTTCGGCCAGGTCGGAAAATCGAACACGAACATCGCACGTGCGCAGATCGAACAGTTCGGAAAGGCACTCGACACGTACCGCCTAGACGTGGGGAGTTATCCCACTACCGAGCAGGGATTGCCGGCGCTATTCACGAAGCCGGATGGAGTGCTCGGGTGGCAAGGACCCTATCTCCAGAAGCAGCTACCCGCCGATCCTTGGGGTCGCCCGTATCTGTACAAGTCGCCCGGAGAACACGGTGACTACGACCTGTCTTCGTACGGCTCCGACGGCCAGCCCGGCGGTGTGGGCGAGGCGCAGGACGTGAACTCCTGGGAAACGACTGCCGTCGTCAAGACGCAGTAACTGCGGCGCGCGGGGAGGCACGCACTGCGATGGACGGGACCCTCTTTCTGTTCGAGGTCGTGGCGGTCGCGCCCAACGGCGCGCTGCTGACCGAGCGGCTGCGCGCCTCGGACGCGGAAAGGGCGAGCGAGCAGCTGCGGCTGCGCGGACTGCGCGTGCTGTCGTGCCGCGAGGTGCGCACGTCGTCGGGCTGGCAGGGCTTGCGCCGCCGCCGCGTGGACATCGCTCTCTTTACCGACGAGCTGGCCGCACTGCTCGACGCTGGACTCGGGATGGTCGATACGCTGCGCACGCTGTCGCAGAAAGAGCGCGACTCGGCGGGGCGCCAGGCCCTCGAAGCGGTGACGCGCGACGTGATCGAGGGCCAGCCGCTGTCGTCGGCGCTTGCCAACCGCGGGGACCTGTTTCCGCCGCTGCTGGTCGCGTCGGTGTCGGCGAGCGAGCAGACCGGTGACTTGGTGTCGGCGCTGCGCCGCTTCAGCACGCACCTCGAATCGATGCGGATGCTGCGCGGCAAGCTCGTTGGCGCGGCGATCTACCCGGCGCTGCTGCTTGCGGTCGGGTCGCTCGTCGTGATCTTCCTGCTCGGGGTGGTGGTGCCGCGCTTCGCGGTGCTGCTCGAGGGGGCGAGCAAGAAGCTTCCGTTTGCATCGCAGATGCTGCTGGGATGGGGCAAGACCGTGTCTGCGCACCCCATCGTTTTCCTCGCCGGCTTTGCCATATTCGTCACGCTGATCGGGTTCGGCTTCCTGCGCGCCGCCCGCAGCGGCTGGCAGATTCCGGGGCTGCAGCGGGCCTGGCTGATCGGGCCTCTGGTGCGACTGTTCCGGCACGCCCAGTTTTATCGGACCAGCGCGATGCTGGTGCAGGGCGGCATCCCCGTGTTGCGCGCCTTCGAGATGAGTCGCCGCCTGCTGGCCGAGGAGGATCAACGTGCGCTCGATGGTGCGCGCAGGCAGATCGCAGAGGGGCGGCCGATCGGCCCGGCGCTGGCGCAGGCGCAGATCGCCGACACGATGGCGCTGCGGATGCTGGAGGTGGCGCAGCGCACGGGGCGCCTCGCCGACGTGCTGGCGCGCATCGCATCGTTCCAGGAGGCGGCGCTGAGCCGCGCGATCGACCTTACGGCGCGGCTGGTGGAGCCGGCGTTAATGATTTTCATTGGACTGGTGATCGGCGCGATCGTGGTCTTGATGTACATGCCGATCTTCGATCTGGCCACGAGCTTGCAATGAGAGCGGGACGACCCCAGATACTGGCAAGAGCGACAACGTGCCTCGAAGCCGAGGTTTTCGCATGAATGCACCGGCCAGCCTGAACACCGTGCTCAGCGACGACCTGGTGCGGCGGGCGCTCGACCAGGCCGGGACGCGCCGCCCGGTGGAAGCGCTGGCGGAGGCGATCGGCCTGGCCGGCCCGCAATTCGTCGCGGCTGCCGCCGCGTATTTCGGCTTGAAGCCGATGGGGCTGACGGACCTGCGCGCCTGCACGCCGGATTTCGAGGCGATTTCGTTCCTGGAATCCAACCAGCGGCTGACGATCGCCCTTACCACCGCCGACCAGCGCACGCTGGTGGTGCTGACCGATCCGCTGGACACCCGCACGCGCGGCTGGTCCGCCGAACGGATGCGCCAGCGCCGTCGCAACAAGCTCGGCTGGGGCCTGACCTCGACCGAGGACCTGCGCGCTTTCCTGGCGCAGGCCGAGCGTTCGATGCGCGCGATGGACGCGGTCGAGTCTGTTACGGCCGGCCCGAGCGCGAACGATTCGCACGCGGTGTCGGTCGCGCTGGCCGACATCAGCGCCTCCAGCAGCCCGATCGTCCGGCTGGTCGACTCGACGATCCACGATGCGCTCAAGGCGCTGGCGAGCGACATCCACTTCGAGACGCATCAAGGCGGGCTGACGATCAAGTATCGCGTCGACGGTGTGCTCGAGGTCGTCAAGCGCGTCGATGGGCTGGAGGCAGCCCATCATGTTCTATCGCGCATCAAAGTTCTGGCGGAGCTGGACATCGCCGAACGGCGCGTGCCGCAGGACGGCCGCATCAAGGTGTCGGTGGGTGAGCGCGAAATCGATCTGCGCGTTTCGGTCATGCCGAACATCTTCGGCGAGGACGCGGTGCTGCGGATCCTGGACCGCAACAACCTGGGCGGCGAATCGCGCCAGATCAAGCTGGACAACCTTGGCTTCGAGCCGGCGGTGCTGGACTTCATCCGGCGCCTTTCGTCGCTGCCGCACGGCCTGCTGCTGGTGACGGGGCCGACCGGGAGCGGCAAGACGACGACGCTGTACGCAGCGCTCGCCGAAATCAATACGGGCCTGGACAAGATCGTCACGATCGAAGACCCGGTCGAATATCAGGTGCAGGGTGTTCTGCAGATCCCCGTCAACGAGAAAAAGGGCCTGACGTTCGCGCGCGGCCTGCGTTCGATCCTGCGGCACGACCCGGACAAGATCATGGTGGGTGAGATCCGCGATCCGGAGACCGCGCAGATCGCGGTGCAGGCCGCGCTGACCGGCCACCAGGTGTTCACCACCGTGCACGCCAACAACGTGTTCGACGTGATGGGCCGCTTCACCAACATGGGTGTCGACAGCTACAGCTTCATGTCGGCGCTCAACGGAATTCTGGCGCAGCGACTGGTGCGCTTGAACTGCCCGCGCTGCGCCACACCCTACCGGCCGCCTGCCGAGCTGCTGGCGCGCTCGGGTGTCGACAAGCGCGCCGCCTACACCGCGCGGTTCCGGCGCGGCCTGGGTTGCACGCACTGCCGCGGCACCGGATACAAGGGGCGCCGAGCGATCGCAGAGACGCTGGGGATGAGCGACCGTATGCGCGACCTGCTGGGCGCGCGCGCGCCGATCTCGCAGATCAAGGCCGAGGCGCGCGAAACGGGGTTCGTGGGACTGCGCGAGGCCGCGCTGAACGCGGCGATGAGCGGCGACACCACGCTGGAGGAAATCAATCGTGCCACTCCCGTCGAATAGTGCAGGCGACGTGGCCGCGAAGGCGGCGACGGCGGCTGCACCCGCCGTAGCGGCAGCAACCGCAAAGGCGGGCAAGCCGGCGGACAAGGCCAAAGCGGGCTCATCCGCCGAATCAGCAAAAGCCTCCGCCTCCGCGCCGAATGGCGCTTCGGCGGACAAGGCGAAGGCGGGAACCGCTACGGCGCCGCGTTTCGGCCGGCGCGTGCGCCTGCGGCTGGGTGCGGAAGGCGCACGGGCGGATCTGCTCGCCGGCCTGAACAAACCAAAGGTGGTGGCGACCCAGCAGATGGAGTACCGCCCGGGCACCGCGACTCTGCCCGAGGTGGTGCAGGCGCTCGATCCGCTGCTGGCAGCACTTGCCACTGCCGTCGGCCCGCTCCGCGGGCTGGCGTGCGACGTGCTGATCGGCGACGCCTGGATGCTGTACGACGTGGTGCGTGCAGACTTGCGGAGCCTTCCGCCTCGCGCGGCCGACGACGTGGTGCGGTCGGCTCTCGCCGACGTCGCCGGGCTGCCGCCAACCGATGTCGTAACGCGCTGGCAAACCCAGGTCGGCGGCCGCTGCACGATCGCCTGCGGGATGCCGGCCGCGGCGCTGCCGTCGCTGCAGACGCTGCTGAAGGGGCACAAGCTGCATCCCGGCCAGATCGTCGGCGAGTTCGTGTACGAGTACAACGCGCATCGCGACCGACTGGGCTCGCGCAGCGCGGTCATTTCACTGGTGCGGGAAACCGGCACTCAGCTGGCGGTTGCCGCAGAGGGCGTGCTGACCGCGATGAGCTTCGAACTGGGTGTGCGCGCACCTGAGGATCTCGAAGTGCGGGGACGTGGACTCGCCCGTGGCGCCGGCTTGACGCTGGACGCCGATACGCGCTTCTTCGCTCTGCTGCCCGCGGGCTGGATGCCCCCCGCTCCGTGGGTGGCCGTGCCCACCACCGCGTAAGAGGCCGCGGCGATGTCGGAGAAGACCAAGATTCGGAAACCGCGGAACGTCGCGCGCCTGGACCTCGATTTCTCGCCGGCCCGCCGCAACCGGCCGGCCGGCTGGCTGCTGCTGGCAGCGGGGCTGGCGGCGGCGCTGCTGGCTGCAGTTCAGTTCCAGTCAGCGCAGGCGGCGCGGGTGGCGCTTGCCACCGACTTGAGCGCAACCAACGCGCGCCTGAATGGAACCAGGCCGGAGGGTGCGCGCGCTGGACCGCCGCTGGATCCGCGCGTGTCCAAGGCGGCGAATCAGATCGCGCGCGAACTGCAGATGCCATGGGCGGAGATGCTGGCGGCGCTGGAGTCGATTCCCGCACCCGACATCGCGCTGCTCGGCGTAGAGCCATCAGCAGTGCGGCACGTGGTGCGAATTACCGCAGAAGCGAAGAACTCCTCCGCGATGCTGGACTACCTGCAGGGGCTGCAGGCCAATAAGGAGTTCTCGAACGTGTGGCTGACCTCGCACCTGGTGCAGGCTCAGACCCCCGGCACGCCGGTGCGCTTCGTCGTCCAGTTGAAATGGAGCGGCGTATGAACCGGTTCAACCTGGCGCTGCACGCTTCCCACCGATTCGCGCGCTGGATCCGCTTCCGCCTTGGCGCGGCCGGAATCGCGGGCGTTGTACTGCTGGTGGTGGCGGCGATGGGAATGGCGTTCGCCACGCGCACCCATAAGGAGGCCGAGTGGCTCAGTGCCGCCGCCGAGCACGCTCGCGCGCGCCTGGCGCAGTTCGGTGCGGCGCACCCGGCCGAGGAGCACACACCGGCCGAACAGCTCGCGCGCTTCCAGCAGTGGTTTCCGCCCGCATCCCAGTCGACCGCGGATCTGCGCGTGATCTTCGATGCGGCGCAGGCCGCTCACGTGGACCTTGCGCGCGGCGAGTATTCGGTGCGGCCGGTCGAGGCCTCGGGAGGCCTGGAGCGCTTCGATGTGATCCTGCCGGTCAAGGAACACTACGCGCCCGTGAAAGCGTTCGTCGCCGATGTGTTGAACAAGCTGCCGCATGCAAGCCTGGACGAGTTGCGGGTCGAGCGGCCGGGCTCGGCAGCAGATCAGTTGGAATCGCGCGTGCACTTCACGCTGTTTTACCGGGAGCGCGCGTCATGACGGACGAGAAGCGCGAGCGCCCCGCCTGGTTCCGGCCGGCGATCCTCGCCGCAGCAGGCGCGGCTACGTTCGGAGTGGCCTGGCATTTCTCCGGCTCCGGCAACGATGGGGTCGTGCAGTCGGTGGGCCGCGCGGGCGACACTGCGGCCGCGGCCGGTACGGCGCGCGCCGCCGAGCCGACGCCACCCGGCTCCGCGCCTATTGGCGCTACGCCGGGCAAGCTGGCTGAAGCGGGGGCGCCGGATCTGCCGACGCGCAGCCGCATCGTCGAATCGGCCGCCAAGGACCCCTTCGCGGCCAGGGGCTGGCTGCCGCCGCCGCCGCCGCCGCCGCCACCCGCGCCGGTGCCGCCGCCTCCACCCCCACCGCCGCCGACCGCGCCGCCGGTTCCGTTCAAGTTCGTCGGCTTGATCGAGGAGAAAGCGGCCAAGCCGGCTGCATTTCTTAGCAAGGGCGATGCACTGTTCGTGGTGCACGTCGGCGACGTGCTCGAGAGTACGTACCGGGTCGAATCGTTCAACTCGGCCGAAGTCATCATCACCTATCTGCCGCTGCAGCAGCGCCAGACAATCGGAGTCACAGGAGGATGAACATGCGGTTCTGGCGTTTGCCCAATGGGAAGTTGGCGGTGGCCTTGCTGGCCGGCGCCGGGATCGTTGCCGGCTGCGCGGTGTCGCGCCAGCACGCACATGGACTGGAGGAGATGGGCACGGGCGATCGCGAGAAAGGCCTGGCCGACCTGGCCGCGGCCAGCGCGGCCGAGCCGACCAACTCGCAGTACCGCATGGACTACCTCAAGCAGTTGAGCTTGGCGGTCAACGGACTGCTGGCGCAAGCGGACGAAGCGCGCCGTGCCGGGCAGTTCGAAGCGGCGCGCCAGCTGTACCACAACACGCTGCGGATCGATCCGGGCAACGACCGTGCGCTGCGCGGACTGTCGAACCTGGAGATGGACGAGCGGCACAACGCGATGGTGGCCGAGGCCGAGAAGCTGCTGGCGGCACACCAGTTGAAGGAGGCGCAGGAAAAGGTGCACGCGGTGCTGCTGGAAGACGGCACGCGCGCCGACGCGAAGAGGCTGGCGACCCGCATCGCCGACGAGATGGACAGGGCCGAAGCCGCGAGGGCGGCGCAGATCGCGGCCTCGTCGGTGATGAAGAAGCCGGTTTCGCTGCAGTTCCGCGACGCCAACCTGCGGATGGTGTTCGAAGCGCTGTCGCGCACCACGGGCCTGAACGTGATCTTCGATCGTGACGTTCGCAACGACCTGAAGACGACGATCTTCGTTCACGATGCCTCGGTCGAGGATACGGTCGACATGATCCTGCTGCAGAGCCAGCTCGAAAAGAAGGTCCTGAACGCCAACACGCTGTTCATCTATCCCGCCACTGCCGCCAAGGAGAAGGAGTACCAGGACCTGAAGGTGCGGGTGTTCCAGCTGTCCAACGCCGAGGGCAAGACCGTGCAGAACGTGCTCAAGACGGTGCTCAAGGTTGCGGACATGTCGCTGGATGAGAAGACCAACACGCTGATCGTGCGCGGTACCCCTGACACGATCGCGGTGGCGGAGAAGATTATCGCCGCGCAGGATGCGCCCGACCCGGAGGTGATGCTGGAGGTCGAGGTGCTCGAGGTATCGAGCGACCGCATTCGCAACCTCGGTATCGCATGGCCGAGCACGTTCGGGGTGCAGACGCCTGCCAACGCCAGCAACGGCCGCCCGCTCAATCCCGGCAGCCTGACAGACTACGGTCATATTCCGTTGAACCAGTTGCTGGTGACCGGCGGCCCGTTCGGCGCTACCGCCAACTTCTCGCTGTCGGATTCCGACGGCAAGGTGCTGGCGGCGCCGCGGATACGCACGCGCGACAACCAAAAGGCCAAGATCCTGATCGGCGAGAAAGTCCCGGTGATCACGAACACGGTCACGCCGGTTTCCACGGGCCCTGCGGTCGTCACCGGCTCGGTGCAGTACCTGGACGTCGGTATCAAGCTGGAAGTCAAGCCGCACGTATACCTGGAAGGCGACGTCGGTATCGAGTTGAGCATGGAGGTGAGCAGCATCCTCGGAACGGTCACGCCCCCTGCAGGCAGCGGCACGAGCTCGGGAACCGTCGCCTACGACATCGGCACGCGCGACGTTACGACCAATCTGCGGCTGCGCGACGGCGAAACCCAGATCCTGGGCGGGTTGATCCAGGACAACGAGACGCTGTCGGCCAGCAAAGTGCCGGGCATTGGTGAGTTTCCGGTGCTGGACCACCTGTTCGGGTCGAACAACCACGAAGACAAGAAGACCGAAGTGGTGCTTTCGATCACGCCGCACATCCTGCGTGCGCCGACCGTGGCTGACTCCCGCGCTCGCGACGTGTTCAGCGGCACCGAGTCGGCGGTGCGCGACATGCCGCTGCGCCTCGATCCGGTCGGATCGGTGAGCGGCGCGCCGAGCACGGCAGGCGCGGCTCCCACGCCCGGTTTCGTCGGCGGCGGCGCAACCGGACCTGCCATGCCCCCAGGTGCCCCACCCAACCTCCCGACCGTGAACCCCAACTACCCGCGCAACGATCCGCGCGTTCCGGTTCCGCGGCATGAGGTTCCGCCCGGGATGACGGCGCCGCCCTGGGTTACCAATCCGCCGGCACAGGAAGGCGAGACGGCGACACCGCCGCCCGTGCAGAACTTCCCGGGTGTCCCGGCAACTCCCGAAACGCCTGCGACGCCTGCGGCACCCGTGACGCCACCGGCCACTGCGCCGGCTGGTGCCGCTTCAACGCCTGCGCCTGCACCTGCGCCGGTGCCGGCTCCGGCGCCGCCGCCCAACACGCAGTAGCAGCGAAGAAGGCCGCAACCACATGCGCATGCACTTCCCGGCCGGATCCACGAGCGTGCTTGACGCTCGTGCGCCCGCTGGCGCCCCGCGCCGCTGCGCGGCTTCGGCGGGCGCGGGCCGGTCGGCCCGCGGCTTCACGCTGATCGAGCTGGTGGTGACGCTCGCGCTGGTGGGCTTGATGGCGATGGTCGCGGTACCGCTGTACGAGGTGACCGCGATCCGGATGAAGGAGATGGAACTGAGAACCGCGCTGCGGCAGATCCGCACCGCGCTGGACGGGTACAAGGACGCGGCCGACGCCGGCAAGATCCAGAAGGATCCGGGCGACTCTGGCTATCCGCCCACGCTGAAGATTCTGGTCGAAGGCGTCGAAACGGCGCAGCAGAGCAGCGTGAACCTGCAGTCGGTCGCCAGCATGGCGAGCGGCACGACCGGCAACGCGAACGCGAATACCAATCCGAACGCGAACGCATCGGACAGCGGACCGACCCGCCTGATGTTTCTGCGCCAGATCCCGCGCGATCCGTTCACGCCCGATCCGTCGCTGCCGCCGGAGGAGCAATGGGACACGCGCGCCTATGGCTCGCCGCCGAGCGACCCACAGCCGGGCAAGGACGTGTACGACGTGATGTCGAAGTCGGCCACGATCGGCAGCAACGGCTTGGCCTACAAGGACTGGTGAAGTGTTCGCGCACCTCCAACCCTCACGAACTCGACGGCCCCGCCTTCGCGCCTGCGGCGCTTCGGCGGGCGAGGGTTTCACGCTGATCGAGCTGATGGTCGTGATGGTGCTGATCGCGCTGCTGCTGACGCTCGCGGTACCGCGCTACTTCGGCACGATCGACACCGGCAAACAGAGGGTGCAACTGCAGAACATTTCGGCGATCCGCGACGCGATCGACAAATACTACGGCGATCTGGGCAAGTACCCCGAGACGTTGCAGGACCTGGTCGACAAGAAGTACCTGCGCTCGATTCCGATCGACCCGATCACCGGGAAGACCGATTGGGTTTCGATCCCGCCGACCGATCCGAACCTGACCGGCGTCTACGACATCCGCAGCGCCAAGGCGCCCGATTCCGGAACCAATGCGAGTGGAGGAACCAGTGCGAACGGTT
>Ga0187846_10000193_pt1 | contig 37323 bp, 26 predicted proteins | sample TC_taG_FD_161473 | JGI IMG/M metagenome (GOLD analysis project Ga0187846, IMG submission 161473) | Biofilm microbial communities from the roof of an iron ore cave, State of Minas Gerais, Brazil - TC_06 Biofilm (v2) | ecosystem: Environmental > Terrestrial > Deep subsurface > Cave > Wall biofilm... | reverse complement strand
GCAGTGGAGGAGAAATAAAACGAGGTGGGAAGCCTGTTCTTGAGAGTTTTCCTACCTCGTTTGTGCAGTCGGGGCGAGAGGATTTGAACCTCCGACCACCACAGTGGAATAGAATGCCGGCGCGTTGCCCTATCTCTAGGGTACGTTTCCAACAAGCCTTCCCCAAACCGGACAGGCGGCTTTCACCGCATCCGGCTTTCCGAGGGTACTGGCTCTCGCCCTAAGCCACCTCGGACACCAAGGGTAAGACAACCTATCCCATTCCGCCTGGTTGCGTCTTGGGAGTGTCTTACTCTGGACCTCGAACCTTGGGTATAAGGGAGTTCTTCGGACTCTTCTAACCATGACGCCTTTCGGCGGTCTGTATTCAGTTGTCCGGGTATTCCAACCCGTTAGTTGTTTCGTGCGTCGGTTGTCACTTTAGTACTCCGCCTTTTGTGTTGGCGGTTTTTCCTGGCCGTTCCCGTTGTACGGGTTCTGTCAGGTTGCCTGGTTCTTTCGGGTAGCCCCGCGTGTTCCCCTCGCATGGCTCGCTCTCTCGCTCGTTTGCGTCCTTCGAGCCTTGCGATGTGATCTAGGTCGTCACGTTCCTCTCTTACAAGGTCGTGTAGCCTTCGTTCGATCTTGAATTTCCTGTCCACCACGTTCCAGTAGTATCTCTCGAATTCCTGTTCGTTAGGGTCAGGTGCTTCGCCTGATCGACGTTTCTGCTCTGCTCTCCCGGTGTAGTATCGGTCTCGGCTTTTCAACCCGTCTCCGAGTTGTCCTAGCTGTCCCTCAACTTCCTCAAGCAGAACCTTTAGCCATTCGGCTTCCTCGTCTCTCCGGAGCTGGTCAGTCTCGAATTGTTGCCTGACTCGTTCCAGATCGTCCTGGTTCACGCTTCGTTTCCCTACAGAACCTTTACCCAGTGAGAGCGGCCTCTATTGGCTTCTCCTTCTTGGGTCGTAGGCTAAGTCTTTCAGTGACATTCCGTCGTACTGCCCGTTGTGTATGAGCCTGTGGCACCTGGCGCACACCGGAATTTGTTTCCTGTTCAGCGCGATCATGACTCGTATAAAGCCTGTTTCGTGCCGTTCATCCATCTTCCGTATGTGCCTGATATGGTGCATCTGCACTATGTCCACTTTGGCGCTATTGGTGAACCCGTCGCGCCTTGATGTCCAATCGTGGTTCTGGTAGAATGCGATCTCCTTTTCCTTGCCTTTGCGCCACGTCCGTATCTTGATTTCTCCGCCGCTTATAACTCTGGCTATTCTGCTTTTACGCTTCCCTGCCAGGGTCATAGCGAGGGAGTATTTCAGAATATATTGTACTTTTTGTACCCTAGCCCAGTTGTCTACCGGCCTGTAGTATTGCTGTATCCCCCTGTTAATGGAAGAGTATAGCATCACTATTTGGTCTTCATCCAACAGTTGCCAGGGCGCTCGGTGAATGGGCTTCCCGTTCTCATCACAGAACCCCTTTGTTTTGAGCTTTGCTACTAGCTCATCTACGGGGGCTTTCAGTACGATTTCACTTCCGGTTGATCTCCGCTTAAAGCGTTTCCCCGAACCGTTCGTTGTAAACGCCTGCTTCTGTTCTTTACTGGTTCGCCCTAGCCGAATTTTGTACCCTAGAAATTTCGCTTCCTGGGTTCTGGCGTTCGTTATAACCGTCTTCTTTTCACTGAGCGTTAGCTTGAGTTCGGTTCTTAAAAAGTCCCTGACTCTCTGCTTAATTTGCTCGGCTAATTGATAGGGGCCGGTCACTCCTATGAGCCAGTCGTCGGCGTACCGTATGTACTTAATCCTGACAAAATCCGGGTCTCTGGTATCCATCGACGGCAGCTTTCGCATGCGAATTCCCAACTCTCGGTACGCCCTGGAACGGGTTTTACCCTGTTTAGCCAGGTAGAGTCTCCTTTCTTGGAGCCTCTTGTACTCTAAATTGTGTTTCCGCTTCCCTCCTTTCTCTAGCTCATCTCGCATCTGCTCTACGAACTCGTCCAGCTTATGCAAGTAGATGTTTGCCAGGATTGGCGAAACTATCCCGCCTTGTGGCGTTCCGGCCAGGCTATCCTTGCGTACCTCGTCCAGGTCTTGGTATCCAGCCTTTAAGATTTTTCGGATGAGGTTGATGAAACGCTCGTCCCCGATCTTTCCTCTGATGATGTTGACCAGTGTTTCATGGTCTATGTCATCAAAGCAGTTCTGGATGTCTCCCTCTACGAACCACGTTACGCCTGTCCACCGTCTTTGGATTTCCTGTAGTGCGCTATGGCAGGATTTCTCTCTCCGAAACCCGTGGCTTGTGTCCTTGAAGTGGCTCCCGTTGGGGCTGTCGTAGATTGCCTCTAGGATGAGCCGTACTACTTCTTGGACTACCTTATCCCTTGTGCAAGGAATTCCGAGTTTCCTCATCTTTCCGTTGCTCTTTGGGATGTAGGTTCTCCTGACGGGCTTGCATTGGTATTGCTCCGTTCGCATCTCTTGGACTATTCGGTTGATTTCGTCCATCGAGAACCCGTCTAGGGTTTCTTTGTCCGTTCCAGGCGTCATATTCCCTGGTTCGGATTTAATCCTTTCATACGCCAGGATATACATGTCCGGGCTGAACATCAGCCTGTAGAGACTTCGGTTAATCCACCCGCTTCTAGCGTTCAGTTGGCGGATAACCTCTAGTCTCTCGATGGCCGTTTGGCTTTCCGCCACCTCTGCTATGAGCATGTGGCTCCTCCTTATTCTCTTGTTGCCGATATCCGTTTTACTAGTCCAACTACCTCCCTTACTGTCTAAGGTGGTCTAGCCACTTCCCCATCTTCCGCCTTGTGCTACCTCCGTAGCAGCTTGGATGGTTGGTGGAATACCCTCTTACGGCCCTTCCCCCTATCCTGGGCATTACCCCAGGCGTTTGAGTGCTGCGCTTAGCACTCTAGGTACTATGGCCGTTCCGTCACCATGAGCCTCTCGGCTTTTAGGTGATCCCTGGGTTACAAGTCACCCGCTTGCGTCGCATTTAGGTTCTCCGTTCGTCGTTTCCTCTTCATTGGAGGCTGCTGCGGTAGGATGCATTACGGTGCATTGGGGTTGTTTACACCGTACTCCCGCACAGGTCGAATAGTACCATCAAAACCTGAGTCCCACTCATGACCGCACGACTAGAGTTCAAGCAATCCAGCTTTAACCATGTGCGACTTAGCTCGCTGGACATGGGGTTAGGGTTTGTGACTTACCCCATTCCAACTTTCCTGGCATGCTGCTGTCCCTTTAGCCTTTCGGCATCCGGTTAGCCAGGTGCTTTAGTCACGTTAGCATCAGTGACGCCGCGATTTACGCGACTGCGAGTAACGAGCCTCTCCAGGCGCCCACCCCATTGTGGTGCGCTACCGGACTGCGCTACGCCCCGTTACCGGAACAACAGCAGTATAGCAGAAAGATCGACCCCTCGTCAAGGGTCGTTTTTCCTCTATAAAAGCCCCCTACCAGCGTCTATCACTCAAGGCGCTACTTTGTTGCTGCGCGACTTTTGTGATTTAATAAGAAGAATCCACAGAGAAAGGAAAAGGTTTCCCGATATATGCACCTGGAAGCGAAAGCAATCGAATCGCAAGTATTGACAGACGTGTATGTAGAAGTACAGCAGCGTTTCAAGGAGTTTGACGACCCTGCCCACGGTTGGCAGCATATCCGGCGCGTGTATGAGCTCGCCCTACATATCGCCCGGCAAGAGAACGCAGACTCTTTTATTGTGGGTATGGCAGCGTTGATGCACGATCTGGGCCGTCTCTCAGATGATAAGACAAAGCATCATGCCGACCTCTCTGTGTTGAGCGCTATCGAAATACTTTCTGCCCATCACATCACGCCTGGCACACAAGAAGCCATCTTGCACGCCATTGCTGCCCATAGTTTCAGTTTAGGCATCGAGCCTCGCACGCTGGAAGCGAAAGTCTTGCAGGACGCCGACCGGCTCGATAGTCTTGGGGCTATTGGCATCTTACGCTGGGCCATAACGGGGACAATTCAACGTACCCCTCAAACGCAATCCTATCACCCTGACGACCCATTTGACGAATGGCATACACCCGATGATCGTCGCTATATGCTCGACCACTTCTTCACGAAATTGCTCAAGCTAAGTAACACGATGTCCACACAAACCGGCCGTGCCCTGGCCCAGCAGCGCACCGCCTTTATGCACACCTACCTAAATGAGCTTAGAAGAGAATTAGAGGATTCTGCCACAAATTTGGGTCAGGAATAAATGCCCAACCGTGTAAGGGGGGGTGGATGAAGTAGGGAGGGGGCGCTTGCGCCGCCCTCAATCATCTTTGCCCCGCTTCTTGTCTGGGTCAGGAATAAACGCCCAACCACGTAAGGGCGGGGGTGGTGGATGCTGTGGGGAGGGGACCCTTGCGGTCGCCCTCAATCATTGCTCCCACTCCTACGAAATGCTCGCCTTTATATCTGACAATTGTTCTGCGTGCATGCGATCGTGTGCTGGCAAAATGTTCACCAACTGGTAGAACTTGAGCTGGCCCCAGTTGGGATGGCGAAATGGCCGCTCCCAGGCATCGACAGGCAGGATCGCCAGGTACTCGAAAATCTCCTCGCGACGTGCTGCCATCCCTGCCAGGACTGCATCCACTGACACCGGTGGCTCGGAGGCGCGTGTCAGAATTGGCGTCTCTTCTTCGGCGGCTATTACGAGAGGGTTGTCTTCATCCTGTACGATCCGCATCTGTTCCAGGGCCAGGCCATCAGCAATGTAGAGGTGATGTGCCAGCTGAAGAGGTGACCACTCATCCTCGGCAGGTTGCCTGGTCACCTCCTCTTTACTGAACTTCGCCAACTGCTCCATGAACTCTATGCGAGCGGCTACCATCTTGCGTCGCACCTTATCAAACGGATTCTCCACTGTAGCCATATATCCCTCCAGCTGATTATTCTTCGTGTTTCACCAGATGGTTATATAAACGCTCCAGCTCTTCCTGGTTATTAAAGTGTAGGACAAGTGTCCCCTTGCCCTTCGTATTACGCTTCAGATCAACCTTCACCATGAGCGCATTGCGGAATTGTGTTTCCAGGTCTTCTATCTCAGGGGAGCGTCGTGTAGAAGATGCGGTAGCCCCTTGCGCTGCCGCACCATCTCGTTCCGCCGCTTTGATACGCGCAGCCAGTTCCTCTGCCTGGCGCACATTCAGTTTCAAAGCGATGATCTTGCTCATTGCGGCAATTTGATCTTCCTCGCGGGCAATACCTACCAGCGCTCGCGCATGCCCCTCGCTGAAATGCTCAGGCTGGTTGATCAAAGCTTCTCGCACCTTTGGGACTAATGTGAGCAGGCGCAGGGCGTTTGTGATGGTTGTGCGATCCTTGCTTACCGCTCTAGCAACCATCTCCTGTGTCAGGCCAAATTCCTGGATTAGCGTCTGGTATGCCAGCGCCTCCTCAATGGGGTTCAGATCAGCACGCTGGATATTCTCGATCAGCGCTAGCTCGATCATCTCTTGTGGCGTCGCTTCTTTGACAACCACCGGGACTGTTGTCAAACCTGCCAGGCGTGCAGCCCGCCAGCGACGTTCACCAGCAATAAGCTGAAATTGTACGACGCCAGTGTCCCCGCGTTCATTGGCAGCCTCAACCGGCTGGTTTTCAGTGGCAAACCAGGGGTCAGTCGTTGGCGCCTCCGTGCTGGTGCCGGTTGTAGAATAGCTCGTGTTCAGGCGCGTAACCACCAGTGGTTGCAGGAGTCCATACTCTTTGATTGAAGCGCTCAACTCCAGTAGTTTAGAATCATCCTCGATAAGAGGCCTGCGCGGTTGACGCGGGTTGGGAATGATAACTTCGATGTCCACCTCCAGGATGTTATGCTCATCAACACGCGAGGGTTGATGAGCAGCCATCACCTCAGACGCGCCGGCTATCAAAGCGTCCAATCCTCTGCCCAGTCCAAACTTCTGCTTAGCCACGGGCAATTACCTCCTCTGCTAATGAGTGATAAGAGAACGCTCCCGGAGATGTTGGATCATAATCAAGGATCGATAGTCCATAGCTGGGAGCCTCACTTAAACGAACACTGCGGTTAATAATCGTCTGAAACGCCTCTTCAGGGAAGTGGGTACGTACTTCCCGTACAACCTCTCCTGCCAGGCGCGTGCGTGGATCGAACATGGTCAACACAACACCCGCTATGTATAGGCCAGGATTTAGCTTGCTCTTGATCATCTCCTTGGTGTATAGAAGGTGACTCAGGCCCTCCAAAGCCAGGTACTCACACTGGATAGGAATGATCAAGGCATCTGCTGCGACCATTGCATTCACGGTGAGTAGCCCAAGCGAGGGGGGACAATCGATGAGTATATAATCGCAGCGCTGGCGAATTGGTTCCAGCACCTGGCGCAGCCTGCTCTCGCGTGCCAGCGTTCCCACCAGTTCGACCTCGGCCGCTGCCAGTTCTACAGTACAGGGAGCAACCACAAGTTCGTGCCGCTTCGTTGGCACAATCACATCAAAAATGGTTAACTCATCATCTTGTTGCACCAGTAGATCGTAGATGGTGTTTAGCTTGATGTTCTTTGCTACTCCAATGCCGCTGGTGGTATTGGACTGTGGATCCATATCGACGAGCAACACCTTGCGGCCCGCGTCTGCCAGGTATGTAGCCAGGTTTATGGCGGTAGTGGTTTTACCCACCCCTCCCTTCTGATTGGCGATTGCATATACTTTTGACACAGGCTGTTTCCGTCCCTTTCATCTGACCATACCTGTTTGCATGCTGCTCTATCTTATGTCATGCAAATTGTATGGACATTGTAACAAATGCTTCAGTGAGAAGCAACTAGATAGCAACAGCATGTATCGTCTCGTCAGAAATCAATCGCATTTGACACGTCCCCCCATCACGCCATACAATCTAGACACAACGTTTGTATACCATCGATACTAAAACACAAAAGAAAGTCTCTCAACATGCAGCAATCTTCCCCGGTGCAGCCCCAACAGCAGGTTGAACCGCTTCCCGAAGCTCGCGAGGTTGCTTCTGGTATCTGGAAAATCACCTTGCCCATTCCCTTTCCGCTGCGATCCGTCAATGTTCATGCCCTCACCGGCAACAACGGGTGGGCGCTGGTTGACGCAGGCATAGGTATGCCTGACTCCCGGTCAGCTTTCTGGGCAGGGCTGCAACATATCGGGCTCAGCCTTGATAAGCTGCGTGCCATCGTCCTCACACACCATCATCCCGACCATATTGGTCTCTCAGGAGAGCTACAGGAACAGAGCAGCGCAGCGGTCTACATGCATCCCATTGATGAAGCCGGGGTGCAGATCATCTGGTCAGGTACTATGCCTGAGCGCTTCAGAACCGTCTCTCAATTTTTCAGACAGCATGGTCTACCTCCTACCGATTTCTGGTTTACCAGGGTGGACCCGGCGGTTATGCGCAACATCATTCGCGTTCCACCACACGAAGCGATTACGACGGTTGAAGACGGGGAGTATCTCGACCTTGTGGGCGAACGTTACCGCGTAATCTGGACACCTGGCCACTCTGATGGGCATATATGTCTCTTTCGCGAAAGCGATGGTGCTTTCCTTGTGGCCGATCACGTCCTGCCGCGCATCACACCGAATGTTGGCCTCTACTCTGAGCGTGACCGCGCGAATCCCCTGGGCGACTATCTGAACTCACTGGCAAAGGTTGCGAACCTGCCGGCCAGTATCGTCCTTCCGGGGCACGGGGAACCATTTATTGACCTGGCGGGACGTACTGCAGAAATCATAGAGCATCACAGGCAGCGCGAAATGCAGATCTTAGCATTGCTCGATGGTCGACCACAACATGCTTACCAGCTTGCAGAACAACTCTTTGGAAACCGTTTGCAGAATAGCGAGGCGCGCCGCATGGCGGTTGCCGAGACGCTCTCGCACCTTGAGCATCTCCGTTTCGCCGGGCAGGTCGAACAACATCGTAATTCAGATGGGCTTATCCTGTACACCACCCTGTAGGGGCCCGATTTATCGCGCCCACCGCCGATTCATCGGCCTTAATACGCATCAACCTAACGAAAAGCCCATCAAGAGTCTGTAGGGGCGAGGGTGGTGGAGCGGCGAAGGGAGGGCCTTGATGGTCGCCCGCCGTGGTTCGCCTGAGACGCTGGCTTCTCGATCAACAGCCTGCATGCCCCACCCACGGGCGACCATCAAGGCCCTCTCCACCCATCCACTCCCCGCTCGCCCCTACAGGATCCCGATCATGCGTTTTAGGTTGATGCGTATTGGTCCCCATTTATCTCGCCCCCGATTGATCTCGCCTGCCCATCACGCCCGATTTCGCGGTTTTTGTGAACGAATTTTCTAACTGCTCGCTTGCTATAAAATGGCTTCCCATCTGCCTTCAAGGCGTGGGGCTAGTTCTAAAGCACTCTCAGACACTTGAATTCCGTAAAATCTCATGCTATACTCCTTTACGGCAGTGAGTTATAAAGCCGCTCTACAGGCCCAGCAGTAAAATAATTGGGACGACAGGCGGCGTTTGCCAATCGTTGTAAGGAGGATTTCGAACCCATGGCTACAAAATCGACAAAATCGACCATCATTGGTCGTCAGGAACTTACCAGGAGTATTGCTACCAAGGTAGGACTGACTCAGAAAAAGTCCGGCGAAGTATTAGAGGCAACTCTCGATACCATCCGCGATACTCTCCAGGCTGGTAACGAGGTGCGACTGGTAGGCTTTGGCTCTTTCAAGGTACGCAGGAGTGCGGCCCGCAAGGGAGTTAATCCACGAGATCGCAAGCCTATCCAGGTGCCCGCAAAGAACCGTGTGCGGTTCTCCGCCGGTAAAGAACTCTCGGACGCTGTGCTCAAGGCCAAGAGATAATATAGGGGCATCCTTTCTCCTTTCATCTCACCTGACTGCGGAGAACTAGCTCTCCTTGCGTCCCGGCTGACCGTGTAACCGTTGGGGCCCGATTTATCGCGCCCATCGCCGATTCATCGGCCATCGCTGGATTTTCACTATCCAGGTTAATTTGGTTAATGTTCATTAGGGACGGATAGGTGCCAGCGCAGCAGCGTTTAGCGAGATGGATAGGAGCCAGTAGGTGCCCTACTTTAGCGTTAGTGGGGGCAGAAGACTGCCCTTACACAGTGTTTTTCCTCGCTGCCATTCTTTTACTACCCCTTGCGGGTATTGGTGAATGCGCCAGTATCAGGCGACTTGAAAAAATCGCTTGGTACTCCGTCACCAGGCCCTGCAAGGGGCTACCATTTTTGGGGCTGCATAAACATCAATTGAACGAAAACCTCATCCCCACCCGTAGGGTCGAGGGCGGGGCCCGGTTAAGCAGATTAACAAATTAATCCGGCCATCAGTAGGGGCCGATTTATCGCGCCCATCGCCGATTTATCGGCCCTCAGCGGATTTCCCAAGACCCCGATTATTGTATTAAAAGCCATTATCGCGCCCTGGGGTGGGCCTTTCTGGTCGCCCGCCATGGTTCGCTTCGGCTGATTTCTATCGGCTACCATTTTTGGCTGTTCATGATAATCACCTCGTACTATACATGTTATCCGAGATAGAGTAAAATAAGAATCACAGAAACATCACAACGGAGTGAACATAAAGGCCTCATTACAAAGACGTATCCTTACAAGGACGTATAAACAGTCCTTCATCAAACAGCAAAAGAAAGAGGGGCCTATGGCGATCAGCAATGTGACGCTTGCGGGTCTTACCCAGACGCAGCTACTGGAAATGCATTATTCGATGACCCTGCTCCGGCGCTTTGAAGAGAAGAGCGCAGAGGAATATACACGCGGCAAAATAGCTGGATTTATGCACCTTTACATAGGCCAGGAAGCTGTAGGCGTAGGATGTGTTAGCGCACTACGCCCTGACGACAAGGTCCTGGCCAGTTATCGCGAGCACGGGCTTGCAATTGTCAAGGGCATGGATCCAGGGGTAGTCATGGCAGAACTTTTTGGTAAAATTACTGGCTGCAGCAAAGGCAAAGGCGGCTCCATGCATATGTGGAGCAATGAGCTAGGACTGCTAGGAGGGAATGCGATCGTCGCGGCACAGATGCCGATGGCCGCGGGAGTAGCCCTCGCCATGCAATACCAGGGCCTTGATAGCATCGTGGCATGTTTTTTTGGTGACGGTGCCGTCGATGAAGGTGCCTTCCACGAATCGCTTAACCTGTCATCTATTTGGCATTTGCCTGTCGTCTATGTTTGCGAAAATAATGAGTACTCGATGGGCATGGCTGTACAAAAGGCCTGGGCGGTTGATTCACTGCTCCCACGCGCCGCCGCTTACAATATCCCCTACGAACAGGTTGATGGTATGGACGTGATCAATGTCTATGAGTCCATGAAACGTGCTGTCGAGCGGACGCGCAGCGGGCAAGGCCCGTCATTACTGGAGGTCAAGACCTATCGCTTCCGCGGGCACTCTATGACAGACCCTGCCTATTACCGTACTCGCGAGGAAGAGCAGCAGTGGCGTACCACGCGAGACCCTATCGGCATCTTTGAGAAGAAATTGCTCGAACTTGACCCGGGGACCCAGGCCGAATTTGACCAGAACGATGCCAGGGCCACCCAGGTAGCAGAAGACGCTGCCGAATTTGCCGATAACAGTCCTGAGCCCTCGCTGGAAGAACTCTACACCGATGTTATGGCTGATAATTCCATCGCCCTCAGTTACCGTTACGAGAGGAAATAGCAATTATGCGTACCATTACATATCGTGATGCGCTGCGCGAGGCCATCCGTGAAGAGATGCAGCGCGACGAGCGCGTTTTCATTATGGGTGAAGATATCGCCGGATATGGCGGCACTTATGCCGTTTCCAAAGGACTCTTTGAAGAGTTTGGTGAAAAGCGCGTGCGCGATACCCCTTTAGCGGAAGAAGTCATTACGGGAGCAGCTATTGGTGCTGCCCTTGGTGGTCTGCGTCCCATTCTTGAACTGATGACCATTAATTTCAGCCTCCTGGCCAGTGACCAGATCGTCAACAGCGCAGCTAAGTTCCATTACATGTTTGGGGGGCAACCACAAATACCTCTCGTTATACGTATGCCTGGCGGTGGGGGAGCCCAGAGAGGCGCGCAGCACTCGCAAATGCTGGAGTCCTGGTTCGCACATATTCCTGGTCTCAAAGTTGTTATGCCTGCCACCCCCTATGATGCCAAGGGTATGCTCAAGTCAGCAGTGCGCGACCCCAATCCCGTGCTCTTCATTGAGCATGAATTGCTCTACAACGTGAAAGGCGAAGTTCCCGACGAAGGCGTTGATTATACGGTACCCCTCGATCGCGGAGAGGTGAGACGCGAGGGCCAGCATGTGACAATCATCACCTTCTCGCGTATGGTGCATGTCACCTTGCAGGCCGCCGAGGACCTGGCCAAAGAAGGCATTCAAGCAGAAGTAATCGATCTCAGAAGTGTCCGTCCCATCGATATCGACCTGATCCTTGACTCGGTGAAGAAGACCAATCGCGTTGTAATTGCCGAGGAGGGATGGAAATACTATGGGACAGGCCAGGGTATAGCCGCGCTAATTTATGAATATGCCTTCGATTACATGGATGCGCCGGTTCAGCATGTGACTAGCGCCGATGTACCTATGCCCTATTCCAAAGTGTTGGAACGTGCCGCGTTGCCTAACAATAGCGATATCGTGAAGGCTGTGAAAAGCATTGTGCCACCCCTGCTGGTTCATAGCTGATCTGGAGTACTATAATGAAAACTGTTGAAATGCCCAAAATGGGCGATACAATGGAGGAAGGCAAGATTCTTCACTGGCTCAAACACGAGGGCGATCCAGTAAAAAAAGGAGAGTCGCTTGCGGAGGTCGAGACAGACAAGGTCAATATCGAGATAGAGGCGTTTGCCAGTGGTGTACTGCGTAAGATACTGGTTCCTGAGGGCGATTCAGCGCCTGTCGGGGCAGGCATCGCATTAATCGGTGCGCCTGATGAACCTCTGCCCGAGGGCCTGGCTGGCAACGGGTTGGCTAAAGCCACTGTCTCTCCTCCAGTAGACCTGGCAAAGGCTGAGAAAACGCAGGCGGCGCCTGCGCAAAAGCCTGGAGGACTCCTGAGAGAGGAAACCGGACCAGCATACCTGCAAGGAACACCCCAACAGGTGGCTGTACAACCCGCGCCTCCCACAAAAGACGAGGAGCGTATCTTTATATCCCCTATCGCGCGCCGCCTGGCCGAAGAGCATCAACTGGACTATAGCAGCATTCGGGGCACAGGACCCAATGGGCGCATCATCAAGATGGATGTTGAGGCAGCGCTGGCGCAAATGCAAGCAGTACCGGCTGCGCCGGTCGCTCCTGCCGCACCAGCACCAGTAGAGGTACCAGAACTGGCCCCTGTCCCTATTGAGACAGGCGAAGTGATTGAGCTTCCCCTCACGGCCATGCGCCGCACCATCGCGAAGCGCCTCGGTCAGAGCTGGCAGGCAGCACCGCACTTTTATGTCACAAACGTTATTGATACTGGCAAACTTGCAGACCTGCGGCGCCAGATCAATGAGTACGCAGAGAAGGATCCCGCTCCCGTGAAAGTCAGCTTCAACGACCTGATCATTAAAGCGGTAGCCCTGGCACTGGTGCGCATGCCACAGGTCAACGTCTCGTTCGCCGGGGACCGCATCCTCCAGAAGAAACAGGTACATGTCGGTATGGCGGTGGCGCTTGAGCAAGGCCTCATCGTACCCATCATACACGACGCTGACAGGCGGGGCGTGCTTGACATCGCGCGTGAGTCGCACCGCCTTGCCGAAGCAGCCCGCGCCGGTAAGCTGCGCGCGGACGATCTAAGCGGCGGTACCTTCACTGTAAGTAACCTGGGCATGTTTGATGTAGATAGTTTCACCGCCGTTATCAATCCTCCGGAGTCCGCCATTCTCGCGGTTGGCTCGATCACCCCCACACCTGTAGTTGTGGATGGCCAGGTAGTGGTGCGCGATCGCATGAAAATGACGCTTTCATCTGATCACCGCGCTATCGATGGAGCAACTGCCGCGCGTTTCTTGCAGGAGGTCAAACGCTTGTTGGAAGAGCCGTTTGGCTTGATACTCTAGTTGGAAGAGATCATCATGTCTACGTACACCATTAACGGCGTGATACTATCGCTGGTGCGAGGAAATATTGTGGAAGTACAGGTGGATGCCATTGTCAACGCGGCAAACTCAGGACTCAGAGGCGGAGGTGGCGTGGATGGCGCGATTCACCGTGCCGGCGGGCCGGGCATTATGGAAGAATGTCGTAAGATTGGCGGCTGCCCAACCGGCAGCGCTGTGGCAACGACCGCAGGGAGACTGCACGCAAAATACGTCTTCCATGCCGTCGGCCCTATCTACAGTGGCAGCCAGGACGATGAACGCTTGCTGGCGAGCGCCTATCAAAGCTGCCTCAACCTCGCCGGGCAATATCAGGTCAAAAGCATCGCCTTTCCCTCTCTCAGCACAGGCATATATGGTTACCCATTGGAGCTAGCGGCTCCGATTGCCTTGCGCACAATCATCGAGCACATCAAGAAACCCACAAGCCTGCAGCAGGTGCTCATGGTCTTGTTTGGCGAGACCGCATATAAGGCTCATGAGCAGGCGCTTGCAGAACTTATGCAGCCTTGAAAGAGAGAATGAGACACCTCACCAACAAGCAGCACTTTTTCGAAGAGGTTACTTTCCTGATACCCATTGGAGGAAACTCATGAAAGCCATTGTCTGCACAAAATATGGACCACCGGATGTTCTTCAACTCAAAGAGGTAGCAAAACCTGCTCCCAAGGACAATGAAGTCCTGATAAGAATATATGCGACAGCAGTCACCTCAAGTGACTGTATCATCCGGGGTTCCAAAGTTCCTCTCAGGCTTTGGCTCCCAATGCGACTCGTGATCGGTTTTACCAGACCGAGAAACCCCATCCTCGGGATGGTGTTAGCTGGAGAAGTTGAATCGGCCGGCACACAGGTCACACGATTTCAAAAGGGGGACCAGGTGTATGCCTTTAACATTCGATGTGGGACGTATGCCGAGTACACCTGCTTGCCGGAAAACAGCGTGATGGCATTCAAACCGTCTACTGTCACCTATGAGGAAGCCGCAGCTGTTCCTTATGGAGGCCTGTTAGCCCTGCATTTTCTGAGAACAGGCCAGATCCAAAGCGGACAAAAAGTGCTGATCTATGGAGCTTCGGGAGCGGTCGGGACTTCAGCGGTGCAACTTGCCAGGCACTTTGGGGCAGAAGTGACCGGGGTATGCAGTACCACAAATTTGGAATTGGTGAAATCTCTGGGAGCCGAGAAGGTCATTGATTATACGCAAGAGGATGTTACGAAAGCAGGAGATCTGTATGATGTTATCTTTGATGCCGTTGGCAAAAGAAAAAGCTCACCATTAAAAATACAGTGCAACCAGGCACTCGCTCCCAACGGGAAATACATCTCAGTCGATGTTGGATCACCAAAGCTCCGTAGTGAAGATTTAAATTTCCTCACAGAGTTGATTGAAGCGGGACAGATGAAAGCGGTCATAGACAGATGCTATCCGCTGGAACAAATTGTCGAGGCTCACAGGTATATCGACACAGGCCACAAAAAGGGCAACGTCGTCATCACGGTGGAACAGAACAGCTAACCCCAACAAAGCGCTGTCGTTGACGGCGGAGAACTCTGGTGTGGCTTTTGATTAAAGGGGTAAACGTCAAACAGTGGGAAAAACGTGCTCGTGAGTCTGCGTGAAATAACCAGTGCCGAAGGGATAGGGACTTCATTTTCGAGCCACTCACCAGCGAACAACTTCTCTGAGGCTCAAAGCGACGCGTGGAGTATAAGATGGATCACGAAAGGAGATCCAAATGAAAGCGATTGTGTACACACAATACGGATCACCTGATGTTCTTCAGCTCAAAGAGGTAGAGAAGCCTTCGCCCAGGGACGATGAAGTATTGATAAAAGTTCAGGCGGCATCTGTCAATGCACTTGACGCGCATACCCTGAGATTGCCTTTTCTGGTCCGCCTCATTGCGGGCAGTGGACCTCTTAAACCAAAAAACACGTCACTCGGTGCTGATATTGCGGGGCGGGTTGAGGCAGTTGGCGCAACCGTAACGCAGTTTCACCCAGGAGATGAGGTATTCGGAATATCCAGGGTATCCAAAGGTGGGTTTGCTGAGTATGCATGTGCTGCTGAAAATACGTTAGCACTGAAACCGGCTAATCTCTCGTTTGAGGCAGCAGCGGCCGTCCCAGTAGCGGCACTCACCGCGCTGCAGGGCCTGCGCGATACAGGACAGATTCAGCCCGGGCAAAAGGTGTTGATTCATGGGGCGTCTGGCGGTGTGGGTACGTTTGGGGTGCAGATTGCCAGGTCCTTCGGGGCTGAAGTCACTGCCGTGTGCAGCACGCGGAATCTAGAGATGGCGCGCTCCATTGGCGCAGACCACGTCATTGATTACACGCAAGAAGATGTCACCCGCAATGGGCAGCAGTATGACCTGATTCTGGCCGTGAACGGGTATCATCCGATTTTAGCGTATCGGCGTGCCTTAAGCCCCACTGGAAGATATGTCCTGGTCGGAGAAGGTTCCAATGCTCATTTAATCCAGGCCCTGCTCCAAGCCATGCTCCTGGGGCCATTGATTTCCAGAACTGGAAGACAGAAAATGGGTTTCATGGGGATAACGAAACCAAACCAGAAGGATTTGGTTTTTGTGAAAGAGCTGCTTGAAGCCGGCAAAGTCGTACCGGTGATCGATAGATGTTACCCGTTAGATGAGACTGCTGAGGCTATCCGGTATCTAGAAGAAGGACACGCCCGGGGCAAAGTCGTCATCATGGTGGACCAGAACGACAACACCTGACTGGACTCTTCATTTGTAAATTTGCATCATAACGACCGGGCTATCAGCTAATATCACCAGCATCAGTAGTGTTAGTCTTAGTTTCTGGTGGAGTAACAGGCGCAGGTCCAGGCGCAGGAGCAGGGAGCGCCTGCCAGGGCCGCACCTCCTGTTTGCCATACAGGATCAGGCCAACAGCAAAGTAGCCAAAAAAGCCAATTGCCAGGCCGGTCCCATACCAGCCGAAAAGCACATCATTCTTGAGCAAGGTGATAACAGCTGCGCCGCCAACCGCCCCAATGATTGTAGCTATGTCCGAGAGCACATTGGCACCTGCTGTCACTCGCAGAGTCCGATATGCTATCCAACCGACCGCAAGGCCAAATAATAGTGCACCGAGTACGGAGATAAACATTTTATCCCTCCCTGTTAGTACAACTGACATTGGTGCGCCCCTCGCATCATCCTTAAGACACGAGGGCCGCACCAGAGAGCATCCCTGCTTCTCAGGCTTTCCCTCTCCACTCCGTGGAGAGGGCCAGGGTGAGGTGGATTAATGGTTGGCTGGAGGAGTGGGAGTACTGTCTGGCTTCCCTCCGCCGTTGCCATTTCCATTGCCACCATGATCCCCATTGCCATGATTCCCGTTACCGGGCTGGAATCCAGGGATGTTAGTTTTCAGGCATGTTTCCAACGGAGAAGTGCCGCAACTCTGGACAGCTTCCGCCAGGAAGCTCCGCGCATTGTCGCTTGCCAGCTTACCACTGGCGTTGGCTGTATCGTGGGTTGCCAGAAATTGCGCGTAGGTCAGCAGCATATCGATCTCACCGTAGCCAAAAACCCGCCTGGAAGAAACCGCGCTCGCATTGGGTGTTGTACCCGTGAATGTCCCCTGGTGTAGCGCGCAAATCGCCTGGATATCATCGCTTGCGCTGCCGGTGCTTAGTGAAAACATGGCTGCCAGTCGCTGCGCATCGGGAAGCCCCGGGCAGTTCTTCTTATCGCTATTGTTATTGTTGCTATTGGTAGCGTGAGTGCCGTTATCTGAGCTGTTGTTATCCTGGTTATCCGCTACATGCGTGGCTGTAGCGTGCGCCGAATCAGTGATTGTGTGGACAACGCTCTGCCCGGCCGGCGTTGCAGCGAACACAGCCGTCGCTCCTGCCACGAGCGCTACGCTGACAATCGCAACCGCCGCTAGCTTCCCTCGTAGTAAATGAACCAGCTTCATAAATATGGATTCCTTTTCTCGTCATACTGGGTAACAGGAGTGTGATACCAGGCCGCTTTTGGCGGTGGGGACAATCGGACGGCCTGGTATTCACTGTCCTTGTGGGAAGATAGTTGTATTTCACCGCCAATTGGTTACGGCCTCTACCCTCTCACAGCGTAACAGGTTGCTCCAGGCAGACAAAAAGGCTATGTGATTGTATTTTCGCTCACCCGTAACTACAATAGCCTGTGTTGCAACTATATCAAAGGAGACCTTCTCTATTAATAGAGGTCATCAACTAATGACGGCCAATAACAGCCTGCTAGATTGTGCACGACGCGGTGAATCAGAGGCGCTGAGCACGCTCTATCGCCAATTCCTTCCTGGGGTATTTGCCTATATTGCTGTTCGCGTACCTGATCGTGCTACGGCAGAAGACCTGACCTCCGAGGTGTTTTTAAAGATGGTCGAAGGTATCAGTCGGATCAGGGCCAGCGATGAAGCGGGGTTTGCCGCCTGGATCCTCCAGATAGCACGGATCGCTGTCGCTGGCTATTACCGCAAGCGCGAGCACCAGCCGGTCTTTGTCTCTCTTGAACCCAGGCTCTGGGAAGCGGAAGAGTACAGGGAAGACCAGGTGATACCTGCTGCCGACCCGGTGCGGCAGGCAGAATCGCGCGATGAATGGAATGCCGTGGTCAATGCGATCAATTCCCTGACTGAGGACCAGCGCCAGGTACTGGTTGGCAGGCTGATCCTGGGATACGATGTGAATACCGTTGCTCGAATGATTGGAAAAAAAGCCAGCGCCGTCAAGGCGTTGCAATTTCGCGCCCTACATAGATTGCAGCGCTTGCTAGGAGAGCAAAATCTGCCTGAGCGCGCGTTCCCTGTTCATACAGGTCGCAAGGAGGAAGCCCCTTGAAGCACCTTCCTGAACGCCTCAACGACCGGCTTGAGCAACAAAATGCGCGCTCCTGGAATGGCGAAGAGCCGGCAGGCTGGCTCCTGTCACCTGCCCATGCTCCTGAAGGCGACCCCGAAGTAGATGAGCTAGTCACCCTGGCGCATCGCTTTCAATCGGCACCCCCCTTGCAGGCAAACCCGGACTTTGCCCGGCAGTTGGAGAGACGCATTCTGCTGCGCAACGCGGCATTGCACCTGGAGGAGCAACCTGCACGTGGCCGGTTGTTCCCGCGCCTCCTGCGCGCGCATCCCATTTTTGTGGCGGCACTCAGTCTCTGTCTATTGCTGTTATTCCTGGGAACAGGGGTACTGACAACGGCAGCGCAAGTTTCGAATCCAGACAGCCCGCTTTATGCAGTCAAGCGCCTGGAGCAGCACGTGCAGATCTCGCTGGCCAGTTCGTCAGAAAGCCAGGCCACATTGGACCTGCAATTTGCCCGGGACCAGCTCAACACGCTTCCCAACCTTGCTGACCCGGCGCACGCGCAAGCTTACCAGCAGGCGCTTACGGACCTGGATCAGCAGATTAGCGCGGCTTTCAGGGCCATCAATACGCTCCCAGCCGGAACGTACCATGATCGCCTGGCGGGCCAACTTGCTGCACTCGAAGCAGATGCGCGCCAGGCCTTGCGCGGGCTGCTATCCAGGCTTACATTGCCGGGGCGCCTGCTGACGACTGGTGAACTAGGGCGCCTGGGCGATAACGTACCCCTCCTGAAGAGCGTTGAGATCGTCTTGCCTGCACATCCCAACGGACATGCCATCATCAGCATCTCCGGCGACGATATACAGCCAGGAGCCCAATTGCTGGTGGATAGTCAGCTTGTAGATGCTCGCAGTTCCCTCCAAAACGGCCTGGATGTCTTTGTTGCAGGCTGGGACGGTAACCAGAATCCCCAGAGTATAGGCATTCTGAACCCCGATGGCACTGCTGCTCAGACTACTACCATTACCCTCCAGGCCCCAAACGATCATGGCAATGGAAATGGCAATGGCAATGGTGGAGGGAACGGCAACGGAAATGGCAACGGTGGCGGCAAGCCGGATAGCACTCCCACTCCTCATCACTAGATCGTGTTTACATAGCCGCCCTAGTATCATGCATCTCTAGGTAATTTGTCCTAATACTCTTTAGACATATTTACATACCATGCTCTATCATGATATATTCCCCGTAATCTGCCAGCGAATATGTAGTAGTGACAATTGGAGTACGAATATGCCAAGTTCATCGAGAAAAGTTACAGCATCCCAAGCACCGACAACCCCGCCAAAGTTGAAAATTCCCCATACCCAGGCACAAGAGAAGCTTGAAGCGCATATTGCAAAAGGCCAGGAAATTCTTGCTCGCCCTACGAGTTACACTACTGATATAGATAAAGCCAATGCAGATAGTGAGACATGGAGGGAATACGCTGTCCGGCTCCTTGCCTCAATGTTTGATACTTCCTCAATTGCTGATGAGTTTAGTAACCAAACCCGCAGAGTTGTTATAAATCGTAGTGATGCACCCTACGAAACAAAGCGGGAGAATTTCATACTACTAATGACATCGCGTATACGAACCCTCACCTCTATTTTAGAAAGCCTCGACTTATATGACGAGGATGTGTTAATTGTTTTCGGACAACAGGAGTCAAAAGATCCGCAGGCAGACGCCCTGGAAAAAATAGAGCTGATAGCCAACCGCTTTCACAGTGTTGCCAGGCAGTTACGCCATCGACATGCAAGCCGTGATACGCTCACCATTTCTGATGAGTATGATGTGCAAGACCTCTTCCATGCTCTATTGCGAGTGTTCTTTGATGATGTTCGCGATGAGGAATGGACACCAAGCTACGCCGGAGGAGCATCCCGTATCGACTTCCTACTCAAGCAAGAGCAGGTGCTTGTTGAAATTAAGATGACTAGGCCAGGACTAACAAAAGGAAAAGATGTCAGCGACCAGCTTATTATTGACTCCGAGCGATATCGGGTCCATCCAGATTGTAAGATGCTTGTGGCATTTGTCTATGATCCCCAGGAATACCTTAATAACCCACATGGCATAGAGCGCGATCTAAACAAGACGATCAATGAGGTCCCTGTTAAAGTGATTATCCGATCACGCTAACGCTATTGCTGGGTAAGGCAGGAGCTATGAAATCTCAGACACAAGAACTTCTGAAGGAGGATACTATCTCCAAACTTTTTAACAATACGATGGGGGCATTCAAGGCCGTAATAAAACAACTGTATAGAGACCATCCCTCATTAGTACTTTTTTTCATCTTCTTTCTTTTAATATGCGTGTATTTTCTCTTCAAAGCCATAAACAATTCTTATGCGTATTCAGTGGTTGTTACCCTTCTGTTTGTTTTTCTCTCCATTTGCCTCTATGGCAGAGAGAAGAACACCTTGAATTCGATATTTTCTTTTAGCCTGGGGATATTTACGGCATTTACCGTCACGTGGAATGGGCCAACCTTCTCCATATTTTTTATTAGTTTCATCATTCTGTTACTAGGCATTTTTTTCATCACAAGTATTCGCGCAGCAGCGAACGTTGAAGAAAAACGTACTATAGCAGCGATCTCTTATATTAGCGACTTTGAAACAAACAAGAAGGATCTCCAAGAAGTCAAAGAAAACGTTTCTAAACAAGGTGGGCTGCTATCAATTGATACGATATGGGAGACGATCTTGTTCTTTGCGTACCAAAAAGTGCCAAAGGGGAAAATGATAACTCTTATAGGCGCATTAAACTACATATACACGGTAACTAAGGTAGATACGGAACTATTATTGATATTACTGAGCAACATGAATTATCTTTCTCATACAGAAGCTAGTTTAGAAACAAATATAGCAATACTCAAAACGTATATACTTAAAGGGAAAAGTACACCCAGCAAATTAATTAGAATACTCAATGAAGCTCTTCCTATAGCAATTGAAAATGATATAGATTTCGCATTGTTTACTGAGACTATACTTACCTACTTATCTTATGGATACGCGCAACAAAGAATAGTTGAGAAGGTTTCGACAAAATTTACAAAACAAGCTGGGTAAGCTAACTATTAAGAGATCCCGTTAATGATCCTTCGATGATCCTCGGCTGGTCGGCCCGTCCTCGATTTTTGAGGTGGTAGCAAGGGCTGCAATTTTTCCCATTGTTGGTCAGTTAGCTCTCCTCTTCTCATGCCTCCATTCTACATCGAGTTTGCAAACACGCCTTAGTCCTTTCAAGCAAGAGGTAGGTTTTTTTGAACGTGAGAACCTCGTGTTGCCGTGGCCAAATGGATTGTGACGATCAAAGACGGTGACTTCGCCATTGCCGACGGTTGCTATCAGCTAGTAAAATAGGTTTACTCCAGTTGTTTTACCACTCCCCATACCTATACTTCGTTTCCTGCTCAATCAACATTCTCTCTTCATCATCCAGCCCAAACGCCTCGTAAACCGCCTCATTAAGTTCAGTCTCCAACCTCACAATCTCATCAGTAAGCCTGCCAATCTCAGCAGCTCGTTCCTTCAACAGCGCCTCCCAATCATCGCGATCCTGCAGCGGAATATCACGCTTGAATACCTTCACCAACTCTTCTCTAAACTTCTTAAAGGAAAGTTCCCACCACATCGTCAGTCTCTGATTCAGTTTCGCTTGCGAGTTGCCAAGATCATTTTCAACGCGGTGAGTCGTTTTTTGCCGCACCTCGTAGCGCTGTTTGGCTGTGTTGGTGAGTTGTTGAGCTAATTTGCCAATACGGTTACGTTCGGTGTCGATTAGGGGTGGGATGGGGAGGCGTTCCATATACTGCTTAATCAACCTATAGACGAGAGCGCCAGCACGCTCTCCAAGTGGCTGTGAGATACGCGATAGTACATACCAGAGTGTGCGAGATGCTAAAATGCCCAGCAGGGGATATGAATTTGTTGGCATACAATATCCCGTATTGCCAATGTAGATACCCGGCTCTCCCCAACAGAATCGAGGTTTTCTAGCAATATCAGGCCAGAGTATTTTCGGCTTCTCGAATGCCTCATAATACTCAGTAATGTCTTGAAGCTCATACCACTTGTATGGACCTGGTTTGCGGCCAGGCCAGGGACGATTATCGTCCCAATTACTTGGACGGGGTTCCAACTGCTCGCGGAATTGCTGTAGATATGCTTGAACAGTAGGATAAGCCTTGATGTCAATGCCTCGTCGGGCAAAAATCAGCCAACGTCCTTCATTCTCCTGGTACCAGGGTCGCAGGTCTTCTCCTCGCAGAACTGGCTTGATGACAGATGCACATGCTGGATCATCGTTCACCAACCGATCTCGTGTGGTTTGATCGATGATAAACGCTTCATTTAAACCGGTCAGTACACCCCGATACATATGTCCCTCAACCACATCACTCAGAGGTCTACCTATGGTCATCAGTTTAGTAAGTAAGGCACGAGAAGCATTGCTAGCCAGTCGCCAGCCCGTATCAGGTTGGTCATGTATGGAGAGTGCAAAGAGTTTACTAGGAAGTTGCTCTTGAAAAGTTGTAACATTCTCACCCTTAGCAAATATTGCTGCTTGTGTCACATATTGTTCTGCAGGTAATGTCTTGCGAACCACCTGGATAGCAGGGCTGAGGTCAGGCGCATCGGCAAAGACGTAATTATTTCCTAAATCGATCAGCGTCTCAACCGTCGTCTGTGTGCGAAGATATTGGCGTAATGGCGTACCATAGTTGGCATACAGCCAGGTATTGCTACTAATATAAGCCAACCTTCCGTCCTTGCGAAGTAGCCGTAACCCCTGCGCAAAGAAATAAACAAAGAGATCTGCCACTCCATGGTAAATCTCGTAGTGTTCCTGGAAGAAAGGCTTGTCGGCGCTCAATTGCTCCTGGCGCACATAGGGTGGATTGCTGATAACGACATCGAAGCCTGCACGCTCTCCAAGGGGCTGCCCCTGGCTATCAAAGAAGATGTTGGGAAATTCGAGTTCCCAGTGGAAGAAATGCTTCTTGTTCGCCAGCGCCATCGCTTCGTCGAGCCACGCCTCAAACTGTTGTGACTGTGTATGTATAGCCGCCTTGCCGAGAGCATAATCTAACAAAGGTCGCCATACGTCACCATAAATTTCCAGGTCATAATAAAGAGCTGCACCCAGATTTGCCAGGTACAGGTATTTTTCGCTGAAGCGTTGGCGCAGTTCTTCATAGGCGGCTTCCTGTGCTTTGACATCTTCGATGGTGACACCAGGATTATGTTCAATAGCAGCTATCGAATCTAGCGCGCTGCTAGTAGTTTGCCGGAACTCATCATCAAAGATCGAGAATGCCAGCTGCCCCGCTTCTTTTTGCGCTTCTACAGCCTGCTTCGCACGCTTCTGGCCCTGCTTTGCACCAGGGTGTTGACCGGCAGCCACGTCACTTAGCCACGAACCAATCAGCGAGTTACCTGTGCGCAGGTGATGATCGAGGAAACTCAAGGGACGGTCTTTGGCAGTCGTAATCAGCCAGAGCGAGAGCTTTGCGAGTTCGACGGCCAGCGGATTCAAATCAACACCATAAATGCACTGCTGAGCGACACGACGTTTCCAGTAGGTTAGATCTACCTCCTCAGTATCCTCTGGCTGCACGCCAAGCTCTACAAGGTAGCGTGCGATGTATTCAGTCACCTCGACGAGAAAATGTCCGCTGCCCATTGATGGGTCGAGTATGTTAAGTGCCAGCACAGCCTGTATGCGTTCGGCATCAGTCTGACCATCGTGGACAACCGCCTCTAACACTGATCGCAAGGCCTCATCAACCATGTATTTGACGATAAAATCAGGTGTGTAGTAGCTGCCCGTTTTCTTGCGTTCTCCACGATCAGTGACAAGGTAAACCTCACCCGGGCGAAACTCAGCGGCAATGTTCTTCTTCAATATGCCCTGCGCAGGAACAATTTTGCTGCTCGACCGTAGTTCGACCATTGGCTCTGTTGCCACATGCAAAGCATACTCTTCCAACAAACCTTCGTAGATGGTTCCCAGGTGTCGCTCCGCGAGGTCACGGTAATCGATAAATTGAGAGTTGACCCGCGCCAGTTTATCGATGGCACGGCAGAGGCTCAAATCACCGGCGATGTAATGCTCGAGAAAAGGATGGCGTTCTGGATCGAAGAGCCCGCCGTTAAAGGTGGTAACTGTTAGCGGTGGGCTACCCTGGTTGATGATCTTGAATAGCTCTTTCAGGCGCGTCCAGATTAGACCAGAGTTAGGAAGTATCAGTCCTTCTTGCAGTTGAGAAACTACGTCTCTCTTGATTGCGTCCAGGCTGTATACCCGGCGATAGCCCGTGTTGTCCAATAGTGGCAACAAACCACGAGCCTCGGCATAGAGAATGAAGAGCATACGATATAGCAGGATGAGAGCATTATCGTAGATCAGCTTGTACGTTTCGGGTGAGTGTGCTAGACCGTTATCGGTATACTCTAAAAACCCTTGAGCTACGTAGCGCAGTGCATCATACACCTGCTCGCGCAGGCTATCGCTCAGGCCCTGTGCATATTCTGTGCTGGAGTTTAAAATCGAGTCGAGGGAGAGCGGACCTGGATCAAAAGCCCCGCGTCGAAAAAAGGCATAAAAATACAAAAAAGCTTCTACGTCATTTGCTTCCAGCAATGCAGGGAGATCAACCTCGTAGAAGACTTCTAACTTGTGAGCCGTTTGGATTTGATAGAGCCGCCACTGCCGTCCATTTGTGAGGATGCCCCAGGGAAGCCCGCTGTAGAGCATGTAGAAGAAAATTTGGAATGAGGGATTTTTATTGTTGAATGGGTCGCTTCCCTTGCTGTCGCCCCTGAGAGCCTTATCTAACGGGCGCTCCCAGGATTTAGCATCGCCAACAGCGAGTGCGCCATGCTGTAGATCATCGGCATCAACAACTTTGTTTTTATTCATGGCAAGCGCGGTATTGTCACGGTAGAAAATATAATCTGGTCTCTGTGTTCCATCCGGTACTTTAAGAGGAGTCTGCACCTCAAAGATATGACCAATAACCCGGAGAACAGGCTTGATCCAGTCATCTTCCGTCTGTGCTTCATTATTGGCATTGGGAGTAAATTTGGCGTAGATACTCTGAAGCCCCATCATTACTTGAGAGGCTTCGTCTCTCAAGATCTCCCAGTGTTCAGGCAAGATATGATCGAGATAATGGTCAGAGAAGAGGCGTTGATTGCTATGCGAGGCTCCTGATAGTTGAAGTTGTACAGGCTGTGACACGATATGTTCCACCTCTACAAGATTTTCCCTTGCTTAGATGCTCACTATAGCATGATAGAAAATACAAGGCAAGCTTTTTTCTTCTTGTGGTTGGTTCAACCAGAAAGCGAGGGTTTGAAATGAATGGTCGAACCCGTAGGGGCGGGAGCGGTGAGGAGTGGAGTGGGGGCGCTTGCGCCGCCCTTGGGAGCCTGCCCTGAGCGAAGCGAAGAGCCCTCGTGCCCTCGCTTCGCCCCCGATTCTTGTTGGAACCCTTATGGTTTCGTAAATTGACTCCTATGTCTACAGGTGGTACATTGAAGCCAACCGAACTTAAATAAGCGCGACATACACATATGAGAAACGAACTACTGGCATGGTTTGCGCGGGAAGGACTCCTGCTGCAGGACATCACGACATCGGCGGAAGACCCGGAGCATGATGAAGTCAAGGTCATAATCAAAGCGCCCATCATAGCTCTGAGTAGAGCTGCAGGCGACTTTCGGGAATGCCCCGACCCGGTACTCTTCGGCTATCCCGACACCTGTCTGGACATCATGAACCTGGATGACTACAATAACTTTGTGTACCAGTGGCTTGAAAAGGCTGTAGCTGCTGGCCTGGGCCATTGTTTTGTCTGTAACCAGCTGCTCGACATAGGTGGCGAAAAGCCCTGGGACGCCGTCTTCGTCACCAGGGAGTGGTATTGCTGGCTGCTCGTGCATTTCGATTGCAAGCGCTACCTGGGCCGTGATCTCAAAGGACGCAACCCTTTTGAAGTGGCACTCCATCCACCCGAGTTTTTTGATATGCGTTTAACATAGGCTCTTCATAACCCCCCGTAGGGCGAGGGAGGTAGAGCAGGGATGGGAGGGCCTTTATGGTCGCCCGCTGTGGTTTGCACCGCCCCGTAGGGGCCGATTTATCGGCCCTCGCTGGATGTTATGATGTCCACATGAAAAAGTGAATCTGCATTATCGCACCCTGGGGGTGAGGCCTGCTCGCCCGCTGTGGTTCGCTGAAAAATGGAATGCCTTAACGCAATAATAGAGGATGATATTGAATGGATAAGAACCAGGTTGCCAATTTGCTGGATGAACTTGCTACCTTACTCGAATTGAAAGAAGATAGCAATCCGTTTGAAGTACGTGCTTACCAGAATGCAGCGCGTTCTATAAATGCCCTCGATGGCGACATCGAACAACTGACCCACGAAGGCAAGCTCAAAGGCGTGCCAGGACTGGGATCGACCATTATCAAGCGCGTCGAGGAAGCTGTCGAGACCGGGCACATCGCGCTCTATGATGAGCTGGTCGAGACCACGCCTCCTGTCAAACTCGAAATGATGCGTATCCAGGGGGTAGGGCCAAAAAAAATCAACGCCATCTACAACCAGTTGCATGTCAATAGCATCCCTGATTTAGTCGAAGCCTGTAAGCAAGATAAGGTTGCCGCGCTGCCAGGATTTGGCAAAAAGACACAGGATAAAATTTTGCAGGGTATTGCTTTTCTTGCCCAGCACGCCGATCGTTTTCTCTATCCGGTGGCGGAAGAGGAAGCCTCGCACATGTATCAAGCGCTAACAGCACTGCCGGAGATCGTGCGTTTGCAGGTGGCAGGCAGCCTGCGCCGTCGTCGCGAGACGGTAAGAGACATCGACATGGTGGTGAGCGTTGACGATTCTGCTGGCGAGGAGGTCAGGCGCAAGATCATGGACGTTTTCACCAGCCAGCCTTCTGTCCAGGCTATCACAGGCAAGGGCGAGACAAAATCCAGCGTTGTCTTGAGCAGTGGCATGAATATGGATCTGCGCGTCGTTAATGACAGCCAGTTCCCCTATACGCTCCACCACTTTACAGGCTCCAAAGAGCACCATATCCCCCTGCGCAGGCGCGCGCTCAGCATGAACATGACCATCAACGACTACGGGCTTTTCCGGGGCAAGGAACCGCATTTGGAACTCGTTCCCTGTAAGGATGAAGCTGATATCTATGCCGCGCTCGGCATGGCTTATATCGAACCAGAATTACGCGAGGATATGGGAGAGATAGAGGCTGCTGTCAATGACACCCTGCCGGTGCTGGTGCAGGGGAGCGACTTGCGCGGCGTCCTTCATGTGCATTCGACCTGGAGCGATGGCCGGAATACCATACACGAGCTGGTTGAAACGTGTATCGCGCGCGGATTTGCCTACTTAGGCCTCACCGACCATAGCAAAACAGCAGCCTATGCAGGCGGCCTGGACGAAGAAGCCTTGCGCCGCCAACACCAGGAGATTGACCGTCTGAATGAAGAATATGCCGGTCGCATACGTATTCTCAAGGGAACAGAATGCGACATTCTACGGGATGGGTCGCTCGATTACGCCGACGATGTGCTGGCGGACCTGGACTTCGTAGTGGCCTCGATCCACAGCCTGTTTAATCTCCCTCCAGAAGAGCAGACACAACGCATGCTTCGTGCTATCTCCAACCCTTATGTCGATATCATTGGGCATCCTACCGGGCGCATTCTCCTTGGCAGAGAAGGGTATACACTAGATTTGGACGCAGTGATTGATGCCGCCGCCGAGCATGGCGTATGTATCGAGATCAATGCCCACCCATCTCGCCTGGATTTGGATTGGCGTTACCTGCATCGCGCAAGAGACAAAGGCATCAAAATTCCAATTAACCCGGACGCGCATAGCATTGATGGCATGGATGTTATGCGTTATGGCATAGGTATCGCGCGTAAAGGCTGGCTGCGTGCCAGCGATGTACTTAATACAATGTCAACCGATGCCCTGTTGAAATTCTTCGAAAAGCGAAGGAGCCGCTAATGCCCATGTAGGGGCGGGAGAGGTGTGGAGTGGGGTGGGGGCGCTTGCGCCGCCCATGTATGCTTGCGGTCGCCCTTGGGAGAGACTTTTCCCCCTGCGCCAAATGTGTCAGGGAGAGAGGGGGCGCTTGCACCGCCCATGTATGCTTGCGCTCCCCCTGAAAACCCTATCTGTTACTATTAAGCATCCAGGCACGTAGTATTATGTTGAGATTGACATTCAACCATGTAAAATAATCAGACGTGTAATATAGGATAAGAGCGCACTAACCGTATTGCACCCAGGCAAAGGGAGAGAACTATAGATGGCACAAGACACAGAATTGCAGGTCAGTCCCCGTACCGTTATGGGTAAGGCGACCAAGCGCCTGCGCAAGGCGGGTATTATTCCAGCCAATATTTTTGGGCATAAGGAACCTTCACAGGCTGTTCAAATTGATGCGCTGGCCTACGAGAGGTTGCGACGGGCCCACCGTACAACAAGCATCCTCTCATTGCGTATGCCTGGTAACAGGCGCGCTGAGACGGCCCTGATTCGTCATGTACAACGCGACCCTCGCACAGGCAAGATTTTACATATAGACTTCTACCGTGTGAGCCTGACCGAACGCATTACTGTCAAGATTCCGCTCCGATTTGTTGGCGAAGCTCCAGGCGTAAAAAATGAAGGGGGTGTTTTGCTGCACACCCTGGACGCGCTTGAGATAGAATGTGCCGCGCAAGATATTGTGGAATACATTGAAGTCGATGTCAGCTCATTGGCCGAAATTGATGATATGATACATGCCGGAGACGTCCCAATACCCGCGAGCTTTACCCTGAATACCGACCCGAAAGAGGTCGTGGCAAAGGTCGCTGCCTCGCGCGCCGAGATCGCCGTCGAAGCTGCCGAAGTTGCTGAAGTTGCCCCACCTGCCGGGACTCCTGTTGCTGCTGGGGAAACAGGTGAGGAAACAGGCGAGGCATGACGGCAGATATTTGGAGATAAGACTCCCCCCCGTGAGCAGTATCCTGGCTGTCATCTATGGCGGACTTATGGGTAATCACCAGAACGATCCTCTTGCTTTTTGGCAATCCAAAAGCTATAATATAAACAAAGGTTTATAAAAGATTTGTTTATATAACAGGGGTGTATGCTGCCAGTAGGTTTTTCACCAAAAAGGCCCAGAATGCCCCGGTATTCATGCGGGGGAGGAATGGGCCTACCTTGTTTGGGGCCAGGCACTGGGGCGACTGTGCTTGCCTATTGTTTTCATCAGTATACTACACTTGATAATCTGATGAAAATCTTTTATGCTTGAGGTATGAAAGTGACCTTGACAGCCAAACTTAAACTGCATACCGACTCGGCTCAGTTTCAGGCCTTGCGCAAGACGATGCTGGCCTATCGCGATGCCCTGAACTACGTCAGTCGCTACGCCTTTGCGCATGGCAAGATGAGTAACAAAGTGCGTTTGCAGGATGGCACCTATGCAGAGATACGCGTTCGCTACCGGATAGCCGCGCAAATGGCTTGCTCCATCCCCCGCCAAGTCGGAGCTACCTACAAGACCCTCTGGACCAAGGTCAAACAGAATGCTGCTCAGCGTAAAGCAGGGATTACCAAGAAGCGCTACAAGGGCCTGGATAACCCACCCAAGTACGTCTCTCCTACCCTGACCTATCAGCTTGGGCATGATTATGGGTTCAAGACAGAGCAGCGGGTGAGCATCCTGACTCTGGACGGGCGGGTGATTGTGCCCTACACAGGCTATGACACGCATGTTGCCCTGATCCAGAGTGGTGCTCACATTGGAGCTGCTAAGCTGTGGTATGACAAGCCCAAGAAGCAATTCTACCTGCTCGTCAGTCTTGAGGTAGAGGGAGCAGACCCGACACCCGAAACGCATACCAGCGTCGTTGGAGTCGATGTTGGTATCCGCTACCTTGCCGTAACAGCTACAACCAAGGGGGAGTGTTCCTTCCATTCTGGCAAATCCATCGTTCCCAAGGCCAATCATTATGCACGCCTGCGTAAGCGTCTTCAGAGCAAAGGCACCCGTTCTGCGACGAGGAGACTGGTCGTCATCAGTGGACGGGAGAGACGGTTGAAGCAAGACGCCAATCATGTCGTGAGTAAGCGGATTGTAAGCGCGCATCCGCACGCGCTACTTGGCCTGGAGAACCTGACAAACATCCGCGACAGAACCAAACGCAAGCATGGCAAAAAGGCGAGCAAGCAGCAGCGACTGGCTAATGCGTCCTATGCCAAGTGGGCCTTTGCTGAACTGCACAGCATGATCGCATACAAGGCGAGGCTTCACCAGAGTATGGCGATCAAGATTGACACGCAGTATACCTCGCAAGCCTGCCCAATCTGTGGGCATACAGGTCCTGCGAATCGTCCCAACAAAGGACTCTTGTTTGTCTGTCAGCACTGTCATTACACGCTCCATGCGGATTTAGTAGGTGCGCGAAACATCGCACTCAGAACGCTGCTGGTCCGGCAAGACTGGGCCAGCACGGGGCAGTTGTCAGTTGCCCCTGATGTAGCAAGCGATGAAGCCAAAGCGCTACGCCGGCAACGGTATAGCGAGTTGCGGTGGAGTTTAGCTACAAGCCCCCTGCCTTCAGGCGAGGGTATTTGACATCAAGTATTTAACCAGGGGATGACCTTAAACATTGAGCGAAAACAATTTGAACCCACTCCTTGATGCTTCTACTTTTGTAGAGCTTCTTTGTCGTAGATCCCTGTACCATTCGGACAGGGTAGCTTTTACCTTCCTGATTGATGGCGAGCTAGAGGGGGCTCGCCTGACTTACAGAGAGTTGGATCGGAGGGCCCGTGCTATTGGCGCCTGGCTTCAACAGCATGCCAACCCTGGCGAGCGCGCTCTGCTCGTCTATCCCTCTGACCTGGAGTTCATTAGCGCCTTTTTTGGCTGCCTCTATGCTGGGGTGATTGCAGTTCCGACTTATCCTCCGCAAACTCGCACGAAGCGCAGCATTGCAAAGGTACAGGCCATCACCGACAATGCGCGGCCTGCAGCCATTCTCACTACCTCCTCTCTTTCATCGACCGTTGAGAGTGTCTTCGCACAAGTCCAGAACCTGCACGGTGTGCCGCTGATCAACACGGATAGCGTCGACAACCACCTGGCAGCGACCTGGCAGAAACCTGCGATTGACAGCAGCACACTCGCCTTTCTCCAGTACACCTCCGGCTCTACAGGCATCCCCAAAGGTGTGATGCTCACGCATGGGAATCTCCTGCACAACGCAGCAATCATCAATCGCCAATATGAGCTGTCTCCTGAGGAGCATGGTTTAAGCTGGCTTCCGCTCTACCACGACATGGGCCTGATTGGTATGATCATCGAAGCGCTCTACATTGGTGCGCAAACCACCATTATGTCTCCGGCTGCTTTCTTGCAGCGCCCCGTCCGTTGGTTACAGGCCATCTCGCGCACCAGAGCTACTATGAGCGGCGCGCCAAACTTCGCCTATGATCTCTGCGTGCGTAAGATCACGCCCGAGCAGAAGGAAGAACTCGACCTGAGCAGTTGGACTAAAGCTTTCAGTGGCTCTGAACCTGTGCGCCACGAGACGTTAGAGCGCTTTGCCGAAGCCTTTGCGACTTGTGGATTCCGTCCAGGTTACTTTCTCTCCTCCTATGGACTCGCTGAGGCAACCCTGCTCGTCGCTGGCATGTACACGGAAAATCCGCCTACTGCGCTCGCAATACAGGCAGATGCCCTTAAACAGAATCGTGTCGTCAAGGCGAGTACAGGCAGCCTCCATAAAGACATACGTACATATATCGGTTCTGGCCCGCCCCCGTCCGGACTCAGGGTCGTGATCGCCCATCCAGATTTGCGCACCATGTGTTCCCCTGGTGAAATCGGTGAGATCTGGGCCTCAGGTCCCAGCATCGCCCAGGGTTACTGGCAGCGAACTGAGGAAACGCAGCGTACTTTCAAGGTGTACCTTGCCGATACTGGCGAAGGCCCTTTCCTGCGTACCGGTGATCTTGGATTTATGCAGGACGGCGAATTGTTCATCACTGGTCGCCTCAAGGACCTCATCATCATCAGGGGTCGCAACTATTATCCCGAGGATATCGAAATGATCGTGGAACAAAGCCATCCGGCGCTGCGCCCCAGCTGTGGTATCGCATTTTCAATCGACGTCATGGATGAAGAGCAGTTGGTGATTGTTCACGAAGTAGAGCGGCACTACAGGAATTTGAATGTGGATGAGGTCGTTACAGCCATCCGCCAGGCAGTAGCAGAGCAATTCGAACTACAAGTCTATGCAGTCGTCCTTGTCAAGATAGGAAGTATTCCGAAGACCTCCAGTGGTAAGCTCCAACGCAATGCCTGCCGGGAACGCTTTTTTGATGGCCTCCTGGATATAGTAGGCGAGTGGACCCAACCTCCCGGTGAGGACAGCGTCTGGGTGGGAGTAAGTGATCTTGTAGGACAGGAATCCCAAACAGACGGGGCCATGAATGAAAGGCATATTCGCGAGGAACTCCTCCTTGCTGAACCAGGCAAGCGCCAGAGGCTGCTTGAGGATTACATATGTGAAAAAATAGCCAGTACGCTGAAGCTTCCTCTATCTCGCCTGAATTACGAGCAGCCGCTCAACAGCCTGGGGCTTGATTCCCTGACGGCTTTCGAACTGAAGACCTGGATCGAAGAAGAGTTAAAAGTAGACGTTCCCATTACGGCCTTCCTCCAGGAACCGAGCATTGCACAATTCTCCGCTCAGCTTCTCGAACAGTTGGTGACAACAACGACCGCATCGTCGCTGTCAACTCCACTCACTGCTAAACAGAGTGCAAGCGGGGAGGAGGATGGTCACATTGATGCGACCAGTGAGACTAACCGGTACGATGCCAAACAATTGCTGGCACGCCTGGATCAGCTTTCAGATGAGGAGGTAGAATCGTTGCTTAGTGAGATGTTAGAGAAGGGGGCGAATGAATGAGTGATACCGCCAAACATATTGCAGGGCTTTCTCCCGAGGAAAAGCGGGCGTATCTTGCGCAGCTTCTACGGAAGAAAGCAGTGCTGGGAGAGGTAACAGAGCAGCAGGACGCTGCCCCTGCGCAATCTTCTCTTTCTCACGGCCAGCGAGCTTTATGGTTCCTGCACCGCCTGGCGCCGCAGAGCCCGGCTTACAACCTGTTGTACGCAGCGCGTATTCGCACACCCTTAGATATTCTGGCTCTGCAACGCTCCTTTCGCGCACTTCTTCAACGTCATCCTATTCTCACAGCTACCTACAGCATGCATAACGGGGAGCCTGTTCAAACCTTTCACCCGCAACAGGCGATTTCACTTGAGCTAATAGATGTCTCTACATGGAGTTGGGAACAACTGGACCAGCGCTTGCAGGAGGAAGCGGATCGACCTTTTGACCTGGAACATGGACCTATCTTGCGCATCATGTTGTTCAGCCGGGCAGAACAGGATTACCTTCTTTCGTTGATCATTCACCACATTGCAGTAGATTTCTGGTCACTCGATCTCATCATCCATGAACTAAGCCTGCTCTATGCTGCGGAACGAGCTGGTGTACCGGCCCCACTCCCGGCTCGACCTACACAATATAAAGATTATATTCAATGGCAGACTGAAATGCTGGCTGGTCCAGAAGGCGAGCGACTTTGGGCCTACTGGCAACAGGAGCTTGCTGGCGAGCTTCCGATGTTGAACCTTCCGCTCGACAGGCCGCGACCTCCGGTTCAGACGTATCAAGGATCCTCCTATAGCATTGAGCTTGGCGAGGAATTATCGCGACAACTCAAGACGTTTGCGCAGGCCGAGAGGACGACACTTTATACACTCCTTCTAACGGCATTTGAAACCTTGCTTTTTCGCTATACCGATCAAAATGACATCCTGATAGGAACGACAACCGTCGCCCGCAGTCGAGCCGACCTGCAAGAAATCGTCGGCTATCTTGCAAACCCTGTCGTTTTGCGCGTAAATCCCGCTGCTGATCTCACCTTCAAGGATCTGCTTAGCCAGGTACGCCATAAGGTAATAGCGACGCTCGAACATCAGGACTATCCTTTTCCCATGCTCGTAGAACGCCTTCAGCCCAGGCGAGATGCCAGCTACTCACCACTCTTCCAAACGATATTTGTCTGGGATATGCAGCACGGACATGAAGATGTAAGGGCGGTCCTCGCTGCTACCCACGCAGCCCATGAGGGACAACCTGAAACAGCGGCCCGGCTAGCCCAGGAAAGTCTTAAGCTGGAGACATATGCCATGGGACAGCAAGGTGCGCCTTTCGACCTGTCGCTTAGAATATCCGAGAGGCATGGCTCGCTTGTTGCTGACTTCCGCTACAACGTGGACCTGTTTGATGCCACTACGATGGCACGCATGGTGCAGCATTTTCGCATCCTGCTCGCAGGCATTGTTACCCATCCTGAGCAGCAACTCTCGGACCTGCCACTATTGACAGGAGCAGAGCAGCACAAGCTCCTGGTTGAATGGAACGATACGCAGAGCGACTACCCTGAGCACCTGTGTATCCACCAGCTATTCGAGTTACAGGCGCAGCAGCAACCAGAGGCTGTGGCAGTCGTATTTGAGGGCAATGCACTTACATACGGCGAATTAAACCGCCGTGCCAATGTGCTCGCCCATACTTTACAGGCATCGGGAGTAGGACCAGATGTACTGGTGGGCGTTTGCATGGAGCGTTCAATCGAAATGGTTGTTGCACTCCTGGGTATCCTGAAAGCAGGCGGGGCCTATGTTCCTTTAGACCCTGCTTACCCACGCGAGCGGCTTGATTATATGATACACGATGCCCGGATGCCCGTTCTGCTCATGCAATCGCATCTGCTCGATCTGCTGCCTGGTGATGATACGAAGGTAATCTTCCTGGATAGCGGCTGGTCTCCTGAGAATGAGCACGTAGGGGCCGATTTATCGCGCCCATCGCCGATTTATCGGCCCGCGCCCCTCACTCTACAAGAGGAAAATCCTACCAGCGCCGTCCAACCCGCAAACCTGGCCTACATGATCTACACCTCCGGCTCGACAGGTAAGCCCAAAGGTGTGATGAATACCCATAGAGGCCTCTGCAATCGCCTGCACTGGATGCAGCAAGCCTACCAGCTGACAACAGAGGACCGTGTCATGCAGAAGACACCTTTCAGCTTTGATGTCTCTGTCTGGGAGTTTTTCTGGCCTTTGATAACAGGAGCCCGCCTTGTTGTAGCACGACCTGGTGGCCACCAGAATCCTGGCTACCTCGTCTCCCTGATCGAGGCACAGCAGATCACCATGCTCCACTTTGTACCTTCAATGCTGCAGGTGTTCTTGATGTCTCCAGGACTTGAGCGCTGCAAAAGCCTGAAACGTGTCATTTGCAGTGGAGAAGCCCTTCCATTTGAACTCCAAGAACGCTTCTTCTCACATCTCGATGCTGAACTGCACAATCTCTATGGCCCGACCGAAGCAGCCATAGACGTGACGTACTGGCAATGCCAGCGCGAGAGTCGCGAACACGTGGTTCCGATTGGCTACCCTATCGCAAACACGCAGATCTATATCTTAGACCGGTCGATGCATCCTGTGCCAGTTGGCGTGGCCGGTGAATTATACATTGGCGGTGTCGGCGTGGCTCGCGGCTACTTTAACCGCCCAGAACTGACTGCTGAGAAGTTTGTTGCTGATCCCTTCGCCTCACCCCCTTCCCCCTCTCCATCTTTGATGGAGAGGGGGCCAGGGGGTGAGGCTGCAGGGGCACGACTTTTCAAGACGGGCGACCTTGCGCGTTACCGCGCGGATGGTGCTATCGAGTTTCTGGGTCGGATCGACCACCAGGTAAAGATTCGCGGCTTCCGCATCGAACTCGGTGAGATCGAGGTAGTATTAGGCCAGCATCCAGACGTCGAAGAAGTCGTGGTGGCGGCACGTGAGGATATACCTGGCAATAAATCCCTCGTAGCCTATATTGTTCCTACCGTGGAGGCATCTCGCTCAGAATTCCCTTCTGTTGAAGCATTACGAAGCTTCTTGAAGAAAGAGTTACCCGACTACATGATTCCTTCTGCCTTTGAGCTCCTGGATGCCCTGCCGTTGATGTCGAACGGGAAAGTGAACCGCCTGGCACTTCCCGCACCCGACATGTCGCGCCCAAAACTTGAAAAAGCTTTTGTACCGCCTCGCAACGAGATAGAAGAACTGTTGGCCGGGATCTGGGCCCAGGTGCTTGGCATCGATAAAGTTGGAATCCATGATAACTTCTTCGACCTGGGTGGGGCCTCTATCCAGGGCCTGCAAATCATCACCAAAGCCAACGAGGCAGGATTACATCTCACCCCTGAGCTACTTTTTGAGCACCAGACGATAGCCGAATTAGCTGCCTCACCCCCTTCCCCCTCTCCATCACAGATGGAGAGGGGGCCAGGGGGTGAGGCGCGCCCATCACCGGCTTATCGGCCCACCGCCGATTCATCACCCGCAGTGGCCCGATTTATCGCGGCCCCAGATATATCGCGCCCATCGCCGGCTTATCGGCCCACAACCGATTCATCGACCGTAGGGGCCGATTTATCGCGCCCATCGCCGGCTTATCGGCCCACAACCGATTCATCACCCGTAGGGGCCGATTTATCGCGCCCATCGCCGATTTATCGGCCCACAACCGATTCATCACCCGTAGGGGCCCGATTTATCGCGCCCACCGCTAAAGCCAATATGATTATTGAAAGCATCGGTGTCTACCTTCCTCCAAAAATAGTCTCCACCAGGGAGATCCTGGAGCATTGCCATAAGCCAGTTGTTTTTCCACTGGAACAACTGACCGGCATCAAATCCAGGCGTATGGCTGGAGAGACAGAGTTCTCTATCGATTTGGCGAAGAAAGCAGTTGAAAACTGCCTCGCTAATTCCAAATATCAGCCCGGGGATATAGATCTGCTTATTTGCTCTAATATCTCACGCTGCGATGGCCCAAATTTTCAATATACGTTTGAACCGAATACATCGATCCGCCTGAAGCATCACTTTGGCTTTACCAACGCGCTTGTCTTTGACGTTTCCAATGCCTGCACCGGCATGTTTACTGCTGCAAGCATCGTCGATGCCTTTCTCAAAGCCGGTTTGATTCGCCGTGGCATGGTAGTCAGCGGAGAATACATTACGCACCTTGTACTAACCGCGCAAAAAGAACTTGAGAGCTACCTGGACTCGCGGCTTGCCTGCTTAACGCTGGGTGATGCGGGGGCTGCGATGATCCTGGAGCAAGCGCCGGAT
>Ga0187846_10000192_pt1 | contig 37486 bp, 35 predicted proteins | sample TC_taG_FD_161473 | JGI IMG/M metagenome (GOLD analysis project Ga0187846, IMG submission 161473) | Biofilm microbial communities from the roof of an iron ore cave, State of Minas Gerais, Brazil - TC_06 Biofilm (v2) | ecosystem: Environmental > Terrestrial > Deep subsurface > Cave > Wall biofilm... | reverse complement strand
GTTGAATTCGGCGGTCTGTGTTTGGTTTCTTGGTTCGGCGTTGTCGTTCGCCTCAAAACGAACTTTGCGCCGGACCGGCCGGCCGCGACAGTGCCGAAAGTCATCCGGCAGCACCGCGGCCAGTCCGCCCCCCCACCCGCGCCGACGGCTACGAGCGATCCTGCGCTGCGGAGCCGAGGCTGCAGAGCGCTTGACGTGGGTCAACCGGACCGGCGCTTCATGATTTTCTGCATTCCGCGGCCAGGCATCCGGTCCCATCGTCCGATCCATGGCCCACCGCGTCGCCTTCCGGTTCCGCTTCACACCGGCCGCCCTTGCCGCCGCTTTCGCCCTGACGGCGCAGCTCCACGCCGCCGAGCAGGCGGACACGGCCACGGGCGGAGCGGCCGTCGCGCCGGCGCCCAGTGCCGCCGCTGCGCCGGACGTTGCGCCCGAGAAAATCGTCGTGACCGCCACGCGCACTGCGCGAAGCCCTCTCGACGTGCCCGCTTCGGTGGACGTGATCGATCGCTCGGAGCTGCACGACGCTCAGCTGCGTGTAAACGCTTCCGAGACGCTCGACCGCATCCCGGGTGTCGAAGTGGCCAACCGCCAGAACTACGCGCAGGATCTGCAGCTGTCGATCCGCGGCTTCGGCGCGCGCTCCACCTTCGGCGTGCGCGGCGTGCGCCTGTACGTGGACGGCGTGCCCGCGACGCTGCCCGACGGCCAGGGTCAGCTGTCCAACTTCCCGCTGAACGCAGCCGAACGTGCTGTGGGAGACCTCGCTGTGGGTTGGCGCGCGCGCGATCCGCCAGTTCCAGGCGATCCCGCCCTCGACCCAACGGCCCGCGGGCTTCCCGCACACCGTCGCAAGCCTGTCCAGCCCCGGCGGCGTCATCGACCTGGGCCGCCACTTCGGCGGCGCCGATACGCGGGCGACGCTGGATACGGGCCCGGTGACGACCACCGCGGGTTTCGACTTCGAACGCCTGGTCGAGGATCGGTTCGGCTACGAGAATTTCACGAGCCCCCTGGCGGGGCGCATCTCCGCCGGCGCAGTGTGCGGCCAGAACCAACTGGTGTGCGGCGTCCTCGGCAGCCTGCGCCGCGACGAGACCAACTCCATCGACACGATCGACCCATACGCGCAAAGCGAAGTGCGGTTCGGCTCGAACTGGCGCGCGTTCGCCGGGGTGCGCTCCTCACGCATAGAAGTCGACTCGAGCGATCATTTCCTCGCCAACGGAAACGATTCGGCCAGCGTCGGCTATAGCGCCGTCAACCCGACGGCCGGCGTGGTGTTCCGCGCGACACCGCGCATCAGCATGTATGCCGCGTACGGCCGCGGCTTCGAGACTCCGACGCTGAACGAGCTCGCCTACAAGCCGGGCGGGGCCGCCGGGCTGAACACCGCGCTGAAGGCAGCGCGCAGCGACAACTACGAGATCGGTGCCAAGACCGACCTGGGCCCCGCCCTGCGCGCCTCCCTCGCGCTCTTCTCGACGCGCACCACCGACGACATCGTAGTGCAGACGAATTCGGGAGGGCGCTCCGCGTTCGCCAACGTCGGTCAGACCCGCCGCAAGGGCGCCGAGCTCTCGGTCGAATCGCGACCGGCGGGCGGTTGGAGCGTCGCGGCCAGTGCCGCGCTGATCGACGCGCACTTCGCCGACAGCTTCCTCACCTGCGCCGCGGCGCCGTGCCCGACGCCGACCCTGCCGGTCGCTTCGGGCAACAAGCTGCCGGCAGTACCCGCCCGCACCGCGTGGGCGCAAATCAAGTACGAGGCCGGCTTCGTACAGGGGTGGATCGAGGCACACGCGCAATCGGCACTGTTCGTCAACGATCAGAATTCCGACTACGCGGGCGGCGCGACGGTATGGAACGCCGCGATCGAGTGGAGCGCGTCCTGGGCCACGTTGCGGCCGCACTTCTTCGCACGCGTAGACAACCTGGCCGGCCGCCGCTCCGTCGGCTCGGTGATCGTCAACGAGGCCAACGGCCGCTTCTTCGAGCCGGCGCCGACTCGCACCTGGCTGTTCGGGGTCGATCTGCCGTTCTGAGCGGCGACTTGCCGGCCGGTTCGGCCCGGCGCTCCCTCTTGCCGCCAATAGGACTTCGGATGTCTACTTCGTGTTCCGGCTTTGTCGAGGGGAGACAAAATGATGTCCGAGAGTTTCAACAAGGCCTTGATCGGTGTCGCCCTCCTGATATGGATTGCGCCACCCGTCATTGCGGGAGAAACAATGGCGCGCTCCGGAATTCCCTACGTCACCGACGATCAAGCCCAGCCGTCTGACCTGGTGGAAACGATCCGCACCCGTCGTGGCGGCCAGCTGCTGAATCTCGATCGCATCTTGCTGCACAGTCCGAGCTTCGCCAGGGGCTGGAATTCCTTTTTCGAGGCGGCGCGCGGCAGCCAACTTGCCCTGAAGCCGCAGCTCAGGGAATTGGCCATCATGTCGATCGCCACTCTGAACAAAGCGGATTACGAATGGGCGCAGCACCGTCCTTTCTACCTGTCCACCGGCGGAACCCAAGCCCAGCTGGATCGTCTGCACGACGTGGCGAGCGCCAGCCGCGACGACAAGAATTTCGACCCGGCGCAGCGTGCCACGTTAAAGCTGACGATGGAAATGACGAGGAACGTCGCGGTGAAGAAGGCGACCATGGATCGAGTGCGCGGCTTTTTGCCGGACAATCAGGTCGTCGAGCTTGTCGGAATTATCGCCGCGTACAACATGGTTTCGCGCTTTCTCGTCGCCACCGGAATCGACATCGAGAAGCCTCCGCCGCAGGCCAAATAGGGCTGGGTCGCCCCACATCCGCGCTGACCTGCCGGACGACCTAGCCGGCCCTCTTCGCCCGCGCGACCACTTGTGTGATGCGCCACTGCTGCAGGATCGACAGCGCGTTGTTCACGACCCAGTACAGCACCAGACCGGCCGGGAAGAAGAAGAACATCGCGCCGAACACGAACGGCATGATCGCCATCATCCGCGCCTGCACGGGGTCGGGCGGAGTCGGATTGAGCTTGTACTGAATCCACATGCTGGCCATCATCACCACCGGCAGCACGAACCATGGGTCGGGCGCGGCCAGGTCGTGGATCCACAGGATCCACGGCGCGTTGCGCATCTCCACCGACGCCAGCAGCACCCAGTACAGCGCGAGGAACACGGGGATCTGAACGGCGATCGGCAGGCACCCCATCAGAGGGTTGATCTTCTCCTTCTTGTAGACCTCCATCATCGCCAGTTGCAGCTTCTGGCGGTCCTCGCCGTATTGCTCCTTCAGATGCTGCATCCGCGGCTGCAGCTCCTTCATCTTCGCCATCGATTTGTAGCTGGCGGCCGACAGCGGATAAAACAGTCCCTTGATCAGCAGCGTCAGCAGCACGATCGACCACCCCCAGTTGCCCACCGCCCAATGGAAGGTTCCGAGCAGCGCGAACAGGGGTTTGGCGATGAACGTGAGCGAGCCGTAGTCGGCCACCAGGTCGAGCCCGGGAGCGATCGCCTCCAGCGTCTTCTGCTCCTGCGGCCCGACGTATAGCGTGGCCTGCTCCGAAGAGCTCGCACCCGGCGCCAGCGTCGGCAGTGTCACGCGAGCGCCAACGCGATACAACTCCCCGGGCTTCAGCGTATCGGCATAGAAAGCGCGACGCACTCCGGGTGCGGGCACGTACGCCGCCACAAAGTAATGCTGCACAACGGCCAACCAGCCGTCGTCGGCCGGTTTCGGCAGCGCATCGTCGGATTTTCTCTTCTCGATGTCCTCGAACGAAATCTTCTTGTACTTGCCGGCGTCCGTATAAAAGGCCGGCCCGGTGTACGAGCGCGCGAAGCTCGACTCGTCGACCGCCTTGCCGCCATCGCGCACCAGCTCCAGGTATAGCTCCGGCGTCACCGCCGCGGAGCCCACGTTCGTGACCTCGTGTGAAACCGCGATGTCGTAGTGCCCGCGCCGGAACGTGAATGTTTTGATCAGACGCACGCCGCCTGCTTCGGCTTCGAAGCGCACCGTCAGCGTGTCCTGGCCCGGCTCGAGCGTGCGCGGCCCGCTCGATACCTCGAAGCGTGTGGCGCGGTGATTGGGAAAGGGATCCTGCGGCGAGCCGCCCACCAGCCCGCTGCGCGCTTCGTATGTACGCTGCGCGGTCGTCTCCAGCAGCACGACATCCGATTCGCCGCGGGCGTGTCCGAAACCCATCGAATGCAGCCAACCGCTCAGATGCAGCAGCTTCGTCAGCCCCTGCTCGGTCCAATCCGGAGGCTGCTCCTCCTTCGGAAGCTCGACGCGGACCAGGCTCGCCCCGAGCGGGTCGAACTCGGCGTGGATCACGTCGGTCTGGATCTGGATACGCTCGCCGCTCGACACGACGCCCCCTGTCGCCTCGGGAGGCTGACCGGGTGCCGTTGCAGTTGCGGCAGGCGCGGGCGCGCCCCCGGGTGCGGCCGAGGGAGTGCCTGGTGTCGGAATCGGGGCCGGTGCCGGTGCAGTGATTGGCGGACGCGGCGCCGCGTTGCGGTTGTTGTAGTCCTGCCAGCGACCCCACAGCACGATCAGCGAAAGGCCGAAGACCATCAAGAGAACGTTTCGCCGGGTATCCATGTGTCAGCGCTGCAGGTCGGCAGGGCGTGAGGTAAGGCGGGAACTTCCCGAGCCGAGCCAGTGAAAGTGCTCCGGAACAGGGTCCACTCCGCCGGCATGCCAAGGGTGACACCGCAGCACGCGACGAGCCGCCAGCCAGCCGCCGCGCGCAGCACCATGCCGGCAGATCGCTTCGTGCGCATATTCGGAGCACGTAGGCCAGTACCGGCACTGATTTCCGAGCCACGGGCTCAGCAGGTACTGGTAGCCGCGTATCAGAGCGAGCAGCACGGTCTTCATTGCGCACCTGCGCGCAGATGGCGGGCCAGTTGCGCCAGCAGCGAATCGGCCTCGCTGCGCAATTCCGCCTTGAGCCGCGCTAGGCCGATGACGGAGCGCTCCGGAAGCGGCGTGCGCAACCGCAGCACGATGTCGATGCCGCAATCGCGCGCAAGCTCGTTCAGGTCGCCCGCCGCATGCCGCGCCGCTTCGCGCAGCACGCGTTTGACCATCGCACGCTGCACGGCTCTGCGCGCCTGGCGCCGCGCAACCGTAAAACCGAATCGCACGCCGATGCAGGCTGCCCGGCGATGCACCCTCGAAGCCGAATCCTTCACCGCGTCCTGCGCCTCGCTCGTCTGCGCGTGCCGTAGCTGTACCAACGCCGATGCTCCCAGCCAGCGGCGGGCAGCGCGCCAGCTTGCGCGTTCGCCGGTGGCCGCCGCGAATTCGCCCGGCGTGCGAAGCCGCACAGCCGGGCTTTGTCGCCGCCGTGCTTGCCGGGTCAGACCGCCAGCCGCTTGCGCCCCTTGGCGCGCCGCGCACTGAGCACGGCGCGTCCGCCGCGCGAACTCATGCGCTCCCGGAAACCGTGCGTGCGCTTTCGTTTGACCACAGAGGGCTGGTAGGTTCGTTTCGTTGCCACGTTCGTATTCCGGTTTCGGTTTCGGCAAAGCCGTGTATTAGACGCGAGGCGCCGAGCCCCCGTCAAACCGCGCCATTCGTGCGGGCGAGCGACGGTGCAACTTCGGCTTTGGCGCTCGTTGTGAGTGTTCGATCACTGTCTCGCAAACCGTTCCAGTTAGCCAATCCAATCGCGTGCCCAAAGGTGTAAATACGAGCCCGATCTTGTGGATAACTAGCCCCCGCGCAAGTACAATGCGGCCTCGGTCACGCCGGTTGCGAGCCCATATCCGATCCGGAGTCGGAACGGCCCACGTAGCCGACCTGCGACGCACGCACCGCGGGCGACTCGGCTGCCGAAGCAATTCAGCAAACAACACGATGAATCGCCGGCGCTGGAGCGTCGGCTTGCGGTGGGGCCGTCTCAACCGATGCTCAGCTTCTGGCAAGACTGCTCGCGGCTTCTGGAAAGCGAGCTTCCGCCGCAGCAGTTCGCTGCCTGGATCAAGCCCCTGCGGGCGATCAACTTCGACGACGAAACCGGCGACCTTCGCATCGGAGCGCCCAACCGGCTCAAGCTCGATGCCGTGCGCAGCCAGTTTTCGTCGCGAATCCAGGCCGCGGCAGTGAGCGTGTTGCACCGTCCCGTGAACGTCGTGTTCGAATTGGAGGCGGATGCGAACGACGAGTCGCATCCAGCCGATTCGCGCGGTGCCCCGGTACGCGAGCTCGCTGCGAACGACGCGGCAGCTTGCGAGAGCGCGGCAGCGACGGGCCATGCGGTCCATGCCGGGACCGCGCTCGAGTCGCGCGCGCCTGCGATCGCCACGCAGAGCCAGGAACGCGCGCGCTTGAATCCGTTGCTGAGCTTCGACAATTTCGTCACCGGCAAAGCCAACCAGCTGGCGCGCGCCGCCGCTCTGCAAGTGACGCAGAATCCCGGCGGCTCGTACAACCCCTTGTTCCTGTACGGCGGAGTCGGACTGGGAAAGACGCACCTCGTTCACGCGGTCGGCAACGCTCTGCTGGCGCGCCGCCCCGCTGCCAAGGTCCGCTACATCCACGCCGAGCAATACGTCAGCGACGTGGTGCGTGCCTACCAGCGCAAGGCTTTCGACGACTTCAAGCGCTACTACCACTCGCTCGACCTGCTGCTGATCGACGACATCCAGTTCTTCGGCGGCAAGAGCCGCACGCAGGAGGAGTTCTTCTACGCATTCGAGGCGCTGGTGGCCGGGCGCAAGCAGATCATCATCACCAGCGACACCTATCCGAAGGAGCTCAAGGACATCGAGGACCGCCTCGTGTCGCGTTTCGCCTCGGGGCTGACGGTGGCGATCGATCCGCCGGAGCTCGAGATGCGCGTGGCCATTTTGTTGAAGAAGGCCGAGCTGGAGGGCAGCCAGCTGCAGGAAGACGTGGCGTTTTTCATCGCCAAGAATTTGCGCAGCAACGTGCGAGAGCTGGAAGGAGCGCTGCGCAAGGTGCTCGCGTTCGCCGCGTTCCACGCGCGCCCGATCACGGTGGAGCTGGCGCGGGAGGCGTTAAAAGACCTGCTGCACGCCGGTACCGGCCAGATCACGGTCGAGCTGATCCAGCGAACGGTAGCCGAGTACTACAAGATCAAGTTCGCCGACATGTACAGCAAGCGTCGCCCGACCAGCATCGCCGCGCCGCGCCAGGTGGCGATGTATCTGGCAAAGGAGCTGACACAGAAGAGCTTGCCCGAGATCGGCGAGCTGTTCGGCGGTCGCGACCACACGACCGTGCTGCACGCCGTCCGCAAGATCGCCGATGCGCGTGCGAAGGACACCGAATTGAACCATGCGTTGCACGTTCTCGAACAGATGCTGAAGGGGTAGCGAACTTGCCGTCGATCAGATCCGGGAAAACCTGTGGACTGCCGTCCTGGAACCCGGGCTCGAATGTGGACAGTGCCATGCGCTCCGATGGGCTGCGGGGTTTTTCCCCGGCTCTCCACCGCTTGCGCAACGGTTCGATGCCGGGTTTTCCACAGGATATTCCGACTGCAAGTGCGCGTGTCTGCGCAGCTTTGCGGGTTTTCCCCAGGCTCGAGGCGTATCTATTAGCTAACTACTACAAAGAAGGAATAAAGCAATGCAACTTGTGAAAGCGCCGCGGGATGCCTTGCTCAGACCCCTGCAGGTGGTCAGCGGGATCGTCGAGCGGCGCCATACGCTTCCGGTCCTGGCCAATGTGCTGCTGCGACGGGAGGGCGAGCGGCTGTCGTTCACCGCGACCGACCTCGAGATCCAGATCCAGACGGGAGCCGACCTTTGCAGCGGGAAGGAGACGGCAGCGACCACCGTGGCTGCGCGCAAGCTGCTCGATATCCTGCGCGCTCTTCCCGAAGAGGAAGTGACGCTGTCGCTGGCAAACAAGAAGCTTGCGGTGCAATGCGGCCGCAGCCGTTTCAGCCTGCAGACGCTGGCGGCGGAGGAGTTCCCGGTGGTCGCCCGCTCGGAGTTTGCGGTCGATTTCACGCTGCCGGCTTCTTCGTTCAAGCACCTGCTCTCGATGGTGCATTTCGCGATGGCGGCGCAGGACATCCGCTACTACCTGAACGGAATGCTGCTGGTGTGCGAGGCGGGCCGCGTGCGCGCCGTGGCGACCGATGGCCACAGGCTGGCGCTGTGCGAGGCGCCGCGCGATGGCGAAGCAGCGGCGGCCGAGGTCATCATCCCGCGCAAGACGGTGCTGGAGCTGGCGCGGCTGCTGCCCGACGGCGACGAGGCGGTGCGCATCCAGATCGCCACCGGCCAGGTGCGGGTCTCGTTCGGCGCGGTCGAGTTCATCTCGAAGCTGGTCGAGGGCAAGTTCCCCGACTATGCCAAGGTTGTCCCGGCCGCCAACCCGAAGCTGTTCGTAATCGGCCGCGAGGCGCTGATGCAGGCGCTGTCGCGCGTGGCGATCCTGACGACCGACAAATTCAAAGGGGTGCGTTGCGTGCTCGCGCCGGGGTCGCTGAAGATCAGCTCGACCAACACCGACCAGGAGGAAGCGCAGGAGGAGATCGAGATCGACTACGCCGGCGAGGGACTCGACATCGGCTTTAACGTTACCTATCTGCTCGACGTGCTGGCCAACCTGCGCAGCGAGCAGCTGCAGTTCGCGCTCGGCGACGCGCTCGGCAGCGCGCTCGTGACGCTGCCGGATTCGGACCGTTTCAAGTACGTGGTTATGCCGATGAGGATCTGAGCGCCGCGCCGATCCCACCGGCAGCCGTTGCCGATCGCAGGTATCCTTCTTCCGGAAGCAGAGCATGTCCGCAGTACCGACGCCGAACCATCCTCCGCACCACGGGCCCAACAACGGGCGCAACGAGCCTGGGCCCCCGAACGAATACGGCGCCGAGAGCATCCAGATCCTCGAAGGACTGGAGGCCGTACGCAAACGGCCGGGCATGTACATCGGCGACACGCAGGACGGCACCGGTCTGCACCACATGGTGTTCGAAGTCGTCGACAACTCGATCGACGAGGCTCTCGCCGGCTGCTGCGACGACATCCTCGTCACGATCCACACCGACAATTCGATCTCGGTGATCGACAACGGCCGCGGCATCCCGACCGATGTCAAGCTCGACGACAAGCACGACCCGAAACGCTCGGCCGCCGAGATCGCGCTGACCGAGCTGCATGCGGGCGGCAAGTTCAACCAGAGCAGCTACAAGGTATCGGGCGGGCTGCACGGTGTCGGCGTGTCGGTGGTCAACGGATTGTCCAAGTGGCTGCGACTGACGGTGCGTCGCGACGGGCGCGTGCACTTTCTGGAGTTCAAGCGCGGCGAAGTGCAGGGGCGCGTGGTCGAGACGGTCGAGGCGGACGGCGCAGCGGTCGCGGTGACGCCGATGCGCGTGCTGGGCGAGACCGAGCGGCGCGGCACCGAGGTGCACTTCCTGCCGGACGACGAGATCTTCACCAAGGTCGAGTTCCATAACGACATATTGAGCAAGCGGCTGCGCGAGCTCAGTTTCCTGAACAACGGAGTTCGCATCCGCATGGTCGACCAGCGCAGCGGCAAGGAGGAGGATTTCGCCTTCGGCGGCGGCGTGCGCGGTTTCGTCGAGTTCATCAACAAGAACAAAACGCTGCTGCACCCGAACGTGTTCTACGCGCTGGGCGAGTCGGCGGCGGGCGCGCCCGGCGCGGCGCGGATCCAGGTCGAAGTGGCGATGCAGTGGAACGACGGCTACGTCGAGAACCTGCTGGCGTTCACCAACAACATCCCGCAGAAGGACGGCGGCACCCACATCACCGGGCTGCGCGCGGCGATGACGCGCGTCCTGAACAAGTACATCGAGGAAAAGGAGTTCGCCAAGCGCGTGAAAGTCGAAACCACCGGCGACGACATGCGCGAGGGCCTGACCTGCGTCCTCAGCGTCAAGGTGCCGGAACCGAAGTTCAGCTCGCAGACCAAGGACAAGCTGGTGTCTTCGGAGGTGCGGCCGGCGGTCGAGGAGGTGGTCGGGCGTGCGCTCGAGACTTTCCTGCTCGAGCGCCCGAACGACGCCCGCATCATCTGCAGCAAGATCGTCGATGCCGCGCGCGCGCGCGAGGCGGCGCGCCGTGCGCGCGAGATGACCCGGCGCAAGGGGGTGCTCGACGGCGCCGGGCTGCCGGGCAAGCTGGCCGACTGCCAGGAGCGCGACCCCGCGAAGAGCGAGCTGTACATCGTCGAGGGCGATTCGGCCGGCGGCTCGGCCAAGCAGGGGCGCGACCGCAAGTTCCAGGCCATTTTGCCGCTGCGCGGCAAGGTGCTGAACGTCGAGAAGGCGCGCTTCGACAAGCTGATTTCCTCCGAGCAGATCGCGACTCTGATCACCGCGCTGGGAACCAGCATCGGGCCGGATTTCAATCCCGACAAGCTGCGCTACCACCGGATCATCGTGATGACCGACGCCGACGTCGACGGCGCACACATCCGCACGCTGCTGCTGACGCTGCTGTACCGGCAGATGCCGCAGCTGGTCGAGCGCGGGCATGTGTATATCGCGCAGCCGCCGCTGTACAAGCTCAAGCACGGCAAGGCCGAGCGCTACCTGAAGGACGACCACGAGCTGGCGCAGTACATGCTGGCGCTGGCGCTGGACGACGCGCAGCTGTACTCCGACCAGGCCGCGTGGGACGGGCAGCGCCCGATCGACGGCGAGGCGCTGGCGGAACTGGCGCGCACGTACGTGTCCGCCGACGCGATCGTGCAGCGCCTGGCCAAGGTGATCGACCGCGGCGCTCTGGAGGCGATCCTGGCGGGCGTGGCGATCGATCTGAGCAGCGACACCAGTTCCTCGCTCAGTGCCAGGGCGCTGGCGGGGGCGCTGCCGGTCAACGGAGCCGGGCCGGCGATCGTGCGAGCGCAGCGCGATCCGCATACGGACCGGTGCGCGCTGCGGATCGAACGCCGCCAGCACGGCAACGTGAAGGTGAGCTCGATCGATGCCGATTTCCTGCTCGGAGCCGACTACGCGGCCCTGGCCGCCGCTGCCGAGCGCTTCCGCGGCCTGCTCGGTGCGGGAGCGCGCGTGGCGCGTGGCGCCGGCGACAAGCGCAAGGACGCGCCGGTGGTTGACCTGCGCGATGCGATGAACTGGCTGCTGGCGCAGGCCGAAGCCGGGGTGGCCAAGCAGCGCTACAAGGGCCTGGGCGAAATGAATCCGGAGCAGCTGTGGGAGACCACGATGGACCCGGCGGTGCGGCGCCTGCTGCGCGTGCAGATCGAGGACGCGATCGGCGCCGACGCCATTTTCACCACCTTGATGGGCGACGAGGTCGAGCCGCGCCGCCAGTTCATCGAGGCGAACGCGCTGGCGGCGGGGAATATCGATATTTGACCGTTCCGGCTGGTAGGAAAGAAATTTAACCACGAAAGTCGACTCGTCGGCCATCGGAGATCAGGCGCCGAGGCTCTGCCGGAGAGAGATCTCGATCTGCGAGTCAATTTTTCCGGGATTCCAGCGGCTGGAAGTCCTTGTGTCCCGCCTGCCACAGCGCAAATGCGTACTGGTTTGCGAAGTTTCGGAACGTGACGGACTTCTCTTCCGTGAAATGCCCATTGTCGTAGTTGACGAGTAGCAGGGCGGGGCGTCCCGACGTGCTCGCCTGCTGGACCGCAGCGACGAACTTGCCTGTCTCCCACGCGGAAACGCGCGGGTCGTTCCACCCTGCCACTCCGAGGACGGCCGGGTAGCGCACTCCCGGCTGCACGTGCGCAAGTCCGTCCATCTCGTAGAGTGCCTGGGCTTCGGCGGGATCCTTCACCGTCCCGAATTCTGGAGTATTCACCGGCCCATTGGGTGAGAACTCCACTCGAAGCGCGTTGGCCACGCCGACATTCACCACTCCGGCGGCAAACAGGTCCGGACGTTCGGTGATGGCTCGGCTGATCAAAACGCCGCCCGCGCTCGTTCCCCTTCCGGTCAGGCGCATCAAACTCGTATATCCCTTGGCGACCAGATACTCGGCCGCAGAAATGAAGTCCTTCCAGGTGTTGGGCTTGGTCGCCTTGTAGCCCGCGCGGTACCACGCCTCGCCTTTTTCACTTCCGCCACGAACGTGCACGACCGCAACCACGACCCCGCGGCTTGCAACGGAGAACTTCGGGTCGAACTCCGGCGTGAAGCTGATGCCATAGGCACCATAGCCCTCGAGGATGCAGGGGCTGGAACCGTCGAGCTTGATGTCGTTGCGGTGGATGATCGAAAGTGGGATCGGCGTTCCGTCGTGCCCGGCCACCTCCACCTCCTCGGTCACCAGATCCGCCAACTCAGGATAGTCGACATCGCCGTTAAACGAACTCTTCGCAACCTGGCCGCTGTCGACATCGACTTCGTATATCGTTGGCGGCCGCAACCAGCCGCTGACGGTAACCAGGCAACGGTCGCTGTGAATGTCCGGACAGGACACCTCGACCGCGCCCGTGATCGGAAGCTTCACTTCGTGCAGTGTTCCGGTTGACAACTGAACCCGAACAATCCGGCCGTTGATCCCCGTCCGAATAAGCGACGACCATATAGTTCTCGCTCTGCGCAATCGAGTCGATCGAATCGGCCGCCTCCGGAACGACGGTCTCGGAATTCTTCCAGTCGGGTTTATCGATGAGCGAGCGGACCACGCGGTAGTGCGGGGCGCCCGCAGGTGTAACGGCATATAGCCATTCGCCGTAGACAAGGTAGCCACGAACGAGATTGTCGGATCGGTGGACGAGACTCTTGCAGGCGACATGCGCGCCGCTGAGAGCAGAAACGGAAGCCACGTACAAGCGCATCTCCGGCTGAACGGTGTAGACCGCTCCGATCAGGCGGTCGGGTTGCGACTCCGGGACGCTGCCGATCGGAATTTCCTTGGATGCGATTTCCAGTTCCGGCGTGCTCGTGTTACTCAGAATGTCGCGATCGTCACTTGTTGGCGAACCCAGTTTATGGATGCGAATCTTCCGGTTCAGCTCGATGTCCGCGCTCTTGACGTCCGTGACGTCGCCGCCGTTGTAGAGGAATGCGGCGCTGTCGGGAAACCAGCCGACTCCGAACCAACCCGCCGGGTAGATGGAGTCCGGTAGCAGTTGTTTGTCGTCGACGCGCAGCACGCGCAGCTCGGACCACTCCGCGCCCTTGGCCGCCAGGCCCAGAACCACATTCTTCCCATCGAAAGAGGGAACAAACAGCTTGACGGCCGTGTCGCTGCCCTTCTTGTAGGTGGTGGGATCGAACAGCAGTTGTTCCTTGCCTTCCCATCCTTGCCGAAAGTAAATCTTTCCGACGTTTTCTCCTCCGACGGTCTTGCGGTAAAACAGCCGACCGCCCTCGAGCTGAAACTGGCGGTACCGCGGCGGCGTGCGCTTGTCCATCGATAACCACTCGCGCACGAGTGCATCGCGGCCGGAAATCTTCGCGAGCGTGCCGTCGGTCAGCTCGGCTTGCGACTTGTACCACGCCGCGACACGCTGATCGGCAGTGTTCTCCAGTGGACGGTAGGGGTCCTCGTATCGCTTGCCGTGCCACGTATCGGCCGCGTCCGAGGTGGGTGCCGGCGGATACTTCCACTGGGCCGCAGTCGAAACGGAGAGCATCGCGAGCCCCGCAAACACCAACCAACAGAGTGCGCGTGTTGGAATTCCCATTGGTGACCTCACTTAACGCTGCTGTCGAAGAAAATCCCGATCGATGAACTGCGACAGGTATTCGATGTCGCTTCGACGCACTCCCGCTCCGGCAAAGTGCGCCTTCCACCCTTTGCAGACCTGCGCGACACGCGCCGCTTCGTTTTTCGCCTCGTTCAGCGTCAATCCGAACAGAGCCGCCTCCGAACACGCGTTCTCGATGGTCGAGTCCGCCCCATCCCGCCCAACGCGCATCTGCTGGTAGCCAAGTCCTTGCCCCGCGGGCAATACGTCGAAGGCCGGCGCGAGCATCAGCTGCTGCGCATCGTCCATTAACAGAACGTGGTTCTTCTCGTGATCGTCGGTGTTGTCGACAAGGATGTTAAACACCATCCGGCGGAACAACTCCCGCATGTGATCTCTCGCCAGCCCCTCGCGCACCGGCGCGCGCCGGCGCAGCAGCTGCGCCAGCTCGGGATACCCCATAGGGCTGCCCTCCGCGCGCAGCGCGACAAGGGCGGACTGCGCGTGAACGCGCTGGGCGTTTTCGCCGGTGCCTTCGCGGTCGAAGCGCAGTACGGCAAGTGCGTGGCCGTCGACCAGCCGTACCGGCTGCGTTCGCGCAACCCGGATGCCGGCTTTGGCCGCCAAGGTCATGCAGGCATGCTCGATCAGTGGAGCATCGGTCGGCTCGCCGGGCTCGGCGAATTTCACCACCCATTGGGCGCCGTCGATCTCGATCAAGGCCTTGGGCCGGGCGCCGCCCAGGGTGGCGCCGGGCGCGATCAGCCGGCGCTGGACCTGCGGCACCGGTTCGTTCTCCAATACCTTGCGTACGAGCTCGTGGATCTCCTTGACATCGCGCAGCTGCGGCAGCGGCCCGGTTCGGTGCGCAACGTACGAATCGGCGGACAACGACACACCGAGCGCCCCGAACCGGTCGTCGCCGGCGAAGTAAAGGTACTCGAGCAGCGACAGCCTTGGCGGCTTATCGATGAATCGCACCACACGTTCGCCCCATCGATCCGGCCGGGCGTCGTCCACAGCGCCGGCCGCCGCATCCCGCTCGATAGGACGGTGCTCGATGTCGGTGAGCGGCAGATCCTCGCTCAGCGCGAAGCCGTTGCGCAGCCACTCCTCGTGATACTGCAGCGACACGCCGCGGGTTGCGCGCAGCAAGCGCAGCGTGCCGATCGGCACTGGGCTGTGCGGCCGCCCGAGCCACCACAGGTACAGCTCGTCCGAGACGCGGTAGCCGCTCGTCATTCGCGTTTCGGCGAAGAGAGCTTGCCAGCAACGGACGCGGGCTTGTGCACCGGACGGCGGCGGCGCGCCTCGCGCAGATCGCGCTCGAGGGCGCCGAGGTCGGCGGACGGAGCGGCGGCATCGGCCAGTGTCTGCACGCGCCCCATGAGCCAAAGGGCGCTCGCGTACGCCCCCATGCTGACGGTCGGGTCCCCATTTTCGAGGCGAATAAGCGTTGGAACGGAAATGCCGATGCGCTGGGCCCAGGCGCGCTGCGACTCCTTGCGGCGTACGCGGGCGATCGCAAGGTTCTCTCCCAGCTGGCGCAGGGCGGTCGCGGCGACGGGGGGCAGCGAGGTGGCAATTACGGACGTTTTTGGCATTACATAAATATAGTCATTTCGCGCAAAAACGTCAAATATATGTAATCTCTAAGTCTCCTCGACTGCAACGACGAGCATTCGAAACGGCTGATGGTCATCGCTGCCGACCGCGGTCTCGTCGAGCAGGGCCACGGCAAAGCGCTGCGATGCGCCAACTCCATCGCGCAGCCACACCCGCAACACGTAGTCGCCTGATCTTTCCGGAAAGTCGCCGGGACGCCAGGACTCACCTAGATGAGCCGCATAGAACCCGGTCACCTCGGACCATGTCGTCTTCTCCGGCACGCGATAGCGCCGCACCTTCGGATGTTTGCCCGCGCCTGCGCCAAGAAGGAGTGCCACCTCAACTTCGCAATGGCTCAGCGATATTTCGAAAGCTCCGCGGTCCTGAAGAGGTCGGCCACCCGCCGGGACCAGATCGAGCAGCTTGGTTGCGTCGGAAACGCTGCGGCTGCACGCGCTGCATAGCCAAACAAGGGCCACAAGCCCCAGCGAGCGCAGCGCCGCGCGCCGGCCGGCGGTTGCAGCCTCATCACCTGCACGATAAATCCGCTGCACGAGTTCGTTTCAGAGGTTGTCGACTTGGACCTTCTCTTCGGCGGCCTGAAAAAACGGGTCGGCAGCGCCGCGATAGCGATCCGGTGACCCGGCATCGCGCGGCAGCGCGAGCTCGGAAAACGCGCCTTGCAGCTTCGTGTTGCTGGCCGCAATCGAATTAACCGTTTCACGGACCACTTCGCTCGTCACGCCGATGAACGCGGCCACGCCGATCTTGCCGCCAGGCGACAGCTCGACGGGCGCCGTGGCGACGTTGATGGCGGTGCTGAAGATGTTGTTGACAATGTCGCCCTGCGTCTTTGCGTCGGAAGTCCTGCTGCGGATCGCAGCCTGCACTGCGCCCGAGTAGTAACCCAGGTTCTCTGCGTTGCGATAATACGGCGCGCTCGATCCGTTTCGAACGGCGGTGCCGATGAACTGCTTGGCGGTCATCCCGGTGCCCGCGCCCTGCAGTTGCGCGATCTGCCCGCCGATGATCCCGTTGTTCGCACTCGGATTGTCGGTCACCACCTGTTTCAGGTACGTCGCAAGCGCGTGGCCGCTGGCGTCCTTTGTATTGAGGCGGTCAATGACGCCGCGCGCGTCGCTGTTCAGGATATCGGTGAGCCCCCGCTGCACGCGCTCGGCGTCGCCGGCAGCACCGACATTCGGCATCAGCGGCTGGTTCGTGTCCTGAATGTCCGTGAGCCCATTCACGCCTGCCTCGAAGACGCGGGCCTTCGTCGCTGCGTCATTGCTGGTCGCGACCGCGGACAAAACGGCTTGCAGAGGCCTGGCATCGGTCTGGATCGACGGCGGTCTCTCGCTGAGGTCGCCGGTGTAGTGCGTCAACGTCTGGTTCTCCGCCGCCTGCACGACTGCCTGGAGCTGCGACTCGGTGAGCGAGCCCACTGCCCGGTCGATTGCCTGCACGTTGCCCTTCAGGCTGGCCAGCACATTGCCGACGGCGACCGCCTGTGCGTTGCCGTGGAAAGCGGTCTGCGACAGCGCACCGGCGTGAATATCGCTCGTGTTGCCGGTGGTCTTGCCGGCGAGCTGCTGGATGTACTGGACTTTCGCCTCGGGCGTAGCGTACTGCGCCACCGACTGACCCAGTGAGATCACATCTTCGCGGTTGCCGAACGAGTTGGACGCGCGCGCGAGCTGCGTCCCATCGAGATCCCTGGCGAACAGGTTGAACAGGTCCTTCTTCTCGCCCTGCGAAAGCCCCCGCGCGCCGAAAATGCCGCCACTGTCGACCTCGCTGGCCCATTTGTTCAGGTCGCTGGAGCCGAGCTTGGACAACACCTGGTCGGCCTGGGCCGGCGGCAGACTCTTCAGCAGATCATTGATCTGGTGCAGATGGTCGTTGTGCGCCGTTCCCAGAAAACCTTCGTCGTTGACGAGGGTCTGAATCTGCGCCGCGATCTGATCGGTGAATTGGCTCATACCTGCTCCATGGCGGCGCAATGCAGCCGGGGGCGGCGGCGAAACCGACCCGCCGCCCCGGCCGAACCGGCTACTGCTTGCTGGCCATCTGCGACGCGCCCTCGATACAACTCTTCAGGACGTCCGCGAAGGCCTGAAACATCACTGTCATCAGTCCCGCTTCACCCTGTAGCTGCGAAGTCCCGCCGGGGCCGGATTGGTTGTTGTTGACCTGATTCGCCAAGTTCTGGACCTTCTGGTACTGCTGGTCGAGCTTGTCGCCGAGCGCCTTGGCCAGCACCTCGATCCAGTTTCCTCCACCGATCCCGCCAGTTCCACCGGTTCCGCCAGTTCCGCCGGTGCCACCAGTTCCACTGGTGCCGCCAGTTCCACTGGTGCCGCCAGTTCCACCGGTTCCGCCGCAACCGCCGCCGCTCCCGCCGCCCGATCCCTGGTTCCCCTGGTTCTGAATCTGCTGAATCAATGCCTGGACCAGCTGCTGGATCAACTGCATCAGCTCCTGAACGATGTTTTGCGCAGCGCCGTTGATCTGGTTGCCAAGATTCTGGTTGACGAAGTTGTTGGCGGCCGAATTGCTCGGATTCGTCAGCTGCTGCGTCAGTTGCTGCATCATCTGCTGGAGTGCGTTCGCCAGGAAGCCCGGCATGCCTTGACCTGAGAGCTGGCCGAACATCTGCCCCAGCCCATTCCCCAGGGCTTGCGTGGCTGCGTTGCCCACCGATTGCGCAACCTGATACAGCGCAAGCTCCGGTGCAATCTCCGCTTCGACTGCGTCGGTAGCAAATTGGGCGACGTCGCCGACGATATTGCCGATATCGCTTAAGAGTGACATGACAAGACTCCTTGAGGTGAATGGATTGCGTTGGACAGACTCGGTGTTTCTGTTTGCTGCCGTTCGTTACGACGATTGCATTAGATTCGATGCGGATTCGGCGCGACAGTCGGGTCGTTCGGCAGCTAGGCGCGGTGCCAGCTAGGACTGGTCCGTACCCTGCGCGGCGCTGTCGCCCGCCTGTGCGCCGGTTTGCGACCAGTGCGCGATCGTGGTGATGCCGCCCGCGCTGACGCCGAGCATCCAGCGCGCGCCGCGATGCTCGACGATGACGATCCTCTCTCGCGCCCCAACCGCCAGCGCACGAACGAAGCGCAGCGCATCATCGCCCGCCGCCGCCTTCGGATCGCGCGGGCCCAGCAGGCGCGTTCGCAGCAGCCGCAGAACGATCCAGGCAAGACCGAGAACGAAGGTCAGGGCGAGCAGCATGCTCGCGAAGCTCAGGGCGAACGATTCCATGGCGCCTCCGGATAGCGGGTCAGGTCTTCGCCTGGCGCCTTGCGGCGCCGGCGCTGCGGTGCGGGAGCGGCCCGGCCTTCGCGTCGCGCGTCGACGTCGCGACGGACGTCGCGCGCCCACAGGATCACTTCAGCGAGCAGGTCGAACAGCGGCTCCGGCACCATCGCGCCGACTTCACCGGCATCGAGCAGCTCGCGCGCGAGCGGTACGTTGCGAACGATCGGCACGCCGGCCTCCTCGGCCGCCTCGCGCATCTCCCTCGCAACGTGGTCCTCGCCTTTGGCGCCGATCGTCGGCACCGGGCAGACCTCGCGGTCATAGTCGATCGCAATCGCGACATGCGTCGGATTGACCACCAGCACGTTGGCCTGTCGCGCCGCCTGGACCTGGTTGCGCTGTGCCCATTCCCGGTGGACCTGGCGGCGCCGTTGCCGGATATACGGGTCGCCCTCGTTCTCCTTGAACTCCTGTCGGATGTCGCGTCGGCTCATCCGCATCTTGCGCATGAATGAATAGCGCTGATAGCCGGCATCGAGGGCCGAGACGAGCGCGAACAGTCCCACGGTCCAGGCGCCGAGCTTCAGCGTCAAGGACCACAGCACTGCGCCGATCGTCTGCGCAGGCATGCCGGCGCGTGCCAGGCCGACGATGTCGGGCAATGCGGCGCGCACGACGAACCAGCCGGCGGCAAACAGCAGCGCAGTTTTCGCCAGGGCCTTGAAAATCTCGACCAGGTTGTCCGTCGAGAACATCCGCTTGACGCCGGCGGCCGGATCGAGATGCTCGAAGTTCGGCTTGACCTTGTCGAAGCTCAACACCGGGCCGGTCTGCAGGAAGTTGGTCAGCATCCCGAGCGCCGCGGCCGGCACGAGCAGCATCGCAACCAGCGCCAGCATCAGTTCGGCGGCCTCGCCACCGAGCGAACGCAGAGCGCCGGCGTATCCAGTCGCGTCCCATCCCCGGGTGATCGTCACGAACAGCGTGTCGCACAGCGCACCGATGTGCGCGCCCGCGCTGCCGGCGACGGCCGCGCCGAGGACCAGCCAGGCGGCCAGAACGACAGTGGCCGTGACGTCGCGGCTCTTCCAGACGTCGCCCTTCTTGCGCGCATCTTTCAGCCGCTTGGGCGTCGCCTTCTCGGTCCGATTGCCGCTGTCCGCATCCTTGTCGGCCACCTTATCCTCCGCGCAAAACGGCGTGCAGCGCGCGGACCACGATGCCGCCGCGTGCCAGCAGGTCGTCCTGCAGCAGACGCACGAGCGGAACGATCTGGACCAGGATGACCCAGGTTGCTACAAAGGCCTTCAGCGACGAGGCGAGCGAAAACACGTTGAGCTGCTGGGCGAAGCGGTTGATCAGTCCGAACGCCGCCTCGACCAGGTACAGCACGACCAGAGCCGGGGCGGCCACCAGCAGCGTCAACGCCATGATGCGGCCGAGCTCGCTCTCGAACAGCCGAACTCCGCCTGCGGCGAGCTCCGGCAGAGGCGCCCAAACCGGCCAGGCTGCATAGGTCTGCATCAGAGTTCCGACCAGCACCATGAAGCCGCCGCCGGACATGAAAACGAAGCTGGCGAGCCGCCCCAGGAAGGCACCGTTGAGCGTTATCTGCTGCCCCGTCAGCGGATCGGTGACCTGCGCCACCATCAAGCCGATTTTCGCGTCGATGACCTGGCCGGCCGACTCGAAAGCCCACAGAACGCCGGCGAAAAGGAAACCCGTCGCGCCGCCGATCAGTGCTTCCTTTGCGAACATCGACAGCCACTGCCAGCCAGCCGCCTGCAACGGCGCGGTCAACGGCTGCAGCGCCAGGCCGAGCAGTGCGATCGAGAGGAACATCGCGTTGCGGACGGTCGGCGGGATCAGCTCGGCGGCGAACAGCGGTATCAGCAGCAGCGCAACCGCGACACGCGTCGTCGACAGACCGAGCAGCAATACGATGTTGCCGGCCGAGCCGTAGATGCCGAGTGCATCCATCGGCGCGCCTTCAGTGCCGGACGATCTCGGCGAAGCCGGTGAAGACCCGGTCGCCGAAGCGGTACAGGCCACCGCCGAGCAGCGACGCCGTGACGAAGATCGTTACGACGATCGCGAAAAACTTGGCGACGTACTGCGTCGTCTGCTCCTGCAGCTGCGTCGCGGCCTGCACGAACGCGATCAGCAGTCCGACCGCGGCTGCGGCGACGATCGGCGGCGCCGACAGCAGCAGCACGAGCCAGAGCGCCTGCTGAGTGAGCTGGATCAGATCGCTGTTCATCGTCGCTGTGCCAGATCAGGCGTACAGGATCAGGAGTCCAAGGATCAGGAGTAAGGGATCAGGAATACGTCAGGACCAGGCCGTGCACCAGCTTGACCCAGCCGTCCATCAGCACGAACAGCAGCAGCTTGAACGGCATCGATACGGTGGTCGGCGACAGCATCATCATCCCCATCGCCATCAGCACATTCGCGATCACCAGATCGATCACCAGGAACGGCAGGAAGATCAGGAAGCCGATCTCGAAGGCCACCGAGAGCTCGCTGACCGTGAAGGCGGGTACGATCACGAGAAAGTCGTGCTCGTCGAGTTGGGCTGCCTGCTCGGCCTTCAGCGCCTGCCGCGCCGTCTTCAGGAAGAAGGCACGTTCGAGCGGCCGGCTATGCCGCACAAGGAACGCGCGCAGCGGCTCCTTGGCAGCGTCGGCCGCTGCCAGCATGTTCTTCGTGTTCGACGCAACCTGGTCGATTCCCCGCGCCTTGGCACTCATCTCGGCACCGACCGGATACATCACGTAGATGCTGAGCACGAGCGCAAGGCCATTTAGCACCACGTTGGGCGGCACCTGCTGCAGCCCAAGCGCGTTGCGCAGCAGGCTCAGCACGACAACCAGCTTCGTGAACGAGGTGACCATCACGGCGACGAACGGAACCAGCGCCAGGATGATCACCGTCAGCAGCGCCGACGATGGAGTGAATTGCGTCAGATCCATGGCTGCAATGTCGCGCGAATGGGCCGGACGCCGGAAACGTTCGTCGTGCGGACCGCGAACGCCCAGCCGTCGCCCCATCGCATCAGGTCGCCCTGTGCGAGGCAGCGGGCCGTCACGCCCGGCGCGGCGCAGGACCACAAGGCGGCCACCGGGCCGAGCGCACCGATTTCGCCATCGAACCACCCGGCCAGCCGATCGCAGCCCACGACGCCGGGCACCGGTATCTGTACCTCGTGGGTCGAAGCGCCGGCGGCAGGCGCCGGCCCGCGTTGTTCGAGCGCGACCCTGCGAACGGCATCCGGCGAGAGCAGCTCGACGGGCACGCCCACGCCCGGATATGCCGGCTCGATCGCCGCACGCATCAGCCCGCGCCAGGGCGCCGACAGCGATTCGGGAAGCAGGACCGCTCCGCCCGGCTCCAGCAACGCCAGCTCGTCGGCGCCGAGCGGCTGCTGCGAAATCGCCACCACTGCTGGAATGCAACCCCAGCGCAGGCCGGCCGCGAACTCGCCCGGCGACGCCGGCCGGCTGCGAAGCAGAGTCCAGTCGATCTCGAGCATGACTGCGGGCAAGGCAGCTCCGTTGCCGGTGGGCGACCAGCTCGCACTCGCGACATCGGCGGCGGTCCTGCGCAACGGCAAGCCTTCGACCCAACGCCAGTCCAGCGGCGCGCCGCACCAGTCGTCCAGAGCGCCCAACAGCGGATCGCAGTCGGCGAGCACGATCGCGGCGTCGGCCGCATGCCTCACCGGCGTGCGAATCGACAACCGCAGCAGTCCGGCATCGGTCGTCGCCTCAAAGCAGGCTGCGGCGGTTGCGTCGCAGCCGAGCGTCGTGTCGGCACCCATGAACGTATCAGGCGCGCTGAGTGATCATGATTCGCGTCAGCTCGGCGACCGAGCGGGCGTTCATCTTCGCCATTCCGCGGGCCCGATAGAGCTCGACGGTCTTGATCGAGATGCCGAGCCGGTCGGCGATGTTCTTGTTGTAGACGCCGAGAATCACGTAGCCGAGGACCTGCCGTTCGCGCGGCGCGAGTTTTGCCTCGAGCGCGCGGTAGCGGGCGTGCTCCTGCGCCCGCCCGTCGCCCGGCGACGGTGCAGGCGACGGCGGCCCGACCGCCGGTACTGGTGCGGCCGCGCCGCGATCGGCGAAGGCCGAGTCGAGTGCGGCGTCGAGCTCGCCGGAGTCGACCGGCTTCTCGAGAACCGTCAGAGCGCCGCGCTGCATCGCGCGAACGGTGCCGGCGACGTCGGCATCGGCGGTAACGTAGATGACGGGCATCCTGGCGCCACGTTCGAGCAGCGCGTCGTGGACGACCAGTCCGGAGACGGGCGGCATCCAGAGATCGAGCAGCAGGCAGGCGCAGTTGGCATCATGGCGGCACGCGCCGGCTGCGAGCTGGTCGATCGCTTCGCCGGCGTCGCCCCACGCAGTGACGTCGAAGCCGGCACCCGCAAGGCGGGCGCGAGTCGCCTCGCGGAAGTCGGCGCTGCCGTCAACGATGTAGACGGTACGTGCACTCATCGGTCGCATCCTCCAATCAGGCCCGAAATCGCGACGCACGGTTCACACGGAGCGTCGCGGTTGTGTTGCGAATCGTGCGTTGCTCGTTCATTCCTGCGTATCGCCCCGATCTTTAAACGCCCCGTCGATCCGGACATGGGAAGCAATGCCGCGCCGGCGCAGTCGGTCGATCAGGTCCGGTGCATGCCGAGCAAGGGTCTCGGCCGCGAGCGTCGGAGAAACGACGGTTACGGACCATGCTGCGCATTCGCCGGCTCCGGGCGGAGCCCCCTCGGCGCGCATGTCGATCGCCACGCCGCTGCCATCGCGGACCGAGGCTTCCCAAGCAGTCGGGTCGGCGTTTTCGGTCGGCGCGAGCACCGAGCGTGCCGCTGCTGCGGCAGCAGTCGCCGCGGTAGCCGCAGCAGTCGCTTCGATGTCGGCGATCGGCCCGTCGCGACCAACGTCGCATCCAAGCGCGGACAGCGGCGCGGCCAGTCCGGGAAGCGCTGCGATCGGGCAGGTCAGCGCCGAAGCCTGGCTCGGGTCGTTTCCCGAGTCGCCATCGTTCCGGTCGGCATCATCACCCGTCTCGGTGTCGTCGGGGGCAAAGCCCTTCTCGCGCAGCGCTTGCGCGAAACCCTCTTCGGCCCGCGGCGCCGGGGCCGCGGTGGCCGCGCTGCTCCGCGGTGCGACGCGATCGCCGGCGACGATCATCGGGCACTCCGCGCGACACCGTACACGGTTTCGGCATCGAGCTCGAGCCTTCGTTCGAGCTCGACGGCTAGCTGGCGCCGTGCACGGCGCGCGAGATCAGCGGCAGCCTGGTCGCGGCGCTGCGCCCGCGCCAGGTCGACGCGCGCGCGCTGCCACGCATGGCGTGCCTCGTCGAGCTTGTGGCGCGCCGTCAACAGCTTGTCCTCGGCGCGCTCGAGTTGATCAGCGAGGCGCTGCTGCCGGGCGAAGATCAACGAAGCCCAGCGGGGCAGCTCTGTTGCCAGCGCTGATCCGATCGCATCGCGCAACCGGTGAAGCGCGCGGCGGATCGCCTCGACCTGCTCGAGACGCTGGGCAACGACGGCGTTCGCCGTATCGACCGCTGCGCAGGCCCCGGCGAAGAGGTGCATCGCGCGCTCGACCCGCCGCGTCCGGATCCGGCGCAGCGCGTCCACATCATCGAGCGGCAAGGCGGCGCTCATCGGATGATCTGCGCCAAGCGCGCAACCGTCGTGTTGAAATCGCCCGCTTCGTCGACCCGCTGCCGCAGAAAGGCCCGCAGCGTGTCGATCCGTTCGATGGCGCGGTCGGTGGCACGATTCGGTCCGCCGGGTTGGTACTCGCCGATGCGAAGCAGAAACTCGACTTCGTGGTAGGCGTTCAGCAGCTCGCGCAACGCTGCGGCGCTGTCCTGGTGCTCGCGCGAGGTGACGCGAGCGAACACGCGGCTCACGCTGGCGAGCACGTCGATCGCTGGATAATGGTGCGCATGCACCAAGTCGCGCGACAGGACGATGTGGCCGTCGAGGATCGAGCGGACTTCCTCGGCGACCGGATCACCCTGGTCGTCGTCTTCGACGAGGACCGTGTAGAACGCCGTGATCGAGCCGGCAGCGTCGTTGCCGGCCCGCTCGAACAGTCGCGGCAGCTCGGCGAACACCGATGGGGGATACCCGCGCCGCACCGGCGGCTCGAGCGCCGAGAGGCCGAGCTCGCGCAGGCCGCGCGCGAACCGGGTCACCGAATCGATAAGCAGCAGCACCCGGCGGCCCTCGCGACGGAAGCCTTCGGCTATCGCGGTCGCGGCGTACGCGGCACGCACGCGTTCCAGCGCCGGCCGGTCGGACGTCGAGACGACGACGACCGAACGCGCCAGGCCCGCCTCGCCAAGGCAGTCGTCCAGGAATTCGCGCACCTCGCGCCCGCGCTCGCCGACCAGCGCGATCACATTGACGTCGGCGCGTGCGTGGCGAGCCAGCATGCCGAGCAGCGTCGACTTGCCGCCGCCGGCCATCGAGAAGATGCCGACCCGCTGACCTTCGCCGACCGTCAGCGTGGAGTCGATCGCCCGCACGCCGGTTGGAAACGGTGACGCGATCGGGCGACGTGCGAGCGGCGCCGGGGCCGGGGCGTGCAGCGGGTTGGGGCGTACGCGCGACTGCGGCAGCGGCGCGCCATCCAGCGGGTGTCCGAACGCATCGACGACCCGACCGAGCACGCCTTCACCGGCGGGTACGCTCGCGTCATCGGCAAGCGCGCGGACCGCGGCGCCGACGGGAAGCTGCCGCAGCGAGCCGTACGGCGCAAGCATCATCTCGCTGCCGCTGAAACCGATCACCTCGGCCGGCAGCGCCGCACCGCCGTCGGGTTGCGCGGGATCGAACACCTCGCATTGCTGACCGATGCGCGCGTGCAGTCCGGTGGCCCGCAGAACGGTTCCGGTCGCCTGGATGACGCGGCCCTGTTCGGCGACGGTCCGCGCCGACTGCAGCGCGCGCTGCAGCCGAGCGGTGGGGATCGCATCGTTCATTCGATTCCCCAGGCTTGCGCAATCCTGGCAAGCCGTGTTGCGAGCGCAGCATCGACGACGCCAAGTCCCGTCTCGAACCGGCAGCCGTCAGGGGCGCAGTCGGGATCGGCGCGGACCTCGACTCGGGCGCTGACGCAATCGTCGCTGAGGCAATCGCCGACTCGTTCGCCTCCCAGGCTTTCGCGCATCGCATCGACACGATCGGGATGGACGACAAGGGTTACGGCGGGTGCAGGGAGCATCTCGCACAGCGCCGACCGGGCCAGTGCGGCAAGCACCGCCTCGGGGGCGATTTCGCCGAGGATCTTGCGAACGACTTCGAGCGCGAGGCGACCGACTTCGGCGCGCAGCCGATCCCGTTCGGCCGCGGCCGTGGCGGCGAGGCTCGCAAGGGTGGCCGAGACCTCCTCGCGCGCCTCGCGCCGGCCCAGCTCGAGCCCTTCGGCCCGCGCGGCGGCCTGCGCCGCGTCGGCGGCTTCGTCGATTTTCGCCGCCCGGTTCGCAGCCAGGTCGGCGACGCGTTGGCACAGCGCCTGCGCATCGAGCAGCGCCCCGACTTCGGCCGCAGTGAGCACGCGGCGGCGCGACGCGATGCCGATGTCGTGGTCGCGCTGCCAGAGCAGGAAACTCATACGTTAGGTCCGAGCGTCGCGCCGATGCGCTTGGCGCGCTCGATCAGGCCGCGCGCGGCCCCGGCCTCCAACGGCTGCGCGCCGCCATCGCGGCCGCACAGGCCGATCGCCGCCGCGTGTCCCAGCGGACTGTCGGAAATCGCGGCGGCTTGCACGGCTGCGCCAGCCTGGCGGAGCCATTCGGCGACATCGCTGCCGCCATCCGTACCAGGCACGCTCGCAGGAGAAGTCTCCGGTGCAGCGCAATCGGCGAGCAGCACGCGCAGAAAGTCGTCTCCGACCGCGGTGCGCGCCGCAGCGAGCCTGCGCCGGTCGATCCACAGGCGAATCGCGGCCGCGCGCAGGACGGCGCCGATCCTGCGCTGTTCGAGCGCTAGTTCCGTATCGGGGATTGCCAGCCACGCCGGTGCGCGATCGAGTGCATCCCAGTCGAGCGCAGCGGCGGCATCCGGTGCGGTGTCGAGCAGCCGCGCCGCGATCGCGCCGCGGCGGCGATGACGCTCCAGTTCGACTTGCGCGCTCATCGCGTGCCCTGGCCGCCGCGGCGAACCCACCAGAGCAGGCCGCTGCCGCCCAGCACCAACAGGCCGACCGAAGCGCCCAACAGCGTCCCGGCCTGCGGTGGCCGCGCGGCTTGCGCCCGCGCGGTCGCGGCGACTCCGATCGGAGAGGCGTCAGCCGGGAACAGCGCGACGGTGACGTTGTCGTACGCGAGACCCTCGATGCTGTTGACGACCAGCGCTTTGATCTGCGGCACCTGCGCCGCGAGATTGCGATCCGGGCGGTACTTGATGAACACGGCGGCGGCCGACGGTTGCGGCTTGTCCGAAAGCGGGCTGCGCTCCGGAACGACCAGGTGCACGCGTGCGGTGACGACGCCGTCGATGTCCGAAAGCGTGTTCGCGATCTCTTGCGACATCGCATGCAACAGCCGCGCGCGCTCCTCGAGCGGCGTCGAGACGAAGCCCTCGCGCTTGAACACACTGCCCATGCTGTCGAATGTCTCGCGCGGCAGCCCCTGGGCATTCAGCGTATCGACGGCGGCTGGAAAATCGCCACTTGCAGTCAGCACCGAGAACTGGCCTTCCTGCGAGCGTTTTTCGGCATCGATGCCAGCGGCCTGCAGCGCGGCGACGACCTCGTTGGCCTGTCGCTCCGACAGTTGTGAGTACAGTTCCTGTTTCGCGCATCCGCCAAGCAGCGCGATCGCAACTGCGAGCGGCGCCAGGCGTCTCGCAAGTCGAGCGATCGAGGAGGTCATCGGCGGGCTCCCTACGATTGCTGCCGGAACAGCTGCTGCAGTCCGTCGGCCGTGCGGTTCGCGATGTTCGACGTCAGCTGGCAATGGAACATGAACTCCTGGCAGCGGACCGTCAGCGTCACCATCTCGCCCGGGGTCATTTGTTGGCCGGCGGCTTGGGCGAGCTGGGCGTCGTTCGACAGGCGCGCAGCCTCGCCATTGATATCGTCGAACGGCCGGAACAGAGCTCCCGCCGCCGCGCTCGGCTCGTGGACCGGCTGCGCTTCGAGGTGTCCGCCGGCGTGCGCGAGCGCCTGCTCGAAGCGGTTCAGGTCGCCCAGCGATACGTTGTAGCCGGCCTGCCCGGCCGCGCCAGTTCCTGCCGCCTCCGGGGCCATCGTGGTACTCAGCGGGGCGGCGATAGCGATCGTCATGACGCACCTCCGTTGACGGCTACTGTTTGCGGGCCATCGCGTCGAGCCCATCGCCGACGTCGGTGACCGACGTGTGCGATTGGTCGGCCAGGAAAGTGAACTTCAGCGATTCGGCGGTCAGGGTGGTGATCGAAGAAGGCGAATCACTGCCGCCAGAGTTGATCGCGTCCGAGTCCTGCTGAATCACGGCGGCCTGATTGTCGAGCGCCGTGCCCCAGGCTTGCGCCATGGCCTCGAACCAGCTGGTCGGAGAATTGTTCATGCTCGGCGTCGTATTCGTCATCGGCGCGGCAGCGGTCGTCGGCAGCGCCGGGGGCGTCGTAGGGTACGTGCTCATGGTGTTGCTCCTCTCTGTGTCTGGGTTGTGCAAACGGGCTCAGAAGTTCAATGTCGATTGGTGGCCGTCGCGCTCGAGCTGCAGCCGTTGCGGCTCGATCTGCGCGATCCGGTAGCCGGAAGGCAGCAGCGCGCCGACGAAGTAGCGAGCGCCGTCGGCCGTGACGATGTAACCGGGACCGCCCTCGGGCGAGGCCGGGACCAGCGACGCGATCCGCTTGTTGGGGTCGTCGACAACGGGCGGCGGCGCCGGCGGCTCCTCGGGTACGGTGTTGAAGACCTTCAGCTCCTCGAGGCCGCGGACGTCGCGCCGGACCACCTCCTCGGCGCGCGCGAGGCGATCGACATCGCGTTCGGCGGACTCGGCCTCGACGTGGCCCGGCGTTGCGACCTGCGCCTGCACGGGGATGCCGTTGACTCGGAACACCTCGATGACGTCACGCAGCACCTGCTCGTCGACCGCTACATCGAGGTGCGGCGGCGGTTGCACGCGACGCTGCGTGAGCCACTCGTCGAGGCGGCTGCGCTCGGCCTGCGTGTCGACACGGCCGTGAAGCTCGATCCGTCCGTCGGCTCCGGCAATCGCGTTGATTGTGCGAAAGCCGCCGTCGCGCAGCGCGGTAGCGAGGCGCGTCGGATCCGCTGGCGGTGGTGCAGCGATCCGATGCGCAGCAAAGAGGGACCCGGTGCAGGCCAATAGCACTACGGCGCCGGTCGCACCGAGCCAGACCTCGGCGCGGCGCAGCAGCGGGGTGCGGCGCGCCGAACCGTTCGTCCAAGCGGGTGTTGGCTCCGGCGCGCCGCTCGATTCGGCATTGGACGCGGGCCAGCGCTCGCTGTTTGCCCGGCCGAAGGCGATCGTCGCGGTGCCAATCCTGAGAGGGGCGTGGATTGCCCACGCCACCTGGCGGCCGGCGGCGTGACGGCGGCCGTCGAGCTCGACCTCGCCGTCCAGCACCTCGAGCAGCGCGTCGCGCCGGTCGATCGTGACGCGCGCCCGCACCGGGCCGTGCGAGTCCGACGCATCCGTCGTCCCCAGTTCGTTCAGAACGATGTCGCAGCTTGCCGCGGTATCGTCGCCATCGCGCAGCGCGCCGACGACGAACGGGACGCCGGTCTCGACCGCGGCGCGCGCGCCACGTTGCGGGCCATCGAGGATCCGCAGCTCGAGCGCGGATGCGAACACCGGATCGAGCACGGCTTCGAGCTGGGGCGAGTCACGGCCGTTCGACGCAGAGCCATCCATGTCAGTTTCTCCTAGTCAGCGGATTGGACGGCGGCGATCCCGACTGCTGCGGTGCCGGCACGATGAATTCGTCTTCGAGCCGGGCGGGCGCCGCGGTTGCCGCAGCGCTGGCCGGCGCGGCCGGCAGCGCGTCGAGATCCAGAACGACGGATGCCCGCTTCGGCGGGACCGGGGCAGCCGCGCTGGCCACGAGGCTGGTGCCGGTCGCGCTTGGCCGCGCCGCCGCCAGGCGCGGAGTGATCAGGAACATCCGCTCGACGCGACCGTTGTCGCTCGTGTGGCTCTTGAACAGGTTGCCGACCACAGGAACGTCGCCGAGGACCGGGACCTTGTCGACATTCGACGACGTCGATTCGCGAACCATGCCGCCGATCAGCAGGCTTTCTCCCTCGTTGATCAGCGCCTGCGTATCGATCGTCGAGCGCGTGACGACGGGGATCTGGTCGACGGTTTGTCCGGTCAGTGAACCGTCCTCGACCTGAACCATCAGCTTGATCCGCGTGTCGTCGTGGTCGCGGAACACGTGCGGCGTCACACGCAGCGTGGTGCCGACGGTGACGTCAAAGAGGTCCACTTCGTAGGAGCCTGCCACGCGTACGTAGAACGTCGAGGAGTCATCAAACAGGGCCTCGACGTTCGACAGCGTGACGACCTGCGGGCTCGAAACGATGCGTGCCGCACCCTCGCTCTGGAGCGCCCGCACGCTGGCGACGAACTGTTGCAGCGAGCCGATCACTGCCGAGGCCACGCCGCCCGCTCCTGCAGTGGGGACGGTGCCGCTGAAGCCGACGTTCTGGTGCGCGTTGCTCCAGTTCCAGTTGACTCCAAGTTCCTGCAACCGGTCGGTGTTGACGTCGATGATCGTCGCCTCGATCTCGAGCGTCTGCGGCTCGACGTCGAGCGCTGCGATCAGTGAGGCATATCGCGGCAATCGCTCAGGGGTATCGCGGACGATCACCGCGTTCAGGCGCGGCTCGGCCTCGATGGTCACCTGGCGCGGATCGAACGCCATCGGCGGAGGCGGGCTGTCGGCGGGGCCGGGTGCACCCCCCTGTGCCACGTTGTTGAGCGCCGTCACCAGCTTGTCGACGCCATCGCGTGGTTGCGCGGCATCGGGAGCGTTCGAGACTCCCTGCGAGCTGAGCCCTTGTCCCTTCAGTTTCGGCTGAGACGGCCGCAGAGCGACATCACGGATCGTGGCGCCCGTCGCGTGTGCACCGACCAGTGATCGAAGGATCGACGCAACGCCGGGCACGATGATCTGGTGGTTCGCGATCGACATCGTCGTGTCCTGCGCCCACGCGTAGCGCAGGTAGAACACCTGGAAGTCGAGCATCCCCGGCGTCGGAGGCGCGGCGGCTGCCTCTTGCGCGGTCTGCGCGGCGCGCAGCAGGTCCTCGATCTGCTCGATGAAACGCGGCGTGCCGAACGCGACCAGGTCGCCGTCGGCGGTGGTGCGAACCGTGTCGCGCGCATCGGGCAGTCCGAGCTCGTAGCTGTCTCGCAGCGCGCGCTCGGCGACGGTGCGCGGCACCGCGAAGGTTCGCGTCGCGAGCTCGCTCGCCGGCACGACGTGCATCACCGCGCCGTCGAAGTAGCCGACCAGGTTGTAGACGCGGGCGACTTCGTGCAGCACCTTCCCGGCGGGGCCGGAGAACGTGCCGTTGACCGTTCCGGTGACTTTCGGGCTGACGGCGATCGGTACTTCGACGTCGGCCGACAGGTCTTGCAGGAACGCTGCGATCGGCTGCTCGCGCGCGGTGATCGAAACGGTCCGCGCACCGTTTGGCAGCGGACCGGCGTTCGCGATCGAGGGTGCAAGCAGCACCACGAGGCAGGCGGCCCGGAAGCGTTGGCGCAAGCGTTCGCGATCCATCTAAGCGGCCTCGGCCAGCTCTTGCGCCACCGGCACGAGCCGGAGGGTGGGGACCAGTTCGCGGTACGAAAGGACCGGTGTATCGAAGCACTCGGCCTCGATCATGCTGCGGACGGCGACTCGCAGCTCGGGCTCGGTGACTACGGCGGCGGCCTTGCCCGCGCGTATCGAGGTAACCAGCGCAGACGCGATCCGTCGCAATTTTTCTTCGGCGCCCGCGACCGGTGCGCCGGCGCCGACGCCCAGGATCCCGCGCAGTTCGGCTGCAAGCTCGGGTCGCGGCAGCACCGCGCGCAACGTTCCCTGCGGCGCCACACGATGGCAGATCTGGCGGCTCAGCGCCAGGCGAACGCCCTGCAGCAGCATGGCGGAGTCCTTGGTACTGGCGTCGGACAGTGCCTCCAGGATGTCGCGCAGGTTTCGGATCGGTACCGATTCACCGACGAGTCGACGCAGCACCTCGGCAATGCGGGTCAGCGGCACCGTGCGCATTACTTCCTTGACGACATCCGGTACATCGCTCGACGCGCGGTTGAGCTGGTTCATCGTCTCCTGGATGCCGACGAAAAGCCCGGCATTGCGACGCAGCGCCTGCCGCACGGGGTCGACCAGCGCATCAGCGGTCGCTCCCGGCGCGAGCCGGCCGCGGCCGATCGGCGCCTCGAAAGCAATGAGCTCCCATTCGTTTCCTTCGTGTAGACCGCGCAGGTGGATCTTCGGCAGCGCAAGGCCCAGGTCGAGCTGTACCTCCTCAAGCACATCGGCCAGCTGTTCCGCGGTCGCCTGCGCCGTGGCGTCCACCAGCAACGCAGATGGAACCTGCAGCAGCAGCGCGACCGCGGCAGGTGCCTGAGGCGGCGTCGCGGTGACTGGTGCGGGCGCCCGCAGATGCCGCACGACACCGCGTAGGGCGGGATGCCGCAGGCGCGCGATCCGTTCGCGCAACGCCGGTGTCAGCAGGGTGCCGCTGATGGCTGCGACCAGCCCGAGCAGCACGAAGACCGGTTTTGGAAAACCGGGCACCACCGACATTAGCAGGCAGATGCCGCCGGCGACAAGCAGCACGCGCGGCTTCGCCGTGATCTGCTTGCGAATCGCGTCCCCGAGGTGGCGGTCGCGCTCCTCATCGGTCGTCCGCGTCACGATCAGCCCGGCGGCCATCGCACCGAGCAGTGCCGGGATCTGCGCGACCATGCCTTCGCCGATCGTCAGGATCGAGTAGCGCGCCATTGCGATCCCGACCGGGAGGCCCTGCTGCATGACCCCGATCGCCAGCCCGCCCAGCAGGTTGATCAGAATGATCACGATTCCGGCAATTGCGTCGCCCTTGACGAACTTCATCGCGCCGTCGAGGCTGCCGTGCAGCTTGCTCTCGAGCTCGAGCAGTCGCCGCCGCCGCCGCGCCTCGTCCTTGTCGATCAGCCCCGAGCGCAAGTCCGAGTCGATCGACAGCTGTTTGCCGGGCATTGCGTCGAGACTGAAGCGGGCGGCGACTTCGGCGACGCGTTCGGCGCCCTTCGCGATGACGATGAACTGCACGACGGTGATGATCAGGAAGACAACCAGACCGACGACCAGGTTGCCGCCGGCAATGACCTTGCCGAAGGTTGCGATGATGTGTCCGGCGTTTGCGTGCAGCAGGATCATCCGGGTCGTAGCGATGCAAAGCGCCAGCCGGAACAGCGTCGTCATCAGCAGCACGCTCGGAAACGCCGAGAAATCGAGGGGTGAGGTGATGTACAGGGCGAGAAGCAGAAGCAGCAGCCCGATCGAGATGTTCGTACCGACCAGCAGGTCGGCCAGCCATAGCGGCAGCGGCAGCACCATCAAAGCGACGATCGCGACGACCCCGGCGACCAGGATCAGGTCGCTGTAGCGAGCGAACACGCTCTCGACGGCCGGAGCATCCGCGCTCCACGCAGCAGCCGGTTGCGACGCAGCGGCCGGTTTCATCTCGATCCGCCGCGCGCGACCAGTGTCCCGTCGGCGGCAACCGCGAACGCCGCTGTCAAGCGGCCGTAGACGGCGAGGACGTCGTGCACATAGGCCCGTGTTTCGGGATAGGGCGGCACGCCCCCATGGCGCTCGACCGCGTCTTCGCCGGCGTTGTACGCCGCGAGCACGCGCGCAAGGTCGTCGCCGTATCGGCTGCGGAGCGCCTGCAGATAAGCGGCACAGGCGCGCAGGTTCGTGTCGGGATCGAACAGCGAGTGCTCCGGGTCGGCGACGCCGAACCGACGCGCGGTGGCCGGCATCACCTGGGTAAGGCCGAGCGCTCCGGCCGACGACACGGCGCCGGCACGGTGGCGCGATTCCACGTACGCGATCGCGTGCAGCAGCAGAGGATCGACGCCATAGGTGCGCGCGGCATCGACGACGGCCGGCTGGACCGACAGAATCCGCTCGACGTCGGCATCGTAGGCAGCGTAGGGATCGTCGGGTGCGAGCGGCGGCGCCAGGCGCGAGGCCAACGGTACCTGGAGCGGCGCAGCCGGCGGGGTGCTCATCGTGATCGTCACGGTCCCACGCTCGTACAGCGAGAGTTGCGCCGCCTCATGGGGAGACCCACTCGGCGCCAGGTCGCATCCGCTCTCGATCAGCGCGAATCTGCCGGCTTGGGCCGACGCAGCCGAGGGTATGGCGCGAGGATCCGGCAGCGCACCGCTGCAGACTTCGGCGCGAACGTCGAGCGAAACGCCGAGGGTGACTGCGGCGAGCGCTGCTGCGATCAGCAGGCGATGGCGGACCGTGCGTCGTGGATGGGAGGAGGTCATCCGGGTCACTCCGAGTTGGGAGCACTCCTATCAGTTGCCCGGCGGTCCGGATCGGTTCAAGTCCGGCGTTAGCTTGAGCGACGCCTGTGCGAACGCTCCGTCGGTTGCATCCCTCATCGCGCCGCGGACTTCATCCAGCGCAGCGAACGGCAGCGGCGCGAAGCTGTCTGCCCCCGGCACCGTCGGCAACCGCGCCAATACGTCGCGCTCGGTTGCGAAGCAGGCGACGGTCTGGGGAACTCCCCGCGTGTTGAGCGCGATCTCGAACGGCATCCTGCCGGGCAATTTGATGCCGCTTGACCTCGCCACGCGCGCCTCGCGCTGAAAACGGTTCGGGAAGAAGCGGACGACGTGGCGATCCTCGTCCAGCAGGAAGCAGTAGACGTATGCGTCGCGGCTCGGTTGCACGAGAAGCTGAACCGCTTCGCCGCGTTGGAAGCGGCCGGCGTCGTCCTCCGTCGTGAGCCGCAGCGCGAGCGATCGGGCCGGCGCGGTCCGCGGCTCCGCGATCGGCGCCGCAGCAAACGAATCCACCGGGACAGGAACCGCAGGGGCAGGCACGGTGGGAACAGGCTCGACGGGAACAGAAACAGCAGTGACAGGTACGGTGGGAACCGGCTCGACAGGCACAGGCACGGCAGGAGCAGGCGCGGCAGGGACGGCAGCCGGCATTCGCGTCGCCACGCGACGATGATCCGCCTTCAGGTACGCGCTAAAGAAGTCGAGGGAGATCTTCGCCTCGGGAGTGAGGCCGAGCGCTTCGCGGTATCGCGCAACCGCCTCCTTGAACTCCGGATGGACGACGCCGTCGACTGGGCCGGCGTAGACGTTGCGCGTGCGAAGCTGGTCCTGGACGTAGCGAATCATCTCGGCCGGATGGGCGGCGAGCGTGTCGTACCAGTCCTTGATTTCGGCGGCGACCGCCTCCTGGGTCGGCGCTGCCCCGAGGCAGCTCCAGTACGGAACGCGCGCGAGGCGTCCGATCTGCTCGATCGCGCCGAGTTGCGCGAGCGCTTGCGACGCCTGGCGCAGTGTCTCCGGAGGCGCCGAAGTCAGCGTGAATGCGATGCCGAAGCGGCGGATCTCGACACTGCCCGTGTAGTCACTGCCCTTGCGCGCCAATGTCGCGGAATAGCGGGCAGCCGAGCCGGCTGTGATCGTCGCGTCCGATCCGAGCAGGGACGCGTCGAGGGCGAGGTTCGTGCTCGTGTTGCCGTCGTCGGCCAGGCTCAAGGCGCCGCGCAGCGTGTCGCCTGGCCGTGATCCCGATCCTTCATTCGCGTCCGAGGCAACGAGGCGGATGGCGCGGCTGCTGCGCGTCATGTCCGAGACCGCAAGGATGAAAAGGTCCGCGGATTCCGTGCCGAGGCGGTGCGTCTGGTCGGCAACCGGTTCGACCGCGAGCGGTATGTCGTGCACACCGTAGTCCAGCAGCAGAGCGTCCATGCATCGCAGCTCGGACGAGAAGCTGGTAATCGCATGGGTCGCACTCGTGTGCGTCTCCGGCTCGGTCATTCGTCCGCCTCCCTGCGAGGCGCAGCCGGCGAGCAGCGCGGGCAGCACAACGCCGAGTGCGGCGAGTGCGGCAGCGGATGCCGATGCGGTTGCGGTGTGACGCATGTCCCGGGTTTCAAAAATGGCCGGCGGATTCACGTCCGATGGCAGTCGAGCACCTTGAATTCGACGCGCTGGTCGATCGCGTCACGGCTGTCGTCTGTGCCTAACCCTGAGAGGTTCTCCTGGAACCCCCTGCCGACCGCGACCGTTCGTGCTTCGATCTGCGGATCGACTGCGTCGATCCTGTTCTTGACGGCCTCGGCCCGGAGGAGCGACAGCCGCGCGCTCGCCGACTCGTCGCCCTTACGGGTCGTATTGCCCGCGATCTGGAGACAACCGCGTCGGCTTCCCGCACGCTGCGCGACCAGGCCGAGCCACAATCCATACGCGGAACTTGCCTGTGAATCGTCCACAAACTGCGTCGCGCCGGGACGAAAGACAAACCGCACCCCGAGGCGGCCGCGCGCCAGGCCAAGGTCCACGATCCGGGCGAAGGCCTGCTGTGCATCGGACAGGCGGTCGAGATGTTCCGCAGCCAGGTACAGGCCGCTTTCGATGCGTAGTTGTGGATTTCCGGCCTGGCGTCGCGCCTTCACAAAGGCTTCGAGCGCCTCGCGAAGCCGCCCCGCTTCATATGCTTCGATCGCCATGTTCAGCGCGGCGGAGACTTCGAGGCCGTCGCGATAGGCTGGATCGATCGCCGCGCCGGCGATCGCGTCGTTGCATGCGCGCGTGTACGCCTGGATCGACGGATCGGGCGCCCATGCCGGCATCTCCGCAAAGAAGCGAGTCGGCGTCGCGTCGACACCCTGCAGCCGCGAACGCGCGAAAGCGGTCGATACGACGATGCCGCGCTGAAGATCCAGCAGCGCCAGGTGGATTGCATAGACGAACCGCGCGCCGGCGGTTCGGCCTTCGCGGTCCAGCGGCGTCACCGTTCCGATCAGGACCAGCGGTCGCCGCGCCAGGTTGTCGACAGAGAACTCCGTCGTCTCGAGGCGCGGAAATCGAGCATGCATCGCTTTGAGGACTTCCTGCTCGACCGCCTTGGTCGCGCGGGTACGGAAACCCGTCGACGCGTCAATCAGGGAATCGATCACCAGCGGCGCGGAACGAACCCCCCGACTCGCGACAACGGCCGAGTCGAGATCCGTTCGCTCGAGGAGTTTCGAGATGACCGCCTTCACCGCGTCGTCGAACGGTTGCGGCGACTCGGTTTCCCCCGACACTGTCGACGGCGACCGGTCGGCACGGTTCGGCACCGGCGAAGAGGCAGCGACCTGCGTCGCGTCCAGCCGCGCAGCGGTCACAACCGGTGCCGGCGCTGGTACTTGCGCCGGTACCGGCGCGCCCGAGAATGCCGTCTCCGCAACTTTCTGCGGCGTGGGCACCCCGTCGCGAGGGGCCGAGGCGTCGGCGACGCTGCGGCGGGTCGGATTGAAGCTGAAATCGACCGTCAGAGAGCTGTTGACCCACGGTACCTGTTGCGTGTGCGTCTCACGGAGCACATCGACCAGGACGTTCTTGAACATCTTCTCGACCTGGACGCCTTCGACAAGCATTTCCTTCGCCAGGCTGCGCGTGTAGACGCTGTTGGTTCCGGGTGGTCCGTCCTCTGATGCCTGGCCCGGCGCCGATGAATAGGCGATCAGGGCTCCCGACGCCGACATCTCGGCGAGGCCCCCTCCGCGCGTCAATCCGCTGCGCGCGAGCATCGAGGCATAGGGGTCGTCGCGGCATGCATCCAGAATGACGATACGGGCGCGCGTCCTTGCATGCGCGATTCGGCTGATGAGCTGTTCGTCGATCTCGACCGCGTCGTCGCGGACTTCGTCCTCGTCGCGAAGGTTGATGTCCACCGGCAGCAGGTAGTTGTGGCCGCCAATCTGGA
>Ga0187846_10000191_pt1 | contig 37629 bp, 32 predicted proteins | sample TC_taG_FD_161473 | JGI IMG/M metagenome (GOLD analysis project Ga0187846, IMG submission 161473) | Biofilm microbial communities from the roof of an iron ore cave, State of Minas Gerais, Brazil - TC_06 Biofilm (v2) | ecosystem: Environmental > Terrestrial > Deep subsurface > Cave > Wall biofilm... | reverse complement strand
CCCTAACAAGACTCGTAAAAGTTGAAACCAGCCCGTTCATCTCACAACCATCGCCCTCTTCATCCGCTCGATTACGCGCTGCGCAGATTGCCGCCCAAAAATACCCCGGTATGAGAAATGCGGGCTAATGCTGGAGCGCCGTTGGCGGATGATGGGCGCGCTGGAGGCGACGGACGGCATGCTATTGTTCGGCATCAGCACGGCCTACATCTTCGCGATGATGCAGGTCTACTGGGCACTTATGACCCGCCACCGCCCGCACTGAATCCGCATATCCCCGGCTGCAGCGGCGAGACCGATCTTCACCGCGGGCACGCTATTGATGATCAGCGGGCATTTCCGACAGCGCGCCGGCTGTTCGAGCAGTCCGCGATCGCAACGACTGGTATATCGGCGCGCTGCCCAGCAGGTTTGGCACCAGCATCGCCGCAAAGCTGGCTGCGAGCATCGGCAGGAGCATCGTGAAGCTTGCCGTCATCTCGATGACGAGCGCGATGCCGGTAACCGGCGCCTGAACCACTCCGGTGAAAAATGCTGCCATCCCGACCACCGCAAAAGCCGTCGGATCGACGGCCATGCCCGGGAACGCGGCGCGGCCGAGGATGCCGAAAAACAAGCCGAGCTGCGCTCCCAGGACGAGCATCGGAGCGAACAGGCCGCCCGGTACCGCTGCGGCGTAGGATACCGCGCCGAGTCCAAAGCGCAGCAGGAACGTCAATGAGAGCGCTGACAGCGTTGCGCCACCAACCAGCGTGCGCTGAGTGATCTCGTCGCCGCCTCCAACCAGCTCGGGCACAAACCAGGCGAGCGCCCCGACCGCCGCGCCGATGACTGCCGCTCGCATTTCCACCGGCCAGCGCCTGAGCCGGTCCATCCCAGCGAGCGTTCCTAGCAGCAACCGGTTGTAAAGTGCCGCCGCCAACCCGGCGGCAATCCCCAGCACAACAAACAGCGGCCAGGCCTGAACACCGACATAGGCGAGCGGCTCGACAGCGAAGTCGGGTGCGTCGCCGAGCAGCGCACGTGCGACCGCGATGGCAGCCGCCGAGGCGCCGAGCGCCGATATTGCGATATGTGCCTCGAATCGTCCGACCAGTTCTTCCAGCACGAACACCGCCCCGGCGATCGGCGCGTTGAAAGCGGTGGCGAGCCCGGCGCCTGCTCCTGCCGCGAGGAGCACCCTGAGGTCCGGCCAACCCCGGCGGCACACGCGTCCGACGACGTGGGCAATGGCCGCGCCCATCTGCACGCTTGGGCCTTCGCGGCCGAGCGCCAGCCCGCCGCCGATCGCCAGCACACCGCCGACGAACTTGACCAGTATCAGACCGGGCGGCGCCGCCGGCACCTCTTCGTTCATCGCCGCTTCGACGTGCGGAATGCCGCTTCCCGAGGCGTATGGCGAAAACCGACGGACGAGCCAAGCCGCCAATGCCACCACGGCTGCTGCACCGCCGCAAACCAACAAAAAGCCGACAATGCCGCGATCGTGACCCGCAGCGATCAGCGCATACCTGACGCGATCTGCCTGTGCGAGTGTCAGCCGGAAAATCGCGCCTACCAGTCCTGCTGCCGCCCCTGAGATCGGCGCAAGAAGGGCTAGCACCAGCAAACCGACAAATCGGGCCCTTTGTTCGGTAGTCAATTCAGGAGATCGGCTTTTCGGGTTTTGCCAAAAGTATCACCGGGGTGTCGCGGGGGCCAAATCCGTACTCGACGTCAGCTCGCCTGTGGCAAAGGCAAGTGCCGCTCCGTTGATCAGCGACTGTGCGTGTGCCCGGGCCACTGCGGCCCGCGCCGTGGCGAGCCCCGTTTGCGCTGACGTCGCGTCGGTCAACGTACCAACACCGTGCGCATAGGAATCGCTGGCGCTGTGAAAGGCGGCCTCGGATGCGGTCTGCAGCGCAATGGCCGCATCGTATTGCTGCAGCCCCGTATCGACCTGGTCGTAGGCGAGCGCCGCCTCGCGCAAAGCCTGGTCGGTGCGCTCCTTCAGTGCAGCTGCTGCTTCTTCGCGCTTCGACTGAGCGAGGGTCAGTTTGTTCTGCAGCAATCCGCCTTCGTAGAGCGGCCATTCGAGGTTCAGCATCGCGGCGCCCTGTGGCTTGGCGACCGAGAAATAGGGCGAATTGTCTACATTGAGCTGGCCAATATTGCCCTGCACGTTGGCACTCAGCGAAGCTTTCGGGGCCAGAGCGGAGCGTGCGGCCGCGATTTCCGCATCCGACGCGCGAAGCTTCGCCACGCCGGCGAGCAGGTCGGGCCGCTGGCGCAGCGCGTCGCTGAGCACGTCGTCGACAGTGCGGGCAGTGCGCGGCGGCAGCGGGCGGTCGGACGCGTCCGCAACGCGCAGCTTTGTGGTCGGCGGCAAGTCCATCGCCGCAAGCAGGGTGTACATCGCGTCGTGCTGAGCGGTGTTGGCCTGCGCGAGATCGTACTGCGCCTGCGCCGTCGCGCGGCGGGCGAGCTGGACGTCTACGATAGTGTCGAGACCACGGCCGAACAGCGCCTCGGCAGATTGCTGCACCACCTGCGCATCGGCCAAGGCTTGCCGCGCCGCGCGTACTGCGGCATCGGCGCCGTCCAACGTGAAATAGGCGCGGGCGACGTTGAAGATCAGTTGCTGATGCGCCGCTGTGAACGCCACGTTCCCTGCGATCGAAAGCTGCCCCGCCGCTTCGACCGCGGCCGCGCGGCCGCCGAAATCAAACAGCAGATAGTTTACGGTGAGTGTCGGGAGTACTGCCTGGGCGTTGAAGACGATGAAGCCTTGGGGAACGAGGTTGCTGGGGAATGGGAATACGACGCGCTGCCAGCCGGCGACCGCGCTCGCCGTCAGCGATGGAAGATAAGCGGCGCGCGCGATGCCGACATTGATCGCCGCCTGCCGCGCCTGTTCCCAGGCGACGCGCGTCGCTGGGTTGCGGCGCTGGGCGATGTCGATCAGCTCGACGAGCGAATAGACATGATTGGGATCGATGTCGGCGGGCGACGGCAACTGGACCGCCGTGTTCTCCGGCACAGCAAACCGTCGGGCCCCAACCTCGGAGGGTGCTGGGGCTGTCGGCGCTTCTCTGGAAGGCTCGAATTGCCATGGAGTGTCGGGCGAAGCTGGTGCCAAGTCGCGCGTGTCGTTGCAGGCGCCGAGCAGCGCGCATCTGGCCAGGGCACTGCGTCGGAACCTAGCCGGCAGCATGCACTACATCTCCGACCGACGGCGCGGTCACCGGTCGCGGTTGCGGACCAACCTTGTCGAGAATATTGCGGATGTCCTGATGCAGCACGCCGTACCAAGTCGCGAGCGCGGTGAGGTGATCACCCGGGCCGGATAGGATCGGTGCTTCGGGTAGACCCCCTACCACCTCGCCCGCTCCCTCGCCGCTGCGCGTCCATGACGCTGCCTGCCGGAACCACGCTGCCAGCGCTTGGTGATGCGCGCGAATCGCGTCTTGCGTCGGGTCGGGAAGATCGTGTCCGGCCAGATCGGTACGCAAATCCAGGATCGCCGAGACGGGGATAAACAACCGACCGACCTGCTCTACCACGCCCGCGTCGATCGGCCGCCTCCCCGCGGCGCGCTGCACCTCCCTCGTTTCGAACGGATCATTGGCCAGGACCGCGCGTGCCTGCGCAATCGCCTGCCCGAATGCCACCCCGGCGGCAGATCGCGTGGCCTGCGAGATCTCGCCATCGGTGCCAGCATCCAAACCGACGAGCGTCGCCAGTTGCTCTAATGCTCGGGCGAGGTGCGTACGCACAACGTTGGCCACGCTTACCGGCCAGATCATCGTGAAGATCGCGAAGACCACGATATTGCCGAACAGGATGCCGATGGTGCGGTCCCTCGCCGTGTACATGTCGATCGTCGGGCCATAGCCCTGCAGCACGACGAGATAAAAGGCGCGCCCGATCTGCAGGCCGGCATACGCGATGCGCTCGCTGCCGTAACCGACCCAGGCGGCAAGCAAGGTCACGGGTGCCAGCAATAGGAACAGGTCGCCAAGATCGGTCATGTCGGGCATCAGCAGCAGGATCGCACCGAGCCCGAGCCCGGCGCCGATCAGACAGCCGACGAACCGCAATGTCGCTTTGTGGAATGTCTCGCCGGCGGTGCCCAGGGCGACAAAAAAGGTGGTAATCACGCAGGTGTGGATGCCCGGCCAGTTGGTCATGTTCATGACGAAATAGCAGGTCATCATCGCCATGGTGACCTTGAGGGCGAAGCGAGCGTAGTCGGGGTTGCTGAACGCATCCGCCATCAGCAGCCGTCGCGGCGTCTTTGCCGCGTGATGTGTTTCCTGCTCTGCCGCCGTGCCGGCCAGTGTCTCCCAGATCGTTCGCAAGGTGCGCGAGATCGCGTCGGCTAGCGGTCGGGCGGCGCCGGTGGCGGTGATCGCTACCGGTTCGGTGCTCGGGGCTCCTTCGCCTTCGAGCGCGCGTTCCGCCCGGCGGCAGGCGCCTGCCGCAGGCACCAACGGTCGGCGATGGTCGCCTTCGACGCGCCGCCAGGCGAGCAGCAGCAGGCCAAGCCGACCGATATGGTCGATCAGCGAGGCGCCCCAGACCGGGCGGTGCCGGCTGCCGCGCAACAGGCCAGCGAGATCATGGAGCTTATGCAGCCCCGCCGTGCCTTCGAAGGCCTGGGCTTCGAGCCGGCGTTCCACCCCATTTTCACCTGCGCAAAAGCGCGCTGCCGTCGCCAATCGCTCGGCCAACGCGCGGCGGAGAAGAAGTGCCGGGTCTCGCCCCGTCAGCAGATTGGCGGCGATCAGCACCGCGATAGGCATGGCGAGGGCCAGGCTCAGCCACAGCAGGAAACGCACCAGCGCGTCCGCCGGCGGAACAAAGAAGATCTCCGGCAACTCGAAGAGCGGCGAGTTGCCAACGATCGCGGGCTGCAGCGCGAGGCCGAGCACCTGATCGCCCAAGGTCAATCCGTAGGCGACGATGAAACCGGCGACGAAAAACACCGGCCCTAACCGTGAGGCGCGCGCGAGCAACATCGCGCCAAAGGTCGTTATCGCTATTAGCGGAATACGCAGCGCCGGCTCCGACAGGCTGAGCATGAAGACCGCGATCGTCGCGAAAATCGCCAGCACGACAGCGATGCCCGAGATCAGCGCCGTCCGCACCGTCGAGGCCGCCTCGCGACCCGATAGGAACAAAACAATGTAGGCCGAGAGGCCAATGTCCGGGATGCGGAACGTCTCCGAGATCGCGACGACGGCCAGCACTACAACGACGATGCGCACCGAGTCTCCGAGCCGGCCGGGGGTTGGACGCAGCTCGCGGCGCAACAGTGCGACTAAATTGCGCGGGTCGCCCTCGTCCACGTCCGGCGGCGAGCCGCGACGCACGGCATGCGCTTTCATTTTTCGATCACGATTACGGCCGTGGCACCAAAGCGCATCAGTTCGTCGGGCGGCGCGTCGAGCAGGACGCGTACCGGGAAACGGGCCGCAATCCGCACCCAGTTCAGGGTGCGTTCGACATGCGGCAGGCCGCCGAATGTGGCGCTGACATCCGACGCCACACCCCAGCCGAGGCTGTCGACCTCGCCCCGCACCGCGCGGTGTGGTTGCGCCATGACGTAGACGGTCGCGCGCTGTCCCGGCTCGATTCCTGGGAGGTCGGTCTCGCGGAAATTGCCGATCGATGATCGTGAATAGCGGGTGGCCGGTCGCGGCGAACTCCCCGGCCGCGATGTCGAGTGCAGTGATCCGGCCATCGCAGGGCGCGAGTACAACCGTTTTGTTCAGGTCGCGTTCCGCGAGTGCCAGCGTCGCGCGAGCACCTTCCAGCTCCGCCTCGGTGGGCTTGGTGTTGGTGATGGCCTGGCGCGCCTCGTCCGCCTGCAGCCGCGCCTGCTGCAGCGCGATCTGTGCGGTGCGCTGCGCCGTGCGCGCCTGGTCAACCTGCTGTGCGGTGACAAAGCCGGGCCCGAGCAGCGGCTCCATCCGCCCCAGCGTGCTCGAAGCGAGCGACCGCTGCGCCTCGGCGCTGCTGATGCCGCGCGCAGCGGCATCAGCCTTGGAGGTCTGCGCCGCGACCTGGTCGGCGGTCAAGGCGAGTCTGGCCTCCAGACCCTGTACCGCCGCACGAGCCTGGTCCACGCGCAGTCGGTACGGTTCCGGGTCGATCCGGAACAGCACGTCGCCCTTGCGTACCGCCTGGTTGTCGCGGATGTTGAGCTCTACGATCCGGCCGCTGACGTCAGGCGCCATGTGAACGAGGTCGGCCTGCAGGTAGGCATCGTCGGTGCGCGGACGCTCGTCGATCCGCCGCGTCGCGAGAACCACGGTCACCAGGACACCGGCCAGCGCGATGAGGCTGACCAGGACGCCGAGCGCTTTACGAACGGCCAACATCGCTCAATGACCGAACCAGAGTAGCCAGGCAAGCAACGTGGCGGACACCGCGAGGCCGGCATAGGTCAGCAGCGGGGCGACGATGTAGTCGCTGACGCCGGCCACCGCGAGGATCTGCCGGATGACGGCGGCGGCGGCGATACCAAGCGCGGCGCACAGCATCCAGGCCGGGAAGTAGGAGCCGAACAGGTCCAGTGTCGGCGAATAATTGCAGCCGGCGACCGGCAGCACGATCGCGACTCGCCACAAGGCGAGCGGAGCGCAGCGTCGCCGATCGGCCCGGCGCCACCTGCCTCGCCCGAGAGCGGTCGACCTCACGCACCCGAAACCTGATGCACCGCCAACCGACATCCCACCCCCTATCCGACACGACTCTAACCTGCCACCACTGGGTGGGAACAGGTCAAAAGGGTCGATTCGACGGGGCATCGACCCACCGGAAATCGGATTCGCGGCCCGTCGCCGATCGCGTTGGCAGTCGCTATCGCGATAATGACATGCAATGTCGTCGGCATCACCGCGCGCAGCAGAAAGCCGGCGAAATTGAGCGCTGCATTGGTCAGAACATGTTGCTCGACGACAAGAGAACCGCTGCCGATCGCTCGGTTGCCATCTTCCGCGACCGGCGGAGGCACCTAAGTTATAGCCGCGAAGGCTCGGGTAGGGGCGCTTTGGAGGACAGGATGCAACATAGGCCGTTCATCAAGCTCGTCCTCCTGTTCTTGATCTTCGCCGTCCTCCCGGTTGCCGCCGGCGCACAGCCTGCGCCCGCTGGGCCGCCCGCGGTCGGCGTCGTGCGCGCCGAACGGCAGCAGATCACCCAAACCGACGAATTCATCGGCCGCATCCAGTCGATCGGACGGGTGGCGCTGGTCGCGCGGGTCACCGCTTTTCTCGAAAAGCGCCTGTTTGTCGAGGGCGCCGAGGTCAAACAGGGCGATCTGCTTTACCAACTCGAGCAGCCGCCGTTTCAGGCGCAGGTCGACAACAACAAGGCCAATGTCGCGCAGCTCGAATCGCAGCACACCTATGCCGCGCAGCAGCTCGCACGCTCGCAATACCTTATGAAAACGCCGGCGGGCCAGCAGCAGACGGTCGACCAGGACCTCTCGAATGAGCGTTCGCTGGCAGCGCAGATCGCCGCCGCTCAGGCGCAGCTGCAAATCGCCGAGATCAATCTCGGCTATACCGAAATCCGCGCGCCGATCGACGGCAGGATCAGCGCCACTGAGGTCACCGAGGGCAACGTCGTCACGCCGACCAGCGGGACATTGGCGACGCTCGTCAGCCAAGACCCGATGTACGTGCTCTTCCCGGTCTCGATGCGGGCGGGGCTCGATCTGCGCGACCGTTACGAGGCAAAGGGCGGTTTCAATGCCGTCATCATCAAGCTTCGCCTGACGGATGGGCGGATCTACGGGCAGGAGGGCAAGCTCGATTACGTGTCGCCAACGGTCGCGACCAACACCGATACGGTCGCGGTGCGCGGGATCGTTCCTAACCCGTTTATTCCGGGCTTGCCTGAAGGCGGGCCGGCGCCGCGCGAGTTGTTTGACGGGGAATTCGTGACGGTGCTGCTCGAAGGCGTGCAGCCGATCACTGTTCTGGCCATCCCGCGCGCCGCCGTGTTGTCCGATCAGCAAGGCGATTACGTCTACATCGTCGATGCCCAAAACAAGGCGCAGCAAAGGCGCATTCAGCTCGGCCAATCGACCCCTTCCACCGCTGTTGTGACCAGCGGGCTCGAGGAGGGAGAGCTGGTCATCAGCGAGGGCCTGCAGCGCGCCCGCCCCGGCGAGGTCGTGTCACCCGGTCCGGCGAGCCCACCGCCGCAGGTCTCGCCACGGGGTGCAAGCGAGCCGAGCGAGCCGGCCGAGCCCGCCTCGAGCGGGTCCGAGAAGAGGCCATGATCTCTGCCATCTTTGTCGATCGGCCGCGGCTCGCGGTGGTGATCGCGCTCGTCATCACGATCGCCGGCGCGCTCGCGTTGACGCGCATCCCGGTCGCGCAGTTCCCGGACATCGTGCCGCCTCAGACCGTAGTCTCGGCCACCTTTCCCGGCGCCTCCGCCGCTGTCGTCGAAACGAGCATCGCCCAGCCGATCGAGGCGCAGGTCGTCGGCGTCGACAAGATGATCTACATGAATTCGACGAGCGGCAATGACGGCAGCTACAACCTGACCGTCAGCTTTGTGCTCGGCAGCGATCCCGATATCAACACCAACGCCGTCAATAACCGCGTGCAGACCGCCTTGGCCCAGCTCCCTCCCGAAGTCCAGCTGGAGGGGCTGACGATCCAGAAGAAATCGTCGGCGGTCCTGCAGTTCATCATGCTCTATAGCGAGAACGGCAAGCAGGATCCTCTGTTCATCACCAATTACGCGATCATCAATGTGCTCGATGTATTGTCCCGTACACCCGGGGTTGGACAGGCACGCCTGTTCGGTGCGCTCAATTACTCGATGCGCATCTGGTTCGACACTCAGCGTCTCAACAATCTGCAATTGACTCCGGCCGATGTGATCGCGGCGATCCAGGCGCAGAACGTAGTGGCACCGGTCGGCCGGATCGGCGCGCGCCCGATTAGCAAAGACCAGCAATTTCAGTTGAATCTGCAGACGCAGGGTCGACTGACGACACCTGAGGAGTTCGGCAATATTGTCTTGCGTGCCAATCCCGACGGCTCGCTGGTGCGGATAGGCGATGTGGCGCGGGTCGATCTCGGCGCCCAGAACCAGGATATTGAGGGCCGCCTCAACAGCGAGCCTGCGGTGGCGATCGGCATCTACCTCTCTCCTGGCGCCAATGCGGTGCAGGCCGCAGCTCAGGTCAGGGCCAATTTGGACCGCTTGAGCCAGCGCTTCCCACCCGGCCTCAAATACCTCGTCAATTATGACACGACCACCTTTGTCCAAGACACGATTCACGACGTACTGATCACGCTGTTGATCGCCTTTGTGCTGGTCGTGATCGTCGTCTTCGTGTTTCTCGGCAGCCTGCGCGCGACCCTCATTCCCGCAATCGCGGTGCCGGTCAGTCTGATCGGCAGCTTCGCGGTGTTGCTGCTGATGGGCTATTCGGCCAATACGATATCGCTGCTCGCGATGGTTCTGGCGATCGGCATCCTGGTCGATGACGCAATCGTTGTGGTCGAGAACGTCGAACGCGTGATGGAGGAAGAACCGAGCCTGTCCCCCGCGGACGCGACGAAGAAGGCAATGGCCGAGATCACCGCGCCGATCATCGCGATCACCTTGGTCCTTCTATCGGTGTTCGTACCGATCGCCTTTATCCCGGGTATCTCGGGGACATTGTTCCGGCAGTTCGCGGTAACGATCAGCGTCGCGATGCTGATCTCGGCATTGAATGCTCTGACCCTGTCGCCGGCCCTGTGTGCAGTCTTCCTTCGTCCCAGCGGCCCGCGGCGTGGCCCGATGGGCTGGGTGTTGCGGCGGATCGACAATATCCGCGACGGCTATGCGGCGATCGTGCGCCGCCTGGTGCGCGTCTCCGTGGTCGGCATCGTGGCGATATTGGCGAGTGCCGCCGGGGTTTATCTTCTGTCCTTGCGAACGCCGACCGGGTTTCTGCCGGAAGAGGACCAGGGCGCTTTTTTTATCAATGTGCAGTTGCCGGACGGCGCCTCGGTCATCCGCACCCGCGAAGCGGTCAAGCGCGTCGAGGCCGTGTTAAAATCGATGCCGGAGATTCAAAACATTTTCGCGATCGTCGGCTTCTCGATCATTGACGGCGTCAACGAGCCAAATACCGCCTTCGTGGTTCCAACGCTGAAGCCGTTCGCTGACCGTAGGGGCGCGGCGAATTCGGCCCAGGCGCTGATCGCGCGGGTGTTCGGCGAGGGACGGCAGATCCGCACCGCGACGGTCATTCCGTTCAACCTGCCGCCGATTATCGGGCTATCGACCACCGGAGGGTTCGAATACCGGCTCGAAGGGCTCGAAGGACAAGAGCCCGCCGCGATGAACAGCGTGATGCAGGGGCTCCTCGCGGCCGCCAACCAGGACCCGCGGCTGACCCGCGTATTCTCCACTTTCACTGCTAGCAACCCCTCGATCTTTCTCGACATCGACCGCGAGAAAACACAGGCGTTGGGCCTCACCATGAACGATGTGTTCGGCGCCTTGCAGGCGACGTTGGGCGGCATCTTCATCAACAATTTCAACCTGTTCGGACGGGTATGGCAGGTCAACATCCAGGGCGAGGCGGCCGACCGCAGAGATGTCTCCTCGCTGTGGCAGATCCAAATCCGCAACAGGTTTGGCGAGAACGTACAGCTGCGCTCGATTGCAGACGCTCGCGTCGTCGTCGGGCCGCAGGTGATCACCCGGTACAACAACTATCGCGCGATCCCGATTCAGGGCAGCCCGTCCCCGGGTACATCCTCCGGCGCCGCGCTCGCCGCGATGGCGGAGGTCTCGGCCAAGACCTTGCCCCCGGGCTACAGCTTTGAATGGACTGGGACCGCCTATCAGGAGGTGGCGGCTTCAGGGCAGACGGGCGCCATCCTCGGGCTCGCCGTGCTGTTCGCGTTTCTGTTTCTTGTCGGCCTATACGAGAGCTGGATGATCCCGGTCCCGGTATTGCTGTCGGTGCCGGTCGGGGTGCTGGGGGCGTTTCTCGGAATATTGATTTTTCACCTGGCGCTCGACCTTTATGCCCAAATCGGACTGGTCGTGCTGATCGCTATGGCCGCCAAGAACGGCATTCTGATCGTCGAATTCGCCAAGGACCGGCGCGAGGAGGGGATGGACATCCGCGAGGCCGCGGTACTCGGCGCGCGCATGCGCTTTCGCGCGGTGATGATGACCTCGTTCGCCTTCATCCTCGGGGTTTATCCGCTCGTCACCGCGCAAGGCGCGGCCGAACTCAGCCGCCACGCGGTTGGCACGCCGGTCTTCGCCGGGATGATCGCCGCTAGCGCCATCGGGCTCTTCGTGATCCCGATGCTGTACGTCACCTTCCAGACCATCCGCGAGCGCAGCAGCGTGCGCTTCCAGCGCCTAAAACCGCGCCCGCGTCCGGCCGAAACTGATTAGTGAGGTTTGTCGGCCACGATCATTGCGCTTACGCAGGGCCGCATCCGAGGCCGCGGCCGCGCAGACGGCAATGAGCGAGAACGGCATCATCGCTGCCGTAGAGGCTGCCATCCCACCCATCGGCGGTCGCCTCCAAGATGAAATACCCGAAGCGCTTCAACGCAAATGCATCTCGCACCTGTATTCCATCGATCATTGCTCCGATAAGGGGTGCCTTGCCGAGCTCCAGCATGGTGTCGCCGCTATCGCCGACGATCAATTGTGCCGGGCGGTCGGGTCCGAATTCATAGCTGGTGAAATCGTGGAGATGGCCCGACACAATGAGGTCGAGACCGGGCGGAACCTGCCCGCGGATCGCCCCCTGCTCGGTGGCGTTCAAACTAGCGCCGGCGATGTTTCCTTGCGCCAGAGCCCAAATCGGCCGATGGGTAAGGAGCCATGCGTGAGGCGGTGCCGCTGCCAATAGGCCCGCGAGCTGCGCGGCATAAAAGGCAACTTTTGCTGCCGGTGCCGAGAAGTCGTCGGCATCGGCTCCGTCGAACCACAAGAGGTCCAGCCCAGCGATATGAAGCCGGAACGGGTCGCTCCGATCCGCGCATTCGAGCGGAACAGGATGTGGGTCGAGCAGGCGAAACCAGCCGCGGCCGCCACGGCGGCACAGCTCGTGATTGCCGCGGACCATCACCCAGGGTGCGGCGGCCAATAGCGGCGCCGCCGGCTCGAAGAAATCCGCCCGCCAAGTCTCCCAGTTATCGCCGTGAGAGCTGCCGGCGCATCCCTTGTGATCGGCCGGACATGCGGTCTCGCGGTAGTAGTAGTCGCCCACATGGATGACCAAATCCGGCTTGCGGCTGGCCGCACGCCGGGCAATTGCGGCAAATGGCCAAGCCTCGGGGTCGCCGCAGTCCTGAACCGCGCGTCCTTCAAGCCGACAGCCAGTGTCACCGATGATCACGATTCGCCGGACCTCTGGCGAGAAAATCGGAGCCGCCGAGCCCCCGACGATGAGTTGGCGCGTCGCGGCCGGCGCTCGCGCCTCACACAGTAGGACTGGGAAACCGTCGTCGGCGCCGGCGCGCGGCGCCATGGGAAGGTCGATCCCATTTGCCGTTGCTTTTGGACAAGCAGTGCCGGCGGCTACAGCGATGCGAACGGAAAGTGTGCCGTCGGATGCCAGTTCCGTCCATGGCGCGGGCCAATCAGCTGCCCAGACCTTGGCCGACAGGGTAACCGCCGCTATCACGCCCAGCGCCGATCGGAGGCTCATCCGCGGGTCCGGCGGATGAGCAAAACTCTCAAGTTTTTGTCGTCTGTAGCTTGGTAGCGGCTGGTTTGGCCGCGCCTTTCTTTTTTTGCTTCGGCTTCTTGGCCTCGCGACTCGACCGCTTCTGCTCCTTGTTCGCCACAACACTCTCCCGTCAGGTTAGTCGCAGGCGAATATGCTGCGGATACGCGGCGATTCAACCGTTCAATTTTTCGCCGACGCCTTGCCGTCGCTTTGCCGACCGCTTGCGGTCGACACTCGCGTCAGCCGAGGAAGCGATCTCGTCCAGGCGGCTTGCCAGCTCCGGGCTCGGCCAGACGGCGCCCGCCGCCGCCTCATAGGCATGGCAAGCCTGCAATACCGCGAGATCGCCAAACAATGGGCCGGTTACCTGCAGTCCGATCGGCAGCCCGTCGACAAAGCCGCACGAGATCGAGCAGGACGGGTTCTTGGTCAGATTGAACGGCGAAGTATAGGGCATCCAGGTCGGGAAATTGGCCGGGTTCGGCATGTTGTCGTCGCGCGGGTCGGCATATGCCGCCGGAATGGGCATGGTCGGTGACAACAGCAGATCGAAACGATCAAAAAACAGCCGTACGGCCTGCCCGAGGGCAGCGCGCCGGGTTACCGCCGCGATATATTCCTCTTGCGTCACGGCGGCGCCGCGCCGGCACAACGCGACGAGGTCCGGATCCATCAACGCCACCGCATCCGGCGTCTGCGCGCGCAGCAAGGCCCAGAATGCCCCGAGCACAAGCGTGTCGAAGATTTCCTTCGGCGATTGCGGGAATGGATCCGCTGGCTCGACCACCGCGCCGAGCTCAGCGAAAACCTCTGCCGCATGCTCAACCGCGGTACGCACGGCGGGCGTCGGTTCGGCTAGGCCGAGCGTCAGCGATAGCGCTACGCGCTTACCCTCGAGTGAACCTTTGCTTATCTGATCACGATACGCGACGCGATCATCGGGCAGGCTGTGCCAGTCGCGTGAATCGGGCCCCTTGATCGCATCGAGCATCAGCGCGGCGTCTTCGACCGTACGGGCCATTGGACCGACATGTGCAAGGTCGCCGAAAATCGACGGCGGATAGACCGCGACTCGGCCAAATGTCGGCTTCAGGCCGACGATGCCACAAAAAGCTGCAGGGATGCGGATAGAGCCGCCGGCATCGGTGCCGACCGCGAGCGGACAGATACCGGCCGTCACCGCGGCAGCGCTGCCTCCGCTGCTGCCGCCGGGTGTGCGTTTGAGGCTCCACGGGTTGCGGGTGATCCCGCTGAGCGGCGAATCGGTAACCGGCTTCCAGCCGAATTCGGGCGTGGTCGTCTTGCCGAAGAACAGTGCACCTTCCACCCGCAGCCGCGCGGTGACCGGTGAATCCTCGTCCCATTGCTGATTGGGGTTGATGGTGCGCGAACCCAATAACCGTGGCCAACCGCGGGTCAACACCGTGTCTTTGATAGCGACGGGAACTCCGTCGAGGAGACCTTTGGGCTCGCCCTTTTGCCAGCGGGACTCGGAAGCTCGGGCCTGGGCTGTAGCTTCCTCCGGATCATAGAGGACAAAGGCGTTGAGGGCTCCCTCATATCGTTCGAGGCGATGCAGCGTCTCTGCGGTCACATCGACCGGTGAGATGTCCTTACTGCGGTACAATGCCAGCAATCGCGTTGCCGACAGAAATGCTACGTCTTCGGGCATAACATCTCTCAGCTTTTGATGACGAGATTGATTAGGCTGTGGCCGCGCACGAACCGGTTGATATTATCGGCAATCTCATTCCAGCGGCGCTCGATCATGCCGCTCGTCCACCCTGAATTGTGGGGGGTCGCGATAACATTCGGTAATTCGTGAAACGGATGCCGCGAGCCGCGCCGTTCAGGCTCGGCCACGTTCGGATACTGCCACCACACGTCCAGCGCCGCTCCGCCGATTGTCCGGTCGCGCAATGCCGAGTAGAGCGCATCCTCGTCGACGACTTGACCCCGGGCGATGTTGATCAGGAATGCGTTTGACCTCATCAATGACAACCGGCGCGCGTCAATCAAGCCAGTGGTCTCAAGGCCGAGCGCCGTGCACAGCGCAACCGTGTCGCATTCCGGGAGCATGTGGTCGATTTCGGCGAGCGGGAAGACGTGCTCGACACCCGGCTCCGGCTCTCTTGGCGTGCGATTGGCGGCGAGGATTCGGCAGCCGAACGGCGCCGCGCGCCGCGCCAACTCGCGCCCGACCCGGCCATAGCCAACGATACCGAGCGTGCTGCCCCGCACCTCGCCGTGCGGTGCGCCGCCCTGCACCCAGCTCGTGCGCCACGAGGCATGCTCCCGGAACGCGCTCGAAATCTCAAACAACCGGTGCCGCCACGCGAGCATCACCATGACAACGTATTCGGCGATCGCGCTCTCGTGGCCGAACGCGTTGCACACGGCGACCCCGGCCGGCAGTGCCGCGAGCTCGATCAACTCGATCCCGGTCGCGACCGATTGCACCAGCTGCACCCTCGGTGCCGGCGGGTACTCGGCGCGCCAGTGATTGCTGACCAGGATTTCGGCATCGGCCGCGGCTTGCCCCAGCCGCGCGCGATCGATCGGGTCGTCGAAGATCACGACTTCGAGACTAGCCGGCAGCCTGGTCCTGATACCTGCGGCGGTACTGGCCGCCACCCCGCCGAGAAATAGGGCCTTCACGATCTCACCCGAGCGCGATTGTCTCCGCTTTCGCAGCCCAAGAATTTAATAGGGCGCCGATACTGATGCGAGCGCTGCGCGCAGCATGGCGCTTGATTGCGGGAATCAGCATCCCTAAATTGGCTAGTTCGCATGACAGCCTCTGGCCGATCGAAGCTTTGCAGGTGGGAGCACCGCTCAGCCTGACAGGATTTCAACCATGAGAAGAAATCTTGCTGTAAACCCGCTGCAGATTGCCGATCCGCGATCGACTACACAACCGTTCATTGCAGCGCCTCAGCGGCCCGGGTGCGAGGATCCGCGATGCGAACGCTACCTCGACGAGTGAGGTTTCGCGTATATAGATCAGCTGCACTTTTGAGGTTGCCCAATGATCTCCCGATCGCGTCCCGGTCCGCTCGTGCTGTGCATTCTCGACGGCTGGGGCGAGCGGGAGAAGGCCGACGACAACGCGATCACGGCTGCGCGGACGCCGGTCTGGCAGCGACTGCTGGCGCGCTGGCCGCACGCGCATCTGCAGGCAAGTGAGCATTATGTCGGCCTTCCCGATGGCCAGATGGGCAATTCCGAGGTCGGCCACACCAATCTCGGTGCCGGACGGCTTGTCCTCCAGGACCTGCCGCGCATAGACGCCGCGATCACTGCCGGTCACCTCGCCGCGATGCCGGCATTGCAGGACTTCATCGGCAGACTGAAAGAGAGCCGTGGCACGGCTCATTTGATAGGGTTGCTGTCGCCCGGCGGGGTACACTCGCACCAGCGCCAGATCACCGCGCTCGCTCGGATCCTCTCCGAGGGTGGGCTGCCGGTAGCCGTCCACGCCTTTCTTGACGGGCGCGACACGCCACCCAAGGCGGCGGCGTCTTATTTGAAAAAATCCCAGCAGGACGTCTTTCGCCTCGGACGTCTTCGGATTGCGACCCTGTGCGGTCGCTACTTTGCGATGGACCGCGATAAGCGTTGGGACCGCGTCGAGAGAGCTTTTCGGGTGATCGTGGAGGCGGTCGGCGACCGCGCCGAGGATCCGGTGCAGGCTTTAGAGGCCGCCTATGGCCGCGGTGAAACCGACGAGTTCGTGCTGCCGACCACCATTGCCGACTACGGCGGGATGGAAGATGGCGACGGCCTGCTGATCGCGAATTTTCGTGCGGACCGGGTACGCGAGCTCGCCACAGCCCTGCTCGACCCAGATTTCACCGGCTTCAGGCGAGAAAAGCGCGTCGCGTTTGCCTCAGCGCTCGGGCTCGTCGAGTACTCGACCGAGTTGAACCGCTTCCTCCGCACGCTGTTCCCGCCGGAGGAACTCGCGGATACGTTCGGCGAGGTGATCTCCAGGGCCGGGCTGACCCAGCTGCGCATCGCCGAGACCGAGAAATACGCACATGTCACATTTTTCTTCAACGGCGGCCGCGAGACGGTTTTTCCCGGCGAGGAGCGGGTTCTCGTGCCCTCACCAAAGGTCGCGACTTATGACCAGCAACCCGAAATGTCCGCGCCAGAAGTAACCGACAAAGTCGTCGAGGCGATCTTAGCCCGCCGTTTCGACGTCATCGTGCTCAACTACGCCAATACCGATATGGTTGGGCATACCGGCCGCCTTGACGCCGCGGTCAAGGCGGTTGAGACCGTGGACGCCTGCCTTGGCCGGCTGTCGGAGGCGGTCGAGCGCGTCGACGGCACGCTCGTCATTACCGCCGATCACGGCAACGCCGAAATGATGCGTGACGCTGAAACTGGGGAGCCGCATACCGCGCATACGCTGAACCCTGTGCCGTTCGTCCTGGTAAACCCACCGGCTGTGCTCCGGAGTCTCGACGATGGCCGTCTCTCCGACGTCGCTCCGACCTTGCTCGACATTCTCGGTCTGCCAAAGCCGTCCGCGATGACCGGCCACTCGTTGATTGCGATGCCCGCGGATCGGTATGCGGCGCGTTGATCCGATATCAAACTATCTGCGGCCGGGAGGGGCTTGGCTTGATAATTGATCACGGTGGCAGATATCATTCCGGGCGATCAACGCGGATCGTCGCCGGTGCGCCGATCGGGCTCGGTAACATAGGTGGGTGAATGACGCGGTCGGGTATTCTCGCGACGGTTGTTGTCACGGTTGTGTTGTTTTCGTTGCGCCAGGACGTCGGTGCGGCGACATCAAACTCGACGGAAACCTACAAGCAGCTAAACCTGTTCGGTGAAGTGTTCGAACGTGTGCGTGCCGAATATGTCGACGATGTGAGCGACGATTCTCTAGTCGAGTCGGCCATCAACGGCATGCTCACCTCGCTCGACCCGCATTCGAATTATCTGAATACGAAGAACTTCAACGATATGAAGGTGCAGACTCGAGGCGAATTCGGCGGGCTCGGGATCGAAGTGTCGATGGAAAACGGTCTCGTTAAAGTAGTGTCACCAATCGATGATACGCCCGCCGCCCGCGCAGGGTTAAAGCCGGGCGACTTGATCACCCATCTCGATGGTGACCCTGTCCAGGGGATGACCCTGCCGGAGGCGGTCGAGAAGATGCGTGGCCCGGTCAGCAGCGAGATAAAGCTGACGATCCGGCGCGAAGGAAGGGAACCGTTCGACGTCAAACTGATCCGGGCGACGATCAAAATTCAGTCCGTCCGTTCTCACCTCGAGGGTGACAATATCGCCTATATCCGGATCACGACTTTTAACGAGCAGACCGATGTCGGCCTCAACAACGCGATGAAGAACCTCAAGCAACAGGCCGGCAACAAGCTCCTTGGGGTGGTACTCGATCTGCGCAACGATCCGGGCGGGCTGCTCGATCAGGCGGTCGCGGTCGCGGATGCATTTCTCGAGAAGGGTGAAATCGTTTCGACCCGCGGCCGGCGCAGTGAGGATGCCCAGCGCTACAACGCCCGCCCCGGTGACATCGCCGCCGGCCTGCCGATCGCCGTCCTGATTAACGGCGGCTCCGCTTCGGCTAGCGAGATCGTTGCCGGCGCCTTGCAGGATCACCACCGGGCTATCCTGCTCGGCACGCGGTCGTTCGGCAAGGGATCGGTCCAGACGATTATTCCGCTACCCGGCCACGGGGCGATGCGGCTCACCACCGCACGGTACTACACACCTTCCGGACGGTCGATCCAGGCCAAGGGCATCGACCCTGATATCTTCGTTGAAGCTGCCAAGATCGAAAAGACATCCGAGAAGGGCGAGGCCAAAGTTGCCACAGCCTCGGACTTGAAAAGGGACGATTCCGGTGACAGCGGTGCCGAGCAGAGCTCGGTCGATCCGTCGATTATCGGCACGCCGGCGGATTACCAACTGACCCGGGCGGTCGACATGCTGCGTGGCATTGCTCTGTTCAATGGGCGGGTGGTCAACTGAGGCCATTGCCCCGGGGCACTCGCGCCCGCGTCGGTGAAGCCCAGGAAACCGGGATATCGAGCGGCGGTCGGCGTTATGCTGTTGAACCGCGCGGGCGAGGTCTTTGTTGCGCGGCGAATCGACATGGTCGATTCCATCCGGCCCTGGCAGATGCCACAAGGCGGGATTGACAAGGGAGAGACCCCGCGCCAGGCCGCACTGCGCGAGCTCAAGGAGGAGATCGGCACCGACAAGGCTGTGGTTCTCGGCGAAACCCGGATGTGGCTGAAGTATGACCTGCCGGTCGAGCTCGCGGGCGGAGTTTGGGGTGGCCGCTACCGCGGCCAGCGACAGAAATGGTTCGCCATGCGCTTTATCGGGAACGACACGGACATCGACCTCGCGACCGACCATCCGGAGTTCGATGACTGGAAGTGGATACGACCCGATCAATTACCCGAGATGATCGTCCCATTTAAGCGCCAGCTTTATATCGACGTTCTGGCCGAGTTCCGGGCGCTTTGCGGCGTTGCGAAAGTCCTCTGACCGCGACTTCAGAGACTTAGCCGACCGACCGCCGCAGCAATCGCCGCGCCGTCGGGGATGGCGGTCTGAGCGCCACGGGCCAGGCAGGCGAGTCCGGCCGCGGCGCTCGCCCGGCGCAGGGCAGTTTCCAGGCTCGAGGCCAGATCGAGCGCCGCCGCAAGAACGCCGACAAAGGTGTCGCCAGCACCTGTGGTGTCGACCGGCTCGATGGCCAGCGCCGGGACTTCTATCCTGGCCCCGTCGCGGAGAATCGTCAGGGCCCCCGCTGCGCCGCGCGTCACCACGAGCCCTTGGCGCAGACAACGTGCGACCTGCTCCGGATCCAACCCCGTCGCCGCCACCTCGCCCTCGTTCGCGACTACAAGATCGATTTCTCCCAACAGAGCGACGTCGAGCGGCAGAGCGGGCGCAAGGTTGAGCACGCTGCATCCGCCGCGCGCCCGCAGGCGCCTAATCAACAGCGCGGTTTCGTTCGCGGGCACCTCCATCTGGGCGACGAGTGTGGTGCCTGGGCTGAGGAACTCGTCGGGAACCTGATCCGACCGCGCGCTCGCATTGGCCCCCGGTGCCACAGCGATCGCGTTCTCCCCGTCACTCGAGACCATTATCGCAGCACACCCCGTCGGCTGCTCGACTACCCGCACCAATCGGGTATCAACGCCGGCACTGCGCAGCAATTCGAGCGCTGTGCGAGCAAAGGGGTCCGTACCGACGGCGCCGGCCAGCACGACCTCGGCGCCGGCACGGCGGGCGGCCAACGCCTGATTGGCGCCCTTCCCGCCGGGCAGAAGGGCGTAGTCGCCGCCGAGCACGGTCTCCCCCGGCCGTGGCAAGCGCGGCACCGGGACGACCAGATCGACATTTATTGAGCCGAAGATCACGATCATGTCACAGCGCCTTCCCACGATCATCTCTTACAGAAAACTATGATCCGGCAACGCGAATCCGATGTTAGCTGAAATATCGACGAGAGAGGGCAACATGCCGGGTTTCGAGAGACGTCCCCTAGGCCGCAGCGCAGTCGCAGTGACCGTTCTCGGCCTGGGGTGCGCGACGCTCGGCGGCAGCCGGGTGCCGGTTAGCCGCGAGGAGGCCGAAGCGATCGTGCGCGCGGCTTGGACGGCGGGAGTGCGCTATGTGGACACAGCACCCTTTTACGGGTTTGGCCAGGCGGAACGCTGTGTCGGCGATGCGCTGCGCGAGGTACCGCGTGACGAATGGGTGTTGTCGACAAAAGTCGGACGGTTGCTCCGCGCACGCGCGAATTTACCCACAACCGAACGTCAAAATCGAATGCCGTTCGAAGCGGTGTTCGACTACTCCTACGACGCGATTATGCGCTCGTTCGAAGACAGCCTGCAGCGGCTTGGGCTTGGGCGAGTCGATATCCTCTACGTGCACGACATCGGCGCGATGCAACATGGTCCGGAGGAGCACTCTGCAATCATGCGCACGTTCCGCGAGAGCGGCTACCGAGCTCTCGCGGAGCTGCGCCGTTGCGGCGCCGTGCGGGCGATCGGGATCGGCGTCAACGAGCGAGAAGTGCTGTTGGAGGCAATGGAGTGGGGCGTCTGGGACGCCTTTCTTCTCGCCGGGCGCTACACCCTCCTCGAGCAATCGCCGCTTGATGATTTGCTGCCGAAATGCCTTTCGTCGGGGATATCGATCATCGTTGGCGGTCCGCTAAATTCCGGCATTCTCGCCGGCCGCGACACGTGGAACTACAGAGCAGCGCCTCCCGAGGTCGTCGCTCGGGTGAACCAGATCAGGGCGGTTTGCGATAGTCATCAAGTGCCGTTGGCCGCGGCCGCGTTGCAATTTCCGCTCGCCCACCCTGCAGTGGCAGCGATCATCCCGGGCCCGCGCAGTGCCGACGAATTCGCGGCCAACTTGAAGCTCCTGCAGCACCCAGTTCCCCCGGCCCTGTGGACCGATCTGCGCGAGGCCAAGCTGCTCCACTCGCTCGCGCCGACGCCTCATGTGTAACTCACGTCCGGCCGGTCTATCGAGGACCGGTGGGATTATGAGGCTCGAAATAAGCGAGCAATTGATCACTATCAGGAGGAGGTTTTTGGCCATTAAATTTGGTTAATTTCTTGATCCATGTCGATCCCCGTGATCAAGCCGCTTTAATATTCGCAGAATATAGTGGAGGATTAAGCGAATCAGGGAGCTGACAAATATGACGGGTTTCGAGAAACGTCGTCTCGGGCGCACCTCGCTTGAGGTGACTGTTCTCGGGCTCGGCTGCGCGACCCTCGGCGGTCACCGGGTGCCGGTAACCCGCGAGGAGGCCCAAGCGATCGTACGAGCGGCGTGGGCGAGGGGCGTGCGTTATATCGACTGCGCGCCCTTTTACGGCTACGGTCAGGCGGAGCGTAGTGTCGGCGATGCGCTGCGCGAAATGCAGCGCGACGAATGGGTTTTATCGACGAAAGTCGGGCGGCTATTGCGCCCGCGCACACAGACTCCCGCGACCGAGCCGTACCGACACCCTCTACCGTTCAATACGGCTTTCGACTACACCTATGATGGGATCATGCGTGCTTTCGAGGATAGTCTACAACGACTCGGCCTGGCGCGGATCGACGTCCTCTACGCGCACGACATCGGAGCGGGGCAGCACAAGGATGCGCATCCCGAGACAATGCGAACGTTTCGTGACGGCGGATATAGAGCGCTCGAAGAACTTCGCCGTTCCGGCGTGGTACGTGCGATCGGGATCGGCGTAAACGAGCGGGAAGCGCTGTTGGAGGCGATGGAATGGGGCGACTGGGACGCCTTCCTTCTCGCTAGCCGGTATACGCTCCTCGAACAGGATCCTCTAGACGATCTGCTTCCGAAATGCCAGCGGTCGGGCATTTCGATTGTAGTCGGCGCGGTACACAACACAGGGATTCTTGCGGGGCGCGACAGTTGGAATTACCAACCCGCGCCCCCCGAGATCGTCGATCGGGTGAACGCGATCAGAGCCGTTTGCGACAGTTACGGGGTACCCCTGATCGCGGCAGCGTTACAATTTCCGCTCGCCCATTCGGCCGTCGCAGCGGTGCTCCCCGGCCCGCGTAATGTCCAGGAGATGGAGGAAAACTCAGAGTTTTTGCGCTATCCTATCCCCTCGGCGCTGTGGGCGGACCTTCGTGGCGCGAAGCTGCTCCACCCCGACGCACCGACGCCAACCCGACCGATGGGGGAGCTTCGATGAAATTGAACGGTGCAATCATCCCTGATGCAATTGTGCAAAGAGTAATCCGACGCCGCGGCGTGGAGCACTCTTTCGCCGATCTCAAACCCGCGCGGACGGCGCTCGTCGTCATCGATCTGCAACATGCTTTCATGAATGACGCGGTCGGGTTTGCGGCGGTGCCGGCGGCGCGCGACATCGTACCCGCCGTCAACCGGTTGGCGGCAGCGGTGCGCGAGAACGGCGGAGGCGTCTTCTGGATTAAAATGACTCATGATGAGCGCTGCTTCGCCGACTGGTCGGTCGCCTACGAGCTGCCGACACCCGAGTTCCGCGCCCGGCGCATCGCCGCACTCTCCGAAGGGACGCTCGGCCACGAGCTGTGGCCGGAACTCGACGTGCGGCCGGAGGACGAGGTCGTCAAGAAATACCGCTACAGCGCATTTATGCCGGGCACGTCCGACCTGCCCGATCGGCTGCGCTCTCGCGGCTTCGATACGGTGCTGATCACTGGCACCGTCACCAACGTGTGCTGTGAAAGCTCGGCACGCGACGCCAATATGACGAACTTTCGCACGATCATGGTCAGCGACGGCAACGCCGCACTCAGCCAAGAGGAGCATGACACGTCGTTGACCGCCTTTTACAATACGTTTGGCGATGTCATGGATACGGACATGATCATCGCCAGCCTGCGGCGTGCGGGGTCGGCGCGGGCGGCCTAGCGCCGACGATAAAAGAGGGAGGAGAGGCGAACGTGAGAGAGAATCGGGTCAAGCGCATCCTGCGAGAGGGCGGCCTCGCCTTGGGGACCCATGTCGGCGGGATCGCCGACCCGCAGATCGTCGAGCTGATCGGGCTTGCCGGCTTCGATGCGGCGTTCATCGATATGGAGCACACAACCTTCGACCTGCACGACGTGCAGCTCGCGGTAATGGCGGCCGAGCGCGTCGGGATCACGCCGATCGTGCGCACGCCGGGGTTCGATCCGGCATTCATCCTCCGGCTGCTGGATATGGGCGTGCAGGGCATTCAGGTGCCGCATGTCGGTGATGCTGCGACCGCGCGCGCCGCGGTCAAGGCCGTGCGCTACCCGCCACTCGGCGAGCGCGGTATGGCGGCGGGGAGTCGCGCCGCCGAATTCGGCAAGATCCCGCTGGTCGAGCATATGGCGCAGTCCAACCGCGAGATCCTGCTGGCCTGCATGATCGAGGACATGGCAGCGGTCGAGCAGATCGACGAAATCGCCGCAGTCGCGGGTGTCGACCTATTGGCCGTCGGGCCATCCGACCTGTCGCGCTCGCTCGGCGTCAGCGGCCAGCCCGACCACCCGAGACTAGTCGCGGCGATCGACCGGATTTGCGCCGCGATTAAGAAGGGTGCGGGGGTGAGGCTGGCCTTGCCGTTGAACCACGCCGCCTTCCCACGCGACGCGGCACAACTCAAGGCGCTCGGCGCCAGCTACACCAATTGCGCGCCGAGCCCTGAGGCGCGTCTGCTGCGATCTTTCCAAGACCAGGCCGCCGAACAACGCAGGCTCCTTGGCTAGCGCCTACGCTGCGGCTCTCGCTAGGCGGATTGCTCTGTAACGCATCACGTTCCAGGCGAGGCGGCTCGCTACACGCATCAGCGGGCTGCGCGGCGCCAGTCCGACAGCCTTGAAAATCATCGCGACAATGTGCCGGACATGGCGCTCTCGGTACAGCGCTAGTGCCCGTCGGGCATAGGCACGGCTGTGGTGACGCCGATCGTAAGGGCCCGCGCTGTCGTTCGCCGCGTAATAGGCGTAGGCGAGCTCATCATCCCTGGCTTCGGCAATCCGCCCGAAAGCGACGCGGAGGCGCCGTAAGAACCCGATCCGCTCTCGCTCGAGGCAGCGCCTCAGGTTCTTGTAGAAGAGCTTGTAATGCCGGATCTCGTCGGCCGTGATGTTGCGGCAAATTTCCTTCAGAACGGGTTCCCGCACCCCATCACGCAGCGCCGAGTAATATGAACTTGTTCCAACCTCGACCATGCAACGCGCGATCATCTCGCCCGAGCGCGAGCCGCGGCGCGAGGCACCGCTATCGAAATCGACCCGATAGCCGGCTTGAAAGCGACCGAAGGCAAATGCGAAATCATAGCTCGGGTCGGCGAGCGCAGCCCAACGCGCCAATGCCTGCCCGTGCTGGATTTCCTCCTCGCCCCAGCGCCGTGCTGCTCGCTGGAAGTCGGGATCGTCATAGAAAATCCGGCACAGATGATGCGCGTAGGCCGCGCCGTTGTATTCGACGAGGCTCGCCGCCTTGACGATCCGCACGATATCCGGATCGAGCTTGCTGCGATCGAAACGATCCCAGGGAATATCGTCGAGCGTCCAGTACCGCATGATAGCGCTATCCCGCCAGCTTCTTATTCAGCAGCTGGTTGACGAGGGCCGGATTGGCCTTGCCTTGGGTCGCGCGCATGATCTGGCCGACAAAGAAGCCATAGAGCTTGTCGCGGCCGGCGCGAAATTCGGCGACTTTGTCGGCTTGGGCAGCGAAGACCGCGTCAATCGCGGCCTCGATCACTGTCGCATCGGTCACTTGGCGCAGGCCCTTGGCCTCGACGATCGCGGCGGCATCGGCGCCTGACGCAACCATCTCGGCGAAGACGTCCTTGGCGAGGCGGCCGGAAATCGTGCCGTCGGCGATCAGGTCGATCATTGCTCCGAGCTGCTCGGCCGCGACCGGTGATTGATCGAGCCCGACCCCGAGCCGGTTCAGCACACCGAACAGATCGCCCATGACCCAATTTGCCGCCACCTTTGGGTCGCGCCTTTGGGCGACCCGCTCGAAATACAAGGCGGTCTCTTTCTCGGCAACCAGTACCCCGGCATCATCGTCCGAGAGCCCATAATCCGACACGAACCGCGCCTTCTTCGCGTCGGGCCGTTCCGGCAACTCGCCGCGCAACCGCTCGACCCAAGCGGGATCGAGTACGAGCGGCAACAGATCGGGATCGGGGAAGTAGCGGTAGTCGTGCGGCTCCTCCTTCGAACGCATCGGGCGGGTGATGCCGCGCCCTGAATCGAACAGCCGCGTTTGCTGCTCGACCCTGCCGCCCTCCTCGAGGATCTCGATCTGGCGCCGCGCCTCATACTCGATCGCCTGCATCACATAACGGATGGAGTTGAGGTTTTTGATCTCGCAGCGCGTGCCCAGGGGCTCACCCGGACGCCGCACCGAGACGTTGCAGTCGCAGCGCAGCGAGCCCTCCTCCATGTTGCCGTCGCAGGTGTCGAGATAGCGGAGGATCGAACGCAACTTCCGCAGATAGATCCCGGCTTCCTCGGCGCTCCGCAGATCGGGCTCGGAGACGATCTCCATCAGCGCCACACCGGCCCGGTTCAGATCCAGGTGAGTCAAAGTCGGGTGCTGGTCGTGCAGGCTCTTGCCGGCGTCCTGCTCGAGATGCAGCCGGGTGACGCCGATCTCGCGCGTCGTACCATCGGGCATGTCGAGACTGACTCGGCCATATCCGACGAGCGGTTGCTGGTATTGCGAGATCTGATAGCCGGCCGGCAGGTCGGGGTAGAAGTAGTTCTTGCGCTCGAAGACGCTGTTCAGGTTGATCTCAGCGGAAAGGCCGAGCCCGGTTTTAACCGCCTGCTCGACGCAGAAACGATTGAGGACTGGCAGCATCCCCGGAAATCCGGCATCAACCGGTGAGACCTCGGTGTTCGGCTCAGCGCCGAAATCGGTCGCCGCGCCGGAAAACAACTTGGCCTTCGAGATCACCTGGGCATGGACCTCAAGTCCGATGACCGTCTCCCATTCCCTGGTGCGGCCCTCGATCATCCACCAGCTCCCGCCAAAAAACTCGGCAGATGTCGGAACGACGCAGCATTTTCCAAGATCCCGGCGACCCGCAGCACCGTCTCCTCGTCGAAGGCTCGGCCGGTGATCTGCAGGCCGAGCGGCAGGCCGTCATCCGAGAGCCCGGCCGGAATCGAGATCGCTGGTACCCCGGCGAGGTTCGCCGGCACAGTGAAGACATCGTTCAAGTACATCGCGATCGGATCGTCGGTTTTCTCGCCAATGGTGAAGGCCGCCGACGGCGCCGTCGGGGTCAAGATGCAGTCTACCTGCTCGAACGTCGCTGCAAAGTCGCGTGCAATCAAGGCGCGCACGCGCTGTGCCTTCAGGTAGTAGGCGTCGTAATACCCGGCCGACAGCACGTAGGTGCCGATCAGCACTCGGCGGCGGACCTCGGCGCCGAATCCGGCCGCTCGAGTCAGCTCGTACATCTCTTCGAGGCCGTCGCCCTCGACCCGGAGCCCGAAACGCACGCCGTCGTAGCGCGCGAGGTTCGACGAGGCCTCGGCCAGTGCGATGATGTAGTAAGTGGGCAGTGCATATTTCGTCATCGGCAGGCTGATGTCGACCGGCTCGGCGCCGGCCAAGCGCAGCCATTCGACCCCTCGCTGCCACAGCGCTTCGATCTCTCTTGGCATCTCGTCGACGCGGTATTCCTTGGGGATGCCGACACGAAGGCCGCGAATGTCACCGGTAAGCGCTTTCTCGAAATCCGTTACCGGCACCGGCGCCGAGGTTGAGTCCTTCGGGTCATGCCCGGCCATCGCGCCGAGCATGATCGCCACGTCGCGAACCGTCCGGCCGATTGGCCCGGGATGGTCGAGCGAGGAGGCGAAGGCGACAACCCCCCAGCGCGAGCAGCGCCCATAAGTCGGCTTCAACCCGACGATGCCGCAAAAACTCGCCGGCTGGCGGATCGAGCCGCCGGTATCGGTGCCGGTTGCTGCGAGTGCGGCATGCGCGGCGACCGCAGCCGCCGATCCGCCTGACGAGCCACCGGCGACCAGCGGCCGGTTGTCTCCGGGCCGCCGCCACGGGTTCTCGACCGGACCGTACCAGCTCGTCGTGCTCGATGAGCCCATGGCAAACTCGTCGAGGTTGGCCTTGCCGAGCATGACCGCGCCGGCCCGCCACAGCTTGTCGGTCACCGTCGATTCGTAGGGCGGATGAAACCCTTCGAGGATGTGCGATCCCGCTGTTGTCAGAACTTCCTTGGTACAGAAAAGGTCCTTGACCGCGATCGGGATACCATCAAGCGGTAACGCCTCGCCCCGCACCAAGCGTTGGTCCGCGGCATCGGCCATCGCCAGTGCGCGCTCGGGCGTTGGCGTGATGTAGGCGTTGAGCGGTTTGGCTTCGGCGACCGCGTCGTTATAGGTAGTGGCCAGCTCGCGCGCAGAGAAGGCCTTGCGGGCGAGCCCGGCGCGCGCCTCGGCGAGGTTGAGCGCGAGCAGCGCGGGGTCACTCACTCGACGACCTTGGGGACGGTAAAGAAGCCGCGCGCTGCCCGCGGCGCGTTGCCGAGGATCGCGTCGCGGCAGCCGCCATCGCTGACCGCGTCATCGCGCATCGGCAGGCTTGCCGCTGCCGCGCTCGCCATTGGCACCACCCCGGTCGTGTCGACCTCGTTCAGCTGTTCGACCCAGGACAGGATCCGCGACAGCTCGTTCGTCAGCGGCTCGAGCTCCGCCTCGGAAAGCCTGATCCGCGCCAAGGCGGCAATGTGCGCCACTGTGGCCTTGTCGAGCGCCATGATCTCACCGTCTCCGGGTTATCATCGGGCATGATCCTAGAGAATCCTGCGGAGCTGCGCGAGGCCGTGCCCGGGGGCATGCGGCTGATGGGCCTCGATGTTGGGACCAAAACCATCGGCCTTGCTCTGTCCGATACGCGCCGGATCATCGCTACCCCGCTCGAGACGATCCGCCGCCGCCGCTTCCGCGAAGACATGGCGCGGCTCTTCGCCTTGATCAATACAAACGGCGTGGGCGGGCTGGTCATCGGTCTGCCATTGACCCTCGCCGGCGCCGACGGGCCCCGCACGCAGTCGGTGCGCCAGTTCTCGCGGAACCTGCTGGCATTCCACGACCTGCCGATCGTGTTTTGGGACGAGCGGCTGTCGACCGTGGCCGTCACCCGCGAGATGATCGCTCATGACATGACCAGGAAGCGCCGCGCCGAGATCGTCGACCGTGTCGCCGCCGCCTACATCCTCCAGGGTTGCCTAGACTTTCTCGGCCGGACTTCCGCTTGAACCTTATGGTGGTCACCGGTCCGACCATATGGCTATAGTCACCTAGTTAATGATTATTACCGAGCCGAGGACATGAGCATTCAGCCCGATATCGAAGGCATCCGCCGCCAGATGGCGGCGACGATCCACGCCCATTGGAAGCTCGTCCTCGCGCAGGGCGTTGTCATGATGGTGCTCGGGTTTCTTGCGGTGGCCGAGCCCAACGTCGCGACATTCGCGGTAAGCATCTTTGTCGGCTGGCTGTTCTTCATAGGCGGCATTTTCCGCGCCTTGTCGGTGTGGCGGTCGCGGGCGATGCCGGGCTTTGCGTGGTCGCTGTTGACCGCACTGCTGGCGATCGTGTTCGGCCTGATCCTGATCTTTCGACCGCTGGCGGGTGCGCTGACGCTGACAATGGTATTGATCGCCTTCTTTATCCTCGAAGGCATTACCGCGATCGTGCTCGCAGTGCAGCACCGCGAGCACCTCAGGAGCTGGGGCTGGGTGCTATTCAGCGGGATCGTCGACTTGTTGCTCGCCTTCTTGATCTGGGATGGGTGGCCGAGTTCGGCCGATTGGGCAATCGGGCTACTGGTGGGCATCAACATGCTGTTCTTCGGGCTGTCGCTGGTGATGACGGCTCTCACCGCGCGGCTGATGGGCAATCAAGCGCGCTGAGGGGCGCGGCTCGGCAGGTCAACGGCCGATGAACTTCGGCTTCCGCTTTTCTCTGAACGCCGCGACGCCCTCGGCGTTGTCGGCTGTCATGTGCAGTTGCGGCTGCACCAGGCTCTCGATCTCGAGATAGCTCTCGAGGCTGGGGCCGACGGCGGCATGGAACAATTTCTTCGCAAGCCCCAGCGCGAAAGTCGGCGCCGCGGCGAGATCGGCGGCTAGTTCCTCGGTCCTCGTCATCAGCCCGTCGTCCTCGACGACATGGTTGACGAGGCCCAGCGCCAGCGCTTCTTCGGCCTCAACAAAGCGCGCCGAAAACACGAGCTCCTTTGCCTTGGCCATGCCGAGCCGGCGGGTCAGAAACCAAATCGCCCCGCCGTCGGGCGCCAAGCCGATGCGCCGGAAAATCTGCGAGAAACGCGCGGTCTTTGAGGCCACCACCAGGTCGCAGGCGAGCGCGATGCTCCAGCCGATGCCGACAGCCGGACCGCGCACCGCGGCGATCACCGGCTTTTCGATCGCATGCAAGGCGCGGATAAAGGTGTGGCCGCCGCGCTGCATGCGCTCGCGGTCGGCGCGCAGATCATGCGGCTGCCCGGCCATGCGGTCGACATCGGCGCCCGAGCAGAACCCCCGACCGGCGCCGGTGACGATGACGACGCGGACCTGGTCGTCGAAGCGCAACCGAGCAAAGTGATCGCACAGGCGCTCGCGCATCTCGACGCTGAGCGCATTCAGTTTTTCCGGGCGGTTCAGCACGACCTTCGCGACCGCCCCTTCGACGGTCAGATCAACCGACATTCTGTCTCTCCCGCTAATCCCCAGGGACTATAATCGGCGCCCTCGCCAGCGAACAGGAGGAAGGACAGATGAGCGAGACCGGTAAGAGCGACGGGAGTAAGCCGCGGCTCGTCGGCATCAATCACATCGCGCTCGAGGTCGGCGACATCGATCAAGCCCTCGATTTTTACGGCAAGATCTTCGACTTCAAGCTCCGGGCGAAACGGGTTGGCAACGCCTTCATCGAGCTCGGCGACCAGTTCATCAACATGATGCAGGTGACCGACCCGCACGAGGACCGGCGCCGCCATTTCGGGCTCGTCGTCGACGATCGTTCGAGCGTGCGCGCACGGGTCGAGGCCGCCGGCGGCAAGCTGCTGCCGGGGCCCTTTCTCGACTTTCTCGACCCTTGGGGTAATCGGGTCGAGGTAGTCGAATACGCCAATATTCAGTTCACCAAGGCACCGCATGTGCTGCGCGCGATGGGCTTCGATCTCGATAAAAACGAGAACGCCCGGCGCGAGCTGGCCGAGAAGGGCATGGCACCCTAGCCGCGTGCGCCCCGGGAATTCTTGGCGTAGCATTTCGGCCTATACAATCGGAGGGAATGGCCATGGCTAAAGGTGTATTGATCGCGGCGATGGATTTCTCGAATGTCGCCGAGGACGAGTTCAACGACTGGTACGACACCGAGCACATCCCCGAGCGCCAGCGCGTGCCGGGCTTTTTGGTTTGCCAGCGGTGGATCGGCGCCGAGAACTCGAAGCAGTCCGTCGCAACCTACGATCTCGAAAGCGTTTCGGTATTGCAGGGCTCGGCCTACCGGGCGATCGGCGGCGAGAATTTGTCGCCTTGGTCTAAGCGGGTGAACGCCCACACTCAGCGCATCTTACGCTTTGAGGGCGATCAGATCTTGCCCGGCGACAAGGCTGCGCCGGAAGGCGCCGGCGGATTGCTGCTGGTCGGGATGACCCCCGCGCTCGGGGTCGAGACCGCGTTCAACGCCTGGTACGATAACGAGCATGTCCCGGCTCTCGCCCGGGTGCCGGGGGTATTGTTCGCTTGCCGCTTCCGCAACGCCGCCACGGGCGGTCTGAAATACGTGGCCCTTTATCATCTCTCCTCGCCCGCAGTGGTCGATAGTGCCGAATGGAAGCAGGCAAGCGGCTCGACGCCGATGCCAGAGCATATCCGGCCGCAGATCAGCGATCGCCTGCGCCTGGTTTGCCGGAGCTACCGCCGCGCGAACTGAAAATGCGGTACGAGCTCTATTACTGGGCCGGGATCCAGGGCCGCGGCGAGTTCGTCCGCTTGGCGCTCGAAGAAGCCGCGGCCGACTATGTCGATGTCGCGAGAGAGGCGGGCGGGGAAGGCGCGATGATGCGCCTGCTTAACGGCGAGGAGGTCGAGCGTCCGTCCTTCGCCCCGCCGTACCTCAAGGCCGGCCGGTTGCTGATCGGCCAGACCGCCAACATCCTCCTCTATCTCGGGCCGCGCCATAACCTGGTGCCGACATCGGAGGCCGGGAGGCTGTGGTCGCATCAGCTGCAATTGACGATCGCCGACCTCGTCGACGAGGCGCACGACACCCACCACCCGATTGCCAGCAGCCTTTATTACGCGGACCAGCGTCCGGAGGCCACGCGCCGCACCGGCGATTTTCTGAAGTCAAGGGCGCCTAAATATCTCGGTTATTTCGAGAAGGTGTTGGCGCGCAACAAGGCGCGCGGCGGGCATCTGATCGGGGCGAGGCTCAGTTATCCGGACCTGTCACTGTTCCAGGTCGTTGCCGGTCTGCGTTACGCCTTCCCGCGCGCGATGACACGGCTGGGGCCGGAATACCCGCGGGTCATCGCATTGCACGACATGGTCGCCGACCGTCCGCGAATTGCCGCCTACCTTGCGTCCAATCGCCGGATCGCGTTCAACGAGCACGGCATCTTCCGTCACTACCCCGAGCTCGACCCCTAACCCCTCGCCCCGCCTGTGCGAGGAGAGGAGGGGCTCGCGCGGCGGGAGCCCCCGGACGGCCGCCCGCCAAGACGGGCGTCCCGGGGGAGAGGCAGCAAGCGAACAGGAGACGAAGGCATGGGCATTCGCACCGGCAAGGCGTTGCTGGAGTCGCTGCGCGACGACCGCGAGTTGTTCATCGACGGCGAGCGGGTCAAAGACGTCACGACCGACCCGCGCTTTGCAGAGGCGGCGCGGAGCTTGGCAGCGCTCTACGATATGCAGCAGGATCCGATGCTCGCCGAGCGGATGACTTTCCGCTCGCCGGCGAGCGGCGAGCGCGTCGGGCTGTCGTTCATCGAGCCGCGCTCGGTCGACGACCTGATCCGCCGGCGCGACATGGTCAAGATCTGGATGGACGCGAGTTGCGGCATGTTCGGCCGCAGTCCCGATTTCATGAACATCTTCGTGACCGCCTTCGCCTCGGCGGCTGACGAGTTCGGGCATAGGGACAAGCGCTTCGCGGAAAACCTGCGCGCCTATCACGCCTATATCCGTGAAAACGACATCTGCATGACCCACACCTTGGTCAACCCGCAGGTCGATCGCTCGAGGCCGGTCGAGAAGCAGGACAAGGATCTCGCCGCCAAGATCATCAAGGAAACCGACGCCGGGATCGTGATCCGCGGCGCGCGCATGGTGTCGACCCTGTGCGCTTACGCGCATGACCTCGTCGTACTGCCTTCGACCTACCTCGCCACCAGCAAGGACGCCGAGCCCTACGCCTTCGGGTTCAGCGTCAAGGCCGATGCACCGGGTTTGCGCTTTATCTGCCGTCCCTCGGTGATCCACCAGAACGCCGCCTCGCCGATGGATTACCCGTTGTCGTCGCGCTTTGACGAGACCGATGCGATGGTGATCTTCGACGACGTGCTTGTGCCATGGGAGCGCGTGTTCATTCATCGCGACGCCGAGCTGTGCAACGGGCTCTACAACCGCACCGGTATCATGCCACAGATCATGCACCAGTTCTCGACCAAGAACCTGGCGAAGTCCGAGTTCATGATGGGGCTCGCCTTTGCCATCGCCAAGACGACGAATATCGATCAGCACCTGCACGTCCAGGGTATGCTGGCCGAGCTGATCCAGTACACCGAGCTCTGCCGCGCCTGCCTCAGAGCGAGCGAGGCCGACGCCGCACCCGCTCCCTCTGGCGTGATGACCCCAGCGGCGATGCCGTTATGGACGGTACGGATGATGTATCCGAAGATGTTCGTGCGGATGTGCGAGATCATCCAGATATTGGGGGCCGGCGGACTCGTCGCGGTGCCCTCCTACGCGGAGCTCGACGGGCCAGTAGCGGCTGACGTGACGACCTATTTTCAGGCGGCAAACGCCGACGCTAAGACGCGCATTAAATTGTTTCGGCTGGCCTTCGACGCCGCGGTCTCGTCCTTTTCGGGCCGCCAGCAGCTATACGAGCGATACTACTCGGGCGACCCGGTGCGTCTCGCCGGCACCCTCTATGGCCTGTACGACAAGGACACCCACATCGACCGGATCTTCAGCCTGCTCGACGATCTCGAAGTACGATACAAGCGCGACGGGTCGGTGGGCGACTTTCGCCGGCCTCAGTGAAGCGTCCCTGGAGACGCAGTCCGGCCCGCTTCGATCAGGCACCTACTCCCCAAGCGATAGCGTTGCGCAGCAAAGTGATGAACGCATCCGATCCCCACGAGCCGCGAAAGGTCACTGGCGTGGTGTCCGCAGTGTCGGCAGCCCGGCCGGCGCGGATCGCGGGGTTGTGGCAATGGCCGAGTGTAAAGTAGGCGACACCGCCCTTACCGACCGCGCGGGTATAGCCGATCACGCGCGTTCGGCCGTCGGGTTGCAGCGAAGTGTCCGAGTCGTAGAGGGGCCCGACTGTGGGCGAGTTGCCGCTCGCGCCGTAGTCGGCAGTCAGCAAGATCCGCGTCGAGCCCGGATCCTGTAATTCGATGAAATACGGCTCGTCCTCGACCTCGAAAGATCTGCCGAGGCCCCTGGTGAGTGGGGAATCGATGGCTTTCACCTCGACGCGTATCTTGCAGATCGGAGGATGGGTCAAGAAGCGGCTCCCGAGGAGCGCGTGGTGCTCCGTCTTGACCGTTCGGCGCGAGCGCAAACCTTCCACCCGCTCGGCGCGGCCGCCGCTGGTGCCGTGCAAGCCTAGCCAATGGCCGCCCTCGTCCATCCAGCGCTCGATCGCAAGACACTGCGCGGCGTTGGGGTAGGGGCCGGCCACATAGCTTATCAGCAACCGACTGACCGGCAGCCATTTCTCGACATCCGCAAAGTCGTTGGCGACCGAAGCCGGGATGTCCCGTTCGGCCAAGAGGCCCAGCAGCTGCAGGCGGGCGTAGTCGTGGTCGTGCCCGGCCATCGAGCCCGGCGGAAACCCACCGGTAATCAGATGCGCACGGCCTGGTTTCGTCTCGGTCATCGGATCACCTCGCTCACCATTCGACGCCTGCAAAAGTCCCGTGCCTAGTCTCTCACCTTCCCTTGGCGTTCGCCTACGATGAAGTGTTAGGCCTCGCGCCGGCGCTGGCGCCATCATGTGGCAGCTGGGTGCGGGCTCCTGCGACGAGCAGGTCAGACTATTGCGCGACTGCCGTTCCGGAGTTTTGAGAAACTGTGATCCGCGGAGCTGCCTGACTGACCAAGGGCTCAATGACGACGGCGGCGATCCCGGCACGCTTCATGTCGAGAGCGTCGGCAGCGCGCGGCGAGAGGTCGATGATGCGCCCGCGAGTGTATGGGCCGCGGTCGTTGATTTTGACGATGACCGAGCGGCCGTTGTCGAGGTTCGTCACCTTGGCGTAAGAGGCCAACCGGAGCGAGCGGTGCGCGGCCGTGGCGGTGACGCTGTCGAGCAGCTCGCCGCTTGCGGTCCTTTTGCCGACAAAGTCATACCAGGCAGCTTTCCCAAACTGATGACTCCCTGCCGTCTGAACCGGCGTGCAGCAGCCCAGTTCTGGGTTTCGCTCGGGGACGCCGGTTGCCTCGTCCGGGTAGGAGGATGCGGTCTCTTCTGGCGTCTTGCTTATCGCGCAGGCCGATGTCACTAGGCACGCGAAGGAAATACCGATCGTTCGACGCCTTGGCATTGCATCGATCCTTTCTCGCTAGGCATCTCCTTGCCGCGCGCAAAGAGCCGCGCTGCCCTACTCGAATGGAGTTGGATAGGTAAGGAAATACAGATCGAGGTGAGCCCGGTTATCCGAAATGGGACCGGGCATGGAAGATAGGATAATGAAGGTTAAACGGGATAAAACGCCTCAGTCAACCCCTGCGTGACTTTTATCGTGTAACAAATATTTACCGTTTGTAACGGTGACCTTTGACGACCCACCGGGTTAGCTGATCGGAGGCCAAGTGTTGCTCCCTTGTTAACTATACTACTTTAAGCATGCCACGTTTTTTTAGCGTGGCCCATTTTGCAAATCGGGAAAAACGACGCGTGGAAGCGGTCAAAACGTTAAAAGGAAGACCCTTTCGACAAAGTGCTGCAGTGGGCGGCGCTTATGCCGCGGCGTCGAAATACGAGGCCCGATAGGGCACCTCTTCATCTCGACCATGCGCGACCCGCGGGGTTGGCCGATTAAAGCCGGGTGTGGATCAGGTTAGTATTTGAAAGCGTGCCACACGGGGTCATCTTCGGGCATCCATCTGCCGTTTGACGTCATATCCGATGTCGGTCTTGTAACGCGCGCTGCTCAATTTTCTCTTTTCATACAGAAGCTCTTTAATCTCGAACTCTATTTCAATGGCTCGGCATCTGTTGCCTTCTTCGAGGGCTTCTTGTTGTTCCACGTATCGGTCGATGAGCGAGTCCTGGATTTCGGTTAGCCGAGTCCGTTCTTCGGGAAAGAAATGTTTACTTTGCTCCATCGCCGGTACCCCGCACACACTCCCCTATAGGGGTGAACACCGGAGGGGCGCGCTCGTGCCGGCAAACAATTCAGGTCAATCGCAGCTTTGGCGCCATTTCACTGCGTCATTTTTACGACATCACGGCTCAGGGCGATTGGATCGATTTCCTTGTCGGGCCACTCGCTGAAGCCTAAGCTCGGTCGCCATGGATGAACAATTCGGGGGCGGCTGCCGGTGCGCTTTGAGTCCGGAGGCCACACGTATTGTAGGCGCCGGCGTAACCTCGTCCGCCTCCGGTCATAGATGATGCAGAAGAATCGCCGTCTGCACTACGCTTGGGTTATCGTCGCCGTCACGTTCGCGGCGACAATCATGGTCGCCGGTGTGCGTGCCACGCCCACCGTCCTGATGAAACCCTTCGAAGAGGAATTCTCCTGGTCGCCGGCTACGATCTCCTTCGCCATTGCCATCAACCTTTTCCTCTACGGGGCGGTGGGCCCCTTCGCTGCCGCGGTGATGGACCGCTTCGGAGCACGCCGCACCATGACCCTGGCGCTGGCGACGACGGCGGCCGCTGTGGCGTTGACCCCGGCCATGGGTCAGGCTTGGCAGCTCATAGCACTCTGGGGCGTGGTGGTCGGCCTCTCGACCGGCTTTATCGGCGCCTACCTCTCGGCGTTCATCGCTGCTCGCTGGTTCGCCACGCGCGAAGGACTTGTCGTCGGCATATTGACGGCGGGCTTCGCCGCCGGTCAGCTCGTCTTCCTTCCTACTATGGCAGCCCTTGCCACGAATGCCGGGTGGCGGACCGCGTCGCTGGTCTTGGTCGCAGCGGTCGTTGCTCTCCTGCCGGTCATCGCCGTGTTGATGCGCGACCGCCCGGGGGATCTCGGCCTCGTCCGTTACGGTGAGACGAGCCGATCGAGGCCGGCCGCTGCGGCTGCCGGGAACCCGGTCGCGGTGGCGTTCCGCGCACTCGCGACCGGGGTGCGCTCGCGCGATTTCTGGCTGATCGCAGCCGGCTATTTTGCCTGCGGGGCGACGACCAACGGACTGATCGGCACCCATCTGATCCCGGCATGCATCGATCACGGGCTGAGCGAGGTTGCCGGTGCCGGTCTGCTCGCTGCAACAGGGGTCTTCGCTCTCGTGGGCGGTACAATCTCGGGCTGGCTCAGCGACCGCTGCGACAACCGGATCTTGCTCTGCTGCTATTACGGCTTTCGCGGCCTTGCCCTCCTCTATTTGCCCTTTGCCCTCGACATGTCGTTTTACGGTCTGACGTTGTTCAGCATGGTCTACGGGCTCGACTGGATCGCCGCGGCGCCGCCGACGGTACGGCTTCTGACTGGCGTCGTCGGCAGCGAGCGGATCGGGATCATGGTCGCCTGGATCACCGTGATTCACCAGATCGGCAGCGCCTCGGTGGCCTATTTTGCCGGCGTCCTACGGACCGCCTCCGGCACCTATTTCGAGGCGTTCATTTTTTCCGGAATGTTGCTGATCGCCGTGGCGCTGATGGTGCTGTTCATCGGCGCGGGACGCGGCCGCGCCCCAGAGGTCGAACCCGCCATCGCCGTTTGATGCTTTCAACCGCGCCGGCTTGTGCCGATGTTTGCATCATTGGATCTGAATCGCCTCGACCTCTACGTTAATCTGGCTGATCTGTTCGGCGGCGTCGGGGCGCTAGCCCGGATTTCTCATACCCGGCTTTTATTTTTAGGTGGAGCAAGGCGCAGCTCAACCGAGCCGTCGAATACGATAACGGTTGCGGGTAGACAGGACAGATTTCAACTTTAGCGAGTTC
>Ga0187846_10000190_pt1 | contig 37647 bp, 25 predicted proteins | sample TC_taG_FD_161473 | JGI IMG/M metagenome (GOLD analysis project Ga0187846, IMG submission 161473) | Biofilm microbial communities from the roof of an iron ore cave, State of Minas Gerais, Brazil - TC_06 Biofilm (v2) | ecosystem: Environmental > Terrestrial > Deep subsurface > Cave > Wall biofilm... | reverse complement strand
CATCAGGCCGAGTACCGCGCTGCCCATGCCGCCCTGGCCGCCGCGGCGGCCTGACACGAACCGGAAAACGCGACGAAAAATAATCTTTAACCCGCTCAAAGGATCACTGCCCTCAATAGGACTCGCTGAAGTTGAAATCTGTCCTGTCTACCCGCAACCGTTATCGCATTCGACGGCTCGGTTGAGCTGCGCCTTGCTCCACCTAAAAATAAAAGCCGGGTATGAGAAATCCGGGCTAAATTGCCAGCTGGCCGTCGTTTCGGTAGGCTAGACCGTTACGAGCCGATCAGTTGCCGAGGCTGTATCCAGCAGAGTACCGCGAAATTCTTGAGCAAATGCTTCCGCTTCTTCGGCGACCGTGAACGTGACCCGGATCTTCATCCCCGGATCGAGGAAGAAATACGTGAAGTTCGATGGTTTGAACCGGTGATTGTCGAGCCACACTCGCATATCCGTCAATCGCTCGAATAGGTCGCTGTCAGGGATGTTCACCTCTGTTATCCGCACGGCCTTGCCCCCAAGTTGGTTCGGGAGCGGTAACACACCGTGGCGGTATTGGTTCCGCACGCCGAGCCGCCAATTTCTAACGTTTGCCCCGTTCGCCCAACATTTGTCCCAGGATCTAATAAAACTGGACAGGCGCGTCCGGAGGATCTCCTCGCCCGCTGGGTCGGCTATCTACGGAAGCGTCCAGAGCTCGGTCTGGAAATTCTCAGCGGTGATCCTTACCTTACCGAGGCATATCGAATAACCCGCGGGCGGATCTCTTCCTCGCCGTGCCGTCCACCCCGCGAGACGCACTTCAGGCGGCGGCATCAATGGCAGCCTGAATTACAGCACGAAACTCTGACTCTTCTCTTACTCTATTTCGTCCAATGAGACTTGAGTTTATGCCATCTACCGAGTAACCTAGCCCAATCTTATCAAGTAATAAGCACTCGCGATGATTATCCCCCACAATAATACTATTCCTGCGAACCAAATCGTTAACTTAAAATAGTCGGGACGGCGCGATACGGGAGCTTGATTATGAACTAGACAACGCGTTGCCCGCGCCACTTTATGCATCGTATTCCCAGCCATATTTTCGGGGTCCACTTCTGTGTTCCGAGATCACAAGCAGGAGTGAGGTGACGATGCTCACGGGAGGATGCTTTTGCTGTGCGATCCGCTACGAAGCGGCCGGTACACCATTTTGAGGAGACGAACTGTCATTGCTCGATCTGTCGCCGGACGACTGGCGAACCGTTCGTCACGTGGTTCAGCGTGCGGCTGACCGCCTTCCGCATCGTCAGAGGTCAATCAGCACGGTTCCACCCGAAAAGGGACACCCATTAGGATCTTCTGCCTATTGTGCTGAACCAGCGCCGCCCGCAATGGCTAACGCTAATAAAAGCGTTGAAGACGCGCTGATGCAACAGGGTAAGCAACTAGACGAAGTCGGGAGGACAAATCCGAGTGTTGCGGCCAGTGCGCCAGGTTGGGGGCCCGGCAAGTGGATGTGCTTAGCTGGTTGTAACGAGTCGCAGGCCGCATGTTATGCAGCGTGTGGCGGGAGTGGTGACTGCACTTCGAAGTGCATTGATTCGGGTGGCAGCTGCCGTTCTCATTGCTAAAGGCTCATGCATGGGGGAAAGTCCGGCAGGTTCCGGCGTGGCACGAACGGCTCTCTCGGCAACATGGGGCCGAGGGCAGGCAGGTTAGATGAGCCAATGACCGTCATCCAAAGGTGATGAGGGCCGGTGATTGTTTGCGGTGTTTCACGTCGCCGGCTCTTTTTCCGGTCAAACCCCGAGCGGCTCGAAGCTGGCGGCAATCAGCGGAGTGATCAGACGCCGCACGATGCCTATCCCGTCGGGTCACAGCTCGGCGGACCGCGATTCGGCGCGAATCCGGTTTGCCGAAATTCTTCATTAATGCAACACAACCGGATCGTCACAAACGGCGATGTCGGCCGGCCTCGCTGTTCCCGGCGATAGGATGATCCGCCCTCGCCGGCGGCATCGTCATTTTCGGCGATGCCCATGGAGCGTTGTCATTTCCGGTGGTGGGTGATGCACGAGCCTCATCACGCGCCACGGTGCGGGCTTCGCCATGTCCGGCGAGTGTCGGCGCACCCTCGCTGCTGCCGGCGATGCTGCAGGTCACCGAAAAACCTGCCGGCATGAGTAGCGATTGGAGGCAGGTGGCTAGGCTACCGGCAATTACGAGATGTGGGATATTCGCCCGCACCCAAGCCCATATCTGATATCGCAATTTACGGTGCTCCTTATTAACAATCATTACCCGTCTTAACAATCATTCGGGACGCTGTTCGGACGATGGCCGGGTAAACCCTACGTGGGACGGACTTTCAAAAAACAACGAATTTTTTTTCACAACCACGGAGAAGGTGCGTTTCCCGCTATGGTGGCCATAAAGGGGGCGGAGGATTGACGCTCGAACTGATCTCGACACGTCGTCTTTTTATATCTTGTGTTTCATCGTAGGGTCTGTGGCCGAACAAAAGTCGCATAATCTCCATTTATGGAAAGCTATTTTAGGTGTTCGTAAAGTCATCGATCGCACTTCGAAATATCCACACGCGGTCGCGGTTGAAAAACTCGCTCAAACATACGGCTTGGCGCGCGTGATTACGTGGAACATCGTGTTTCCGGCTTGAGGTTATGGCACAAGATATGGCCAGGTACGGGCTAGCTAATCCTGGGCTTTATCGTGCTGGGCCGCGAGCAACAGAATGGGCCCACGCTCGAGACGTGGAACGCGATTTGTCGAGCGCTCGGCATCACCGCCGACATCGCGGCGGCGGGCGAGCCTCAGCCGTCGCTGCGCACCCCGTCACGCATCGCCTGGACCAGCGCCACGCTGGCCCAGGTCGCCGGCGGTAACGCCGAGCACGGCGCGTTTGTCGCGCTCAATTGCACCGCCGGCCACGGCGAGCAAGGGGTGAGCCAGAACGGTCTCTACCCGACCCTGGCCGGGATGGATGCGGCAGCCATCTACAAGCAGCTCGACGACTTTCGCGCGGGCAAGCGCTCATGGGGCGTGATGAATGCGATCGCGCAAGCATTGTCGATCCAGGATGCGGCCGACGCCGGGGCTTATTTCGCCAGCCGCAGCCACGGGCTGCCGCCCTTTGTCGGCGAGCGCTTTCAGGCCGGGCATACCCTTCGCGAAGACAACCCCGCCATTCGCCTCGTTTTTGCCGGCGACCCCGCACGCGGAATTCCGCCTTGCGCCGCCTGTCACGGTCCGGGCGACCATAAGCTCGGCGCGCCCCAGTTGAAGACGCAGCAGCCGGCCTATATCGAGCGTCAGCTCGCGGCGTTCGCCCAAGGCTTTCGCCAGAATGATATCAACGAACAGATGCGCACTATCGCGGCCCAACTGACACCGGAAGAGATGCACGTTGTCGCGGAGTTCTACGGCGCCGGTGCCGCCGTCGCGCAAGTGGCGGGACGTTAATCCGCACTAGATTCGTCCCATGAAGGAGGCGGCGCTTCCGGCGTCGCGTTCGCCCGCTGCATCGAGTGCGGCCTGGCTGACGGACGCGCTGAGGGCCGCGGGAGCGCCGCTGTGTTTGGCCTGCAGCGGTATGTTTCGGCCCCGCGCCAGAACTATCAGCTGCCAAGCCGCATGTCGTATACTCCAGCAGTGGACTGGAGGCGATGTGACTGACACCAGCTTGTGCTGCGCCCCGATAATCAACCTGTGGGGTGCTTATTGGCCGGCCTGGGTGCTGTGCCTGGTGTCCGGCATCCTCCTCACGCTTGTATCCCGGCTCATCCTCTCTTGGACCCGCCTGGAGCCTCATCTGGGCCCGCTCCTGCTGGTATACCCGATGCTGATTGTCGCCTATGCCTGCGGGCTCTGGCTCCTGCTCTACCGTGCCTGAGCATGAGCAGCCCAGCGCCTTTGCCCTTGCGCATTCTGGGGCGGCTGATCGGGCTGGCAATCATCGTCGCCGGTGTCACAGCGGCGGTGATGGCCGCGCGGACGAGCACCGGAAACCCCCGCACCGACGATGCCTATGTCAGCGCAAACGTGATCGGGATCGCACCGCATGTGCAAGGCCCGCTTGTGCAGCTCAATGTCGTCGACAATCAGCCGGTCGAGGAGAACGATCTCCTGTTTGTGGTCGACCCGCGGCCATACGAGGCCGAGCTGGAGCGCGCCCGAGGAGAACTTATCCTCGCTCAGGCAGAGGTCGGCGGCATCGAGCAGGCAATCGCGGCAGGGCGCGCGGAGGTCGCACGGCTGCAGGCGGACACCGCTTATGCGCGCACCCATGCCGGCCGGCTGGAACCACTGATCAGCGGCCGCTTCATCAGCGCCGACCAATATCAAGAAGCGATCACCAAGGCCAGGTCGCTCGAGGCCGCGGTTCAACACGCGCAGTCGCAGCTGGCGCAGCAAGAGCAGTTGCTGGCGCAGCAGGGGGACGTCAATGGGCGACTCGAGACGGCCAAAGCGCATGTCCGGCTGGCCGAGCTGAACGTCGAGTATTGTTACGTTCGTGCTCCCTTCAAGGCGCTGGTAACCAATCTCAATATCTCTCTCGGCGACTACGCACATGTCGGCGAGCGCGTCTTCGCGCTGGTCGACCGGCGAATGTGGTACGTGCTCGGGAACTTCCGCGAGACCCTGTTGCCGGCGATCGAGCCTGGCATGGAGGCTCGCGTGAACCTGGTTGGTTATCCCGGCCGAACCTTTCACGGCGTCGTGCAGGGGATCGCGTGGAGCATATTGTCGCCCTCCGGCCAGACGGTGGGGGTCTTGCCCAAGATTGACCCGACGCTGAACTGGGCGAGGCTCGCGCAACGCATTCCGGTGCGGATCATCCTCGATGCACCCGCGCCTGGCGCCCCGTTTCGGATGGGGATGACGGCGGTCGCCACGATCACCGGTTTCCCGCCTGACGGCAAACCGCTGAGCGTCCCGGGGATGCCCGTAGCTTCCGCGCAATGAAGTCCGTTGCTGGGACCGAGGCCGTCATTCCGCCTGAGGGTCCGGCGCTCCGCTTCATTCGCCTGGAACTGGCACCCTCGCAGCAGCGCTGGATCGCTACTCTGGGATTCACCGGTCTGGCGGTGATCGGGGTACTCGCGACCTTCACCTTCCGTATTCCATACCCGGTGCTGGTCTTCGCCGGCATCCTGATGTTGACCGTGCCGGCTCCATACCGCCCGTTCCACCAGGCCGTCGCGGCGACCGGCGCCGCGGTTTTCGGCGCCGGTTTCGCGATCCTGCTGGCGGTCACCGCCTACGATCAGCCCTGGATCTACCTGCCGCTGCAGTGTGCGGCTCTGACGGTGCTGCTGGTGCTTTCGCGGATCACTGATGCTCGGGCGTCTTTGATTCTGGCGGCGGCGATCCTGTCCTTTGCGGAGCCCGCCTACCTGCCCGATCCGCAAGCAGCAATCGACGCGGCGCTATTCAATGCGCTGGCCCTCGCCGGAACGGCGTGGGTCGTCGCTGCGGCGCAAAGCTCGTTCGCGAGGCCAGCGGCCCCGGCGGAACCGCCGGTATCGCCTGAACCGAGCGAACTAGCCGGGTTCGCGATGCTCACGCTGACGGCGATCGGTCTGCAGATGCTGTTCTATAACACGATCGACTTGCCGGAGATCCGTACCGGAGTCATAGCAGTCCTGCTCACTGCCGACCCGGATTTGCGGGCGGTGTGGCGGCGGATGCCGCTGCGCCAGCTTTGCGCTGCGAGCTGCGCCGCGCTCGCATTGCTGATGATTGCGATCGGCGCCCCTGTGATGGATGATCTCGGCTTTTTTGCTGTGCTCGCGGGGTGCTGCTATTTTGCGGCGGGTTGGGTTGCGCATGGCGGCCCCCGCATCGCCTTTGCCTGCGTGCCCGGCGCAGTCACGGTGACGTTGGTCCTCCTACTGGACGTCCGGTTCAAAGTCGACATTATCCCCAGTCTTCTGAACGTTGCCGGGGTTCTGTGGGGCATGTTTGTAACGGCGCTGGTTGCGCTGATGCTGGCTCCGTTGGTGGAGAGAGGCGCCGAACCGAAACCTTAGCTCGCGGTCGTTCCGGCGGCGAAAGCGAGCGCCGCCGCGCTGTCCAAAATTTCGGCGCGCGTATCTACCTCGACGGCGAGCGCGCGCGCATAGTCGCGCTCGGCGGCGAGGAGGTCGACGAAATTGGTGATGCCGCTTCCATAGCCGGTCAGCGCGCTGTCGTATCCGGACTTCGTTGTGGCGACGAGGGCAACGGCGAACTGGTGCTGCGAGAGGGCCGACTGAAAGTCGGCATATCCGGTCCATACTTCCGCCTGGCTGGCGAGCTGCAGGGCGTCGAGGTCGGCTCTCGCCTGATCACGACGCGCCTTGGCTTCGCGCACCCGGTTGTCCCGGATGAAGCCGTCGAACAGCTCCCAGCTGAGCTGTAGCCCGATGCCCGCCGTGGTTCGCTTCGGATAAAACGTGGTCCCATTGGGGCCCAGATTGATGCTGTCGAGCTCACGATAGACGCGGCCGAGGGTGCCGTTCGCGGACAATTTGGGCAGATAGTCGTCGCGGGCCCGTTCCAGCTCCGCCTCGCGCGCTCTCACGTCAGCGAATTTAGCGGCGAGGTCCGGGCGGGTAGAGACGGCCAGCTCGAGCATTGAGTCTACGGATGCCGGCAGCCCCTCGGGCAGCGGCATGGACGAAAGAGATGCAATCTCCGGCAACCAAGCAGGAGAGATTCCGATCGCCTGCGCAAGTTGCGCCTCGGCAGCGTGTACGTCGCGGCGTGCACTGTCTATGTCGAATTGCTGTTGCAATACGACCTGGCGCGCAAGCAAGGTATCGGTGACCGAGGCGAGGCCGCTGCGGCTGCGGATGCCAGTCGCCTGTTCCACTGCGGTTGCAGCCTTGAGTGCGGTCTCTCGTGCCGCGACCCGGGCCCGGCTCGCATCGAAAGCGAAATACGCCTTCTGCACAGCGAAAATCACGCTTTGCTGCTTGCGGTTGAACTGGAGATTGGCGGCAAGCAAGGTCTGGGCCGCGCTGTCGAGATCCGCGGTGCGTCGACCGAAGTCCAGCAACAGCCAATCCAGCCGCAGCAACGGCTCCAGCACACCGGTGCCAACCAGAAACGGCCCCATCTTGTCGTAATCCGGCAAGTGGGCATAGCTGGCCATAGCGATGGCACCGAGCGTCGGCAAATAGGCGCCTTCAGTAATCCCGAGCCTCGCGGCCGCGGCGCGTGTTGCTTGCCACGCCGCACGCGTCTCGGGGTTCGTCTGCTGGGCAAGATCGATCAGCTTCGGCAGGTCGTAAACCCGGCCGGACTGAATTGCAGCGGGAGTCGGAGCCGCCCGGGCGGAAAACGCATCTAGCGTGGCCTTCCCGCCGGGAATGCGTGTCGCTTCTTCCGGCGCCCATAGTTTTGTCGCGGTCGGCGGGGCGAGCGAATTGGGATCGGTCGCTAGCTTCGGCTGGATGGCTCCGCAAGCCGCCAACAGGAGGGCCAAGCCCGCTGGTGACGCCCGCAGCCGTGCGGTGCAGGGTGACTTTGCCGGCCGCAGGTCAAGCAGCGACTTGCATGGACGACCGCGAGCGGTATCGGGTCCGCAAAACGCGGCGGTCATACACCAGAGAGTTGACCGGGCGATCTGCGGATTCTTACAGTCCGACGGAGCTAGTTCAGGCAAGGGATGGCGACAGTTGCCGAAGACGCAGTTAGAGCTATCTTGCTGATCCGGGCTGTCGGCGCAAGATTCGGCCGATGTCGCGACCTATTTCGCGAGCCGCACCAACGCACCGCCGCCCTTTGTCGGCGAGCGCTTTCGGGCCAGGCATATCTCCGGGAAGTCAATCCGGCCATTCGGCTGGCTTTTGCCGGGGGCAACTGACCCCTGATGAGATGCACGTCATCGCGGAGTTCTACGGCGCCGGTGCGGCGGTCGCGCAAGTGGCGGGGGCGGTAGCCTGTCGAAGATCGAAGAGGGGACTGCGATGCGGAACGCTGTTGTCTGCAGCCTTGCCCTCGGGGCGCTGGTCCTCCTTGGGCTGAGCGCGCAGGCGCAACTCTTGCAGAAGAAGGCGTTGAGCCTGGAGGCGGCACGAAAAATGGTAAGAGCGGCCGAGGCCGAGGCGGAGCGCAACCACTGGAGCGGCGTCATCGCGGTCACCGACGAGGGCGGTTGGCTCATTCTGCTCGAACGCATGGACCATGCCGCGATGACTGCTTCTGTCGAGCTGGCCGCCGGTAAGGCGCGCAGCGCGGCGCTCTTCAAGAAGCCCATCCAGGCGCTGGAGGACGCAATAAACCAGGGTCGTTACGCGGCGATAACCGCGCGAGGCTTTATCGAGATGCGAGGCGGGCTGCCGATCGTGGTCGAAGGCGAGGTGGTCGGCGGCATCGGCGCGAGCTTCGCGACACCGGAGGAAGACGAACAAGTCGCCAAGGCAGGACTTGCCTCGCTCAGCGAGTGAGCGGAGGCGGAAACCTACAGTCTTCGGTCACCGCTAGTGAATTTCCCGGTTAATTCCCGGATGGCGCCGCAAACCGGGTATTCGTTCCCGGTTTCGGACGCCAAAATTCCCGGTTCGGCCGAGCCAATTCCCGGTTCGCCAGGTTCGCGAGCCGGGCCGCAAGTGTTTGATTATATTTAAGTTAGGGTAAGAAATTTACAGGGCTCACCGGACGATTCGCCGATTTTTCTGTATCCGGGAATTTGTCGCGGGTGATAATTCCGCGCTGGCCGAAGCGGGAGGCGGGGACGATGGGCGTGCAAGCAATCGGGATGCCGGTGCGACGGGAGGAGGATTTCCGCCTGCTACGCGGCAAGGGTCGCTACGTCGACGACGTCAGGGAAGCAAACGAAGCGCACGGTTATGTGTTGCGTTCGCCGCACGCGCACGCGCGCATCACTGCACTCGACGTCGGGCGGGCGAGGGCGGCACCCGATGTGCTCTGTGTCTTGACCGGCGCCGATCTCACCAGGCGCGGCCTTGGCACCCTGATGCCCGCGGTGCGGCGCCGGCGGCGCAACGGGGCGCCGGCCTTCGTCTGCCCGCAGCCGATTCTCGCCGGCGACCGTGTCCGTTATGTCGGCGATCCGATCGCATTCATCGTCGCCAAGAGTGTGAACCGGGCAAAGGACGCCGCCGAGCTGATCGCTGCCGATTACCAGATTTTGCCGGCGGTCGTCGCCGCCGAGGCGGCGTTGGCACCCGGAGCGCCGGCGGTATGGGATGAGAACCCAGGCAACGAGGCATTCTTCCACGAAGTCGGCGACCGGAACGCCGTCGATGCCGCTTTCGCGAGGGCCGACCACATCGTCCGCCACAAGACGGTGATCAATCGGGTCACCGCCAATTCGATGGAGCCGCGGGGTTGCCTCGCCGAATACGACAGGGATCAGGATCGCTATACGATCCGCTGCACCGTGCAATCCGTGCACGGAACGAGAGCCGCGCTCGCCGACCGCATCTTCAAGCTGCCGCATCACCAGTTCCGGGTCATTTGCGACAACATGGGCGGCGGCTTTGGGATGAAGGGTGGCTGTTATCCGGAATACGCGCTGTCGTTGTGGGCCTCCGAGGTCGTCGGGCGCCCGGTGCGGTGGATCGCCGAGCGCAGCGAAGGCTTGATGAGCGACGAACAAGGGCGCGGCAGCGTGATCGACACCGAGCTGGCGCTCGACCGGGACGGTCGGTTTCTCGCGTTGCGGACCAGATGGAGTGCCGCTATCGGTGCCTATTATTCGACCGACCGCCCGACGATCCCGCTCTCGGTCGGTCTCGGCTGCCAGGTGAATACCTACAGCATCCCGGCGCTCCACACTGAAGTCACCGCGGTTCTGACCAATACGATGACGATCGCGCCCTACCGCGGCGGCGGCCGGCCCGAGCCGATCTACGCGACCGAGACGATCATCGACAAGGCGGCACACCAGCTCGGCCTGACACCAGCCGAGCTGCGCCGCCGCAACACGATCCCGGCGGGTGCCATGCCGTTCACGACCGTGCTCGGCCAGACATATGATTGCGGCGACTTTCCCAAGAACCTCGAAGACTGTCTGGCGCTGGCAGACTACGAGCGAGCAGCCGAACGTCGGGAGGCCGCAAAGGAACGGGGCAAACTCCTCGGCATCGGGGTCGCGACCACTGTCGCTGCGAGCGGCGGCCGCGATTACGAGCACGCCGAAATCCGTTTCGACCCGTCCGGCGGTGTCGTGCTGATGACCGGCAGCATGGATCACGGTCAAGGCCACGGCACGACTTTCAAGCAGGTTCTGTCGGAAAAGCTCGGCATCGACACCGATCTGATCCGCTACCGCTACGGCGACAGCGATCTGGTGACGATGGGGATCGGCACCTTCGGCTCGCGATCGGCTCAACTCGCCGGCTCAGCGATCGTCGTCGCGGCCGACCGGCTGATCGACAAGGGCTCCAAGATCGCCGCCCATATGATGGAGGCGGCGGTACCGGATATCGCCTTCGAGAACGGCAAGTTCGCGATCCCCGGCACCGACCGGTCGGTCGGCATCGCCGAAGTCGCGAAGCAATCGTTTCATTCGTTGCAGTTGCCCGACGGCGTCGAGACGGGTTTCACCGAGCGGGCCAATTTCGGCCCTGCCGACCCCGCGACGTTTCCCGCCGGAGCGCATCTTTGCGAAGTCGAAATCGACGAGGAGACCGGCGAGGTCGCGTTGATCCGCTACGCCGCGGTTGACGATGTTGGCCGCGTTCTGAACCCGCTCTTATGCGAAGGGCAGATCCATGGCGGCATCGTGCAGGGGGTCGGTCAGGCGCTGATGGAGAACCTCGTCTATGACGAGGCGACCGGCCAGCTCATCAGCGGCTCGTTCCAGGATTACAGCATGCCGCGCGCCGATCAGTTTTGTGCCTTCGACCTCGCCAACAATCCGACCTTGACCGAGAAAAACCCGCTCGGCGTCAAGGGCGTCGGCGAAGCCGGCACGATCGCCGCGATTCCTGCGGTGATGAATGCCGTGAACGACGCGCTGGCACGGGTCGGTGCCTCCTATGTCGAGGCGCCGGCGAGCCCGGAGAAGCTGTGGCGGGCATTGCGAGCCGCGCGAGCCGGCAAGCCGGACCCGCGCTGAGCCAGCTGGCGGGTGAGCTCGAGTTTTCTTGGGAAAGCAGTTCGTGGATCGAGCCGAGAAATTTCGACTTTGGGCGCCGGTGTTCGGGCGTGCGCTCAGCGGTGAGTCGGGCCAACAGACGAAAGCGCGGCGACTGCGCCGCGTGGCGCTCGTGCCGTGCTTTCGGCTGCCCATACCGACTCGGCCTTGTTGCATCGGTCGAGCTTGCACTGCCCTCCTAATGGAGGCGATCCTGTCGGGCTGGCTGCCCATCCCGAATGCGTATCGAATCATGTGCCCTATGCGCAGCCAGAATTCCGGTCGGTCCTTGATGAGATCCGGGAGATGCGGGTAGTAGCTTAGGACTCCGACCCAGCCTCCAGATCTGGGGCCTTGCACCTTCAGGAGGCCACGGAACCGTCTTGAACACTGGTCATGTAATTTGGGTCGCGGAGATTAATCTGATTTGCGCGCCCCCGGTCGTAGCGTGATTTCGCGGGACAGATTGGTGGGAAGCTTCTTGCGTCCGCACCGTCCTATCGTCCCACGGGCCAGCTGCTGTCCGTGGTCCGGCTCGATCCCGCCGTGAGGAGGAGATGTGCCGTAGACGTTATCTGACAGTAAGGTTGGATGGCCCGTCCGAACGGGACGCCTCGCGTCGGCTAATGCTCAGGCTCCGATAGCGCGGCACTAGCAATTGACAAGATGATCTACCCGGGAGTTACTATCGCTCGGCACAAATTATGCACCTTTCGGGGGAGGGCCATGCATGCTTAATGCCAGCACGGCCGCCTGCGCCATCTTGATCGCCATGCTGATCATAGCGTTCAAGGCCGTTGAGCCTTGGTCGAGGCAGTGCGCCTCCGGCGATTGGAGCAGTAGATTTATCCGTGTGTCGGCGACGGCTTGATGTCAAGCATACCCGGCCGGCTTCAGGCGAGCACGGTTTCCCTCATCGTTCTGGGCGTGGCCAGTTGCCTGACGCAAGCGCACGCGGGATCGGGGTTCGTTCTACGCTCGCAGAGTACCACGCTGCTCGGTTCCGCCGAGGCCGGCATGATGACCGAATCCGGCAATGCCAGCCTGCTCGTCAACAATCCGGCCTCCCTGGGTTGGGGAAACGGCCGCGAGGTGGTATTCGGTGGGACGCCGATTTTCACCGCCGCTCATTTCCGCGACGGTGTCGCCGACACTTTGCTCGGGACACCTATCTCTGGAGGCGATGGCGGCAACAACGGCACAAAGGCGTTCCTGCCGAACCTTTATGCAGCTACCGAGTTGGCGCCAGAGTTGCGCATCGGTTTGGGCGTCACCTCGCTCTATGGGCTCAGCTCGACATGGCAGCCCGGGTGGCTGGGGCGCTACTATGCGATCACCAGCCAGCTGGTCACCTATGACATTCTGCCGACATTGTCCTACCGGCCGAACCAGTCGCTGTCGGTCGGAATTGCGCCGATCATCCAGTTCGCCCGAGCAAAATCGAACACGGCGATCAATTTCGGGACGATCGACCAGGTAGCGCTGGGCGGCCTCGGCGGCGGTCGGCCGGGGCTGGATGAAGGCAGCGTCAGCACACGCACTTCCGTGTGGTCGGCCGGTGTGCAAGTCGGCGCCCTCTTCGAGGCGGCGCCCGGCACCCGCATTGGCGCCGCCTATCGCTCACAAATTCGCCGGGATCTGCAAGGTACCGCGCAGTATCAGACCGGCGGGCCGGTTGGCGATGCGGTTGTCGCGGCCACTGGTGCCTTTATGCCCAGCAATATCCGCCTCAACCTCGACATGCCCGCCACGGTGACGACTGGCGTATCGCAGCAGGTCGGGGATGCGGTCACGCTGATGGCTGACCTGCAGTGGATCGGCTGGCGCGCTCTGCAGGGGATCACGATCACCTCCGAAAACCCGGCGCAGCCGCCCGCGACGACTGTGCTCGATTGGCACAATTCGTGGTTTATTGCCTCCGGGCTGCGCTATCGCATCGACGAAGAGTTCAGTCTTCGCTTCGGCGCAGCCTATGATCAAACGCCGACCCGCGCCAATACGCGAACGCCGCTAATTCCGGATGCCGACAGCTATTGGACGGCTATTGGGCTCGAATGGCATATCAGCCCGACCGTCTCGTTCGAAGCCGCTTACGGGCACATCTTTGTCACGACCGGCGATGTGAGGCTGTCGGCGAGCGCGCCCGGCAGTGCGTTGCGGGGCAGCCTGTCAGGGACCATCAGCGGGGGTTCCGTGGACTACCTATCGATGCAGATCGTCTCGCGTTTCTGACCGCCGCTCAAGGATCGGTCATGGTTCGAGGCGCGCCGATTAACCCAATGACCGGGCCCGGCGGCGAGCCGGATCCAGCGAGCGGAGACCCGACCGATCCGTTGCCCAGCTTCGTGCCAGGATGGCTCTCATCGTCGCCGGCGTTCGGCGCCGGCGGCCCGCTCGCCCCGGTGATCGTCCCGCTTCCGAGCGCCGCGGTGTTTGCCGACATTTCCGGCTTCAGCCGGTTGACCCAGCTGTTCGCCGATCAAGGGGCGGACGGCATCGAAAGACTGACCCGGATTATTGACGATTTCCTCGGCCAGCTCCTCGATACGGTGGCGGCCTGGGGCGGCGAGGTCGAGGATCTCTATGGCGACGGCATTCTGGCATTCTGGCCGGCCGAGAATTCGGGCGTGGCCCCGGTTGCCCGGGCTGTGGGCTGCGCCGCTGCACTGGTGGCGCGCTTTGACGGCGTCGACGCGGCGCCCGGGGTGACGCTGCGCCTGCGTGCCGCAGCGGTCGCGGGAGACTGCTTTGCTCTCCAGCTCGGGGGGGTATCGGAGCATTGGCTGTTCCTTCTGGCTGGCGACTGCCTGAGCGCTCTCGGCCCATTGCTGGACGGGGCTCAGTCCGGCGAGGTGGCGCTCGGCCCGGGCGTGCGCAAGGTTCTTACCGATGTGCTGCCCTTCATGCCCGCGCGGAGGCTGACGGCGCTGCAACCGACCGGCGTCCAGCCATCAGCCCCGCCGCCTTCCCTTCCGCAGCCGCTCGATCCGGCCTACGCCCGCTTTTTCCTGCCCCGACCGCTGCGTAACCGCACGCTCGTCGAAACCGGCTGGCTCGCGGAGTTCAGGGCGGTCACCATCCTTTGTGCCGGGTTCCCGTCGCTGCGCTGCGACGGACACAACAGCTTGCCGGTTCTGCAACAGACGGTTGCGACAGTGCAGCGCATCGTCGAGGAACGCGACGGTGCGGTGATCCGCTGCTCGATGAGCGAGAAGGGACCGATGGTGATGACCGCTTTCGGCGTGCCGGACTGTGCGCACGCCGACGATCCCAGCCGCGCTCTGCTGACGGCACTGGAAGTCGCGGAGGCCAGCGCCGGTTTTGGGGCGCGCTGCACGGTAGCCAGCGGAATGGCGTTCTGCGGCGTGGTCGGCAACGCCGTGCGTCGTGCATTCACCCCGGCCGGGGCTGCGGTGAACCGCGCCGCCAAGCTGTTGACCGTGTCGGGCTTGCCCGCAGTGGTTTGCGACGAGGCGACTGCACGTGCGACGGATCATCGCGTAGACATGCGGCCGCTTGGTGGGTCTCTCCAGGTTGGTCAAGAACGAGTGCTGCTCTTCGAGCCGACGATGGCTCTGCGCGCCGGCAAAGTTAGCGCACCTATTGCCCTGATCGGTCGCGACTGGGAGGTTGCAGCTCTTCTGCACCGGATCGATGCGCTAACCGGGAGCGAGGGACAGGGCGGGATCGCAACAATCGAAGGCGAGGCGGGGATTGGGAAAACTGGGCTCGCCGAGCATGTGCTCGAACGTATCGCGGGGCAAGTATTGGTGCTGCGCTGCACCGCCGATCAGATGACGGGCGCCACACCGCTCGCAACCCTCTCGCCCCTCTTCGCGGTCTTGTTTGCTGCCGAGCTGGCCGCTGGGCGCGACGCGGTTATAGCCGCGATCGGCGAGACATTGCGGCGGCGCGGCATGGACTCTGGACATGCTGCTTTCGCCGGCGTGGTCTTGCCGATCGCTCGTTTCCCCGATCCCGCCACGGCAACCCGCGACCTCTCGCCACAGGATGCCGCCCGCGTGCAACGCGAGGTGCTGCTAGCGCTGCTCGACGAGCGAATCGGTGGGCGTTGCGCCGTAGTGCTGATCGAAGATGCGCATTGGCTCGACTCGGCCTCCTGGATGCTGCTCAACCGCGCCACGCGGGAGCTGCGGCGTGTGCTGTTCCTGCTCACCGCCCGGCCGCCCGCTGACGCGCAGTGGCAAGGTTTCGACGTCGTGCTCGACGTGACCCCGGTCGAGCAGCTGCAGCTGTCGCCGCTGGCCGACGCCCAAATGGCCGCCGTTCTCGCGCAGACGCTGAGCTGCACGCAAATTGAGCGGCGTGTCCTGGCGGCGATCATGCAACGCGCGCATGGCAGTCCCCTGTTCGCGGTACAGCTTGCGCTCGGCCTCCGCGACCGCGGCCTGCTGGTTATCGAGCACAATAGCTGTCTGCTGGATGCGACGGCGGGGGACGGCGTGCTGCAGGAGCTCCCGGATACGCTGCAGCGCACGATTGTGGCACGCTTTGACCGCCTGTCGGAACCGCTGCAGCTGACCTTGAAGGTGGCGAGCGTCTTCGGCCGACCTTTCTCGGCGGACGCGCTGCGCCTGGCGACGCCGCTGCCCGTCTTGCAGCAGGTGCAGCCCGCTATCCTCGACGATTTGGTCGGCGCGGGTCTTCTGCGCACCGCTATTAGTGAAATTGCCGAGCCCGCTGCCGACTACGATTTCGCCCAACCCGTTGCTCGAGAGGCGGTGTATGGGCTACTGTCCTTCGCTCAGCGGCGTGATCTCCACAGCAGGGTGGCTCGTTACCTCGAGCTGGCACCGGCGGGTATATCCCCGCCCGATGCGCTGCTCGGCCATCACTGGGCGCGAGCCGGCGAACCCGAGCCGGCAATGCGCTGCTGGGAGCGCGCGGGCGCCGCTGCACTCGAAAGCGGCGCCTATCGCGAGGCGGCGCGCTCTTATGCCGAGGCGGTCCAGGCAGCAGAAGCGCTGGGCCGCAGTGGTCTGTCCGCAATTGAAATCGCGAGACTGCGTCAAAATCTCGGCGAGGCGTTGTTACATTCCGGTGATCTCGCAAGAAGCCAGACGGAATTGCAGCACGCGCTGGCGTTGGTTGGGCGGCCCTTCGCTCGGCGATTGCCGCGGGCGGCGGCTGCGCTTGGGCGGCACTCTTCGGCGCTTGCCTGGCAAGAGATGCTGGGCCCACGCGCCATTCTTTGGCAAAGCGATGCTGCCGTCGGACGCCACCGGCAGCTCGCCCGCCTCTACGAGAATCTGGGCCAGGTGCTGGCGCACACCAGCGACGTCGTCGGGATGGCCACCTGTGTCGTGGCCGCGCTGAATGCGGCGCAACGCAGCGGTGACGATGCCGCCTATTCCCGCGCCGCAGGATTGCTGGCACTAGCCTTCCTGCTGGTCGGCTGGGGGAGCTTGGCGGATCGATACTACACGCATGCCTGCCGCACTCGCTCGAGCTCGGACCGGCCGCACGATCAGCTGATGACGGCGGAATACATTGCCATCTACCTGCTGGCCGCCGCGCGCCTCCGCGAAGCTGAGATCGAGCTGCGCAACATGATGGCGCTCGCGACGGCGTCGGGGAACCAGCGGCGGGGCCTGGATGCAGCCTCTCTATTGACGCTCTGCTTGATGGAGGCAGGACGGGCTGATGAATGCGCACCGCTGCAGTCTACGCTGGCGGCCACAGCCGAGCAGTATGGCGATCCGCAGCTGCGCTGCTGGGTTGCCCTGGAGCAGGCGCAACTGGCATTCGCCGACGGGCCCGACGGGGAGAGCGAGCGACATCTGGCAATGGCCGAGCGCCTGCTGCCCCGCCTCGGCATCCACGAAGCGGTATGGACCTTCGGACTGTTTGCGGCGCTGCGCGCGATGCAGGGCCGCCAGGCAGAAGCGATCGGCTTTGCTCGCCGGGTCATGGAGCTTGCCAACCGGCGAAAGATCGCCGTTTATGCGCAGCACGGTGTTTTTGGCGCCGCGGTCGTATCACTCGACGCTCTTGAGCGAGCGCGGGGCGCCGAGGTGCGGCTTCGCGCCGCGGAGACCCGCGCAGCGATGCGGGTGCTCGGCGATTTCAGTCTACGCATGCCGATGACGCGACCGCGCGGGCTGCTGCTGCTCGGTCGCTATGCGCAGCTATGCGGCAAGCGGCGGCAGGCGGCGCGGTTATTAGCGCGGGCGACGGCAGAAGCGGCAGCGCAACGGCGTCCCTACCAGCTGGCGGTAGCCTTTCCGTGGTCCTCTACAAATCCGTCTCGCCGATGATCGTCTGCGGCACACCGCAGATCGCCCGCGACGCCCGCATGCCGGCCATCGCTGTCGACTCAATGGCCGAGATATTGACTGCGGTATCGACCCATTCGCCGGCGATCATCAGATTGTCGAAGCCGGTCTGATCGGCGCGCAGCCGCGCTGCCGAGGTGCCGGCGCTGGCGATGACGTACTGCTCGGTCGGATCGCTGTTGACTCGCCAGTATTGCGCGCGCAGCCGGTCCTCGCCGACGGTCCCGGGCGGCGCCCACAAGACGTTCCAGTCAAACGTCCCCATCGCTCCAGCGGCAGGCCACAACGGTGCGCCCGCGGCTTGCAGGAACGATTTGAGACTGTCGAACACCCCCGCGTCATCGGGCGGGTCGGCATTCTTGCTCGGACCGCAAGTGTAATAGAGGCACGCCGGCCCATCTTGCGCCGGCCAGCTCTCTCGCGGCAGCAGGTGGGTGAAATCAGATAGGCTCGACCACGGCTCGACGTAGCCGCCGATGATGTCCGCGGACCCCGACCGCCCGAGCGCCTGGCGGGTTCGCGCGAACCATAGCTGTGCCGACACGGTGTCGGTCACTCCAAGCCCGGCAAGCATCGCCGCCCAGCGCGGGTTCGATCTCAGCGATGCGGTCACCTGGGGCAATACCGAATAGGAGATCGCCAGCACCACCCGCGAGAAATCGACATCTCGCCGCAGCGTCAAGCTGCCGCCGGCGTCTGTCCAGCCCGAGTTCCAGTGCTCCAGGCTGGCTCCCGACGCCTTCAGCCGAGCTCCATCCGCGATCTGCGCATAGTCAGGTTCCGACGGCCAGCACGCGAGATCCCGAACGGTGACCAGCGGCTGGTATTCCGCGACATTCAAAGCCACTTGGCGGCTGAGCGCCAAGGTGGCGATCCCGCCGGCGTCGTCGTCGAGCGTCATCCCAGTCAGGCGGTGGAAGAAGTTGAAGATGACGCCTCGCGCTTTGAGGACGAGGTAGAGCGGGGTGAACACCGTGTCGCCCATCCCCGCCTGCATCTCGAGAATGATCGAGCCGGTGTAATCCAGCATGATGCGCAGAATGCCGCGCAATCCGGTGCCGGCGGCGATGTTGGGCTGCGCGGCATCGCCATTGGCGTAAGCGAACGAGGCATCGTAGAACGCCTGAATGCACGGCGAGCGAAAGGCGAGAGGATCGGCCTCGCGGGCGGTGTCGCCGTCGAACGAGGAATGGTGCTCGAGCCACGCCCGCAGCTCCTCTCCATCGACCGTTGAAAACCCCTTCTCGACCAGCTGATCGTCGATGATCCCGCGTGCGACGGTGATCGCGAGGTAAACGAGAATCCAGCTGCGCCGGGCGAGATCGTCAGCCGGCAGCAGTGGCGAGAGCAGCGTCCAGAGCGCCCGCGCCAGCAGTTTCAGCTCGCCGGAGAGAAACTCACGCACCAGCCTGCCGTCGAGCAGCGGCAGCGATCCGCCGAGCCCGTCCAGGAGGTGGCCGGCCCGGCGCGTCGCCGGGATGGCTACGCCGGCGAGGCGGGCGGTCAGCCGCGCCCTCGCTGCTTCCGCATCCACCACCAGACCGCTGAGCGGGATCTGATCGAGTCCCCTGATCGTGCGGGTCCGGTCGAGAATCCAGCCGACCAGCCGCTTCAGCAAGGTCAGCACCGTCTGGTCGTGACCCAGCACCGGCACGTCGGGAAAATCGATCGGCCAATCGCGCTCGGCCCCGCCGACCGTCTCGGTCAGCACCACGCGGCGCTGTCCCTTGAAGGCCTCGTCGAATGTCGCCAGCGGCGCACCTGCGGGTCGGCCCAGCTCGGCGTAGCAGCGGCGCATCAGCGCGATTGCGTTGTGGTAGGTGCCAAACCAGATATGCAACCCGTGCTCCTCGATCCGGTCGTGCAATGCCGCGTTGCGGCCGCTGGCGCCCTTGCCGCCGAGCCGCCAGCCCATTGTGTAGACGCTGACCTGATAGCGGCCGCCGAGCGACGGGTCGGTCAGGAAGTACGCCGCAGTCAGCGCGCTCATGCCGCCACCGATAATGGCGATCCGCTCGGGTGCCCCCGGTTCGGGGGTGGACAGTGCGCCGCTCATGCGCGCCACAGCTCGCGGCCGGGATCGAGGCGCATGTCCATCACCACTTTTACTCCGAGATTGGTTCGGGTCGGGTTGCCCAGGCCGAGCACAGTCGCTACGGGCGAGCTGTCGAGCGGGTTCAATGCTATCTCGTAGCGGTTGGCGAGGCTGACGCTGTGGAGCCGGGTGACGGCGTAGCGCGCGATCGTCACCGCCTGGTAGCAGGCGCGCGTGCCATCGGCGATGTCGCGGAACTGTTTGAGAAAGATTTGCGAGATATGCCCTAGCGCAAGCCCGGCAAGCGGCGCCGCGGCATTGGCTAGCTTGCCGATAACATCGCCGGCTTCACGCAACAGCGCCCCGGACAGCTTGGCACCGGCATCGGCGACATTGGTCCAAGGCAGCCCGATATCCGCCGTCGCGGCCGAGCCGGTGTCGGTCAGCGTCAGCAGTCGGGTTTCACCCCAGAACACCTCGGGATCGAAGGTCTTGGTGCCATAAACATCGACGGTGAACCCGCTCGACCCCGGGTCGGTTGGCAGCCGCAGCGCGCCGTGCAGCTTGAAGAAGCCGAATTCCTCGCGCCCGGTTGCCACTGCGACGGGATTGTCGAGAAACAAAAAGGGCATGAAGAGCGCGAAGCCGATCTCCGGCAGTGCCCCCGCCCTGGCGACATAGAGACCCGGGATGCTCAACGACAATTCCCGCTCCCTGGCGCGGCCGTGAGCGGCGACCGCCGGGAAGAACGCGTTCGGGAACTCAGTCACGCCCATCAGCACCAATGGCAGCAGAGGGTGGAACCGTACTGCGCCGCCGCTCGGTTCCGCGATCAGCTTGTCGCAAAGCGTCTGCAGGGCGCCGCGGTCGGCCGCCAGCGGAAACGACCAGAGGGTGACGTCGAGCAGCTCGATCGGCGCCGGCGCCGTGGGATCGCCCGGGAAGGTGATAAAGCTCGGCAATGAAGAACGGGGCATATATCCGTCACCTCCAGCTGTAGGGGTCATTGAGGATCGGTCGCGGGTCGCCGGTAATCGCGTTCGCGGCTTGCAGGCCGGAAATGACGGCGCCCTCGAAGCAGCCGAGATTGAACCCGTAATCGATCCAGTCACCGCAAAAGAACAGGTTCCTGTAGCCTGTTTTGTTCGCCGCCGGGCGGAAACGGCTGGTACCGACCAAAGTCTGCACATACCGGTCCGACGGGTTGATGGCGGCAACCCAGTACTGCTCGCGCAGGCGAGCCTCGCCTTGCGCGTTGTCGGGAGAGAACAGCGCGCTCATGTCGAAATTCTGGTTCGCCCGCAGGGCTGGCCAGAGCGGGGCCGACGCCTGCAGGAAGGTGGCGCCCAGCTGAAACGCGCTCTGCTGCGATCGGGTGGGGAAGTCATGATCGGTTTGGGGCGGCAACGCTATCGATGTCTCCATCGGCCCGCAGATCATGGCCATTTGTACCGGGAGCTGGTCCCTGCCGCCCTCCCACTTCAGCACGTCGCTGGCATCGAACCAGGTATCGAGCTGACAGGCGTCGAAGCCGCTCAGCGTCGGGTCGGCGAGCGCCGTCCAGCCGGTCTGCGCCAAGCTACGGTTCATCCACAGCTGCAAGCTGGCGGTCTGCACCGAGGCGATGTTCTCGAACATCCCCAGCCATGAAGCGGGCGCGGAGTCGGGGGCGATCAGCTTGAGCGCCGCCGGCGGGATCGCGGTGATGACGACATCAAAATCCCCGTTGCTTCGATCGAGCAGCAGAGGTGGCAGTGGATCGGTCCACGGCGTCCAGCGCGATTCCAGGTCGATTTGCTGCGCCTTCAACGCTGCGCCCTGGTCGAGCTGATCGTATAGCGGCCGGTCAGGCCAAGCGTCGAGCCGCTGGTCGGAGCCTCCCGGTACCTGAATGAGGGGCTCGTATGGCGATCTTTTCACGCTTGCCTGCCGGCCGATGCGGATCTGGGCGATTTCGCCGCCGTCTTCGGACGGTACGAGGGCGTCGACGCGGTGAAAGAATTCGACCTTTACGCCGCGGGCGCGCAGCACCTGATAAATCGGCGCGGCGACGACATCGCCGGTTCCGGCACCCATCTTCCAAAAGATGAACCCATGATAGCCCAGCATCGCCCGCTGCGTCAGAAAGCCGGATCCAGCTTCGACATTGGGCGGCCGGGTGATGTCGCCTTGCGGATAGGCAAACACGGTGTCGTACATTGCCCGCACGACGGTGGACTGCACGGTCTCCCGCTGCGCGCCATGCCGGGTCAGCCAGGTACTGTATTCCACCTCGTTGGCCGCGGCCACACGCTCCCGGGTAGGCAGCAGCAATCCGTCGGCTAGCGCCCCGATCGCTGAGGCCACGCCGAGATCGATCAGAATGCAGATCCGCCGTCCGTCATCGGAGAGCGAAGGATGGGCCTCCCTGAAGTCGTGCAGCCACCGCTGCAGAAGCTTCAGCGCCGCGATGACGACGTGGTTGATCACCGGCTCGGCGAGAAGATGCGAGGCAATATTGCTCACTGCGTGGATCGCTGCCTCGACAAGACGGTGGCCGTCGCTAGCGAGCTCGGCCACAATTGCCTCGCTATGCAGCTGGCCTATACCTTCCCTGGCCCAATCAAGGATTCGCGTGAGCCACTCCGCACCGGTCGGGGGTGGCTCGCCCGTTTCACCCGGCATCTTGGGCAAGCTCAAGACCCATGGCAGCCATTTTCCGTCCACTTGCTCGATTGTCGCGAACGAGGTCTGCGGAACGAGCGCCTCCTCGATCGTGTTGAACGGCCGCGCGGGATCGGGCGGAAGCTCGGCATAGGCCTCGCGGAGCAAGGCGAAGGCATTGTCGTAAAATCCAAAGAGGATGTGCGGGCCGTGCTCCTTGATCCGAAAAGGCATGTCGAGGTCGCGACCGCTCGCGCATTTGCCGCCCAGCCGCCAACCCAGCTGATAGATCGTTACGTCGAAAGCGCCGCGATGACGCGGATCCGACAGTTCCAAGGCAGCGGCGAGCGCGGATACCCCGCCGCCCAGGATTGCCACTTTGGCTCGGATTCCGGTCGATACAGCCATGTCGGTTCCCCTGGTCTCGTCACGCTCGTCAGCCGACCGTGCCACCGGGCCCGCGTCGCCGAGCGTCGATATCCTGAACTTCGGCCGATCTTAGCGACAAACCGGCCGAGACATGTGAGCAAGTTCACACCCGAAGCACAATTCGTGCGTGGCACGAAGGCGGGCTGACAGCGACGGTAAGCGAGCACTAACGTAATTGATAGCTCACGAAGCGGCGGACTCTTCCAGCGCCGGCGCGAGCGATCTGGCAGCGCGCTCTGCGCGGCGGAAGCTGAGCAAGCATCTGGCCTACCAAGACGCCCCTCGGCGATCGCAACATCACGGCGCTGGACGGCAAGAAGATCATCGCCACCGATCCGGCGATCGCGCTGCTGATCGGTTGGTATGCGCGCCGCGAGATCTCGTTGAAGGAGGCCGCGCGCAAGGCGCATGCGGCGGGCCGTGGCGAGCCGCGCAGCGGCGCTAAAGTGGCGGTGAACACCACGGCCGGGTGGACGAGGACGGCGAGGTGATCGCTACCCTCCGCCATCCCTTTGATTTGTTGGCCAAGACTAACGCGATCCCCGTGCACCGAGAGGTGGGGAAGATGGCCGACGCGCCGAAAAGAGAGAGTTGGCTGGGGGACTAGGATTCGAACCTAGACTGGCGGAGTCAGAGTCCGCTGTCCTACCGTTAGACGATCCCCCAACCGGGATAACCATGTCCCTCCTGGCGACGCCCCGGAGGAGCCAACGCCTGATATCATAGCGAGCCGGTGTTGTGTAGGGGCAGGGCCGGCAGTTCCGGGGTTTTAATTTGCCATCGGGCTGCGCTAGCATTAGCGGTCGAGTTCGACTGGGATGACTAGCCAGCGGTGCACAACGCGCTCAGCAGCGGGGGTTTGAACGAGGGTGGCGCCGCGGCGCTGCGGCCCGAGCGCCTCGCTCCCCAGGATTTTCGCGAGACCGCCGGATCGGCGCGGGTCGCGCATCCTCTTGCACGCCAGCTCGCCGCGCTCGATCTCGGGACGAATAACTGTCGGCTGCTGATTGCACGACCGATCGGCGCGGGCTTTCGCGTCGTCGACGCCTTCTCGCGCATCGTCCGGCTCGGCGAGGGGCTCGCCGCGACTGGCGCGCTCTCGGATGAAGCGATGACGCGCACCCTCGAAGCGCTCAAGATTTGCGCCGACAAGATCGTCGCCCGCAAGGTCGCCGCCGGGCGCTACGTCGCCACCGAGGCCTGCCGACGGGCGGCCAATTGCGAGGCGTTTCTGGCGAGGGTGCAAGAGGAGGTCGGGCTCGAGATCGAGATCATCTCGAGCCGCGAAGAGGCGCGTCTCGTCGTCGCCGGCTGCGCGCCGCTGCTGCATCCCCGCATCCCTTACGCCATCGTCTTCGACATCGGCGGCGGCTCGACAGAGATTGTCTGGCTGCGGCTCGCGCGGGGACCCGATGGGCGGCGGAGCCCGCACATTCTCGGTGCGATCTCGCTGCCTTTCGGGGTCGTCACCTTGACCGACCGGTTTGGCGGCGCCGAGGTCCCGCCGGCGACCTACCGCTTGATGATCGCCGAGGCCGCGGCGGCGCTGATTCCGTTCGAGCGCAACCATCGCATCATGCGCCATGTCCGCGAGGGCAGGGTACAGATGCTCGGGAGCTCCGGCACCGTGACGACATTGGCCGGTATCTACTTGGCCTTGCCACGCTACATCCGCGCCATGGTCGACGGCAGCATGCTGACTTTCGAGCAGATCGCTGCGGTCTCGGAGCATCTCGCCGGTCTCGACTTTGCCGGCCGGGCTGCCAATCCTTGCATTGGCCATGAGCGCGCCGATCTGGTGCTCAGCGGTTGCGCCGTTCTCGACGCGATTTGTGCCACTTGGCCCGTCGGCCGCTTGCGGGTCGCCGATCGGGGCGTGCGCGAGGGCATCCTGCTCGATCTGATGCAGATGTGAAGCGCAAACGCAGTTCGCCCGGCGGCCGCGTCCCTGGAGTCCAAGTCCGCAGCGCTCGCCGGCGCAGACCGTCATCGACGCGATGGCTGTCGCGCCAGCTGAACGACCCCTATGTCGCCGAAGCACGCCGGCTTGGCTACCGGTCGCGCGCCGCCTTCAAATTGATCGAGCTCGACGAACGGTTTCGCCTGCTGCGGCTCGGCCAACGTGTCATCGATCTCGGCTGCGCGCCGGGCGGTTGGACCCAGGTTGCCGTCGCGCACGTCGGCCGTTACGGGATCGTCGTCGGTGTCGATGTCGTCGAGACGGCGCCTTTGCCCGGCGTCACCCTCCTCACCGCCAATGTCCGCGACCCGGCGACCCTCGCAGCGATTCGCACAGCACTTGGCGGTCCTGCCGACATCGTGTTGAGCGACATGGCACCGGCGACGACCGGTCACGCCGCGACCGACCACTTGCGGATCGTCGCGCTCGCCGAGGACGCGTTCGCGGTGGCGTCGCAAATTCTGAAGCCGGGCGGGGCCTTTGTCGCCAAAGTCTTTCAAGGCGGCGCCGAGGGACAGCTGCTCGCCGCGCTGAAACGCGATTTCGCCGAGCTGCGCCACGCCAAGCCGCCCTCGAGCCGGTCCGAATCGGCCGAGACCTATGTCATCGCGACCGGGTATCGCGGCGGCCGATAAGAGCCCCGCTCTGCGGCGAGCTTTTTCCGTGAGCGCCCTGGTGTATATTGCGCCGCCATCGGAAAGGAGGCGCCGATGGACATCCGGCAAGCGCTGACCTTCGACGACGTGATGCTCGTCCCGGCGGCGTCAGGCATATTGCCCGCCGACACGAATACCGCGACCCGGCTCACCCGCGAAGTCGAGCTCGGCATCCCGCTGATCTCGGCGGCGATGGACACGGTGACCGAAAGTGCCCTGGCGATCGCGATGGCACAGGCGGGCGGGATCGGGGTGATTCACCGCAACATGCCGATTGCCGAGCAGGCGGACGAGGTCCGCAAGGTCAAGAAGTTCGAGGCCGGGATCGTCGTCAACCCGGTCACGATTCACCCCGAGGAGACGCTCGCCGACGCGCTGCGGCTGATGGCAGATCACCGCATCTCTGGAATCCCGGTGCTCGAACGCGGCTCGCGCCGGCTCGTCGGGATCCTGACCAATCGGGATGTGCGGTTCGCCGACGATCCCCGTCAGCCGGTGGTCGAGCTGATGACCAGGGACGATCTGATCACAGTGCACGAAAACGTCTCGCGCGAAGAGGCAAAGCGGCTGCTGCACCAGCACCGCATCGAAAAGCTGATGGTCGTCGACGATGCCTACCGCTGCACCGGCCTGATCACCGTCAAGGATATCGAGAAGGCGCAGCGTTATCCGAACGCCTGCAAGGACGAGCAGGGCAGGCTGCGCGTCGCCGCCGCGACCGGCACCGGTTCCGACGGCATCGAGCGGGCCGAAGCGCTATTCACCGCAGGGCTCGACGTTCTGGTCGTCGACACTGCGCATGGCCATTCTCGGCGGGTATTGCAGACGGTCAACCAAATCCACCGACTGTCGAACTACACCCAGCTCATCGCCGGCAATGTCGTGACGGCCGATGGTGCAAAGGCTCTGATCGAGGCGGGCGCCGACGCGGTCAAGGTCGGCATTGGTCCGGCCTCGATCTGCACAACCCGCATCGTGGCCGGGGTCGGTGTCCCGCAATTCACCGCGATCGTCGATACCGTCGCCGAATGCCGCAAGGCCGGCGTGCCGGTCATCGCCGATGGCGGCATCAAATTCTCCGGCGACCTCGCCAAAGCGATCGCCGCCGGGGCGGATTGCGCGATGCTCGGCTCGCTGTTCGCCGGCACCGACGAGAGTCCGGGCGAAGTGTTTCTCTATCAGGGCCGCAGCTACAAATACTACCGTGGGATGGGCTCGGTCGGAGCGATGGCACGCGGCTCGGCCGACCGCTATTTCCAGCAGGAGGTGACCAGCACATTGAAGCTCGTGCCCGAAGGAGTCGAGGGGCGGGTGCCGCACAAGGGGCCGGTCGGCAACATCATTCACCAGCTGATCGGCGGACTCCGGGCGGCGATGGGCTATACAGGCAACCGCACGATCGACGAGATGCAGAGGAACTGTACCTTTGTCCGGATCACCCCGTCGGGGCTGCGCGAGAGCCATGTGCACGACATCGCGATGACCCGCGAGGCGCCGAACTACTCGGCCGACCGCTGACCCCCGGGAGCCGTTTGAGACCAGGAGCTCAGGTCGGCGCCGCGATCGACATTCTCGCCGCGATCGACACCGGGGAGCGGCCGGCCGACGATGTCGCCGCCGATTATTTCCGACACCGGCGTTATATCGGCGCCAAGGACCGCGCCCAGATCGCCGGCCATGTCTATATCGTGCTGCGCCATCGTCGAGCGCTGGACTGGTGGAGCCGAAAACATCCCGTCGAAATCGGGCCGAGAAGCCGAGTGTTGGCAGCCCTCGTACTGACCGAGGGGTGGCGTCCCGAAGTCGTCGTCGCGTGCTGCGACGGCGACCGGTTTCGGCCGCCGCCGCTGAGCGATGCCGAGAAAAGGTTGGTGGATGGTCTCGCGAGCCGCACCCTGCGCCATCCGGAGATGTCGCGAGCGGTGGCGAACGATCTGCCGGAATGGCTCATGCCCTATCTCGAACGGGTCTGCGGCAAGGGGTTGGAGCGCGAGATGGCGGCGCTCAACGAAGCAGCACCGATCGATCTGCGAGTGAATTTGCTCAAGGCCGATCGGGCAACCGCGCGGCGTGCGCTCGCAGCCGAGGGCATCCCGGCCGAGCCGACACCGTGGTCGCCGATCGGCCTGCGGATCACTAAGCGGGTGCCGCTCGGCGGCCTCGCCGCGTTCAAGGAGGGCCTCGTCGAAGTCCAGGACGAAGGCTCCCAGATCACCGCGCTTCTCGTCGGCGCGAGGCCCGGCATGTGCGTCGTCGATTTCTGCGCCGGGGCCGGCGGCAAGACCCTCGCGCTCGCCGCCCAAATGGCCAACCGCGGCAGCCTCGTTGCTTGCGACGTCTCGACCCGGCGGCTCGAACGCGCGACGCGCCGGCTGCGCCGCGCCGGGGTCGGTAATGTCGAACGGCGCGCGCTGACCACCGAGCGCGACAAATGGATCAAGCGTCACGCCGGCGGCTTCGACCGGGTGCTGGTCGACGCGCCCTGCCTCGGCATCGGAGCCTGGCGCCGCAATCCCGGTGACAAATGGCGCATCACCAAAGAGGATCTCGCCGACCTCGTCCTTCGACAGCAGGAGATTCTGCGCAGCGCCGCGCGGCTAGTCCGCCCGGGTGGGCGCCTCGTATATGCGACCTGCTCGTTGCTGCACGAGGAGAACGAAGCGCAGGCCGAAGCCTTTCTCGCAACCACGCCCGGATTTTCCGTGGTTTCCGCCGCGCGCGCCTGGCACGAGACGATCGGCGGCGCTGCACCGGGCGGCGGGCGCTATCTCAGACTGACCCCGGCGCGGCACGGCACCGACGGGTTTTTTGTCGCCATTTTCGAGCGCGAGCCATGTCCGACCGCATCTTGATCCTCGATTTCGGTAGCCAGGTGACCCAGCTGATCGCCCGCCGGGTGCGCGAGAGCGGGGTCTATTGCGAGATCCACCCCTACACGATCGCCGAAGAGAGGCTGCGCGACTTTGCACCCGACGCCGTGATTCTCTCGGGCGGCCCGGCTTCGCTGACCCGGTCCGAGGCGCCGCGCGCGCCGGAGCTGGTCTTTCGGCTCGGCGTGCCGGTGCTCGGCATCTGCTACGGCATGCAGACGATGTGCGCCCAGCTCGGCGGTAAGGTCACGTTGAGCGAGCACCAGGAGTTCGGCCGCGCTTTTATCGACATCCTCGGCGAGTGCGCGCTGTTCGACCGGCTGTGGCCAAAGGGGAGTCGCGAGCAGGTATGGATGAGCCACGGTGACCGGGTCAATGCCTTGCCGCCAGGCTTTCGCGCGGTCGCCGCGAGCGAGGCCGCCCCCTATGCCGCGATCGCCGACGACGAGAGGCGGTTCTACGGTGTCCTCTTTCACCCCGAGGTCGTGCACACCCCGCAGGGCGGTGAGCTGTTGCGCAACTTCACGCACAAAGTCGCCGGCTGCCGCGGCGACTGGACGATGGCGGCCTTCCGCACCCAGGCGATCGAGAAGATCCGCCGTCAGGTCGGCGGGGCAGGGGTCGTCTGCGGGCTCTCGGGCGGAGTGGATTCCGCGGTCACAGCGGTCCTGTTGCACGAGGCGGTCGGCGACCAGCTGACCTGCATCTTTGTCGATAGCGGGCTGTTGCGCGCGGGAGAAGGCGAGGAGGTGGTGAGCCTCTTCCGCGGCCATTACAACATCCCGCTGATCCATCGCGACGCGAGCCGATTGTTTCTCGACAAGCTCGCCGGCATCACCGACCCCGAAGCCAAGCGCAAGACGATCGGCGCCACCTTTATCGATGTCTTCGAGGAGGAGGCGTCAAAGCTCGGCGGTGTCGAGTTCCTCGCCCAAGGCACGCTTTATCCCGATGTGATCGAGTCGGTCAGTCCGCTCGGCGGTCCGTCGGTCACGATCAAATCGCACCACAATGTCGGCGGCCTGCCTGCGCGAATGAAATTGCAGCTCGTCGAGCCGCTGCGCGAATTGTTCAAGGACGAGGTCCGCGCCTTGGGTCGCGAGCTCGGCCTGCCCGAGCAATTCGTCGAGCGCCACCCGTTCCCCGGTCCGGGCCTCGCGATCCGCATACCGGGCGAGGTGACCCGCGCAAAGCTCGACATCCTGCGCAAGGCCGACGCGGTCTTTCTCGAAGAGATCCGCAACGCCGGGCTTTATGGTGCGATCTGGCAGGCCTTTGCCGTGCTGTTGCCGGTCAGAAGCGTGGGCGTGATGGGCGATGCCCGCTCATACGATTTCGTCTGCGCCTTGCGCGCGGTGACCTCGACCGACGGGATGACCGCCGACTATTTCCCGTTCCCGCACGAGTTTCTCGGCCGCGTTGCGACCCGCATCATTAATGAGGTGCGCGGCATCAATCGCGTCGTGTACGACGTGACCTCAAAACCCCCCGGCACCATCGAATGGGAGTAGCGCCCCACCCTGTTTATCCCGGGATAACAGGCCGAAAAATCAAATCAGCCTCCGGATTCGACCGCCTTACCGGCAAGAAAGCATGCTCGATCAGGGCCTTATCAATCCGCGTTCGCCCTGCCGAGCAGGGGGCTTTTGCACGGTGTGCAGGGGGCCAAAACGGGCTAACAGGGGAGAAACAGGGTGCGGCCGACTACAACAATTACGATACGCAAAATTATAGCAAATCGTTTCGAAGGAAGCAATCCTCCTGAGACAGTCATCCCGCAGCCTCCGCCGCTGTAATCGCTTGGCGGGTGCGCGGCAGGCGGATCGTGAACTCGGTAAACTCGCCCGGCTCGCTGTCGACCGCGATCGAGCCGCCATGCTGCTGGGTGACGATGTCCCAGCTGATCGAGAGGCCGAGGCCGGTGCCTTCGCCGGTCGGTTTGGTCGTGAAGAACGGCTGAAAGAGGTTGTCCCTGATCTCGGGCGCAATGCCGGTGCCGTTGTCGCGTACCCGGATTTCGACAGCCTCGCCGAGATCGTGTGTCGCCACCTTCAGTACCGGGTGAAAGTCCGTCGCGGCGCCCTCACGCTTGCGCTTGCTGGCGGCGTAAAAGCCGTTGCCGAACAGGTTGAGCAAGACGCGGGTGATTTCCTGCGGCGCCAGCTCGATCGGCACAATAATCGGGTCGAGATCGCGCTCCAGGGTGATGTTGAAATTCGCGTCCTGGGCGCGCGCCCCGTGATAGGCGAGGTTGAGCGCCTCTTCGACAAGGGCGTTCAAATCGACCTCGCGGCGCTCGCCGGAGGCGCCGCGCGAATGCTCGAGCATGCTTTTGACGATGCCGTCGGCACGTCGCCCATGCTCGGCGATCTTTTCGAGGTTGCCGGTCAGCATGCCCACGACCTCGTCGATGTCGGCGCGATTTTCGGCGTCGAGCTTTGCCAATGCCGGGGCAGCAGTCTCCTTCAGCTCTTCGAGCAATTCGACCGAGAGGTTGGCGAAGTTGTTGACGAAGTTGAGCGGGTTCTTGATCTCGTGGGCGATGCCGGCGGTCAATTGCCCGAGCGAGGCCATCTTCTCGGCCTGGACCAGGCTTGCCTGGGCCGCCTTGAGGTCGCGATAGGCGGTCTCGGCGGCGTCGCGAGCGGCGTGGATCTCGGCCTCCGAGCGCTTGCGCTCGGTTATGTCGCTGTAGATCAGCACAAAGCCGCCGCCCGGCACCGCGTTGCGCCGCACCTCGACGACCCGCCCGTCCGGGCGCGTGCGCTCCATGCGCAACTCCCGTTCGGTATCTTCGACCGCTCGGCTCAGCTCCGCCTCGAGATCGGCCGAACCGTACTCGCCGCGCTCGGCGAGATAGCGGAAGTATTCGACATACCTTGGACGTGCGGCAAGAAAGGCGTCGGGCAGGTCGAGGATCTGCTGGAAATTGCGGTTCCACGCCGCCAGGCGTAGCCCTTCGTCAAACATCGCGACCCCGTCGGCCATGTTGTCAAAGGTCACCCGCAATTCGGCCTGGGCCTGGCGGATCTCGCCGAGCAGCCGCGCATTCTCCATCGCGATCACCGCCTGGGCGGCGAAGTTCTGGAGCAACGCAATCTCTTTATCTGAAAACGGCCGGACCTCTAGGCGGGCGGCGACAATTTGACCGAGCAACGCGTCGTCTTTGCGCAGCGCAACGCGGAGCACGGTGCGGACGCCACCGAGTTCGACGCTGGCCCGCGCCGCCGGATCGTCGATCTCCGCCAGATCGGGGATCTGGACGAAAGGGTCTCCATCAAGCACGGTGGGCATGTTGGGACCTGCGCGGTAGCCCTGCCGTAACTGATCCGCAAGCGGCTCCGCCAAACCGCGCACCGCAGCGGCGCGGAATTGTTCCCCGTCATAGAGCTGCAAACTGCCAGAGGCGACACCGCAAAGGCTGTGCGCCTTCTCCAGGATCGCGTCGAACACCGGCGCGAGGTCGCCGGGGGAGGCGTTGATGACCTGCAATACCTCGGCGGTCGCGGTCTGCTGGTCGAGCGCTTCGGAGAGTTCGGCGGTGCGCTCTTCGACCTTTTGTTCCAGCTCCGAATAGGATTTCTGCAGGTCGGTGGCCATGCTGTTGAACTGGGTAGCGAGGCCTTCGAGCTCGTCGCCGGTGTGGATCTCGATGCGGCGGTCGAGCTCGCCGGCGCCGATCCGCGCCGCACCCGCTTGCAGTTCTCGGATCGGCCCGGTCATCCGGCGGGCCATGGCAAAGGCAGCTATGGCGGCGATGCCGAGCCCGAGCAGCAGCAGCACCAGGCTGCGCGCCGCCTGGCCGTAGAGCGGCGCAAACGCCTCGCTGAGCGGCACTTCGACAAAGACGAGCCAGCCGAGTGGCGCGATCGCCGCATGTGCGGTCAATACCGATCCCCCGCCGATGCTCTTGGCGACGCTGACCGCCGGTTGCGCGCCCGGAGCGGCCGGCGCTGCCGAAAGCGCCGCCGCGACTTGCGGCAATGTCGCCAGCTCGGTGTCGCGTAACACCAGGCTGATATCGGGGTGGGCGATCAGCCGGCCCCGGCCATCGACGACATAGGCGTAGCCGCCCTGGCCGATCTTCAACCCGGTGATGACGTCCCAGATCAGCTTCAGATTGATTTCGGCGACGGTAACCCCGGCATTCTTGCCGGCGCGCACCATCCCCATCGTCATGTAGGGCTCGGACTCCCTGCGGAAATAGACCGGACTAAACCAGACGCCATGCGCCTTCGCCTCAGTAAAGGCAGGCGCGAACGCGAAACTCTCCCCGCTGGCGACCGCGTCCTCCGCCAATCGCGAAACCTTGAGCTGCTCCATGCCCTCGCCGTCGAGCTCGGTCAATTCGGTGATTGCCGGCGCCTGCCGCAGCAGGCGCACATAGTCGAAGCGGCGCTGGTCGAGCGGCCCAGCCGCCCAGCGCGCATGCGTCGTCCAGCCGATCTGGCGCTCGATCTCGTCGACAAACTCCGCGATGCGCCGTGCCGCCGCGTCGGCCTTCTCCTGCTGAACGCGCAGCAGGGCCTCCTTATGCTCCTGGTAGGAGAACCAGAAATCGAGCGCGCTGTTGACGATCAGCGCCACCCCAACGAGCGCGATGAACAATAGCGCGTATTTGCGTAGCAGCCGGCCACGCGGGTGCGGCGCAGACCCGGCCGCGGCGCTCGACGGTGCGATCCACGACGATGTCGTGGGCGGCGTTGTTTTGTCGACGGCGCTCATTCAATGACCTCGTCGGCTTGGGCGAGGATCAAGGGCGGAACGGTCAGTCCGAGCGCCTCGGCCGTCTTCAGATTGACCACCAGCTTGAATTTTACTGCCTGCTGGACCGGGAGGTGGCCGGGATTTGCCCCTCTCAGGATCTTGTCTACATAGACCGCGGCCTCACGAAACAGATCGTTATAATCCGGCGAGTAGGAGAGCAGACCTCCGGCCTCGGCAAACTCCGGGAAGGCATAGATCGCCGGCAGCCGGCTTGCCGTCATGAATTCAACAATGCGTTGTCTCTGCGCCAGCAGTTGGCTGTCGGCAATCACCAATGCGGCATCCGGATGGAGCCGACTGAGCGCCGGCAACGCAGTTTCGAGATCGCTCGCCTCGCGTATCTGGACATGGTCCAAGGTCAGCCCGGCGGTTTTGGCGGCCGCTTCTGCGTACCTGATCCCGACAGCATTCGCGGGATTGGTGGGTTTCGACAGCACAGCAACCCGTCTGATGCCGGGGATCAGGTCCTTCAACAGCTCGATGTGCTTTCCGGCGATTTCGGTGTTTAGGTTCGAAAACCCGGTAATGTTCCCGCCGGGATGGGCGAGATTGGGAACGACGCCGGTGTCGAGAGGAGTTCCGATCGTGCCCATCACGATGGGTATCGTGCTGGTCGCTTCCTTGGCCGCGAGCACTGCCGGCGTCCCCCAGGTGACGATCAGATCGACCTTGAGAGCGATCAGCTCGGCCGCCAGCGCCGGATAACGGGTGTCGTCGCCTTCGGCCCAGCGGTAGACGAACCCGACATTTTGTCCCTCGCTCCAGCCGAGCTCGCGCAGGCGTTGGCGGAGGCTGTCGAATTCCTTGAACGGAGCCGCGGCGAGAATGCCGATCTCCCGCAACTGATCGCTCTTTTGCGCGCGCGCTGCGAACGGCCGCAGAGTGACCACGCCGCCGAGCAACGCGATGAGAGCCCGCCGCCTCATTCAATGACCTCGTCGGCCTGGGCGAGGATCAAGGGCGGAACAGTCAGTCCGAGCGCCTCGGCGGTCTTGAGGTTGACCACCAGCTTGAATTTGGATGCTTGTTGGACCGGGAGGTCGCCGGGATTTGCCCCTCTGAGGATCTTGTCTACATAGACTGCGGCCTGGCGGAACAGATCGTCAAAATCCGTCGAGTAGGAGAGCAGACCTCCGGCCTCGGCAAACTCGGAGTAGGCATAGATTGCCGGCAGCCGGCTCGCCGTCATAAATTCGACGATGCGTTGTCTTTGCGCCAGCAGTAGGGTATCGGCTATCACCAATGCTGCATCGGGATGAAGGCCGCTGAGCGCCGGCAACGCGGTTGCGAGATCGCCCGCATCGCGTATCTGGATATTGTCTAAGGTTAGCCCGGCCGTCTTGGCGGCCGTTTCTGCGTGCCTGACCCCGACAACTGCGCCGGGATTGGCGGCATTCGACAGCACCGCGACCCGGCCGATGCCCGGGATCAGGTCCTTCAGCAGTCCGATTTGTTTACCCGCGATATCGATATCTTGGCTCGAAAACCCGGTGATGTTCCCACCCGGGTGGGCCAGATTGGGAACGGCGCCGGTGTCGAGAGCAGTTCCGATCGAACCCATTACAATGGGTATCGTACCGGTCGCTTCCTTTGCCGCGAGCGCTGCCGGCGTCCCCCACGTGACAATCACATCGACCTTGAGCGCGACCAGCTCGGCCGCCAGCGTCGGATAACGGGTGTCGTCGCCTTCGGCCCAGCGATAGGCGAACCCGACATTCTGTCCCTCGGTCAAGCCGAGCTCGCGCAGGCGTTGTCGGAGGCTGTCGAATGGCTTGAACGGAGCCGCGGCGAGAATGCCGATCTGCCGCACCTGATCGCCCTTTTGCGCGCGCGCCGCGAATGGCCACTGGGTCATGGCGCCGAGAAGCGCAATGAGATCCCGCCGCCTCATTCAATCACCTCATCAGCCTGGGCGAGGATCAGGGCGGGAACCGTCAGTCCCAGCGCATCGGCGGTCTTCAGATTGACCACCAGCTTGAATTTTGCTGGCTGTTGGACTGGGAGGTCGCCGGGATTTGCCCCTCTCAGAATCTTGTCTACATAGACTGCCGCCTCACGAAACAGATCGTTATAATCCGGCGAGTAGGAGAGCAGACCTCCGGCCTCGGCAAACTCCGGCCAGGCATAGATGGCCGGCAGCCGGCTCGCCATCATGAATTCGACAATGCGTTGTCTCTGCGCCAGCAATTGGCTGTCGGCAATCACCAATGCGGCATCCGGATGGAGCCGACTGAGCGCCGGCAACGCAGTTTCGAGATCGCTCGCCTCACGTATCTGGATAAGGTCCAAGGTCAGCCCAGCCGTCTTGGCGGCCGTTTCTGCGTGCCTGACCCAGACAACTGCGGCGGGATTGGCGGCATTCGACAAAACCGCGACCCGTCTGATGCCGGGGATCAGGTCCTTCAGCAGCTCGATGTGCTTTCCGGCGATTTCGACGTTTAGGTTCGAAAACCCGGTGATGTTCCCGCCGGGATGGGCGAGATTGGGAACGACGCCGGTGTCGAGAGGAGTTCCGATCGTGCCCATCACGATGGGTATCGTCGTGGCCGCTTCCTTGGCCGCGAGCGCTGCCGGCGTCCCCCAGGTGACGATCAGATCGACCTTGAGCGCGACCAGCTCGGCCGCCTGCGCCGGATAACGGGTGTCGTCGCCTTCGGCCCAGCGATAGGCGAACTCGACATTTTGTCCCTCGGTCCAGCCGAGTTCGCGCAGGCGTTGGCGGAGGCTGTCGAATTCCTTAAACGGAGCCGTGGCGAGAATGCCGATCTCCCGCAACTGATCGCCCTTTTGCGCGCTCGCCGCGAATGGCCACTGGGTGATGGCGCCGAGAAGCGCAATGAGATCCCGCCGCCTCATTCGATGACCTCGTCGGCGCGGCCGGACAATGTCAGCGGTACCGTCAGCCCGAGCGTCTCCGCGGTCTTGAGATTGATGACCAGTCCGACCTTCACCACCTGCTGGACCGGCAAATCGGCGGGCTTGGCACCTTTGAGGATTTTGCCGACCAAGACCCCAGCCTGGCGCATAGTGTCGGCAAGATCGGTTCCGTAGCTCATCAGGCCGCCAGCCGCAGCGCACTCTCGCCATGCGTAGATCGCGGGCACCGCGTGGCGGGCTGCCAGCGCCATAATTTGGTCTCTCCGGCTGTTGAAAAACGGGTCGGCGCCGACGACGAGCTCACCGGCTCGAAATTCCACGAGGGTCCTGAAGGCCGCGTCGATCTCGCTCTCGTTGCTCGCTCCCAGGACATGCATTTGCAGCCCGAGAGAACGCGCCGCGTCCTGGAGGCTTCTTGTTTCGGCCTCGGTAGTGGCGGGGTTGGTCGGATTGACCAGCACAGCGACGACGGCTGCTGTCGGCACCAATTCATGCAGCAGGTTAAGTCGCTTTCCCGCCAGCTCGGCGGTCAGACTCGTCACGCCGGTGATATTGCCGCCCGGCCGGTTGAGGCTGGCGACGATGCCAAGCTGAACCGGGTCGAGGCCGAGGGTGAAGACGATCGGAATTGTAGCGGTCGCCGCCTTTGCAGCGACTGCCTGAGGCGCGCCGCCGATCGCGGCGATCACGGCCACCTGGCGACGAACCAGATCGGCCGCCAGGCCCGCTAATCGATCGTATTGGCTCTGCGCCCAACGGTATTCGATGACGACGCTCTGGCCCTCGACGTAGCCCAGTTCGTTCAGGCCCTGCCGGAAGGCGGTCAGACGAGCTGCGACGTCGTCGGACTCCAGCGACCCGTCGCTGAGATAGCCGATCACCCGCACCGGCTGCTGAGCATGCGCCGCCGGCGACAGGGCTGCGGCAGTGCCGAGCAGCGTCATGAACTCCCGCCGTCTCACGTCTGGATGGCCCCCGCTACGCAAGAGGTCATTCGATGACCTCGTCGGCCTGGGCGAGGATAAGAGGCGGAATAGTCAGTCCGAGCGCCTCGGCCGTCTTCAGATTGACCACCAGCTTGAATTTTACTGGCTGTTGGACTGGGAGGTCGCCGGGATTTGTCCCCCTCAAGATTTTGTCTACGTAGCCTGCGGCCTGTCGTAATAGATCGTCAAAATCCGGCGAATAGGAGATCAGGCCTCCCGCTTCGGCGAACTCTTGATACGCATAGATCGCCGGCAGCCGGTTACCCATCATGAATTCGACGACGCGTCGTTTTTGGGCGAGCAGCAAGGTATCGGCAATTACCAATGCGGCTTCGGGATGAAGAGCGCCGAGAGCCGGTAACGCGATTGCGAGATCTGCTGCGTCGCGATACTGGACAATGTCCAGTATCAGCCCGGCGGTCTTGGCGGCCGTTTCTGCATGCCTGACCCCGACAACTGCGCCGGGATTGGTGGAGTTCGACAAAACCGCGACCCGTCCAATGCCGGGAATCAGGTCCTTCAACAGCTCGACGTGCTTTCCGGCGATTTCGAAATTTTGGCTCGAAAATCCGGTGATGTTCCCGCCGGGATGGGCCAGATTGGGAACTACGCCGGTGTCGAGAGTTCCAATCGCACCCATCACAATGGGTATTGTCCCGGTCGCTTTTTTGGCGGCGAAGGCTGAAGGCGTCCCCCAAGTAACGATTAGATCAACCTTGAGCGCAACCAACTCGGCCGCCAACGCCGGGTTACGGGTGTCGTCGCCTTCGGTCCAGCGGTAGACGAACCTGAGGTTCTGTTGTTCGTTCCAGCCCAACTCGCTCAGACGTCGCCGAAAGGCATCGAATGGCTTCAATGGGCCCTCGGCGAGAATGCCGATCTGCCGCACCTGATCGCTCTTTTGCGCGCGCGCCGCGAATGGCCACTGGGTCATGGCGCCGAGAAGCGCAATGAGATCCCGCCGCCTCATTCGATGACCTCGTCGGCGCGGCCGAGCAACGTCATTGGTACCGTCAACCCGAGCGCCTGGGCG
>Ga0187846_10000189_pt1 | contig 37665 bp, 35 predicted proteins | sample TC_taG_FD_161473 | JGI IMG/M metagenome (GOLD analysis project Ga0187846, IMG submission 161473) | Biofilm microbial communities from the roof of an iron ore cave, State of Minas Gerais, Brazil - TC_06 Biofilm (v2) | ecosystem: Environmental > Terrestrial > Deep subsurface > Cave > Wall biofilm... | reverse complement strand
AGGCCAATTGCCTCGTCGACCAACATACGAAACAGAGCTTCAGCGCCTAAACGGCTGAGTGTTCGCGACTAACGAGCATCAAACGGAGGGCTACCGCGACAGCGGTTTCGTCCCCTGGCCGCTAGGCGCCGATCGCATCGGGTGCGACATCGGAAATTCCGATTACCGCTTCTCAGTGGAAAGCGACGGCCTCACTGCTCCGCCGGCGCCCGGCGCCTGCGCGCGAACGTCTTGCGGAACTTCTCCAGCTTCGGCCCGATCACCGCCATGCAGTAGCCCTGCGATGGGTTTTGCCGGAAGTATTCCTGGTGGTACTGCTCAGCGCGGTAGTAGGGCGCCGCCGGCAGCACCTGCGTGACGATGTCGCGACCCCAGGCTGCGCGCGCCTCCCCGATCACCTCCAGGGCGGTGCGCTGCTGCTCGTCGTTATGAGTGAAGATCACCGAGCGGTACTGGGTGCCGATGTCGTTTCCCTGCCGGTTCGGCGTGGTCGGATCGTGGATCGCGAAGAACACTTCGAGGATCTCGCGGTAGCTGATTCGCGCCGGATCGAACTCGATCCGAACGACCTCCGCATGGCCCGTGTTGCCTTCGCACACCTGCCGGTAGCCCGGGTTGGCGACGCTGCCTCCGCTGTAGCCGGATTCCACGTCCACCACGCCTTCGAGCTCCTCGAATACTGCCTCCAGGCACCAGAAACAGCCTCCGCCCAGCGTTGCGAACTCGTGTCCGGAAGTCGGTTGGCTGCCAAGGGGTTTGCGAATGGACATTCTCTGCTCCCGTCCGGTTCTTGCTCAGACTACTACAGGTCGATCGGGCGCTTCGTTGGAGCGCAACTCGCCGGGTGCGAGCGGAAAATGCTCGGCCAGCACGACTCCGATCGCCTCGATCGCTCCCACCGCTCCCTGCTCCAGCCGCCCGTGGCGGAAGTGGTCGCGCGCGTCGTGACAGATCGCGTGCCATCGCGCGGGCGGCACCTTGTGCGCGATGCCGCGATCGGCGACCAGATCCACGCTGCGGTCTGCCAGGTTCACGTACAGCAGCACGCCGTTGTTGTGCTCGGTGTCCCACACGCGCAGCTTGGAGAACATCATCCAGGCGCGCTCGCGCGGCCTCGCATTGCGCCACACATACGACCAGGGCAGAGCGGCTTCGATCGCGAACCGGATTTCGCCCCAATGGCCGGACTCGGCGCGGTGCACCGCATGCGTGATGCGCTCGAGCGCAGCCGCCGGCAGCGCGCGCCGCAGGCTATGCGGTGAGCTGAAAAGGTGCCGAAGCAGCCTGCGCGGAGAGGCTCTGGCCCACATCGCTACCAGCTCCCCGATGCGCCGCCGCCGGAGAAGTCTCCTCCGCCGCCGCTGCTGAAACCGCCGCCGCCGAAGCCGCCGCCTCCACCCCAGGAAGGCGGAAAGTAGATCCCGCCCGGCCCGCCCACTGCGTGGCCGTAGCGCCCGGCCGAACCGAACACGAACCCGAACACAGTCGCGAGCACTCCGGCGAACAGCCCCAGCGCCACCGACGCCAATATCAGGCCGCCGATCGCACCCGCGCCAACGCCCGCCAGCAACGATCCGGCGGGCCCGAACGAACGGCGCAGGCCAGCGCCCACGAACGCGCCGACTGCGATCAGGACGAACAGCACGTGCAGAGCCGACTGCCCTGCCGGCAAGTGCCGCACCGGCGAACGGGTGGGGGATTGCACGCCGAGGTGCTCGGTCTCGATGCGCGGCAGCAGATCATCCAGGGCGGCATTGAGCCCGGCGGCGAACTGGCCGGCGCGGAACCGCGGCGCCATGTCCTGCTGGATCACCTGCTTGGCGACCGCATCCGGGATCGCGCCTTCCAGTGAACGCGCCACTTCGATCCGGGCGTGCCGGTCGCTCGTGGCCACCACGAGGAGCAGGCCGTCGCCGACCGCGTGACGCCCGATCTTCCAAGCCGAGCCGACGCGATTGGCGAAATCCTCGATCGGCTCGATGCCTGTGCTGGCCACGATCACGATGGCCACCTGGGCGCCGTTGTCGGACTCGAAGCTCGCAAGCCGCCCCTCGAGCGCTGCGCGCTCGCTCGCCGTCAAAACTGCAGGCTGATCGACCACGCGCGCCAACGACGGAACCGGCAGCAAGCCGTCGGGACCGAACTGCCCGGCGGCCGGCGTCGCGGTCGCGAGCGGCGCCACCACCAGCCCAACCGCGAGCATCAGACCAGCCAGAGGCCTCTTCCACATCGCCATGCCCCCGCCTACTTTCCGAAGTCGACCTTCGGCGGCTCCTTGACCGCGGCTTCGTTCTCGACCGCGAATTGCGGCTTTTCCTTGTAGCCCATCACCTTCGCGGTGAGGTTCTGCGGAATCTGGCGGATGTAGACGTTGTAGTCCTGCACCGCCTTGATGTAGCGATTGCGCGCGATCGCGATCCGGTTCTCGGTTCCTTCGAGCTGGGCGAGCAAATCCTGGAACCCCTGGTTGCTCTTCAAGTTCGGGTAGTTCTCGCTCACCACCAGCAGGCGCGACAGCGCGGAAGTCAGCTCGCCCTGCGCTTGCTGGAATTTCAGCAGAGCCGCAGGATCGTTTGCCAGCTCCGGCGTCACCTGGATCGAGGTGGCCTTGGCACGCGCCTCGATCACCCGAGTCAGGGTCGTCTGTTCGAAATTCGCTTCACCCTTCACCGTGTTGACCAGGTTCGGGACCAGATCGGCACGGCGCTGATATTGCGACAGCACCTCCGACCAGGCTGCCTTGACAGCCTCGTCCCGGGTCTGGATTTCGTTGTAACCGCAACCGGCCAGCAGAACGCTCACCGCCGCCGCCAGCGCCAGGCGCCAACCACGCATCGTCACCCTCCTCGGAGTGGATTGTTCGGAGACCGCGTACAACGCGCCATATTGGGGCCGGCGGGCCGTTTCGCAAGCCCGTTGCCGATCAATTGTCGGCGAAATCGGCCCGAAAAGGCGTCTTCCTCGAGGGCAAGCGAGGCCCATTAGGCTGTCATCATCGTTCCGATGCCAGCTTTCGCCTGGGCGGCGCGATGACGTTCATCAAACCCTACCTGATCCGACTGTCGCACTGCGATCCGACCGGATTCGTCTTTCTTCCGAATTACTACTACATCTTCAATGCTCTCGTCGAGGACTGGTTCTACGAGGCGCTGGAGGTGCCGTTCGATGCGTTCCTGATGGAGCGGCGCCTGTCGCTGCCGACGGTGCGGCTGGAGACGACGTTCCTAAAGCCAACGCGAATGGGCGAGACGGTCGATTTCTGGCTGACCGCGACTCACATCGGGCGCACCTCGCTACGGCTGACGATGGGGGTGGACAAGGACGGCGATCAGCGGGTCCGGATGAACCGGGTCTGCGTGTGCGTCCATCAGAAGACCGATGGCGCGGTCGCCATTCCGGACGACCTGCGCGAGAAAATCAACGAATTCATGCGCGGCTGACGGGCGAAATCCGCGCGGCCCCCTCCGACATTCACTGACAGGGACGGCCTGTTACGAGCGGCTCTTGCGCAGCCGCGCCGCTTCCTGCTCGTAGGCGCGTGTGAACGTTTGATTGAAGATGCGGCGCACGACCGCCTCGCCGCCGCCAGCCGAATCGCCGTCGGCCCCGGAGGCCTTCTCGCCGCTGGAGGAACCACCGGCCGTCGCCGAGCGATGCAGGCGGCGGAACAGATCCCACAGCCGGGCTTTGCGATGCATCGGCACGAATTCGTCGAGGAGGAGCGACCGCTCCAGCCGCGCCTCCACCGCTGCCGGCGACAGCCTCGCTTCGGCCTGCTCGACCGTGGCATCCACCGCTGTGCGCATTGCCGCGATGCGGGCGGTCAGATCGTCGACCATTTCGCGTACCCGGGTCCGCGGCGTGTCGTTGCCGATCGCGCCCGGCGTGAGCAGCGTTCTCAGAAGGCGCGTCTCCTCGGCGGCGGCGCGCATCGGATCGATCTGGCGCGACTGCCCCTTGCGGTCGGGCGGCTCGTCACGCAAACGCATGCGCTGAGTGCTCAAATGATGGACGCCACCAAGAAGCGCGCGCAGCAGCTGACCGGCCATCTTCAAGAATTCGGCCCCCGAGCCAGCCTGCAGATCCAGTTCGATCCCGGCTCCCTCCTGGAAAGCCTCCCACAGGTCGACGTCCGATCCCGGAAACTGTTGGCGCAGTTCTTCGCGCGTGACGATTCGCGTCGAATCGTCTTCCTGCTCAAAGTCCACGTCCAAGCCAGGCCGGTCGATCTCCGCGGTCGCGAATTCGCGCTCGTCGAAATCGACCGCCAGCGTGAAACGCCCGATGCGGACCAGGTCGCCCGGGCGCAGCACTTCCTTGCCGCCCGAAGCAACGGCCCTGCCATTGACGAGCGCCGCGTTACGGCTGCCCATTTCCTCGAGGAAATACGTGTCGCCGCTGCAGCTGATCTGCGCGTGGAAGCGCGAGACGGTGCGACTTGGGTCCGGCAGCGAAAGCCGAGCGGTTTCGGCGCGCCCGATCAACCCGCCAGAGGGGTCGAATCGGGCTTCCAGCCCCTGCCACTCGGCGTCGGCCGGCCCTTCGACGACTTTCAGGATCAAGTCCACCGCTACTTCCCGGTCGTTTTCCCGCAACTCCGCTCCACAGACAAGAACAGCGGGACGATCCGGCCTCGATTCGACCGTTCGAGTCGGACCTTGCGCTGGAACCCCAGAGTGTACGGTTTTTACCTGAAACGGGCCGCCGGTATTCTGCCGAATTGACACCCTCGCCCGGGGCTGGATAGGAATTCAGTCGGCGTCGCCGAACCTGTCCTCGGGCGGCTGTGCGGCCCGCTCGAGGCGGTCCCGCAGGGCCGCCCACGGTGGACCGGACGGCGGCGTCTGCACGAGCAAGCGCTCGGCGCCGCTGCCGTCCATCCGGTGCAACAGGTCGTACAGCTGCGGGCCGAATTCCTGCGGCGAGCCGGGTGCGACCCACCAGCGCTCCACGTCCGGCAGCGGCGGCACGGACGCGAGCACGGCCACCCGCTGCGCGCCGAGCTCTCGCACACGCTCGGCAAGTTGCACGCCATTTACAAGCTCGAGCGGCCGGCGCGGCGAGTAGTGGCGTGCAGCACGTCCGGGCGTGCGTGGAATGTCGCCGTCGTCGAGTGCCGGTACGTCGAGCGGGCTGCCGAGGGCCTGTTCGATCTGATCGCGCTCGATCGAACCCGGTCGCAGCAGGCGCGGCGCCAGGCCGGTGAAGTCTACGATCGCCGATTCGATCCCCAGCGTGCAGGCACCTCCATCCAGGATCAGGTCGATCGCGCCGTCGGGCTTTTCTCCGAGGTCCGCGCGAACATGCTCGGCGCGGGTCGGGCTGATGCGTCCGAACCGGTTCGCGCTCGGCGCTGCGATCGCGCGGAAGGGATCCCCGCTCTGCCGGCAAAGCTCGTCGAGCAACGCGCGCGCCCACGGATGCGAGGGGCACCGCAGTCCAACCGAGGGCTGTCCGCCGGTGAGCGCATCGTGTGCGCGCGCAGAACGTGACACGACCAGCGTGAGCGGACCGGGCCAGAAACGCTCGGCCAGCGCGCGTGCGTGTGGCGCAAGCGAACCCACCCAGGCCTGCGCCGCCGCAATGTCTCCGACGTGCACGATGACCGGGTGCGCGGCGGGGCGCCCCTTCGCCGCGAAAATCGCCCGCACCGCCTTCACATTGTCGGCGTCGGCGCCAAGCCCGTAGACCGTCTCGGTCGGAAAGGCGACCAGCTTGCCCTCGCGCAGCAGGCGCGCAGCGTGCACGATGGCTGCGCGGTCGGGCGGCGCAACGCTCACTGCACCGGCTCCAGGCCGAGAAGCGCGCACACTTCGTTGGCGCGCGCGAGAGCGTCCTGCGGTGTCGTACCCAGGATCGTCACGTGGCCCATCTTGCGGCCGGGTCGTGCCTCGGATTTGCCGTACAGGTGCAGGCAGGCGCCATCGATCGCGGCCACCGCTTCGAGGCGGGGCTGGCGCACGCGCCCCTGATCGAACCAGAGGTCGCCCAGCAGATTCAGCATCACCGCCGGCGCCAGCTGGCGCGTGTCTCCCAGAGGAAGCTCGGCCAGGATACGGGCCTGCTGGTCGAACTGGCTCGTCACACAGGCATCGATCGTGTAGTGACCGCTGTTGTGCGGGCGTGGCGCTATCTCGTTGACCAGCAGCCTGCCGTCGGGCAGCACGAAGAATTCCACGCACAGCACGCCGACGTAGTCGAGGCGTTGCGCAATGCGAACGGCCGCCTCGCGCGTGCGCTGCGCAAGCGCAGCATCGATCCGGGCCGGCACGATCGAGGCCGCCAGGATGCCCCCGCGATGCTGGTTCTCGGCAACCGGAAAGGTGACTGCTCGCCCGTCGCGCCCGCGGCAAACGACCGCCGACACCTCGCATTGGAGCGGCAGCCACTGCTCCAGCACGCAGGGTACGCGGCCCAAACCGTCCCACGCTTGTCGCACCGCGTCGAGGCGATCCACGCGCGCCTGCCCCTTGCCGTCGTAACCCAGCCGCGCCGACTTGATCACTCCCGGCAGCAGCGCGAGGTCCACGCGCGCAAGGTCCGATGCTTCTTCCAGCACCCGGTACTGCGCCACTTCCAGGCCGCATTCCTGCGCAAAGCGCTTTTCGCGCCGGCGGTCCTGCGCCACTGCAGCGGCGCCGGCGTCGGGACTGACGGCGCAGTCGCGCGCCAGGCGTTCCAGACTCTGGGCCGGAACGTTTTCGAACTCGGTCGTTACGGCTCCACACAGCGTTGCCAGCTGCGCCAGCGCACCTTCGTCCGTGTAGTCGGCGAGCAGGTGGCGGTCGGCCACCGAGGCAGCCGGTCCGGTGTCGGCCGGATCGAGGACGCAGACCCGATAGCCGAGCGACTGCGCCGCCATGCAGAACATCCGGCCCAGCTGCCCTCCGCCCAGCACACCGAGCCATTGACCGGGCAGGATCGGTCCGGACAAGGTCACAGCGGCAGCGTCAGGTTGCGCGCCTTCTCGCTCTGGGTGGCTCGATGCTGGGCGAGCTGCCGGGCCAGCGCGGCGTCGGAGCAGGCGAGTACCGATACGGCAAACAGCGCCGCGTTGGCCGCGCCCGCCTCGCCGATCGCGAATGTCGCCACCGGCACTCCTTTGGGCATCTGGACGATCGACAGCAGGCTGTCCTCGCCGCGCAGGTACTTGGACGGCACCGGCACACCGAGCACCGGCAGAACCGACTTGGAGGCGAGCATGCCGGGAAGATGGGCAGCGCCACCCGCACCGGCGATGATCATACGGATCCCTCTTTCGCGCGCCGACTCCGCATACGCGAACATCTCATCCGGAGTGCGGTGGGCCGAGATCACGCGGGCCTCGAACGCGACACCGAACTCCTTGAGCACCTCGCAGGCGTGTTGCATCGTCTCCCAGTCGGAGTCCGATCCCATCAGAACACCGATGACCGGCTGCGCGCGAGATGCACCCATATCAGGGGCGCATCGTATCAGTCAGGCGCGCAAGTGCCTCGCGGTAGCGCAGGGCGGTCTGTTCGACGATCTGCTGCGGCAGCCGCGGCGGCGGGGGTGACTTGTTCCAGGACTGCGTCTGCAGCCAGTCGCGAACGAACTGCTTGTCGAAGCTGGGCGGAGATTCTCCGGGGCGATAGCGGTCGGCGGGCCAGAAGCGGGAGGAATCGGGCGTAAGAACTTCGTCCATCAAACGCAAGGAGCCGGACGGGTCCAACCCGAACTCGAACTTGGTGTCCGCGATCAGGATGCCGCGCTCGCGCGCGTACGCGAACGCCTCGTTGTACAACGCCAGCGCGGCAGCGCGCACCTTGCGCGCGAGATCCGCTCCAAGCATCTCGCACGCCTGCTCGAACGGGATGTTCTGGTCGTGTTCGCCGATCTGCGCCTTCGTGGCCGGCGTGAAGATCGGCTCGGGCAGGCGCGAAGCCTGCTGCAGGCCCGGCGGCAGCGCGATACCGCACACGCTTCCGCTGGCCTGATAGTCGGTCCATCCCGAGCCGATCAGGTAGCCGCGCACAACGGCCTCGATCGGCAGCGGTTGCAGTCGCATCGCGACCACGGAACGCCCCGCCACCTGCACCGCCTCCTCCACCGATACGACGGACTGCGGGTCGATTCCGGTCAGGTGATTCGCAATCACGTGCGCCAGGCGCGCGAACCAGAAGTTCGACAGGGCGTTGAGAACGTGCCCCTTGCCCGGGATCGCCTCGTTCATTACTACGTCGAATGCCGACAGGCGGTCCGTGGTGACAATCAGCAGCCGGTCGGCTCCGACTGCGTAGGTGTCGCGCACCTTGCCGCGATAGACCAGCGGCAGCGAACTCAGGTTCGATTGCAGCATCGGCGAGAAGCTGCTGCGCGGGTCGATTTGCGTGCCCGTGGTTGCGCGCTAGTGGATCTGCTGGGCGAGCTCGCCCGAGCGATAGCGCTGCGCCATCCGCTCCAACGCGAGCGGCTGGATCCGGGGCGCCTGCCCGGCGCAGCCGAACTGCTGGTAGCGCTGCCGGCACACTACCTTGGCCGCCTCGCGCGCCGGCTTCAGAAATTCGCGCGGATCGAACTTCGTTGGGTTCTCGGCCAGGAACTGGCGCACCGCCGCCGTCATCGCCAGGCGGATATCGGTATCGATGTTGACCTTGCGAACGCCGTGGCGGATCGCCTCCTGGATCTCCTCGACCGGCACGCCGTAGGTCTCCTTCATCTGGCCGCCGTAGCGGCGGATCTGCTCGAGCAGATCCTGCGGAACGCTGGAGGAGCCGTGCATCACCAGGTGCGTGTTCGGGATGCGACGGTGGATCTCCTTGATGCGGTCGATCGCCAGGATGTCACCGGTGGGTTTGCGCGTGAACTTGTAGGCGCCATGGGAGGTGCCGATCGCGATGGCAAGAGCGTCGAGCTGCGTCCGCCGGACGAAATCGGCCGCCTGGTCCGGATCGGTCAGCAGCATCTCGCGCGTCATCTGGCTGTCAGCGCCGTGGCCGTCCTCCTTGTCGCCGCGCATCGTTTCCAGCGAGCCGAGGCACCCGAGCTCGCCCTCTACGCTCACGCCGAGGCCGTGCGCCAGGTCGACCACCTTGCGCGTGACCTGCCAGTTGTAGCTGTAATCGGCGACGGTCTTGCCGTCCTCCCGCAACGAGCCGTCCATCATGACCGAGGAAAAGCCCAGGTGGATGGCCGACTCGCACACCCCGGGCGACTGACCATGGTCCTGATGCATCGCGACCGGAATTTGCGGAAACGACTCCACCGCGGCGTCGATCAGGTGCTTCAGGAACTTCTCTCCTGCGTACTTGCGGGCTCCCGCCGACGCCTGCATGATCACCGGCGATTCGAGCTCGGCCGCCGCTTCCATGATGGCTTGGACCTGCTCCAGGTTGTTGACATTGAAGGCCGGCACGCCGTAGCCGTGCTCAGCGGCGTGGTCCAGAAGCTGTCGCATCGACACCAGAGCCATCTCGTTCTCCCGCGAGCGGTCACAAACGCTCTCTGCCGGAGCGGACCGGGTACGGTTCCGCTCGCGTTACGCGATTCTAGATTGGCTCGCGCGCGCCCGCTCCTGCAGCACCGCGACCGCCGGCAGCGGACGGCCCTCGAGGAATTCGAGGAAGGCGCCGCCACCCGTCGACATGTAGCTGATGCTGCGGGCGACGCCGAATTTCTCGATGGCGGCCAGAGTCTCGCCCCCACCCGCGATCGAGTATGCGCCGCGCGCCGTGGCACCGGCCACCGCCAGCGCAAGCTGCTGCGTTCCCTGCGCGAACGCATCGAATTCGTACATGCCGACCGGTCCGTTCCAGATGATCGTGCCGCCCTCGTCGATCACGTGCTCGAACGCGCGCGAGGTCGCCGGCCCGACGTCCAGGATCTTCTCGTCCGGACGCACGTCGTCGGCGCGCCTCAGTGTGGCGAAGGCGCCGGCGGAAGCCTCGGTCGCCGTCACCACATCCAGCGGCAAGGGCAGCGTCGCCCCCTTGTCGGCCAGCGTGCGCAGGACCTTGCGGCACTGCGACACCAGATCCGGTTCCGCCAGCGATCTGCCGACCAGGAAACCTTCGGCCAGCAGGAACGTGTTGGCGATCCCGCCGCCGACGATCAGCCGGTCGACCTTGCCCGCGAGGTTGGCAAGCACCGCCAGCTTGGTCGAGACTTTCGCTCCACCCACGATCGCGACCAGCGGGCGTTTCGGCCGCTCCAGGGCCCGGCTCAAGGCCTCGAGCTCCGCTGCCAGAAGAGGCCCCGCGCACGCCAGAGACGCAAAACGCGCCATCCCGTGCGTGGTCGCTTCGGCCCGGTGCGCAGTGCCGAACGCGTCGTTCACGTACACGTCGCACAGCGATGCCAGGCGGCGCGACAGCTCTTCGCGGTCCTGGCGTTCGCCGCGGTTGATGCGGCAATTCTCGAGCAGCTTCAACTCCCCTGGCGCAACGGCGACGCCGTTGACCCAGTCGTGCACGAGCGGAACCGCGTGTCCGAGCAGTTCGGCCATCCGCATGGCAACCGGGGCCAGCGAATCCCTGGGCTTGGGTTGCCCCTCGACCGGGCGTCCGAGGTGCGACGTGACCATCACCGCCGCACCGGCATCCAGTGCCATCCGGATCGCCGGCAGCGAGGCGCGGATACGCGTGTCGTCGGCGATCGCGCCGGCATCGTTGCACGGTACGTTCAAGTCCGAACGGATGAACACCCGTTTGCCGCGCAGCACGCCGCTCCGGCTCAGCTCATTGAGCGTGAGAATCATTGCAAGGCTTTCATTTGCCACTTGACAAAAGCGAGGTTTGAAGTAATCGTTCCTTTGTCGGGCGCCGCGATTGCTATGCTTTCCGACCCCGGCGATGAAATTCCCGCTTCAGCAACCTTGAAGGAGGAAAAAGAAGCAGGCCAGGTCGGGTGAGTCGGGTGCTGCACGCCCAACGCAGCTTTACCAGCTGTGCACGCCCACGTTCCGGCGCAACTGGCGCCGGTCCGGAAGCGGCCGTTCAAAAGGCGTGTGCCGTACGCGTCTGCCGCCGGCCTGGGAACCGCAAGACGTCTGATGGTGCATTGAAAACGCACTCTGAAGGCCGGGAGGCCTGCAGACGTACACGGCGATGCGACCGTCGGGTCGCGATGCCGCAGCGAAGGCAGCCCAGCTCGGCTGTCAAAGAGGCCGCATTCCAGCGGCCTCTTGCTTTCCAGCACCCCGCTGCGGCCGGCTGCAACATCGATCATCACGGCTCGCCGGCTTTCATCAGTGCCACCGTGACGTCGAGCATCCGGCTCGAAAATCCCCATTCGTTGTCGTACCAGCTGCTGACCTTCACCAGGCGCCCCGACACCTTGGTCAGCGTCGCGTCGAACACCGAAGAATGGGGGTCGTGATTGAAATCGACCGATACCAGCGGCTCGTCGGTATAAGCCAAGATGCCGCGCAGCGGACCGTTCGCCGCGGCCCGCATCACGTCGTTGACCTCCTGCACCGAAGTGTCGCGCGCTGCCACGAACGACAGATCAACGATCGACACGTTGATCGTCGGCACGCGGATCGCGTAGCCGTCCAGGCGCCCCGCCAGCTCAGGCATCACCAGCCCCATCGCTGCTGCTGCGCCGGTCTTGGTCGGGATCATCGACTGGGTGGCCGAGCGCGCCCGGCGCAGGTCCTCGTGGTACACGTCGGTCAGCACCTGATCGTTCGTGTACGCATGAATCGTCGTCATCAAGCCGTTGACCACTCCGATCGCCCGGTGCAGCGGCGCCACCAGCGGCGCAAGGCAATTGGTCGTGCACGACGCATTCGAAATCACCGTATGGTGCGCTCGCAGCGAGTTATCGTTCACGCCCATCACGATGGTCGCATCGACGTCCTTGCCGCCCGGGGCAGAGATGATCACCTTCTTCGCTCCCGCCTTCAGGTGCGCACCGGCCTTCTCCTTGCTGGTGAAAAGCCCGGTGCACTCGTGAACGACATCGACCCCGAGCGCGGCCCACGGCAGCTGCGCCGGATCCCGCACCGAGAGCACGCGGATGCGGTCGCCGTTGACCACCAGCGCATCGCCATCGACCGCCACGGTGCCGCGGAAGCGGCCGTGCACAGTGTCGTGCCGCGTAAGGTGGGCATTGATGTTCGCGTCGCCCAGATCGTTGATTGCGACGATCTGGATGTCGTGCTTCTTGCCCGCCTCGTAGTGCGCGCGCAGCACGTTGCGGCCGATGCGGCCGTAGCCATTGATGCCGACACGAATCGTCATTGCCTTCCTCCAAGCACAAGCGCCGCGGCGATGTCCGCCGCGTTTGCAGCCGTCAGCCCCAGATGCTCGTAGACGACCGCCCCCGGCGCGGATTCGCCGAAGCGATCCACGCCGAGCACGGCCCCCTCGGCGCGCACGTATTTCCACCAGAAGTCGGTCACTCCCGCCTCGATCGCCAGCCTCGGCACGCCTTCCGGCAGAACGCTCGATTTCCACTTCTCACTCTGTCGGTCGAACACCGTGGTCGAAGGCATCGAGACGACGCGCGCCGCAATGCCGCGCTCGCCGAGCAGTTTCTGCGCCTGCATCGCGATCGGAACCTCCGAGCCGGTGGCGATCAGGACCACCTGGGCGCGCTGCACGCCGCCGGCCGCCTCGCTGAAGACGTAGCCGCCGCGGCGGATTGCCGCCTCGTCGTTGGCAGCGTTGGCAGCGTTGGCAGCGCTGGCAGCGCGCAGGAATGGAACGGACTGGCGCGACAGCAGCAAACTGGCAGGGCCATCGCGGCGCTCGATCGCGGCATCCCACGCGATCAGCGTCTCGACCGTGTCGCACGGGCGCCATACGTCCATGTTGGGGATCAGCCGCAGGCTGGCGGCGTGTTCGACCGCCTGGTGCGTCGGGCCGTCCTCGCCCAGGCCGATCGAGTCGTGCGTGAACACGAAGATCGAGCGGATTCGCATCAGCGCCGCCATTCGCAGCGCATTGCGCGAATAGTCGGAGAACGTCAGGAAGGTTCCGGAGAAAGGAATCAGGCCGCCATGCAGCGCTATACCGTTTGCGATCGCGCTCATGCCGAATTCACGCACGCCGTAGTTGATATGGCGCCCGAGCACGAACTCGCCATCGGTGCGCAACGCTTGCGCCTTGCTCCAGCGCGTCAGGTTGCTCGCGGTCAGATCGGCCGAACCACCGATCAGCTCCGGAACTGCCTCGGCCAGCACCTCCAGCGCAAGCTGCGAGGCCTTGCGTGTCGCGACCGACTCGCGCCTGCCCTGGGCGGCCACCACCGCTTCGTGCACGACGCGCGGCAGCTCCGACGGAAGATCGCCGGCAACGCGGCGCCGGAATTCGGCCGCTTCGTGCGGATGCCTGCTCGCGTAGTCCTCGAGCAGTTGGCGCCACAGCCGCTCGCGATCGGCGCCCATGGCCCGCGCATCCCAGGCGCGGCGGACCTCCGTGGGGATGACGAACGGCGGATGGTGCCAGCCGATCGCCTTGCGCACCGCCGCCACCTCGGCCTCGCCGAGCGCCTCTCCATGCGCCTTCTCGCTGCCGGCGCGGTTCGGCGAGCCTTTGCCGATCACCGTCCGCGCGACGATCAGCGTGGGACGGTCGGACCGCTTGGCCTCTTCGATCGCTCGGTGCACGGCCGCGGCGTCATGGCCGTCGACCGGTCCGATCACGTTCCATTGATACGCGCGGAAACGCGCAGTAGTATCGTCGGCGAACCAATGGCGAACCTCGCCGTCGATCGAGATGCCGTTGTCGTCGTAAATGGCAATCAGCTTGTTGAGTTTCCAGGTGCCGGCGAGCGACGCCGCTTCGTGCGAAATGCCTTCCATCAGACACCCGTCGCCGACGAAAACGTAGGTATGGTGGTCGACGATGGCAAAGCCGGGCCGATTGAACTCGGCGGCCAGCAGTTTCTCGGCCAGCGCCATCCCGACCGCGTTGGCCATCCCCTGGCCGAGCGGGCCGGTGGTCGTCTCCACGCCCGGCGTCAAGCCCAACTCGGGATGGCCGGGCGTGCGGCTGTGCAGCTGGCGGAAGTTGGCGAGCTCGTCGATCAGCAGTTCGTATCCGGTCAGATGCAGCAGCGCATACTGGAGCATCGATCCGTGGCCGTTCGACAGGATGAACCGGTCGCGGTCGGGCCATTTCGGATTGGACGGGTTGTGGCGCAGATGCCGCGTCCACAGCGCGTATGCGATCTCCGCCATTCCCATCGGCATTCCGGGATGACCGGAGTTGGCCTTCTGGACCGCATCCATTGCAAGCGCGCGGATGGCATTGCACATGTCGCGCTCCAGCGCGACGGGCGGCAGGGGTGCGGTCATCTGTCGAATCCGGAAATCCACAAGGAGAAAGTCGAATTCTAGCGAGCGATCATGCTGCGCCAGCGGCAAGAACGTCTTGCGCGCGATCAACGGCCGGGCATGGGCGTCAGCGCCATGTCCGAGCGGTGTAAGCCTTTCATTTGCCCGAGTTTTGTTCTACGATTGCCGCTCGAAGTTTCGGTTCGGACAGCACTGGAAGCAACGGGCAGCCTGCGCAGCGGTATGTGGCGCGGGCGCTTCACCCCCGCCAGAGCCAATCGACGCAGCGCCGCGAGCGCTGCACTGACCCGGCGCCGCGCACCAGCGAACGGGTCCCGAACCGGTGGGTTGCGGTGTCATAACCGTGATTCAGGTCGATTGGGCGGACCTGCAAGGGGAGTGAAGATGCAAGGCTTGCACCTCACCGGTGACCTTTTCGATTGCGGCTGTTCCGCCGCGTTTCTGACCGACCTGTCCACGCTGGCGACGCTGTGCCGCCAGTCCACCGCCGATGCGGGCCTGACCGTGGTGGACGAGAAGTTCCACGTCTTTCGCGATCAGCACGGCCAGCCGGCCGGAATCACCGGAGCGCTGCTGCTGGCCGAATCGCACCTCGCGGTGCACACCTGGCCGGAGCGGCAGGGCGTCACGCTGGACGTATACGTGTGCAATTTCACCAGCGACAACTGCACCAAGGCGCAACAGTTGTTCGAGACGCTGATGGTGGCGTTCCGGCCGCGCAGCCAGAACGTGAACCGGATCGCGCGGGGCGACCTGGAGGCGTCCATTCAGGCGGGCGGCGTCGTCACCACGGATGGCCCGGGTGGCGCGGCCTCCGACGCGCTGATCTTCGACTGGCTCAACGCCCACGCGGGCTACGGGTTCACCGCACGCGAGCGGCTGCAGACGCTCCAGTCGCCGTATCAGCGTATCGAGGTCTACGACACGCACGAGTTCGGCCGGCTATTCCGGCTGGACGGGCGGCTGATGACGTCCGAAGGCGAGGAGTTCTTCTATCACGAGTGCATGACGCACCCGGCGATGCTGGCGCACCCGCATCCGCAGTCGGTGCTGGTGATCGGCGGCGGCGACGGCGGATCTTGCGAGGAGATCTTCAAGCATCCGTCGGTGCAACGCGTGGTAATGGCAGAACTGGACGAGGCGGTGATCGACATCTCGAAGCGCTACCTCGGCGCGATTCACCGGGGTGCATTTGACGATCCGCGCCTGACCGTCCGGATCGGCGACGGTTTCGAATTCGTCCGTTCGACACAGGAGCGCTTCGACCTGATCGTGCTCGATCTGACCGATCCGGACACGCCGGCGTTCCACCTGTATTCCGAGCAGTTCTTCCGGATGTGCGCCGGCATCCTGAACCCGGGCGGAATGCTGACGCTGCACCTGGGCTCGCCGGTGTTCCAGCAGTCGACCGTTCGCAAGAACGCCGACGCGCTGCGGCGCGTGTTTGCGCAGGTGCATCCGCTCGCGCTGTACATCCCGCTGTACGGCTCGTTGTGGTGCCTGGCGGTGGCGAGCGACACGGTCAATCCGCGCGCCGTCAGCGCCCGGTCGATCGCCACGCGCATGCGCGAACGCGGCATCACGGACCTGCGCTACTACAACCCCGAGCTGCACGATGCGCTGTTCGTGCTGCCGAACTTTGTGCGCGACCTCACCTGCGACGCGCGATCGGCCGCAGGCGGGTCGCGGGCGGCCCGCCTGGCCGCCTGATCGCGGCTGGTAGCCTGTAACACCCGGGTGCACCCTTCCCCGGCGATTTGACGCCCAGGCTACTCGTGCCAGCGCCGAGGTTCTTCGTCGAGGAGCCGCTGACGGCCAATACGCGCATCGCACTGGCCGCAGCGGTGGCGCATCACGCGTGCAGGGTTTTGCGGCTGCGCAGCGGCGATGCGATCGTGCTGTTCGACGGTCGCGGCGGCGAATATCGTGCGCGGATCAATGCCGAGAGGGCGGGCGGCGACGCGGCCGCGGTCGCGGAAGTGCTCGAATTTGATCCAGTGGAACGAGAGGCCTGCGCACACCTGACGCTGGTTCAGGCGCTTGCCGCCGCTTCCGACAAGGTCGACTGGCTAGTTGAGAAGGCGGTCGAGATCGGCGTGGCACGCGTGATCATGACGGCGACCTCGCGCAGCACGCCGGACCTCGACGAAGCGCGGCGCGCGCGCCGGCTGCGCCGCTGGCGCGAGCTGGCGATCGCCGCTTGTTGCCAGTGCGGGCGCAATCGGGTGCCCTCCATCGAAATCGCCGCTTCATTGGCCGATGCGCTGGCGCTGGCGGGTGAGGCGGACTTCCGTTGGCTGCTGGAACCCGGGGCGACGCAGGACTTTGCGCCGGCGCCGCGCGTGCCGCACAGCGCCGCGTTCGCGATCGGGCCGGAAGGCGGCTTCGAGGCCTCCGAAGTGCAACAGGCACAGCAGGCGGGCTACGTTGGAATCTCGCTTGGCTCGCGAATCCTGCGCACGGAAACGGCAGGGCTCGCGGCCGCGGCCGCGTGGCTTGCACTGAACGGGGAGTTCGGCGGCGCAATGCCCGAGTAGCAAGTCGCGGTCGCATCGCTCGCAGCTTGGCCCCAAATTCGGCTCGCGCTGAACGGGGAGTTCGGCGGAGTTAGCGACAAAAAAACGATGCGTGATCCCGTGCCGCTATTCGTCCAAGGCGGAATTGGTTTGCTGCCGCCGAAAGTCCTTGTACTCCTTGCGCGTGAACCATATCGCGCCGACGATGGAGCGGGACCGAACGACGATGCCGCGCACGATGCCGATGTTTTCGACGATTTCGTAACCTGCCAGCTCCAGCGCAGTGGTGACCATCCTGGCTTCCATGTCCCCTCCCCTTCCAACGATGCGATCGGCCTGACGATGCCATCGGCCGGTAGCCCGGTCAACGCTTGCCCGATCGAACCGGCGTGCCTCTGGATTCTCGGCGACTGGCGAATCTGGCCAAGCTCGGCTACTCGTTGTTGCGCGCGATCAGTTCGGGCTGCTGCGCCGACAGCCAGGAGCGGAAGCGTTCGGGATCGAGGAAACGCGGCAGGCGCGCGCTGCGCTGCAGCCAGCCGTCGTTGACCGACAGGCCGCCCCAGGCTTCGATCAGATCCCGGCGCAACCGGTAGGCACCGTCGCGCCACTCGCCGATCGAAAGGCAGCGGCGCAGCCGTCCGGATGCACCCGGCTCGCCGATTACCACGATGTCGTCAGCATCGGCTGCCAGCCGGCGGCGCGTGTGTGCGTTGCAGTCGCGCTGCGCAGTCGGAAGATCCCTGGCGTATGCGATCTGCTCTATCGCAAACAGTCCGATCAGGGCGTACACGAGCCTGGGCGCGCCGCGCACATCGAGCAGCGAGGCGTAAAAGGCGATCCAGTCGCCCGGCCCGAGCGTGGACCGCAATTGCTTCGCACGCTGCCCCTCGTCGCCGTACGTGAGCTGTTCGAAATCCGGATCCAGATGCATGCGTCGATGCCCCAGGTGGCGCGGAAGCGGTTGGCCGAAGCGCTGCAGCGTTTGCGAAAGGGCCGTGTAGCGCCGCTCGTGGCCGGCATGAACCGGGCGGCGCTCCGGAATCGGCACGTAGACGAACGCGCCGCTGCCCGCATCGATCAGACCGTTCCAGCGTCCGCCTTCGGCAGATCGATCGGCACCGACACGCACGAGCAAGGCATTCATTGCAATCGCACCGGACTATCATCCCGGCGCACCCGGGCTCATACGGAAATTATCAACCGGGAAATCTTCAACCGCTTTCGAGGAGGTGGAACATGAACGGACGGAAGTTCGGCGCCATTGCGCTCGGCCTCGCGATCGGACTGTTCGGGACGGCCCCGGTCGATGCCTGGGAGCGCGGCAAGGTCGAGGTGCTCGCCGTTTTGCCGGACGTGACCCCCGGCGTTCAGAGCAGCGTCGAGGGCCTGACGGTAGGCCCCGACGGCAACATCTACGTTCCTACTTTCGGCTTCAACACCGCCGGCGCGCTCAGCGGTAATGCGGTGCTGTTCGTGATTTCGCCGGACGGCGACATTGTCCGGCAGGTCACCATCGCAAACTCGAGCCCGCACATCCTCGGACTCGCTTTCAACCCGCTCAACGACTTCCTGCTGGTGCTCGACTTCGGCGCCGGCAAGGTCCTGCGAGTCGACCCGATGACCGGCGCTTCCAGCGTGTTCATGACACCACCCGCCAGTGGCACGGGCTTGAATGCGCTGACGTTCGACAATGCCGGGAACGTCTACGTTTCGGATTCCTTCAACGGCGTGATCTGGAAGACCGGTCCGAACGGCGGTGCCGCCACGGCCTGGAGCACCGGCCCGCTGCTCGGACCGGGATTGGGGCTGACACCGCCCTTCGGCGCCAACGGAGTCGAGTTCAACAAAGAGGGCACGATCCTGTACGTAGCCGACACGGCGTATCACCAGATCATCCAGATCCCGGTGAATCCCGACGGCAGCGCCGGCACGGCGTCGATCCTGATCACCGGAATCAATGCGCCGGACGGGATCATGATCGACCACGACGACAACATCTGGGTATGCGCCAACCAGGAGGACGAAATCGTCGTGATCGACAAGACGGGCAAAGTGATCGCCAAGCTGGGCGACTTTGGCGGAATCAACGAGAACGGCATCGCGCGCGGGTTGCTGTTCCCGGCAAGCCTGGACTTCAGCAAGGACGGCTCGACGCTGTATGTCTCGAACCTGACGCTGTTCCTGCCCTATGCGGGCGCCGATCGGGCAATCGATGGGGCTTGGACGCTCGCGGTCAAGGGCTACACGGTGTCGAAACTCGCGGCGCGAATTCCTGCGCACGGCGACGACCGGCATTAGCGGACTCATGACCCATCGACCCATGGTGGCACCGGAGCAGCTCGTATCGTTCGCGAAGCGGATCACCTGCGCGATCGGAGTGCCCGAGCAGGACGCGAACCTCCTCGCAGACAGTCTGGTGCAAGCGGACTTGTGGGGTCACCAGTCGCACGGGGTCATGCGGTTACCGTGGTATGCCGCGCGGATCCGCTCGGGCGTGATGCAGGCGCGCACCAGGGCCGAGACCGTGGTGGATGCGGGCGCGCTCGCGCTGATCGACGGACACGACGGCATCGGGCAGGTGCTCGCCGACATGGCGGCGCGGGAGGCGATCGATCGTGCAAAAAGACATGGGGTGGGCGTGGTGGGGCTTCGAAATTCCAACCACTTCGGCACGGCCATGTACTACACGCTGATGGGAACTCGCGCAGGGTGCGTCATGTTCCTGTCGACCAATGCCAGTGCCGCCATGGCGCCATGGGGCGGCAAGCAGAAGACCGTCGGTACCAACCCCTGGTCGATCGCGGCGCCGGCCGGCAAGCACGCACCGATGGTCCTCGACGTTGCCAACACCGCGGTGGCACGCGGCAAGATCTACCTTGCCAGGCAAAAGGGGATACCGATTCCGCTCGGCTGGGCCCTCGACGCCGCGGGCGAGGCAACTACGGATCCCGGCAAGGCCATCGACGGCATCGTTCTTCCGATGGCGGAGCACAAGGGATACGCGATCGCGATGATGATGGACGTGCTGTCCGGAGTGCTCACCGGCAGCGCCTTCGGAGCCGCGGTCAACGGCCCGTACCAGTTCGATCGGCGCAGCGCCTGCGGACACCTGCTGATCGCGCTCGACATCGAGGCATTTCAGCCGCTGAGCACATTCAACGAGCGGATGGAACAGTTGATCGAGCAGGTGAAGGCGGTTCCCCTCGCGAAGGGTTTCGAAGAGGTGCTGTACCCGGGGGAGCTGGAAGCCCGCAATGAAGTCAGGAACCGAGAGCAAGGACTGCAGCTGCCGCAGGACACGCTCGCGGACTTGCGCCGGGAGGCGGCAGCCACAGGACTTGCGGCCGAGGTGCCCTTCTGATTACAGCACGACCACGCGCGGGGACTGACTCGGGCTCGATTCGCGCCGCTCGGTGAGGAAAGCCATCACCTCGTCGCGACGCGCCATCGTGTCACCGAATCCGAGGTCGATCAGGGCGCGCGTATAGGGAGCCTCGAACAGCAGATAGCTCGCGAGCGAGGAGCCCCCGCCGCGATGTGTTCCAAGTACCTGCAGCAGCGCTCGCACCGGGGTGGGCAGCGCGTCGATGTATTGCGCAGCCACTCCGTCGAGCCGCTGGCTGGGCGAGATCACGAGCGTCTCGATCAGGCGCAGTCCGACGGCGCGGCGCTCCTGCGCAGACAGCGAGGTCGCGATCTGGTTCATCTTGTCGAGCCGTTCGATGTCGGAGGCGAGTGAATCCAGAAAGATGCTGTTCATCGCGTGTCCGGCGACCTGCGCCAGCGTCGGATAGGCGGCGCCGTCGACGCCGGGCAGCAGCCCGGGGTGGCCGATCTGGCCAACGCCGACTACCAGGACACGCTCGGCGCCCAGGTGGATCGCAGGACTGATCGGGCTCAACTGCCGCATCGAGCCATCGCCGAACTGCTCGATGCCGCCGGCCCCCGTGTCCGCCAGGTCGAGCGCGACGGCCGGGAAGATGAACGGGATCGCACTCGATGCCAGCAAATGGTCGTACTGGACGGCGCAGCGTACGTAGCGGCGCTGCATCTTGTTGGGTATCTCGTAATCGTTGAGCGACTGGTAGAAAGTCACGTGCCGGCCCGAGCTGTAGCTGGAGGCGCCCAGTGCGAGCGCCCGCAGGTGCCCGTGTTCGAGGCCGCGCTGCAGGCGCTGCAGTTCGACCATGCGCACCAGCAGCTCGCGCAGCGGCGAATTGTCGAGCAGCGAGCGGGGCCGCACCCGCATCGACCTCCGCACCAGCCATCCGATCGACATCAGCGTCATCCAGCGGGCGCCGGTACGCACCACGCCGATCAGGTCCGAGCGGTATACCTGCTCGGCGCGGAAGTTCTCCCAGATGTGCAGCATCTGGGCCACTGCTTCCTGGAAGTTGTCGGCGCGGCACGCGAGCGCGCTCGCATTGATCGCTCCAGCCGAAGTTCCCACCAGAATCGGAAACGGGTTGTGCCCCTGGGCGATGCTTGGATCGAGCCCGCGCCGTGCATCGCGCAGCAGCGCCGCCACCGCCTTTAGCACCCCAACCTGGTAGGCAGCACGCGCGCCGCCGCCGGTCAGGATCAGCGCTGCCGGCGAGGTGCGCAGCCGCACGCGGTCGTGCAGGCGGTCTTGCATCGCCGGCGAGGCGCCTAGCCCCGCCCCTTTCCCGAGACCGGGGCGGAGACTGGGGAGGACGACAAGGTGGCGGCGTTCGTTGCGTTCGCTGCGTTCGCAGCGGCGGAGCCCGATCCGGCGGCATGGGCAGCTTGCGCTTCCAGCACCACCAGCGCGGTCATGTTGACGATGCGGCGCACCGTCGAAGACGGCGTGAGCACGTGCGCGGGGCGCGCGCACCCGAGCAAAATGGGCCCGATCGCGACATTGTTGCCTGAGATCGTCTTGAGCAGGTTGTACGCGATGTTGGCGGCGTCCAGCCCGGGGCAGACCAGAAGATTGGCATCGCCGCTCAACGTCGAAAACGGCATCAAGGCCTGCCGGATCGCGGCGTCGACCGCGCAGTCGGCGTGCATCTCGCCGTCTACCGGAAACCACGGTTCGCCGGCGCGGATCAGCGCGAGCGCCTCCCGCATCTTGACCGCGCTGGGCGCATCGCTGGTGCCGAAGTTCGAATGCGAAATCAGGGCGGCGCGCGGCGAGATCCCGAGGCGTTGCAACTGTTCGGCCGCGAGCATCGTGATTTCCGCGACCTGCTCGGCGGTCGGATCCAGGTTGACGTGGGTGTCGACCAGCGCGATCAGTCGATCCTGCAGGATCAAGATGTTCATCGCCGCGTACACATTGACGCCGGGACGGCGCCCGAGCACCAGATCGATGTAGTGCAGGTGCAGCGAGGCGGTGCCGAAAGTGCCGCAGATCATTCCGTCGGCCTCGCCCTTGTACACCAGCATCGTGGCGATCAGCGTGTGGCGCCGCCGCATCTCCACGCGCGCGTAGTGCTCGCTGACGCCGCGCCGCGCCGCCAGCCGGTGATAGGTCTGCCAGTAGTCACGGTAGCGCTCGTCCTGCTCCGGATTGACGATGTCGAAATCGGCGCCGGGGCGCATTCGCAGCGCGAAGCGCTCCAGGCGACGTTCGATCACCGGGGTGCGCCCGACCAGGATCGGGCGCGCCAGCCCTTCGTCGACCACGACCTGGGCTGCGCGCATCACCCGCTCCTCCTCGCCTTCCGCGAATACGACGCGCATCGCGCGCCCGTCGGCGCGCGCCTTCTTCGCAGCAGCGAAGATCGGCTTCATGAACGTGCCGGAGTGGTACACGAACTGCTGCAGCTGTTCGCGGTACGCGTGCCGGTCGGTGAGCGGACGAGTGGCGACTCCGCTGTCGATCGCGGCCTGCGCTACCGCCGGCGCGATGCGCAGCATCAGGCGTGGATCGAACGGCCTGGGAATGAGGTAATCCGGTCCGAAGGCCGGCTGCATGGCGCCATAGGCGTTCGCCGCCACATCGCTGCCCTCCTCGCGCGCGAGCTGGGCGATCGCGTGCACGGCCGCGATCTCCATTTGGCGCGTGATGGCGGTGGCGCCGACGTCCAGCGCGCCGCGGAAGATGAACGGGAAGCACAGCACGTTGTTGACCTGGTTCGGATAGTCCGAGCGGCCCGTGGCGATGACCGCATCGTCGCGCACCGAGCGCACCTGCTCGGGCAGGATCTCGGGCGTCGGATTGGCCAGCGCCAGCACGAGCGGCCGCCGCGCCATGGTGGCGACGTTTTGCGGCGACAGAACGCCTCCGGCCGACAAGCCGAGGAAGATGTCGGCGCCGCCGATCACTTCCGACAGGGTGCGCGCCGAAGTGCTTTGCGCGTAGCGTGCCTTCTCCGCGTCCATCAAGACCGTACGCCCCTCGTAGACGACGCCCTCGATGTCGGTCACGAAGATGTGCGAGCGCGGCAGTCCGAGCTCGACCAGAAGGTCCAGACAGGCCAGCGCCGCGGCTCCGGCGCCGCTGCACACCAGCTTGACCTTGGCCAGTTCCTTGTCGACGACCTTCAATCCGTTCAGCACCGCCGCGCCCACGATGATCGCGGTGCCGTGCTGATCGTCGTGGAACACGGGGATCTTCATGCGCTCGCGCAAGCGACGCTCGACCACGAAGCACTCGGGGGCCTTGATGTCCTCCAAATTGATGCCGCCGAAACTCGGCTCGAGGGCAGCGATGATCTCAACCAGCCGATCGGGATCACGCTCGGCAACTTCCAAGTCGAACACATCGATTCCGGCGAATTTCTTGAACAGGACCGCCTTACCCTCCATCACCGGCTTGGCAGCAAGCGGGCCAATCGCGCCGAGGCCGAGCACCGCGGTGCCGTTGGTGATCACCGCCACCAGGTTGCCGCGCGCCGTATAGCGCGCAGCTTTCGCCGGATCCTCCGCGATAGCCTCGCAAGCGGCGGCAACGCCGGGGGTGTAGGCAAGCGCCAGGTCGCGCTGGTTGGTCAGCTGCTTGGTCGCAGTGACCGAGATCTTCCCGGGCTTGGGAAATTCGTGGTAGTCCAGCGCCGCACGGCTCAGATCGGTTTTTTGTCGCTCTTCCATAGAACCTTCTCGCGCCTTCGGGGAATTATCTGCTCAACGGACGCACCCTCGGGACAGTCCCCGGGTTGCGGTAAAGCCGCTGCTGCTTTTGTGGGTCACCGCTAATCCAAGGGCCGGTAGGCGGGTACGTGTTCCCGCCCCGTATCCAGGGGACATAAATGCGACAAGTCATGTTGTTCATGCATAATTTTCATGTTTGTCCAGGGCACGGCTTGACTTTGCATATAGCGTGAGAGTACAGTCCCCCCAAGCTCTCTTAAGCCTGTCGCAAAGGCCTGAGCGCGTACATTCCCAACTCGGTGCCTCTCCTCCCTCCCTCCTCAACCGAATTTGGGTACGCTCGGGTGACAGGCTTTTTTTTGCCCGCGTGAAACGCAAAAGCGTGCGCTTACACCCGACAGCCTGATCCGATACTACTGCGTGGCGCCTTTCAATTGCCTGTCGGAAGTGTTGAGGCGGTAGCGGCAACACAGCGCGCCGCGCTGGCGCAGCGCTGCGGCTCGATCGCTCCGTTCTTCGTAATGGAGCTCGTCAAAGAGGCCGAGCAGCTCGAGCGCAGCGGCCGGTCGATCGTGCACCTGAGCATCGGCGAGCCCGATTTCACCGCGCCCGCTCCGGTCGTGCGGGCAGCGCACGAAGCGTTGCAACAGGGTCGCTCGCGCTACACACCCGCGCTCGGAACGCTCGAGCTGCGGCGGGCGATCAGCTCGTTTTATCAGCAACGTTTCGGCGTCGACGTCGAAACCGACCGCATCGTCGTGACCACAGGCGCCTCGGGTGCGCTGGTGCTGCTGCTGGCGGCTCTGCTCGACAGCGGCGACGAACTGCTGCTGCCGGATCCTTCCTACCCGTGCAACCGCCACATCGCCTCGGCGCTGGGCGCGCGCGGGCGGCTGCTCGCTTGCGGGCCGCACGAGCGCTTCCAGCTGACCGCGGAGGCGGTGGAAGAGGCGTGGTCGCCGCGCACACGCGGCGTGCTGGTCGCCTCGCCCGCGAATCCGACCGGTACGACGATCGATGCAGGCGTGCTGACAGCGCTGTGCGACCGCGTGTTTACGCGCGGCGGCTTCGTGCTGGTCGACGAGATCTACCAGGGGCTGACGTACGATCACGCGTCAACAACCGCGCTGTCGCTCGATCCGCGCGTCGCAGTCGTCAACAGCTTCTCCAAGTACTTCGGCATGACGGGGTGGCGGCTCGGGTGGATCGTCGCGCCGCGCGAATGGATCGGCACGCTCGAGAGGCTTTCGCAGAACCTGTACCTGTGCGCGCCGGCGATCGCGCAGCACGCCGCACTCGCCTGTTTCGAACCGGAGAGCCTGGCCATTTGCGAGCAGCGACGTGAGGAGTTCCGACTGCGGCGCGACTATCTCGTTCCGGCGCTGCGGCGTCTTGGATTGCGGATTCCGGTAGTACCGGACGGCGCTTTCTACATCTATGCCGACGTCCGTGCCGTTGCACGCGCCCCGGGCGGCCGCAGCGAGGGAAGCACGCAGTTTGCGCGCCGGCTGCTGCACGAGGCCGGGGTGTGCCTGGTTCCCGGCAAGGACTTCGGCGAGTTCGAGCCGGAAAGCTACGCACGGATTTCCTACGCCACCTCGATGCAGGATCTGCAGGAGGCGATCCGGCGCACCGGCGCCTGGCTGGAATCGCGCCGCTAGCGGCGCGCGATTCCAGATTGCAGGATCAGGAAGACGACGCTACGGTGCTCGCAGGCGCAGCCTGCGTGCCGCCGGCCGCTCGGCTGTCGGCACGAGGTGCGGCGCCTCCGACAGCGAGCGCCGCGGATACGTTGCCCGCGGCGGCCATCTTCAATCGGCCCATTTCGGCGAGCACGCGCCCCGCGTAGCCGCCGTCTCCCGGCAGGTTGCCCGCGCCCACGTACAGCTGCAGGCCGCGCTCGAGCGAGCCGCCGCGGCGGATCGCATCGCTCAGGATGGCGGAGCCGACACGGATATTGGCCACCGGTTCCAGCGCGGTGAACTGGTCGCCGTCCAACTCGAAGCGGGTCGAATGCACGCTTGTCATCACCTGCATCAGACCCTGGGCACCGACCGGACTCTCGGCGAACGGATTCAAGCTCGACTCGACCGCCATCACCGCAAGGATCAACAGCGGGTCGAGCTGGGACTCGCGACCGGCTTCACGCGCGGCCAGAACCAGCGGCCGCACCGCCTCGTCGGCAACGTGGTAGCGGCGCGACAGGTACTGTGCAACCGACGCGTCGGCCGGCTCCAGGTGAACCCAGCGCACCGTGCCCGTCAAGGCGTCGTGCGCGGTCGCTGCAACCCCGTCTTCCGCATCCGGCTGCGACAGCACGCTCAGCCGGGCCGACTGCGCCTGCGACACGAACCAGCTGCGCACCAACTGGTTGGTCGAGTCGCGCAGTGTCGGCATCGTCGCGATCGTCACTGCCGAAATCACGACGAGCGCGCCCACGGCTTCGGACAATCGCCGTAACATGCCCAGGCCGTTTCCGGCCAAGTCTGCTGCAGCTTCCAGCCAATCGATACCCTGGCGGACCCTTCTGCCAATGCAGTTGCGCATAAACGCCTCCTGCGGTAATGCCAGCACCCATGTTCAAAAGCGGGTGCTTGCTCACATTTGGATGGAAGCCGGCCAGCCAGCTGGTGCGCCGGCCTCCAACGAACCTCCGGCCCCGGACTGTCCGGGCCGGCCTTGCGCGAATCGGCCAGGGCCTGTCGTGGGCCTGCGCTTTCAGGCGGTCACGCCTGCGTCGCTAGTATCGGTCGCCCTTTCCCGGATCAGACGCGTCCGGCGACCGAGACCCGACAGCGGATTCAAACGCTCCGATCGATTCTATCGACTAGCCATTATCCGTCAATCGGGATACCTGTTATTGCATCGCAGTATAACAGCTACGTCAAGTACCAAGTTCGTCTTCGGATAACTTTGGCAAAGAAATGAAGAAAATCACATAAAATGTTAATAATCAAGCTGTTGAACTGATTGTTGCCGTATGCTTGCGAGCAGACACTGATATGGACATTCGTTGTTGCATGACAACATAAAGGCGAAAATAGAGTGTTGCGATATGATGACTTGAGGGATTTCCTGCAGCTTCTGGACGGGGGTGGCCAGCTCTTGCGGGTCAGCCAGGATGTGTCCCCCAATCTCGAAATGACCGAAATCAGCCGCCGGGTGCTGGCTCGGTCCGGCCCGGCCCTGCTGTTCGCCCGACCGCGTGGCGCCTCGATACCGGTGCTGACCAACCTGTTCGGAACGCCCGAGCGGGTCGCCCTGGCGATGGGCAGTGAGCAACGCCAAGGCCTGCGGGAAGTTGGCGAGCTTCTGGCGGCGCTGCGGGAGCCGGAGGCGCCTAGCGGCCTGCGCGACGCCTTGGGCAAAGTCGCGATGCTGAAGGCGGCGCTGTGGGACATGGCACCGCGCACGGTTCGCTCGGGCGCGTGCCAGCAGGTGGTGTGGGAAGGGGCAGATGTCGACTTGGGGCGCCTGCCGATCCAAACCTGCTGGCCGGGAGACGTCGCCCCGTTGATCACCTGGGGCATCGTCGTCACGCGCGGGCCTCATCGGAAGCGGCAGAACCTCGGCATCTACCGCCAACAGGTCCTCGGGCCCAACAAGGTTGCGATGCGCTGGCTGGCCCATCGCGGGGGAGCCTTGGATTTCCGGGACCACCGGCTGACTCGGCCGGGGCAGCCGTTCCCGATCGCGGTCGCGCTGGGAGCCGATCCGGCCACCGTTCTGGGCGCCGTTACGCCGGTGCCCGACCAGCTGTCCGAGTACCAGTTCGCCGGGCTGCTGCGCGGGTCGCGTACCGAAATCACGCGTTGCATCGGCAGCGACCTCGACGTCCCGGCAACGAGCGAAATCGTGCTGGAGGGCGCGATCCAGCCCGACGAATCGAACCGGGACGGACAGGTCAGCGCGGCCAATGCCGGCTACGAAACCGTGCTGGAAGGTCCATTCGGGGACCACACCGGCTATTACAACGACGCCGAGCGATTTCCCGTCTTCACGATCGAGCGCATCACGATGCGGCGCGAGCCGATCTACCACTCGACCTATACCGGGCGGCCCCCGGACGAGCCGGCCGTCCTGGGCGTGGCACTAAACGAGGTGTTCGTGCCGATCCTGCAGCGAGTCTTTCCCGAGATCGTCGATTTTTACCTGCCTCCGGAGGGATGCAGCTATCGGATTGCGGTCATCACGATGCGCAAGCAGTATCCTGGCCACGCCAAACGCGTGATGTTCGGAGTGTGGAGCTTCCTGCGGCAGTTCATGTACACAAAGATGCTCGTCGTGACCGATCCCGATGTGGATGCACGCAACTGGAGCGACGTGATCTGGGCCATCACAACGCGCGTGGATCCGGCGCGCGACACCGTCATCGTTGAGAACACGCCGATCGACTACCTGGACTTCGCCAGCCCGACCCCCGGCCTCGGCAGCAAGATGGGGATCGATGCGACCCACAAGGTGGCGGGCGAGACCTCGCGGCAATGGGGGCGGCCGATCGAGATGGACCCCGCGGTCACCGCTCGCGTGGACGCGATGTGGCGCGAGCTGGGACTGACGTGATGGCCCAGCCGGGAAGGCTGCCGTGACGGTCGAGCGCAAACCGATCCGCCGCGCCGGCATCCGCTCGGCCGGATACGACGCGTCCGCGCGGATTCTCGAAATCGAATTCGACAGCGGATCGGTCGTGCAGCACAGCGGCGTGGGCGTCGAGATTGCCCGGCGCTTTCTGTCGAGCTCGGCGCCGGGAAGCTATTACAAGGACAACATCGAGGAGGAGTACCCGAGCCGGCGGGTCCGGTGATGCGCTCGATCCCCCGGCGAGTTCGGCGTCACGGGCGTCGCGTTGCAGATTCCGCGCCGGCGAGATGTTTCAGAAGCATCTGCCGCAATTCGTCTGCTCGCAGTGCCTGCTCTCCATTGCCCGCGACAGCAACCGTGCACCCGAATTGCGCCAGCATCGCGCTGACCACCTCGACATTGATCGTATCATCTTCGACCAGCAGCACGCTCGCGGCGATGGGTTGTTCTGGCGCCACGATCGGACGCGTTTCGCGCGCTTGCGCCGCGTAGCTCTGCAACGCCGCACGCACCTCGTCATGCAGGTCGAACGGGGCGGAGACCACATTCAGTCTGCCCGCCTCGATCTTGGACAGATCGAGAAGGTCGTTCAGCAGTCGCATCAACGACTCGCCGGAGTCGATGATCGTGCTCGCGTAGCGGCGCGGCGCCTCAGTCAAGCGCGTCCCGAGCAACACCTGCGCCATGCCGAGCACGCCGTTCATCGGCGTGCGCAGCTCGTGGCTCATGTTGGCGAGGAAGCGCGACTTGGCACGGTTCGCGGCCTCGGCGGCATCGCGCGCCTCGCGCAGCTCGACCTCGCCACGCTTGCGCTCGCTCACGTCGGTGATCACGATCCGGCAAGCGGCGGGGGTGCCGTGGTCCCGGGCCAGCACACCGTCCAGGCGCAATAGCGAGGCGGCACCCCCATGCTCAGGCGCGCCAGGCAGACCGTCTCCAGGATCGCCGTCTCAGGACGCCCGCCTCAGGACGCCCGCCACATCCGGCGCAGCAGGCCGTCCTTGTCGACGAAGTGGTGCTTCAGCGCCGCCGCCACGTGCAGTCCCACCAGCGTTGCCAGCGTCCAGGCCAGGGTGGAGTGGACATCCAGCAGCACTTCGGCCAGCGCCTTGTCCTTCGGAACGAAATCCGGCAAGCGGATCAGCCCCAGATAGACCGTGCGGAAACCGAGAGCGGAGCTGTGGGCCCAGCCGAACACGGGCACGACGAAGAAGAACACGTACAGCGCGCGGTGCGCCCAGAGCGTGGCGCGCTTCTGCCACGGCTGCATCGATTCAGGCAACGACGGCGGCCGGTGGGAGAAGCGCCACAAAAGGCGCAGCAGCGACATCCACAGGATCGTGACGCCGATCCACTTGTGATAGTTGATCCAGCGAATTCGCGCCGGCGAAGGCGGCGCATCGGACATCGACAAACCGATCGCGAAACCGGCGACGATCACGACCGCCAGGAACCAGTGCAGGAAAATGGCGACCGGCGTGTAGCGCGCGGCCGCCGGCGCGGACGGAGCCGGGATCGAAGTCATCGGCAGGATCGAGCGGTGCGGGTTGCGGGAGGGGAACAAGGAACGCGCGTCATGGAATCCGAGCCTCCGGCAGTTCGTGCAGGATCGAGTCGGTGCGCTGGAGCAGGAACGGCGCATCGCGGTGCCGGTCGAACAGCCGCGGCGCCGGCAGCATCGCCGCCATCGTGGCGGCCTCCTCGGGTGACAGCGCGCCGGCGTCCACGTCGAAGTAGTGGCGTGCGGCTGCCTGCGCGCCGAACACGCCGTCGCCCCATTCGGCGACGTTCAGATACACCTCCAGGATGCGCTTCTTGCTCCACAGCGCCTCGACCATCCAGGTGATCAGAAGTTCCTGCGCCTTGCGCAGGTAGCTGCGGCGTGCCGACAGGAACAGGTTCTTCGCAAGCTGCTGCGAGATCGTCGAGCCGCCGTGCGCGCGGTGTCCTCGCCTGAGGTTCTGCTCGTAGGCCTTCTCCACCGCCTCCCAGTCGACGCCTTCGTGGCTCAGGAAGCGCGCATCCTCCGCGGCCACCACCGCGCGCTTGAGGTTGGGGGAAATGCGGCCGTAGGGTACCCACTGGTGCTGCAGCCGCATCGCTGGGCGGCGCAGGTCCAGGCGCTGCTGCGCTTGTTGCATGAATGCCGTGTGCGCCGGATCGTTCCACTTCCAGTAGACGATCCACCCCAGGTACCAGGCCTGCAGGGCCGCAAACGCTGCCAGAGCCGCAAAAAGGATGCGCGCGAGCCACAGGCGCAGCCCGGCCGCGTTCGATCGCGCCACGGCGTTCAAGCGCTGGCGCGCGACTGCTCAAGGATCCGGCGCAGTTCCCGATACACGGGCGCCGTATCCGGCCGCACGCCGCGCCAGAACAGGAACGACTCGGCCGCCTGCTCGATCAGCATGCCGAGGCCATCGGACACCGCGCGGGCGCCGCTGCTGTGCGCCAGCCGCATGAATGCGGTCGCCTCCGGCGCGTACACCAGATCGTAGGCGACCGTGCAATCGTCGAAAGTCCCTGGATCGATGGGCGGGGCGTCCTGATTCAGGCTGCTCGAGGTTCCGTTCACGATCATGTCGAAGTGCTCGGCGGGAATCTCGTCGAGGCGGATCGCCTCCACCCCGAACTCGTCGGCCAGTTCCTGCGCACGGTTGTGCGTTCGGTTGGCCACCGCGATCCACTTCGGCCGTTCCTCCAGCAGCGAGGCAATCAGCCCGCGCACACCCCCGCCCGCACCCAGGACCAGGATCGCGGCGTTGGACACTTTGAACCCGAGGCGGTGCTTGATGTCGCGCACGAAACCGATGCCATCGCTGTTGTCGCCGCAAATCGTGTCGCCTTCGAACTTCAGCGTATTCACCGCGCCGGCCAGGCGCGCCCGCGACGTCAGCGAATCGGCCAGCTTGGCGGCGTCGAGCTTGAACGGGATCGTCACATTCAGTCCCAGGTAGCCGGCGTCGCGCAGGCCGAGCGCGAACTCCTCGAAGCCGTCGATCGGACCTTCCAGCCGCTCATAGCTGATCGCCTGGTGCGTGGCCTGCGCGAACAGCCGATGGATGTCCGGCGAGCGGCTGTGGCCGATCGGATTGCCGACGACGGCGTAGCGGTCCATCGGGTTCGTCGCTAACGCGCCGCGGCGCCGGGCGCCGGATTCAAGACACTAGCTGCCGCGCGCTGCCGTGGCGGCGGTGGTAGTGCCGAACTGGTCGTGGGTGAACATCCACGTCCGTGTGATCTCGAGCACATCGGTATCGCGCGCGATCTCCGGCGGAAACGGCGGGTAAGGAGCAGCAAGCTTAACAATTCGGCGGGCGGCGCGGTCCAGGATCGGTGAGCCGGAGGAGCGCTCGATCACGGCGTCGATCAGGGCGCCCGTGCGGTCGATTACGACCGTCATCTGCAGCGATCCGTAGATGCGTCCGCGTGCCTCCTCCGGATAGTTCTCGTTGCCGATCTTCTCCACGCGCGTGCGCCACTGCTCGAAATAGCGCGCGAATCGGTACTCTTTGGTGCTCGGCATGAAATGCTGCCGCCGCGGCCGCTTCTGGTAGTCGGAAATCTCTTTCGAGATCTCCGCTTCCATGCGAGCCAGCTGCTGTCGCTGTTGCTCCTGGCGTGCACTGTCGTTCGTCTGCTCGCGCGGCTCGACCACATAGGTGACCGAGTTCATCTGGTGCACCATCGCGAGCAACTGGCGCTGTTCCTGCTCCAGCCGCTCGACTTTCCTGCGCTCCAGCTCGATCGTATCGCCGTTGCGATCCTGCGACAGGTTCGGAAACGGCGAGGAACGGCGGCCGTCCTCATCGGTGCCCCCGCCCTCGAGGTCGGCCTGCGCCAGCGCCAGCGGCTTCGCCGGGCTCTCGGGGCTCTTGGAGTTGACCAGCACGATCTCGAGCGGCGGATCCGACTGGCGTGTGCGCAGGAGCTCCGGATCGACGAAGCGGACGGCCAGAACCAGCGCATGCACGCCGGTCGAAGCCATCAACGCCGCCATCAGAACACGATCACCGACCCAGGATTGCATCTAACGCCCTTCGCCACCCGACAATCGCGCGCGCCTCCGCCAACGGCGGCCTCCCCTCCGCCACGAACGCGCGCCCGAAGTCTGCACTGTCTTTCAAACGGCCGCTTCGACCGGGCCGTCCCGCGAATCCGCAGCAGACGCTAAGCCGACCTCGGCCGCCAGCGCGAAGCGCGCCGGATCGAGCACCGTTTCTTCCTCCTCCACCGCCTGCGCGCCCGAGGCGTCCTGCGCCTGCTCCTGCAGCACCCGCAGCAGGCGAACGTCGACGGAAAGGTCCAGAAGGTCGTGCCCAAGAATCTCGAGCTCGACACACTGGCCCCGCACCAGCGGTGGCGCCCCCGGTACCCGCACCACCAGCGGCAGCCCCTCCAGGCGGGCCAGGTCCGGACGCAGCACGGTGGCCCGGCTGCGCCGCACAGCGTTGTGCTCGAGCCAGCGCAGACACCAGTAGCGCTCCATCGCCTGCTGGAACTCGTCGTACGCCGCGTACGCCGCCTCGAACGCCGGGACGACCGCGAACAGTTGTGCGTCGCTGCGGCCGTATGCGGGCGGCTGCCCGCGCACCGCGGCCAGCAGCTGGCGCTGGTTGACCAGATCGACATATCGGCGCAGCGGCGAGCTCGACCAGGCGTATTGCGCCACGCCGATGCCGTCGTGCGCGGCAGCGGATGTCGACATGCGAACGCGCCCCGCCGTTTGCGAGCGATATACGCCCGCCATCCCCAGCTCGGACAACCAGCCGCCCCAGTGCGAGTTGGCGTAGATCATCAGCTCGGAGACGATCCGGTCGAGCGGATCGTCGCGCCGCCGCGGTCGGATCGTCACGGTGGCGTGCTCGCCTTGGCCCTGCAGGTCGAATGCGTAATCGACGCGGCCGGCCGCCTCGGGACGGCCGCGCACCGCTTCGCGCGCCTGGCGCAGGGCGCCGGTAAGACGCCAAAGCGTCGCCAGCTGGGCACCGAAGGGCAGCTCGGCTGCGGCAGGTCCGGCGAGCACCTGTTCCGTGACGGCCGCTCCCAGCTCGTCATGGCGCAGGTTGGCTCGGATCCGGATCCGCTCCAGAACGCTCGCGGCGGACAGCACGCGTACGCCATCCGGATCCAGCTCCAGGTACAGCGACAGCGCCGGAACCGTTCGCCCTTCGCCCAGCGAGAAGGCTTCGATCCAGGCCTGCGGCAACATCGTGATCTTGATGCCGGGGGCGTAGACGGTCGACATGCGAAGCCTGGCGAGCAGATCGACCGGGTGATCGCGGCCGATCGCAACGGCCGGAGCGGCGATGTGGATGCCGACGCGCACGCGACCGTCCGGGTCGCGCGAAACGGAAAACGCGTCATCGATCTCAGTAGTGGAGCTGTCATCGATCGAGAACGCCTCGACCTGAGCAAGCGGGAGCGCCTCGTCGTGCGGGGTCGGGTCGGGCGGCGGCGGCGAGAAGTCGGTGCCCTGCGGAAAGCAGCGCGCCAGGAAACTCTCCAGGTGCCAGACGTAGGGCGACGCGATGGCCCCGCGCGCCAGCAGCAGCCGCGGCGCGGTGGTCTTCAGCTCGCGCGCCGCCTGCTCGACGGCCTTGAACTCGGGAGAGTTGCGGTCGGCCCGCAGAAGCAGGTGAGCGCCCTGGGCGCGCAGCGCCGGCGGCACGCCGCCGGCCAGCAACTCGCCCAGGTACGCGGCACGGACCTCCTCCTGCGCACGTCGCCGCGCCACGGCCGCAAGCGCGGCGCGCAGCACCTCAGCTGGCGCAGGACGGAACCGGCCACGCCCCTTGCGGTGAAAGTAGACCGGGGCCGAATGCAGGCGCAGCAATATGGCAGCGGACTGAACCGGTGCAGGCTCGCGCCCGAAGTATTCGCGGGCCAGCTCCTCGAAGCCGAACTCCTGCTGCGGCGCGCACTGCCAGAGAAAATCCAGGTCGATCGCGTCGGCTTCGGCGCGGGCCAGCTCGAGCAGCTGTGCGCCGGCCGGCCGTTCGTACTGCAGCAGGACGTGGCCGGCTTTGACCTTGACGCGCCGTCCTCCGGGCAGTTCGACCTGGAACGAGGCCTGCGCCGACGACAGCACGGCGCCGACTTTCAGATCTCCTTCGTCTTCGAACAGCAGGTGCATCGTCCCGGTATCCCGTTCCGGGCCGCGGGCTCCGAGCGCGCTTCTTGCTCAGACCGTCAGGCCGCCGGCAACCTCGATCACGGCACCGTTGATATAGCTCGCCTCGTCCGATGCGAGGAATGCGTACACGTTGGCCACCTCTTCCGGGCGGCCCAGGCGCCTCATCGGCACCCGCTCGGTCAGCTGGGACAGCACGCGCTGCGGGATCGTCTCCAGGATCGGAGTCGCGATGAATCCCGGGCACACCGCGTTGCAGCGGATACCCTTCGGGCCGAGTTCGCGCGCCCAGGTCTTCACGAAACCGATCACGCCGAACTTGCTGGCAGCGTAGTTGGTCTGTCCGAAATTGCCGTACAGGCCGACCACACTGGAGGCGTTCAGGATCACGCCCGAGCCCTGCTCGAGCATGGCGCCCAGCACCGCCTTGCTGCTGTTGTAGGTCCCTTTCAGGTTGACGTCGATCACGCGGTCGAACTGCTCCTCGGTCATGTTCTGGATTCGCGCATCCAGCGTGATGCCGGCATTGTTCACGAGGATATCGATCCGCCCGAGGCGCTCGCGCAGCTGCCCGACCATTTCATCGAGCTGCTCGCGCCGCGTCACGTCGACGGAGAAGGTCTCGACGATCTCGCCGTTCGGCTTCAGGCTCGAGCGGGCCGCTTGCAGCGCATCGAGCGACAGATCTGCCAGCGCGACCGCCGCCCCCTCTTCCAGGAATTTGCGGGCCGTCGCATAACCGATCCCCTGCGCAGCTCCCGTGATGACTGCCACCTTGCCTTTGAGTTTCATCGCCTCGCCTTGTCGAAACCGTCATGCGCCGGCGCCCGCCGCCAGCGTCGCTTGTGCTTCACGCCGTACCAAGCGGTCCAGGATGCGTCGCGGCATGCCGCCGAAACCGCCGTTGCTCATTACCACCACGTGGTCGCCGGCGCGGACCGTCTCGGCCACGCGGGCAGCCAGCACGTCCAGGTCCTCCGCCGCCACCGCGCCATCCAGCTCGCGCAGCGCCTCGCCAGCGTCCCAACCGACGGCGCGCTGGCCCCCCCGCGGGGCGTAGCAGAACACCCGGTCGGCCAGCCGCAGGCTCTGCACCAGCGCCGGCCGCATCGAGCCCATCCGCATCGTGTTCGAACGCGGCTCGAACACCGCCAGCAGGCGCGCCCCGGGCGCAATTGCGGCGCTGCGCCGCAGGCCATGCAGCGTGGCTTCGATCGCGGTCGGGTGATGCGCGAAATCGTCGTACACGGTCACGCCGCCGGCGCGGCCGACCACTTCGAGGCGGCGCCGCACGCCGGAGAACGTGCGCAACGCCTCCAGCGCCCGCGACGGAGCAACCCCGGCTGCCGCCGCCGCTGCGATCGCGGCGAACGCATTGCAGCGGTTGTATTCGCCCGGAAGCGCCAGGCGGAGCCTGCCGTGCACGGTCGAACCGGTCAGCACGTCGAACTCGTGAGCACCCGCCTCCTCGACGCGCGCCGCGTGCCAGCCGTCCTCTGTATTGAAGTGCTCAACGGCGCTCCAGCAGCCGCGCTGCAGTACGCGCGCCAGCGCGGCGTCGTCACCGTTGACGATCACGCGCCCGCTCGCCCGGATGCAGCGAACCAGGTGGTGGAACTGAGTCTCGATGGCGGCCAGATCGGCAAAGATGTCTGCGTGATCGAACTCCAGGTTGTTCAGCACCGCGATGCGCGGAAAATAGTGGACGAACTTGCTGCGCTTGTCGAAAAATGCGGTGTCGTATTCGTCGGCTTCGATCACGAAGGCAGCACCGCTTTCAACGCTTCCGATCCTGGCGGTGCATCCGAAATCGAGCGGCACGCCACCGATCAGGAATCCCGGAGCCGCGCCGGCGCTCTCAAGGATCCATGCAAGCATCGAAGCGGTCGTCGTCTTGCCGTGGGTTCCGGCGACGGCCAGCACGTCGCGCCCCGCGAGGATGTTGCGATGAAGCCAGTGCGGACCCGACGTGAATTCGGCTCCGCTGTCCAAAATGGCCTCCATCAGCGGATTGCCGCGCGTCACCACGTTGCCCACGACGAAGCAGTCGGGGCGCAGCGCGATCTGGTCGGCAGCGTATCCCTCGATCGGCTCGATGCCGGCAAGCCGCAGTTGCTCGCTCATCGGCGGATACACTGCAGTGTCGCAGCCGGTGACGCGATGCCCGCTGGCCTTCGCCAGCTGGGCGAGGCCCCCCATGAACGTGCCGCCGATCCCGAGTATGTGCAGGTGCATGACTTACTCTGCGTACTCTGCCTACTGCGCCTACTGCGCCTACTTGGTTGATCTGGAAATGGTGCGGTGCGGGAATGTAGCATTGTCCGAGCCGCGCCAAAACGTCCTGGATCAATACCGAAGCCCGACAATCCGGCTGCAATACCGGCGCCGGCGTCCGGCACGTGCAAGGAGTCCGTTGCGATGAACGACACCCCTCCCAGACGCGACGACCTCAAAACGGCGATCGCTGCGGCAGCGGCCCGCCGGATCGCCGAGGAAGGATGCGACTACGCGAGTGCCAAGCGACGCGCGGTACGGGACGTGCTGGGTGATGGAGCCGGCGCGTCGGGCGCCATGCCGGACAATCTGCTGGTGGAGTCGGAGTTGCGGCGTTACCTGCGGCTATTCGCCTCCGACAGCCAACCTGCTCAACTGGCTGCATTGCGGCGCCTGGCGCTGCAATGGATGCGACGCCTGGAGCGCTTCAATCCGCATCTGGTCGGTGCCGTTCTGAACGGCACAGCTACCGGCCATTCCAGCATCCACCTGAACCTGTACGCCGACAGCGCCAAGGAAGTGGAGATCTTCCTGCTCGACCTGGCGGTGCCATTCGATGCGCGCGATGCCGGTCCGAACAACGACACCACACAGGAAGTGCTGCAACTGCTGCTGCCGGCTCCCCGCGACACTGTTCTTGAAGGTGCAATCGGGATCACTCTCAACGTAATGGACCCGGTCGCTCTACGGGTGGCGCCGGCCGGCCGACCCAAGGATCCGGACCTGCACCCGGTGGAGCGGGCCGGGCGCGCGAGCGTCGAGATGGTCGAACGCCTGCTGGCGGAAACGGCCGCTCCTACCGGCGCTGCCGACGCTGCCGACCCATGAGTAAAGCGAATGGG
>Ga0187846_10000188_pt1 | contig 37673 bp, 38 predicted proteins | sample TC_taG_FD_161473 | JGI IMG/M metagenome (GOLD analysis project Ga0187846, IMG submission 161473) | Biofilm microbial communities from the roof of an iron ore cave, State of Minas Gerais, Brazil - TC_06 Biofilm (v2) | ecosystem: Environmental > Terrestrial > Deep subsurface > Cave > Wall biofilm... | reverse complement strand
CTCACGAATTAGCTCCTGGATCAGCTGGGTCCCCGAGGCTTTGTCCTCGATCAAGACGACAGAAGGCCGGAACCGCTCGTATTGCGCGCGCACTTCGCGCTTCAGCTCGGGGTATTCCATGCGCCGGCGCACCAGGTCGACGAGATAGAGGTTATTGCCGGCAATGCCCCAGGTCGTGCAGACGCTGAAATCACTGAGCTCGGTCGCCTTGTTGGCGGTGTCCCAGCTCTGCACGATGCGCTCGAAATGCTGCGGCAGCGCGCCCGAAAGTTGCGGGCACACGCCCCGATCATGAAACCGCCGGAACAAGGAGGCGACTTGACATTGTAAGGAAAATTCCTTACATCGCACCTGACGGAGTTGAGAGGGCGAAGATGGCAGCGGTCATCGAAGAAACCAGCACGATCACCGCCAAGGGCCAGACAACGATACCCAAGGCAGTGCGCCAGGCGCTGGGCGTCGACTATGGCGGAAAAATCGCCTACCGCATCGAAGAGGGACGGGTGACGGTCCACAATCCAGAGGCCGAGCATCACGATCCGGCGCTGGCGGCGTTTCTCGGGCTTATCGAGAAGGACATCACGGCCGGTCGTAACGTGCGCGATTTGCCCGCCGGCGTCGTTGCCGCCATGCGGCGAGCCATGAAAGAGCTGCGGGTGGATCTTGATGAGAAGCTCGAGGGGGACGTCGCGCTTTAGAGCTCGGCCATGGTGGTCAATGGTTGGACCCTGCTATTCCATGAAGCCCTGATCGGCCAGGTGAAAACTCTGGCCGATGCGTGCCGGCGGGCGCGCAGGGCCGATGCGAAGAATTTCCGGTCCAATGCCAACGTCAAGCTTTTTGCGACACTGGCGAAGCTCTTGCTGGAGATCATCCCCTCCGATCCGACCCGGCCCGAGTACCGTCAAGGCAACACGCTCGGTGAGGCGTACCGGCACTGGTTCCGGGTGAAGTTCTTCGGTCGGTTCCGGCTGTTCTTCCGCTATGACAGCCGATCGCGCATCATCGTCTACACAAGGGTCAATGACGAACGCAACCTGCGTCAGCGCGGTGGCAAGAGCGATCCTTATGAGGTGTTCCGGCGGATGCTCGCCTCCGGCAATCCGCCCAACGAGTGGGCGGCGTTGGTCAGAAATTCCAATGAGTTGCCAGGTGAAATTCTGTCGACCGTACCGGACGGCGAAAAGCAACCAGACAACGGCGCATGACATCGACCTGAGCCGCAATTTCAGGCAGGCGGTGGTGGAGGACATGCAGGTGCGGACCGGGTCGGATTCGCCGCCTCTACGACCGGGCCCTACCGAAGCGGGACGGGCGCTCATTCCTAGCCCCGCTCGTCGCCTGCATCGACTCTCACCCACCCCGCCCGCAGGAACGACTCGGCCTCGGCCTCCGGCATCTCGACCGTGCCGTCGGCCGCGACGTTGAGAAGGAGCATATTGCGATGGCCGATGCCGGGAGGGACGCGCAGCCGCACCCGGCGCTGGCGCTCGGTCTCCCCGCGACGAAGCTCTTCGGCGCGCTGCCGGTAAAGCTCGAAGATCCCGCGGTTGGAGGTGGGGCCGCCGGCGCCTTGCTTGTACCAGTCGAGCATTTGCGCGGTCGAATCGACCTGGTCGTCGTGCTTGCCGTGCGGGAAGACCGTCATCTCGTGCAGATAGGGTGCGAGCCACGATGCCGCGTCGGGCACATGGACGAAACCGTTTTCGATCATCGCTGTCTGCGCGTGCATGCGCATGACCTTGTCGGTCTGCGGCTGGTAGCGGGTGACCGCGTAGAGGCCCTCATGAATTAGCTCCTGGATCAGCTGGGTCCCCGAGGCTTTGTCCTCGATAAGCACGACAGAAGGCCTGAACCGCTCGTATTGCGCGCGCACTTCGCGCTTGAGCTCCGGGTATTCCATGCGCCGGCGCACCAGGTCGACGAGATAGAGGTTGTTGCCGGCAATGCCCCAGGTCGTGCAGACGCTGAAATCACTGAGCTCGGTCGCCTTGTTGGCGGTGTCCCAGCTCTGCACGATGCGCTCGAATTGCTGCGGCAGCGCGCTCGCCGGGTAATGCTGGAACCAGGCCGCCTTGACCAGGCCGCCGCCCAATGGCGTTGGGGCCTGCTGGTACTGGCCGGCGAAATTGTATTCGCCGATCATCTGGCGGAGGTGCTCGAGCATCGAGAGCGGCTCACGCGCCGGATGCAACGCCTCGCCCTGCCGCCGGGTCAGGAGTTTCGGTCCCCAGACCGTATCGATGAGCTGTGCTTCGTCGACCTCGGCGATCGCCGGAAAGTTCACGACCTCCCAATCTTCCTGGGCCAGCACGTGGCCGACCAGATCGTCCTCGTGCAGCCGGTGCATGATCAGCACGATGGCACCCGCGAGCTTGTCGTTCAGCCGGCTGTAGAGGGTGTGGTCGAACCACTCGTTGGCCGCCCGCCGCTGGGTTTGCGACAACGCTTCCTCGGGCTTTAGCGGATCGTCGATGATGATCAGGTCGGCACCGCGCCCGGTCAGCACGCCGCCGACCGAGGTCGCGAGCCGGCAACCCTGCGCCGTCGTCTCGAATTCGGACATCGCCTGGCGCTCGGGTGACAGCCGCGTCGGGAAAATCCGCCGGTACCAGTCGCTGGCGAGGATCCGCCGGCAGTCGCGCGACAATTTATCGGCGAGCTCCTGCGCATAGCTGGCGCAGAGGATCTGCGCCGCCGGGTCGTGCCCGAGACACCAGGCCGGAAAAGCGACCGAGGCCAGCAGCGACTTCAAATAACGCGGCGGCATGTTGATGATCAGCCGGCGGATCTTGCCGGCGCGCACTGCCATCAATTTCGCGGCGATGATCTCGATATGCCAGTTCATCGCCAATTGGGCCCGCGGGCCCAGCTCGCGCAAACAGCGCTGCGCAAAGCTGACGAAATCGAGCCGCAGCAACGTGTCGTAGCTTGTCCAGGTGAACTTGTCGGCGGCCGTCATCGTTCGGGCACTGGTCAGACGAGCTCCGTCGCTTGCTGCCCCTCACCCTCCCGCGGAGCCTGTCCTCGGGCCGCGCTCCGCGCGGACCCGGGGGCGGGTCCCTCCCTCTCCCCGCTCGCGGGGAGAGGGTTGGGGTGAGGGGCCCTTCCCGCGATGTCGGGGCCATTATTTTCTTCCGGCATGGTGGGCGTGCCGCGCGCTGGTTGTCTTTCGAGCAACTCTTCCTCCCAGGATTGCCGGAGCCTTGCGATGAAGGTCGCCATCACCTCCTCGTCCGCCGCGGTAAACGGGGCGGGTTCGGGCGGTTGTGTCACACCGGCCTTTTTCTCGGCGTCCTTCAAGGTATCGATCAGCATCTTGGTCGCGCGCAAATCGGCACCGGTCGATTTGTTGACCAGTTGCTTGGCGACCGCCTCGCGCTTGGTGATCTCGCAACGCTCGCCGTCGATGGTCACGGTCACCTTCTCGTTGAGCGCCTCGACCAGCAATGCCGGCAGGTTCTTCGGGCGCGGTCCGCGCGGGTTGCCGGATTGGCCTTTCTTGAATCGGCTGTGCACCGGCGGCTTACCGCGGCCGACCTCGTAATCGCGCTTGGTCTCGGACATCTGTCCTCGCCGCCCTCTTGCCTCAACGGAGATCCGCACCACATAGCAGAATCGTGCGTGATTGTCAATTAATTATTGTTACGATGGCAAAGAATGGATGATGGCGCCTTCCCTGCCGTTTCCCTGCCACGCCTTCGATTTTTGCCGAGCGTCGTGCCCAAGCCTATGATTGCACGCGGTTTTTCGGTGTCGGAGGAGTTACGAAAAAATTTTTACCCGGGTTTTCCCTGTGAGGCAGGGAACGGAGGTCATGGTCCGCGATATGATACCCGCCAAATCGTTCCGTTGCCGTCCTCGCTGACCAGGAGCGTCCCGTCATGCGCGACGGCGACGCCGACCGGGCGGCCCCAGACGCGGCTGTCGCTGACCACAAACCCGGTCAGAAAATCCTCGTATTCACCGGTGGGCCGCCCGTCTTTCATCAGGATGCGGACCACCTTGTAACCGGTCCGCTTCGCCCGGTTCCAGGAGCCATGAAGGGCCGCGAAGGCGTCGCCGCGATACTCTGCGGGAAACTGCGCGCCATCGTAAAAGGTCATTTCCAACGAGGCCGAATGCGGCTGCAGCAGCACGTCCGGCAGGCTCACGCGGCCGCCCAACTCGGGTCGTTCGCCGGTGTGACGAGGGTCCTCGTTGCCGCCGATGTAAAACCACGGCCAACCGTAAAACGCGCCCTCGCGCACGCGGGTCACATAATCGGGCGGCAGGTCGTCGCCGAGCCCGTCACGCTCGTTGGTCGAGCACCACAACTCGCCCGTCTCGGGCTGCAGCGCCATCCCGACGCAGTTGCGCAGGCCGGTCGCAAAGATCCGTTCGTCTTTACCTTCCGGGGTGAAGACGAGCACATCGGCGCGCTCCTCCTCCGAATCCCACAGTGCGCCGATCGAACGCTCGGCATCGTTGCTGCGCGAGCCCACCGAGACGAACATACGCGCACCGTTCTCGGAGAAGGCGACGTCGCGTGTCCAATGGCCGCCTCGCGGCAATCCGGCGACGATCGTCTCCGCGGGACCAGAGGGCTGCAGATCGCCGGGCCGATAAGGAAAGCGGACGACCGCGTCGGTGTTCGCGACATAGACGTATTGCGGGTTCGCTCCGGGCGGCCAGAAGGCGATGCCGAAAGGCCGGTCGAGACCCTCGGCGAAGGTGTGAATCTCCGGCGTACCGGCGGGCTCACTAGCGCGCAGCACGCGAATACGGCCGGGCCGGCTCTCCGCGACGAAAATGTCGCCACCCGGCGAGACCCGGACCAGACGCGGGTTGTCGAGACCGCCGGCGAAGAGCTCAACGGCGAAGCCCGGCGGCGCCTTTGGCCATGCGCTCCCTGGACGAGCCACGATGCTGGGGTGCCGGTTGGCGCTCGGTGTCGCGTAAGGCGGCGGCATGTCGGCCGGGGTGATTTTGCGCCTGACCCCCGGCGCATCGTTGCGCCAGTCGCCATAGGCTGCGGTGCCGGTCAGGACGGGGGTGAACTGACCGAAGGCAGCGGCAGCGGCGATGCAGACCAGGCCCACCACCACGGTGCCTACCAAATTTGATAATATTGTCATCGAGCGTTCCCGAAGAGCGGCGAACCCGATGATCATGCCGCGCAACATCTAAAGGATCTCGAATGGCGGCCTACCAGTACATCTATGTGATGAAGGGTCTAGGCAAGACCTACCCGGGCGGGCGCGAGGTGTTGAAGGATATTTGGCTGTCCTTTCTGCCTGGGGCCAAGATCGGAGTTCTGGGGCCCAACGGCGCCGGCAAGTCGACCCTGTTGCGCATCATGGCTGGTGAAGAGGGGGACTTTGCGGGCGAAGCCAGAGCGGCTGAAGGGGCGCGGGTCGGCTATCTGCCGCAAGAGCCTGGGCTCGATGTGGCGAAGGACGTCTTTGGCAACGTCATCGAGGGCTTGGCCGAGACCAAGGCATTGCTCGACCGGTTCGAGGCGGTGAGCGCGCGTTTTGCCGAAGATCTCTCGCCGGCCGAGATGGATGCGTTGGTCGCCGAGCAGGGTGAGCTGCAGGAAAAGATCGACCAAGCCGGGGCTTGGGAGCTCGACCGCACCATCGAGATCGCGATGGACGCTCTGCGCTGTCCCCCGGGGGACGCGGCGGTGGCTACGCTCTCCGGCGGCGAGCGTCGCCGGGTGGCACTGTGCCGCCTGCTATTGCAACGGCCGGATCTGCTATTGCTCGACGAGCCGACGAACCATCTCGACGCGGAGTCGGTCGGCTGGCTGCAGCGCTTTCTCGAAGATTATCCGGGCACCGTGGTGACCGTCACCCATGACCGGTATTTTCTCGACGAGGTGGCCGGGTGGATTCTCGAACTCGACCGCGGTCGGGGTATTCCGTTCGAGGGCAATTACTCGGGCTGGCTCGAGCAAAAGCAGCAGCGGCTTGAGCAGGAGGGCAGGCAGGAGGCCGCCCGCCGGCGGACCCTCGAGCGTGAACTCGAATGGGTGCGGCAGAGCCCGCGGGCGCGCCAGGCAAAAAGTAAGGCGCGGCTTTCCGCTTATGAGGCGCTCGTTGCACAGAGTCGGGAGAGGGCGCCGGAGACGGCTCAAATCGTTTTGCCCTCCGGACCGCGGTTGGGCGATCTGGTAATCACAGGGGAAAGGGTCGTCAAAGGCTACGGCGACCGCTTATTGATCGAGCGGCTCGATTTCCGTTTGCCTCCTGGGGGGATCATCGGGGTGATCGGTCCAAACGGCGCGGGCAAAACGACCCTCTTTCGCTTGATCACCGGCCAGGAGTCACCCAACAGCGGCCGGTTCCGGATCGGCGAAACGGTCAAGCTCGGTTATGTGGACCAGTCCCGCGACTCTCTAGTTGCAACGAACACGGTGTGGGAGGAGATCTCGGGCGGGCAGGACGAAATCGATCTCGGCCGCCGCAAGATGGCCAGCCGAGCCTATTGTGGGCTGTTCAATTTTCGCGGCGCCGATCAGCAGAAGAAGGTAGGCCAGCTCTCGGGCGGTGAACGCAACCGCGTCCACCTCGCCAAGATGCTGAAGACCGGCGCCAATGTGTTGCTCCTCGACGAACCGACCAATGATCTCGATGTCGACACACTGCGCGCGCTCGAGGAAGCACTGCTCGATTTTCCGGGCTGTGCGGTCGTCATCACTCACGATCGCTGGTTTCTCGACCGCGTTGCCACCCACATCCTCGCCTTCGAGGGCGATAGCCAAATCACCTGGTTCGAAGGTAATTACGCTGATTACGAGGCCGACCGCCGCCGGCGCGTTGGCACCGAGGCGGATCAGCCTCATCGCATTCGCTATAAACCATTGGTCCGTGCCTGAGCCGTTTCAGGGGCCTAACCCCGTGAGGCCGCCGAGCAACCGGGTCTACCGGCTCGAGGCAGTTCCGGTCTTCTCGCGCAACATGGCAATCAGACCCTGAACCTGCCCGCCATTGCGTTGGATCACGGACGCAAACTCGGAGCGTTGCGTGACCGCCATGCTGATGCCGTCGACGGCGACGTCTCTGATCTTGTAGGCGCCGTGTTGGTCGGTCAGGTGCCACTCGACCTTGACTGGCGGGGCACCGGACGGGCGGAGGATTTCGCTCGCGACGATTGCTCCTTCGGGATCTGCCCGGCTACCGGTCACCTTGAGGGTCTCGCCGCTATAAGCCGACAGCTGGGAGCTGTAGACGAGAGCGATATAGTCCTCGAACAGCTTGGTAAATTCGTCCTGCTGTTCGGGGGTCGCGGTCTTCCAGTACCGCCCTAGAACAAAGCGGGCGATGCCGGGCACGTCAAAATCCTCGCGGAACAACTCGTGAAATCGGGCGACGCGCTGCGCTGGGGTCGCGTTCTTGCCAAGGACTTCGAGCGCGCGGTTACCAAGATTGTTGATTACGGCAGCCGGGTCCGCGGCAGCCGCAAGGATGGCGGGCGCAAGCGCTCCTGCAATCAGGACAAGAGTGGCGGTAAGAATGGATCGTCGGTTCATTACCAGGTTATCCCAGAGGCGAAGGGACGTTCGGAAGCCATGGCCGTTTGCGGCCGATGGCCAACGGCCATTGTCGGATTGTCGTTCCGGCTAAACGAAGCCGGCGGCGGCAGGTTTTCCCGCTGTCCACGGACTAACGCCGCCCGCCGCTGTCGATAGAGCGAACGGATTGTCGCGTAATAGTCAAGAGAGGTGCGCTCGATGTCCGCGAGCGTTTCGATGTAGCGGGAACGCTGATCGATGCCGCTCACCCCGCCCCGCACGAAGGGAATCCAATAAAGCGTGTATGGGTTGCCGGTCACAAGCAGGTTGAATGGATCGCCGTATCCCTCGCCAAACTGCCCGACCAGATCGCGCGGATCGGACGGCCCAAGGACCGGAACGACAAGGTAGGGACCCTCTGGAATACCCCAGACGCCGAACGTCACGCCGAGATCTTGCTCGTGATAAGGAAGTTGACCCCATCGTCCGGCGACGTCGATCAGGCCGCCCACGCCGAGAGTCGAGTTGAGGGTAAAGCGCGCAAAGGTCTGTCCAGCGAGTTCGAAATCGCCTTGCAGAGCGTTGTTTGCAAAAATCAGCGGCGCCCGGAGATTGCGCAGAAAGTCGCGCAGTGAATCGCGCACCAGCTCGGGCAACACGGTTCGGTAGGCCTCTGCGACCGGCACCAGCACGTTGCGGTCGACCTTTTGGTTGAAGTCAAAGATCGCTCGGTTGGTATCCTCGAGCGGGTCGTTAAAATCCTCCGTCTCGGCAGCCCCGGGCTGCGCGTTGTTCGATGATATGGCGCATCCGGATAGGAGCAGGATCAAGGGCAGAACCAGGTTCGAGAAGACGAGGCGTAGCGGGCGAAGGTTCATCGATCGGTCTCGCATCAAGCTGTCGTCTTCGCGTCAGGCGGGATAATTGCGGGAATTTCACCGCAGCGGCAAGTGGTGCCTGGTGGGGCCGGGTGTCACAGCGTTTTTTCGGTCACTGCATCTTCGTGCAAATTCTCTTGCCCATATAAAGATATGTGTATATCTTGCTACCTGGCGCGAGGAAATCTGGCCGCATGGAACATCTATTGGCTGCGTTGCGCGGGGTAGCCGAGCCGACCCGGTTGCGGCTCGTTGTCCTCTGCGCCCGCGGCGAGCTCACTGTGAGCGAGCTTACCCAAATTCTGGGGCAGAGCCAGCCACGGGTATCGCGTCACCTCAAGCTCTTGTGCGAGGCTGGCCTCCTCGACCGCTTCCGGGAAGGCAGCTGGGTCTTCTATCGCTTGCGCCAATCGAGCCCGGTAGGCGCGCTGGCGCGACAACTCGTGGCGGCGTGCAGCGATGCCGATCCGACGATCGCGCTCGATCTGCAACGTCTGGGTGCGATCAAGCGCCAGCGCGCCGACCTTGCGAGCACCTATTTCCGCGAAAATGCTGTCCGGTGGCACCGCATCCGCTCGCTCTACGTCGACGAGGGCGAGGTCGAAGCAGCGCTTGTCGACATCATCGCGGCGGCTGATCCCCGCGATCTGCTCGACATCGGCACCGGCACCGGCCGTATGCTCGAAATCTTGGCGCCGCGGGTCGAGCGCGCGCTCGGCATCGACCAATCGCGCGAGATGCTGGCCGTCGCGCGGGTCAATCTCGAGCGCGCCGGACTCGAAAACGGGATGGTTCGGCTCGGTGACATGTACCAGTTGGCCCTGCCTGACGCCTCGTTCGATGCCGTGGTGGTCCATCAGGTGCTGCATTATGCCGACCGGCCGGGAGTGGTCATCGCCGAAGCGGCCCGGGTGTTGCGGCCGGGCGGGATCCTCATTCTCGTGGACTTTGCGCGGCACGCGCTGGAATTCCTCCGCGACGAACACGCCCATCGTCGGCTCGGCTTTGCCGATAGCGAGCTGGCGGAGTGGTGCGCGGCCGCCGGCCTCGATCCGGCGCCACCACGCCATTTGGGCGGAGACCCGCTGACGGTCGTCATATGGACCGCCCAGCGCCGCGCTAATCCGCGAGTCGTCGAAGAGTTCGAGAAAAGACCGGTTGCTCTTCTCGAAGGAGAAGTTCGTTGATGAACCAGAGCATGGGTTCTGAACCAGCGCGCGGCTTGCTCGCCGCCGACCCCGTCATCGATTTCGATGCCGGGCCGCCGCGCGTCTCGTTCGAATTCTTTCCGCCGAAGACGCCGGAAATGGAGGCCCGGCTGTGGGAGGTCGTCAAACGCCTCGAGCCGCTGGCGCCGCGCTTTGTGTCGGTGACCTACGGTGCCGGTGGATCGACCCGCGAGCGCACCCATTCGACCGTCCGGCGCATTCGCCACGAGACGGCGCTAGAGCCCGCCGCTCACCTGACCTGCGTCGCTGCCAGTCGAGCCGAAATCGATGCGGTGGCGTCCGACTATTGGCAGGCCGGAATCCGCCACATTGTCGCGTTGCGCGGCGACCCGCCCGGCGGAGCACAACGCTATGAACCGCATCCTGGTGGTTATGCCTACGCCACCGACCTCGTCGCCGGCCTCAAACGGGTGGCGGAGTTCGAGATCAGTGTGGCCGCCTATCCCGAGACCCACCCCGAGGCGCGGAGCGCCGAGCACGATCTCGACAACCTGAAAGCCAAACTCGAGGCCGGCGCCAGCCGGGCGATCACCCAATTTTTCTTCGACGTCGACCTGTTTTTGCGTTTCCGTGACCGCGCCCATGCCGCCGGAATCCGGGTGTCGATCGTTCCGGGCATCCTGCCGGTCACCAATTTCGCCCAGCTCAAGAAGATGGCAGCGACCTGCGGCGCCTCGATCCCGGACTGGATGGCCGGGCACTTCGATGGCCTCGACGACGACCCCGAGACCCGGCGTCTCGTCGCCGCCTCGATCGCCGCCGAGCAGTGTCGCCGATTGCACGCCAATGGGGTGCACGAGTTCCACTTCTACACCTTGAACCGAGCCGATCTAACCGTCGCGATCTGCCACATGCTCGGCGTGCGCGCCGCAAAGCCGGCCGCCGCGGTGGCTTGATCACCCCGTCCGATGGCACACTTCCTCGATTACCTCGCCGATCGCGTCGTGCTGTGCGACGGCGCGATGGGGACCCAGGTGCTGGGGCGCAACCTCGACCTTGAGCGCGATTTTCTTGGCCTCGAGAACTGCCCCGAGATCATCTGCGAAAGCCGCCCCGACCTCGTGCGTGAGATCCACCGCGGCTATCTCGCGGCGGGCTGCGATGCGATCGAGACCAATAGCTTTGGCGGCTCGCCGATCACCTTGGGCGAGTTCGGGCTCGCCGAGCGCGCCTTTGCGCTCAACCGACTTGCCGCTGAGCTGGCGCGCGAGGCGGTCGCCGAATTCGTCCCTGATGGCCGCAGCCGTTTCGTTCTCGGCTCGGTCGGGCCGGGAACTCGCCTTCCCTCGCTCGGCCATATCGCCTATCAGCCGCTCGAGGATGCGCTGACGACCCAGTGCGCCGGGCTGATCGCCGGCGGGGCCGACGCGATCCTGATCGAAACCTGCCAGGACCCGCTGCAGATCAAGGCGGCGGTCAACGGTGCCAAGCGGGCACGCGCCGACGCTGGCAAGGACACGCCGATCCTCGTGCAGGTGACGGTCGAGACGACGGGCACATTGCTGGTCGGCGCCGACATCGCCGCCGCGGCGACGATGATCCAGGCGCTCGACGTGCCGCTGATCGGGCTCAACTGTGCCACCGGCCCGCGCGAGATGGCCGAGCACGTCAAGTGGCTCGGCGAGAACTGGCCCGGATTAATCTCGGTCCAGCCCAATGCCGGGCTTCCCGAGCTCGTCGACGGGCGGAGCCATTTCCCCCTCGGTCCGGCCGAACTCGCGCAGTGGCTCGAGCGCTTCGTGCTCGAGGACGGGGCCAACCTGATCGGCGGCTGCTGCGGCACCGAGGCAGCGCACATCGCCGCACTCGACGCGATGCTGCGGCGCATCGGCCGCGCCAGTGGAGATGGGCGTCCGCGTCCGTTGCCGCGCCGGCGCGAGCCGGTCTGGGCTCCTGCCGTCGCTTCGCTCTACGGCCAAGTCCCGCTGCGCCAGGAGAACGCGTACCTGTCGATCGGCGAGCGCTGCAACGCCAACGGCTCGCGCCAATTCCGCAGGCTGCAGGAACAGGGCGACTGGGACGGCTGCGTCGAGATGGGGCGCGAGCAGGTCAAAGAGGGCTCGCACACGCTCGACCTGTGCACCGCTTTTGTCGGGCGCGACGAGGTCGCCGACATGACCGAGGCGGTCACTCGCATGCGCGGTGCGGTCAACGCCCCGCTCGTCATCGATTCGACCGAATACCCGGTGCTCGAAGCCGCGCTGCAGCTCTACGGCGGCAAGCCGATCATCAACTCGATCAATTTCGAGGATGGGGAGGTGGCGGCCGACAAGCGGCTCGGGCTGGCGCGTCGCTTTGGCGCGGCGGTCATCGCGCTGACGATCGACGAGACCGGCATGGCCAAGGAGGTCGAGCACAAGCTGGCCGTGGCGTGGCGGCTCTACGACTTTGCCTGTGGCAAGCACGGTCTGCCGCCCTCGGACCTGCTGTTCGACCCGCTGACCTTTACGATCTGCACCGGCAATGAGGATGACCGCAGGCTCGGCCTCAACACCTTGGAGGCGATCGAGCAGATCTCGCGGGCGATGCCCGAATGCCAGATCATTCTCGGCCTGTCGAACATCTCCTTTGGGCTGAACCCGCCGGCCCGCCATGTGTTGAACTCGGTCTTTCTCGACCATGCGCTCAAGCGCGGCCTGACGGGTGCCATCGTGCACTTCTCGCGGATCATGCCGTTGCACAAGATCCCGGAGCAGGAGGTGCGGGTCGCCGAGGATCTGATCTTCGACCGACAACGGGAGGGCTACGACCCGCTGCAGGCCTATATCGCGCTGTTTGAGAACCGCGCCGCCGAGAAGAGCGTGGCACGGGGCCGGCCGGAAAAGCTCGAGGACCGGCTGGCGCAGCGCATCGTCGACGGCGACCGGCAGGGGCTCGAAGCCGACCTCGACCTCGCGATGGAGACATACAGGCCGCTCGACATCATCAACAACATTCTGCTCGACGGCATGAAGACGGTCGGCGACCTGTTCGGCGCCGGCAAGATGCAATTGCCCTTCGTCCTGCAATCGGCCGAGACGATGAAGGCGGCGGTGCGTTGGCTCGAACCGCATATGGAGCGGGTCGAAGGCCGGGAGAAGGGGACGGTCGTGCTGGCGACGGTGCGCGGCGATGTCCACGACATCGGCAAGAACCTCGTCGACATCATCCTGACCAACAACGGGTATCGGGTCGTCAATCTCGGCATCAAGCAGCCGATCGGTGCGATCCTCGACGCCGCGACGACGCACAAGGCCGATGCTGTCGGCATGTCGGGGCTGCTCGTCAAATCGACCGTCGTGATGCGCGAGAACCTCGAGGAAATGAGCCGGCAGGGGCTTAACCTGCCGGTCATGCTCGGCGGGGCGGCATTGACCCGGCGCTATGTCGAGGAGGATTGCACCAAGGCCTATCAAGCCGGGCGGGTCGCCTATGCCCGCGATGCTTTCGCCGGCCTCGAGTTGATGGACAAGATCGTCACTGGCCGGTTCGACACCCACCTCGACGAGGTCCGGCGCCGTAGCGAGGGGCGCCCGGTCAACCAGAGCCGCAAGCTCGGCCGCGCCGCCGACCCCAAGCCGATGCGGCCGGTTGACGTCGAGGAAATCCGGCTGCGCCGCGCCGAATTGACCCGCGACGTGCCAGTTCCCGAGCCGCCTTTCTGGGGGTCGCGGACGATCGAGCGGGTATCGGCAAAGGCGGTCGTGCCCTACCTCAACGAGCGCATGCTCTACCAGTTCCAATGGGGGTACCGGAAGGACGGCCGGTCATTGGCCGAGTACCTGGAATGGGCCAAGGACGAGCTGCGCCCGGTATTGCGGCGCATGCTCGACATCGCGATCCGCGAGGAGATTCTGCTGCCGCAGGCGGCCTACGGCTATTGGCCATGTGCCGCCGAAGGCAACGACGTGATCCTGTTCGACCCGGACGGCGAGCGCGAGCTGACCCGCTTCTCGTTCCCGCGTCAGAACAAGGAGGGCGGGCTGTGCATTGCCGACTTCTTCCGCGACGCGGCCGACGGCATGCGCGACGTGATCGCGCTGCAGGTCGTGACGATGGGCCGTCGCGCCTCCGAGGCGGCGCGCGAGTGGTTCGCCCAGAACCGCTACCAGGATTACCTCTACCTGCACGGCCTCTCGGTCGAGATGGCCGAGGCCCTTGCCGAATATCTGCACAAGCGGATCCGCGGCGAGTTGGGGTTTGCCGCCGAGGAAGCGCGCGAGCCCGAGGCGATGCTGGCGCAAGGTTATCGCGGCAGCCGCTATTCGTTCGGCTACCCGGCCTGCCCAAACCTCGCCGATCAGAAGCAGCTCTTGGCCCTGCTCGGCGCCGAGGAGATCGGCATCACGCTGTCAGAGGAAGACCAGCTCGACCCAGAGCAATCGACCTCGGCGATCGTTGTCCACCACCCGCAGGCCAAGTATTTCTCGGTCTGAGGGCCCATGCGGAACCGGGAAACTTGAATATCGGGTTCGACGGGATCATATCCTCGCAAGATTTCTCTGAAAATCAACTGGTCAGGTGAAATTCTGCCGCACCGGCCAACCGGGAAATCTTTCAGTCGAACTGGGAATTTTTCGCCCGCAGAAAGCGGGAATTGGGTCGCTAACCGAGAATTATCCGGGAATCGTTAACGAATAGCCACCCCATGCCGTTAGTTAGCCGAGTATCTCTTCGATGACCTTCCTGAGGGCCGCTCGATCGGCGGCGGAGAGGGTGCCGAGCTGGCCGATGACGAGAGCCCGTTCAAGGGTGGCGAAGACGGGCTTAATAACAGACGGCTTGAGGAGACCCGCAGCCTGCCATTGGCCGACCTGGACCTCACCGCGGGTCTGGCTTGGGCGGAGCTGGCTGGTAACGGCCATCACCACCACGTCAGGCCTCGAGGTGTTATAGGCGCGGCTGCTGACGACGACGGCAGGACGCTTTTCGAGGCGGTGTGGCTCGTGAACGGGAACGGCACCAAGACGACATCGCCGAACTCAAAGGGCATCGTATACGTCGTCGTCCGGATTGCTCCATATCCCGGCGAAGACGGGAGCGCTGGTTTCAGCGGCAGCGCGTGTCAGGGCGCGCTCCTGCTCACGCAGGTGAATGAAATCGACAAAATCCCAGACCTCGGCGATTTGTTCGGCCGGCAACGCGCGAATCTTCTCAATCAGGGCTTCCGTGTCTGCGGGCATGAACGGCTCATCGTCTGGGTGTTGAGGCCGGCGGGCCTACGCTGTGTCTAGTAATTGATCGGGTTCTCGTCAACCAGCGCCCAAGGAATAACGGAATTAGAGACGCCATCGTCAGGGCAAGTTACAGCTGCCTGGCGGGGGCCCTCGTAGACTTCCTGGCGGTGCCCATGCGCCTCCCAAAAGGCTGCCGGTCGGCCGCCGCCGGCGCATCCCGACGCGAGTTTTACAGCTGGGAAAGCGCGATTCCGCGTGCGCGCGCCGCCACGAGCAGGCGGTCGTCGTAGCTGGCGAGCTCCACGGTTTCACCTTGCCCGCGGATGAAACCGATGGTCGCGAGATGAAGCGCATCAAGGGTGCGCACCGGAACTGGAAAGGGCTGCAGTGCGCGCGCCAACACCGTCGGTGTCAGCTCGATAAGTCGCAGCCGCCCGGCCGCTGAGCGCCGAGCCGAGGCCCCGGGCATGTACGCGGTTCCAAACCTCGTACTCGAGAAACCTGCTGGAAAACCAGCGGCTCCCGCCACAGCGCGTCGGGGGGTGATCGGCCCTCGCCGAGCAACTGGGGGAGCGGGACGGAGCTGTCGAGATAGATCAACGATCTTCCCGATCGCGGTCCAGCTCCTGCATCAGCTCCTCAAACGGCACCATCGGCAGGTGCGGCGGAGGCTCAGTGGTCGGATTTGTCGGAGGGGTTAGCCACCCCTCACGTACTCCGCGCTCAAAAAACGCATTCGTGTCGCGCCGTGGCGGCACGATCTCGGCGACAACGCCGTTGCGATCGGTGATCACAACCGTCTCGCCGGACGCGGCCAGGCGGACATATTCGCTGAGCTTGTTCTTCAGTGTCTTCAGACCGACCGTGCGCATCGAAGTAGCCTCTAGAGGACACCTGGTCAAGAAACCCAAATCCCGTTGTTCGGGTTGGCTGAGGGACTATCCGAGAACGTGGCCGACCAACGACACTCCTTCGGTCTGCGCGGCATCCGCGAGCGCTTGATCAAGGGTCGCGAGCGGCACTGCTTCGCGTAGCGCCAATTCGAGGTAAGCCGCATCGTAAACCGTCAACGTGTGGCGTCGGGCCAGGGCCATGACGGTCGCCTCGTCGGGAAGACCACCCACCACTATCTCGAGACGGGATATGTCGCGAAGGAACCGCGCGGTTCGTTGTACCGTCGATAGTCCGCGGCGCTCACCCATGACGAGCCCGTTGCGCACTTCGAACCACCAGAGGCTGGGCACGACTGCGCCCTCGCGCCGTAATCGCTCGCGCGCCTCACTCGCCCTCGCATCGACTTCCTCGAACGCCCAAGCGAGCGTAACGGAGGCGTCGACGACCAGCACAATTAATACTTTCGTCCTTCACGGATCAGCGATAGAATTTCTTCGACACTTAGCTTCTGGCTTTGCCGGGAAAGTTCTTTTATATCGTCGATAGCTTCATCGATCTCTTGCTGCCGGCGATCCGCCTCGGGGACGATCCGCGCAATCGGCCGGCCATGCCGGGTGATGATGATCGTCTCCCCGCGCTCGACCTCGTCGAGCAGTTGGGGGAGGTGGGTTTTGGCCTCGGAGGCCTGAACTTGTCGCATGACTGTGCCATCGACTAGTCGATTCGATTGGTCTATCTTGGTGTAAATGAAATTTGCACCGGGGTCCAGGACGGCACGCTGGTCACGGTAACCCTCGGCTTTAACCCACCAACCTGCGCCGGACCAACGAAAGCCGAGCGAGGTCACGGCTTTGCGGCGACTGCTTTGTCGTTGTTGCGGAAGCCGAAGACGTCGAGCCCCGCATCGAGGGCCGCGGCTGCCGGTGTGCCCGGCCGCCGCAATACGCCATGAATATGCAAATTCTCGATCACCAATGGCGGGTTCGCTGCTTCGAGCTTGGCGATTAATTTTACCAGAGTTTCATACGGGCCGCTAAGCGTATACCGCAGGCCAATGCAGCGGTAACCGCCGCGCACCTCCACCGGCAGGCTCTCGGTGCTGCCGATCGTCACACCGGCGGAGCTCGCGAGCTCCTCGATGTGGCTTTGCAGATTGGCCGAGGCGATCGCATCGCTCGCACCGTCCAGGGTTACCTTGCGTGCGCCCGCCGTGGCGCGCAATTCGGCAACCCGCGCCTGCAATGCGGGCAGCTCGTCCGCAGCCGCCTTCAGTCGCGGCACCAGCATGCGCCGGTTCTCCAATACCGCCGCGCGACTCGCGTAAAGTTCGAAGAGGGGTGCGGCGACGACGAGGTAAACCGCGCCCAGCACAAGAAGCAGCAGAAGCAATGCCAGGAGCCGGCCCTGATAGCCGGTTGTCAGGGAAGCGGGCGACACCGGGATCCGGCCTCCGTCAAAGTGCTGTTTTCTATGCGCTGGTGGATATTACCGGCGGCCGAACCCGCCCATATGCCCGACCCCTGCGGCGCGTGCGCTGAATTTCGCGGCGCCGTGGAAGGCGGCGCGACCGTGGGAACCGCGGCCACCATGGAACCCGGCGAAGCGATGGAAGCGGCCGGCGCCAAACCCGAAGCCGGGGAAGCCGAAGGGATAGTCGTAGCCGTAATCCGGCCAGTAATCGTAACCCGGCGCGCCCTCGGTATAATCGTTGCCGCTCGGCGCGACGCAACCGTAATCCGAGGACAGGGTATAGCCGGGCGGGCAGACGGGCACCGGTCTAACAGGAGCCGGTGGAGATCCGCGCAGCACGGTCGGCGGCGGGGGGGAGGCCGTCGGGTCCAGTGGATCCGGCGACGGTACCGAAATGATCTCGGCGTGGACCGCGATTGATCCGACCAATCCCAGGACGAAGGCAATGGCGGCGATCCGCCCGGTGCTTGAAGTGCGCATGCCGCATATATAATGCTTCCGGCGGTCGCAACGACCTTCGGGAGGAGGCTCGCCGATGGAGGGCGGACCGACATACAATGCTGCCGCCGATCTGATCGGGCGGAACCTCGCCGCTGGACGCGCCGCGAAATCGGCGTTTGTCGACGATCTCGGCCGTTTCAGCTATGCCGAGCTCGCCGAGCGGGTGAACCGGTTTGCCAATTGTGCGCGCCGGCTCGGGGCTCATCCCGAGCAGCGGATATTGCTCTGTCTGCACGACACAATCGACTTCCCGACCACCTTTCTCGGGGCGATCAAGGCCGGGATCGTTCCGGTAGCGGTCAACACCCAGCTTTCGCCCGAGGAGTTCGCCTATATGCTGGCCGACAGCCGGGCGCGGGCCGTCGTCGTGTCGGCGCCGGTGCTGCCCGCGATGAATGCGGCGTTGGCGCAGTTGCCTGAATCGCGGCGGCCTACGGCGATCGTCTCCGGCGGGGAGTCGCAAGCGGGCTCACTCGCCGCCTTGCTCGTCGATTCTCCCGGGACTTTCGACATCGCGCCAACCCATCCGGACGAGCCCTGCTTCTGGCTCTATTCTTCGGGCTCGACCGGCCGGCCGAAGGGTACGGTGCACATCCATTCGAGCCTCGGTCAGACGGCGGAGCTCTATGCCGTCCCGGTGCTCGGCATCGCCGAAAGCGACGTCACGTTCTCGGCGGCGAAATTGTTCTTCGCCTATGGGCTCGGCAATGGGCTGACCTTTCCGATGTCGGTGGGCGCCACGAGCGTCCTGATGGCGGAACGGCCGACCCCGGCGGCGGTCAGCCGGGTGCTGCGCGAGCACCGCCCGACGATCTTTTTCGGGGTACCGACGCTCTACAACGCGATGCTCGTCAGCCCCGATCTGCCGCGGCCGGAGGAGCTCGCCTTGCGGCGTTGCGTCTCGGCCGGCGAGCCCCTGCCGCAAGAAATCGGCCGGCGCTGGTCGGCGCGGCTCGGCGTCGACATTCTCGACGGCATCGGGTCGACCGAGATGCTCCACATCTTTCTCAGCAACCGGCCGGACGAGGTACGCTACGGCACCACCGGCAAGCCGCTCCCCGGCTACCCGCTCAAGATCGTCGACGAGGAAGGCCAGCCGGTGCGGCGCGGCGAAGTCGGCGACCTTCTGGTCAGCGGCCCGACTAGTGCCGCTCTCTACTGGAATAACCGCGAGCGCAGCCGGTCGACCTTCAACGGCACATGGACGCGAACCGGCGACAAATACTTCGAGGACGAAAACGGTTATTACGTCTATTGCGGCCGCAGCGACGACATGTTGAAGGTCAGCGGCATGTATGTCTCGCCGGCCGAGGTCGAGGCGGCATTGATTGCGCACGAGGACGTGCTCGAAGCGGCGGTCGTCGGTGCGCCTGACGCGGACGGCCTGGTCAAGCCCAAGGCGTTTGTCGTCGTCAAACCCGGCACTCGCGCGGACGAGGATCTCGCCCACGCGCTCGAGCACCACGCCAAGGCCATGCTGGCGCCGTTCAAGTGCCCGCGCTGGATCGCCTTTCTCGACGAATTGCCAAAGACCACGACCGGCAAGATCCAGCGCTTCAAATTGCGTGAAGAAAGCAGGTCCTAGCCGTTGCTTGGATCAGCTCAGTGCGTCCTTCTAGCCACTGCCTCAGCATGAGTAAGCGAACCCTTATCCTGAGGAGCCGCCAGAGGCGGCGTCTCGAAGGATGGACGACGTAAAAGGCAGACGAAATGGACGCTTATGTCTATATCCTGCGCTGCGCTGATGGCTCGTATTATGTCGGCATAGCGCGCGGCGGGCTGCAGAAGCGCGTGGCCGAACATGAGGCTGGCACGTTTGACGGCTACACCGCACGGCGGCGGCCGGTAACCCTCGTCTTCCATCAGGATTTCGACCGCGTCGAGGATGCCGTGGCCGCCGAGCGACAGATCAAAGGCTGGCGACGGGAGAAGAAAGAGGCGCTGATCCAGGGCGATTTGGCGGCGCTGCCCAGCTTGTCGCGGCGCACTGCACGACCGCCGATGCGTGCTTCGAGACGGCGTGCTGCGCACGCCTCCTCAGCATGAGGTTTGTTCTTGGTAGCATTAAGAAATCTCTTCATTCTGAGGAAGCCGCGTAGCGGCTGTCTCGAAGGACGCACTCCGCTTACCCAGGACGGGACCGGCCGTTGATCAGCGTCGCGAGCATCACCTTTGTCATGGCCGGCTTTCTGGTCCTCGCCAGCGTCGTCCAGCCCGTCGCGGAACGCCTTCACCTGCCCTACACCGTGCTTCTTGCCGTCGTCGGTGTCGCGATTGGCGGCGTCTCGTCATTCCTGCTTCACACGTCCCTGACGAACGTCTTCGACGACATCGTCAGGCCGGTCGTGGAGCTTCCGTTCAACGCGTCGATCTTCCTCGTCGTGTTCTTGCCGCTGCTGTTGTTTCATGCATCCCTAACGCTCGACTTGCGCGAAATCGCGCCGGATTGGGCGCCGATCCTGACATTGGCGATCGTCGCCGTGTTTGCCGCCGCCGCGGCGATCGGCTTCAGCCTGTCCTTCGCGGCGGGGATCCCGCTCACCGTGGCGTTGCTGGTCGGCGCAATCGTTGCGACGACCGATCCGGCCGCGGTCGTGGCGATCTTCCGCGAGCTGGGGGCGCCTGCTCGGCTTACCCGGCTGCTCGAAGGCGAGAGCCTGCTCAACGACGCCGCGGCGATCGTGCTCTTTTCCGTTCTGATCGGCATGCTGACAGAGGGTACGCGCACCGACTTTGCCGCGGGCGTTGCCCATTTTGCCGAGGCTTTCCTCGGCGGCGTCGTCCTGGGTGCGGCAGGCGGGCGCCTCTTCGGGACCGTCTTGCCTTTCCTCGACGGCTCGCGCCTGGCCGAGGTCACCCTGTCGGTGGCGCTTCCCTATGTCGTCTACGTGCTGGCCGAACAGCTGTTCGACGTCTCGGGTGTCGTCGCGGTCGTCAGCGCCGGGCTCACCGCCGGTGCCATCGGCCGGGTCCGCCTCGCGCCCGACAATTGGCGATATCTCGAGCGGGTCTGGGAACAGACGGGCTTCTGGGCGAGCTCGTTGATCTTTGTCAGCGCCTCGACGTTGGTGCCGAGGCTGCTGACCGGCGTGCACCTCGAGGATTCCTGGTTGCTGCTGGTCGCGGTCGCGGCGGCGCTGGCCTCGCGCATGGCGGTATTGTTCGGGCTGTTGCCGGTATTGAGCGCGCTCCATCTCAGCCAAAAGGTGAGCGCCACCTACAAGCTCGCGATCGCCTGGGGCGGACTGCGCGGTGCCGTCACCTTGGCGCTGGCGCTTGCGGTAACCGAAAACACCCGGATCGATCCCGCCGTCAGGGATGGCGTCGCCGTCCTTGCCACCGGCTTCGTGCTGTTCACCCTACTCGTCAACGGCCTGACCCTGCGGCCGGTCATCCGTCTGCTCAAGCTCGATCGCCTGTCGCCCCTGAACCTCGCCTTGCGCAACAAGGTGTTGGCGCTGTCCCTGGCCGATGTGCGCGACGCCTTGAGCGAGACGGCCTCGGAATACGCGATCCTGCCGGACGTTGCGCGTTCGGCGACCGAGCCGGTTGACCGCCGCATCGACGAGCTGGCCTCGCAGCCCGATCTCGAGCAGGCGATCTCGGATCGCGACCGGATCAGGATCGGGCTCGTGGCACTCGCCAACCGCGAGCGCCGGATCATCCTCGACCATCACGCCCAGCGCACGGTCTCAGGCGCCGCGATCGAGCGCCTGCTGCGCAACACTAATCTGATCCTCGATGCCGCCCGCGCCGAGGGACGGATCGGTTACAACCGCGCGGCAAAAGGCTTGCTGGAGTTTACACGGGGTTTCTGGGTTGCCAATCTGCTGCATCGTACGTTGAAGCTCGCCCACCCGCTGCAGCGCCAGATCTCGGTCCGTTTCGAGGCCCTGCTGATCCGCCGGTTGGTGCTCGAGGAGCTCTTCCGCTTTGTCGATAGCCGGCTTGCGGCGCTTCTCGGTCAGCGGGTTGCAGAATTGCTCGGCGAGGTCATCGCTGCCCGCAGCGAGGCAACCACACGCGCGCTCGACGCCTTGCGCCTGCAATATCCGGAATATGCCGAGGCACTCGATCAGCGTTTCCTGCGGCAGTCCGGGTTTCGTCTGACGCTGTCACGATTTCACGATCTCTACGACGAGGGGTTGATCGGGAAGGAGGTCTTCGAGGATCTGGAGCGGGAGCACACGGCGGTTCACTCTCTGATGGACGAGCTGCCGCCACTCGATCTCGGGCTGCGTGCCGAGGAGCTGATCGGTCAGTTCGAGATGTTCGCCGGTCTCGGCGATGCTGAATTGAGAGCGCTCGCCCGGCTGTTTCGGCCGCGGCTGTTGGTCCCCGAGGAGGTGGTCATTCGTAAGGGCGACCGGGGCAATGCGATGTTCTTGATTTCCTCGGGTGCGGTCGAGGTGGTGCTGCCGAACGAGAGGGTCAGGTTGGGGAGCGGCGACTTTTTTGGCGAGATGGCGCTGCTCAGCAGAAGGCGGCGCCAAGCCGACGTCATTGCACTGGGCTATTGTCGGGTGCTGGAGTTGAGCGCTGCAGATTTTCGCCGCTTTCTCAGAGACTACCCGCGTGCCAGTGCGGAAATCGACCGAATTGCTGAGGAGCGAACCCGCGCGAATGTGGAGAAAGTGCCGGTCTAAAGGAACGGCCCGTCATTCTCATGGCCCGGCTGTGCTCCATCGCTCGGGATTAGCATTCGGCCTGCAGCGGGCGGTCATGCGGCAGACCATGTTGCCATGATACGGGCGGGGTTGCCGCGTGCGATCGATCCAGCGGGAACATCACGCGTGACGACGCTGCCGGCGCCGATCACGGCATCGTCTCCAATGGTTACTCCCGGCAAAATGATCGCGCCCCCGCCAATCCACACATCCTGGCCGATCCGAATCGGGCGCCCGAATTCGGCACCCGTCCGGCGGACCGATGGGTCGCGTGGATGGTCTGCGGTGTATAGCTGGACCGCGGGACCGATCTGTGTTCTCGCGCCAATAGTCACAGCAGCGACGTCAAGGACCACGCAATTGAAATTAAATAAAACGTTCGGCCCGATCCGGATATTGTAGCCGTAGTCGCAATGAAATGGCGGCCGGATCACCGCACCGTCTCCGGCCTCCGCCAGCAACTCGCGCAACAGGGCGTGCCTTTCCGCGTCCGAGGCACTAGCCGCCGCGTTGTAGCGAACCATCCACGCAGCGGCGGCTTTTCGGTCTGCTTCCAACTCGGCATCGTTGGCGTAGTACAGCTCTCCCGCCAACATCTTTTGCTTTTCGGTTCGAAACAGCGACACGAGGTGCTCCTGCTGGGGGCGTAAAACCAGCTACGACAATGTGAAGTCCGCTTCGGCAGTGGTTCCGTCAAAGCCACATCAAGCTGTCGGGGTCGAGACCCAGCAGATATTGCCCGACGGTCTCGAAATGCTCCTGCCGTCCCTGCAATTGCTGCGACACGGTGTGGATGTCGCGGAAGCGGCGCTCGAACGGGTTGCCCTCGAAAATCGCGGTCGATCCGGCGGCGTGGTAGGCGGTATCGACGACCTGCAATGACTGGTGGATCGCAAAGGTCGACGCGAGCCTGACCACCATGCGCTGGTCGAGCGTGATATGCCCGACGCGCTCGACTTCGGCAGTAATCTCCTCCAGCGAGCCCAGCAGAAAGGCGCGGGCGGCGGAAAGGCGCGCCTCGGCCTGCGCCGTCTGCGACTGGATCAGATGATTGTCGCGCAACGCACCCCCTGAGCGGAACGGCACTTTGCCGTGCGCCAGTGCGACAAAGGCGTCGAGCGTGCTGCGGGCGATGCCCATCGCCACCCCAGCAAACCCTGCCGCGTAGAGCTGGAGGCTGCTGAACCGGTGGAGCAGGCCTTTCGCGCCGGGTTTCGCTGTCGCGCGTCGCGCTATGCCGCTCCGGGACGAAGAGGTCCTCGACCGAGAAGCGGTCGCTGCCGGTTCCTTTGAGGCCGATCACATGCCAGATGTCGGTCATCCTGGCGCTCGTTTTCGGGAACAGCATCGTCCGGATGACTGGGCTGCAGTCGGGGTTGCGGCGCGGTGTACCGTCGGCCTCGACGACCGGGACGTGGCAGCCGAGCCAGGTCGCGTTGTGGCTGCCGCTGGCGAAGCTCCAGCTCGCCGTCACGCGGTAGCCGCCCTCGACGACCCGGGCCGTACCGGGTCCCGGACCCCAGGCGAGGATGCCGCAGGGCCCGCCAAAGATCTCGCACGCCGCAGCGGGCTCGAGATAGGCCGCGGTCATCGCGCAGCCATTCGCCTGATTAAGGCACCACGCCGTGCTGGCGTCGGCCTTGGCGATCTCCTCGATCACCGGGACAAAATCGGCCGGCAGCAATTCCGCGCCACCCACAGAACGCGGCAACAGCAGGCGAAAGAACCCGCGATCGACGAGTGCCGCGACGATTGTTTCGGGCAATTCGCGCCGCCGTTCGATTTCGTCCGCAGCGGCCGCGAGTTCGGGTGCAAATTCGCGCGCCCGACACAAGTAGTCGACCGAGGAATCGTCCGCCGTCGTCGCGCTCATTCTCCGCTCCTCGTTGCTGCCGATTCGAACTCCATAATGCAGCAAACCCGCCGTCAAGCCGCACATCCTGCGCGGTTCTCGCCTCCCTCGCCGGGAAGAAGTAGAGTCATCCGATGGCGATCCGCCTGCTCCCCCCGGTCCTGGTCAACCGCATCGCCGCGGGCGAGGTCATCGAGCGCCCGGCGGCAGCGGTCAAGGAATTGGTCGAGAACGCGATCGACGCCGGCGCCTCGCGCATCGACGTCGTTGTGAACGAGGGCGGCCAGGCGCTGATTTCGGTCGCCGACAACGGCGCCGGCATGACGGCAGAGGACCTGGCACTGGCGGTCGAGCGACATTGCACCTCGAAATTGCCCGACGACGATCTGTCGCGCATTGCTGCACTCGGCTTTCGCGGCGAGGCGTTGCCGTCGATCGGTGCGGTCAGCCGGATGCGGATCGTCTCGCGCCCGGCTGAGGCGGCGAACGCCTGGGAAATCACCGTCGAGGCCGGCGAAAAGCATGCCCCGGTGCCGGCGGCCTATCCGCTGGGGACGCGGGTCGAGGTACGCGACCTGTTTTTTGCGACCCCGGCGCGGCTCAAATTCTTGAAGACGCCGCGCACCGAGCGCGATCTGGCACTCGACACGGTGCGGCGGCTCGCGATGGCCTATCCCGGCATCGCCTTCACTGTGACCGGCGACGAGGAGCGGGTCCTGCTGCGGCTCGCCGCGGCCGCGGAGCCGGGAACCGTGAATGCCCAGCGGACGCGGCTCGCGGCACTGCTTGGGCGCGATTTCGCGGAGAATTCGGTCGAGATCGACGCCGAGCGCGGCGGGTTCCGGTTGAGCGGGCTTGCCGGTTTGCCGACCCTGAACCGCGCTCTGCCACGCGACCAGTACCTCGTCGTCAACGGCCGGCCGGTGCGCGACAAACTGCTCGTCGGCGCGGTACGCGGCGCCTATCAGGACGTGCTGGCGCGCGACCGCCACCCGATCGTGGCATTGTTTCTCGACGGGCCGCCCGACGAGATCGACGTCAATGTCCATCCGGCCAAGGCCGAGGTGCGGTTTCGCGAGTCAGGGGCAGTGCGCGGGCTGATCGTCGGCGCCTTGCGCAACGCGCTCGCCACGGCCGGTCATCGCGCCTCGTCAACGGTCGCCGCCGCGGCGGTTGCGGCGTTCCGCCCGGGCGAGTTGCGCTCGCACGGCGGGGCTACCGCCACAGGCTCGCGGCAGTTCGCGTTTCCGCCGCCATCGCCGTCGCTCGCCTTGGCGGAACCCGGCAACAATTTTCTCAGCCCGATCGCAGAGACGGAACCCCCCCCTGGGCCAGCGCCGCCGGAAGAGGCGCCGCTTGGTGCCGCCCGGGCGCAGCTCCACGGCACCTACATCCTCGCCGAGACCGCGAGCGGCATCGTGCTGGTCGACCAGCATGCCGCACACGAGCGGCTCGTCTACGAGCGGATGAAGGAGGCGCTCGCCGCGCACGGCGTCGCCCGCCAGACGCTGCTGTTGCCCGAAGTCGTCGAGCTCGACGAGGCCGCCGCCGCTCGGCTCGCCGCCCGTGCCAAAGAGCTCGCGGAGTTCGGCTTGGTGCTCGAAGCGTTCGGGCCGGGTGCGGTGGTCGTGCGCGAGGTCCCGGCATTGCTGCCGGGGGTCGATGTTTGTGCTCTGGTTCGTGACCTCGCCGACGAGCTCGCCGAATGGGGTGATACGCTGGCCTTGAAGGAGCGCATCGAGATGGTGTGCGGCACGCTCGCCTGCCACACCAGCGTGCGCGCCGGACGGCGCTTGTCTCCTGCTGAGATGGATGCGCTGTTGCGCCAGATGGAAGCTACACTGAACAGCGGCCAGTGCAATCACGGGCGCCCGACCTATGTGGCGCTCGATCTCGCCGATATCGAGCGGCTGTTCGGCCGGCGCTAAGAGCGAACCCTGACACCCCTCACCGCTGCAGTAAGGGCGATTAAACCTCGGTTAACCGCTATCCGGCAGAGTGCCCGATGCGTCCCTTACCGAGGCTCAAATGCGGCTCGTCGCTGCAGCGTTCGTGTGTCTGGCGGCCCTGTCACTACAGGCGACGCCAATCCCGAAAAAGGGAATGCAGGCCTCGCTCGGCTTGGCGCCGGTTGTCGAATTGGTGGCCCGCGGCTGCAGTCTCGGCTGGCATCGCGGCCATTGGCAGGACCCGTCGGGCGAATGGCACTGGGGCCACTGCTTTCCCAGCTGGCGCTGACTATTCGACCGTTACCGATTTTGCGAGATTGCGCGGCTTGTCGATGTCGCAGCCCTTCTTGAGCGCGACGTGGTAGGCGAGCAGCTGCAGCGGAATGTTGAGCAGGATCGGGTCGAGCTCGGGCTCTGAGGCCGGCACGTCAAAGGCGGCGTCGACCGCGGCCAGCATCTCCCCCGGATGGGTCACGGCGAATACCGGCCCGCGCCGCGCGCGGATCTCCTCGATCGTCGAGAGATTCTTACCGTAGAGATCGTCGTGCGGGATCACCGCCACCGTCGGGGTCTCGGGCGAGATCAGCGCCAGGGGCCCGTGCTTTAGCTCAGCCGCCGAATAAGCCTCGGCGTGCAGATAGCTGACCTCCTTGAGCTTGAGGGCGCCCTCCATCGCCACCGCATAGCCGGCCGAGCGGCCGACAAAGTAAGCGTGGTCGCAACCGACGAGCTGCTCGGCGAGCCCGGCGATCTCCGCCTCACGCGCGATGATGCCAGCGATCTGCTCAGGTAACGCGGTGAGGGCGGCGAGCAAGCGGCCGCCATCGGTGGTCGAGAGATCGCGGATGCGGCCAAGATGGATCGCCAGCAGCGCGAAGGCGACCGTCGTGCAGGTGAAGGTCTTGGTCGACACGACGGCGATCTCGGGACCGGCGTGCAGGTAGATGCCGCGGCCGCATTCGCGGGCGATCGTGCTGCCGACGACGTTGACGATGCCGAGCACGCGCCCGCCCTTGCGTTTGACTTCCTGCACCGCCGCCAGGGTGTCGAAGGTCTCGCCCGACTGGCTGACCGCGATGTAGAGCGTGTCGCGCTCGATGACCGGGTTGCGGTAGCGGAATTCGGAGGCGGGTTCGGCATGGGCGGGCAGCCGCGCCAATTGCTCGATCAGATGGGCGCCGATGGCGCCGGCAATGTAGGCCGAGCCGCAGCCGAGGATCTTGGCGCGGCGGATGTCGAGAAGCTCGTGCGCGGCGAGCTCGATGCCACCCAGATGCGTTGTCTGAAAGCGCGGCTCGAGCCGGCCGCTCAAGGTCCGCGCGACCGCTTCCGGCTGCTCGGCGATCTCCTTCCTCATAAAATGCTCGAATTCGCCCTTGTCGAAGGCCTCAGTGGTCCAGGTGATCGTCGACGGCGTCTTGGCAGTTGGCCCCCCGTCGAGTGTCGCGGTCTCGAACCCGTCGGCGCGCACCAGGGCGACTTCGCCGTCGTCGAGATAGACGACATTGCGGGTGTGCCGCACCAGCGCCGCGGCGTCGGAGGCGACAAACATCTCGCGCTCGCCGATCCCCAGCACAACCGGGCTGCCGTTGCGCGCGGCGACGATCGCTTCGGGCCGCGCCGCGTCGAGCACGGCGAGCCCGTAGGTGCCGGTGACCAGCCGCAAGGCCGACCGCACCGCCTCGTCGAGTGATCGCTCCGGCATCGCCGCGATCAGATGCGCCAGCACCTCGCTGTCGGTTTCGGAGCGAAAGACGACACCCGAGCTCTCGAGCCGCGCGCGCAGTGCCGCGGCATTCTCGATGATGCCGTTATGGATGACAGCGATGCGGTTCGCCGTATCGCAATGCGGGTGGGCGTTACGGTCGCTCGGCTCGCCATGCGTCGCCCAGCGCGTATGGGCGATGCCGGGCGAGCCCTTAAAGCGGGACGGCAGCAGCCTTTCAAGCTCGCGCACCCGCCCTTTGCACTTGGCCAGGCGCAGCTCGCCGCCATGGGCGACCGCGATCCCGGCGGAATCATAGCCGCGATATTCGAGCCGGTGCAGCCCCTCCATCAAGATCGGCGCCGCGTCGCGTTTGCCGATATAGCAGACGATGCCGCACATGCTTGGTCTCCTCAGCCGTAGATCATGCGCCGGAGCTGCCGCGCGCTGTAGGCGGGCGCACGAAACCGCCAGCGCTCCAGTTCGGCAGCGAGGCGGCTGAAGATCTCGCTGTTCGACAGGCCCTCGCCTTGCAGTGCACGATGGCGCCGAGACACGAACTCTTCCGGCAGCTCGTCGAGAAACGCCAAGACCTCGTCGACGAGCCGGGCCGCCTCGGCGCGGCTCAGCCGTGTCGTGCGTGCCAGATAATCGACGAGGTCCTCGAACTCGGTCGGCTCCGACATTGCGTCAACGTCTGAGGATGTTGAGGTTGAGGCAAGGATTTTGCCCGGTTTCGGGCAGATTTTCAATGAATCAGCCCGGAGGGTGTCGCACTCTCCAGCTGCCCGATCGCATCGATGATCCGCCGCCAGCACGCTTCGCCGGCCCGGTCGCCCTCCTCGGCAAACTCATCGGCCCGTCGGGCGCTCTCCTCTTGCGCCGTCTCGCCGTACCACCACAACATCAAATAGGCGGCGCGCCAGATGTCGATCTCGGTCATCATGCCGAGGAGGCTAGCCAGAGTGCCCCTATAAATGGTTATCGATCGCCGGGCCCTCGCTCGAGCCGTCACCAGGGCATATCGAAGCCCTGAAACGTGTGCGGAATGCGGCGGATGTCGGCCAGCAGCTCGCTCTGCAGCCCGGCCGGCGTACCGGCAGGAAAATTTATTTCGATCGCGTCGGCAAGACCGCCAAACCGTGCATCGATCGCCGTGGTTATCTCGCTATAGGTGCCGCACGCCGCAAAGATGTGGACGAGCTCATCGGGGACCTCGGCGGCCATCTCGTTCCAGCGGCCGTCGAGCGACATCGCGTGCAGTTTCAGTCCCAGCTCGTCGAGCCCGTGCAGCGACAGGACCGGCAAATAGCTGCGCGTCGAGCCGTAAAACGCGACGCGCCTGCGGACCCACTCGATACCTTCGGCGACGGTTCCTTGATCGGGTCCGGTGACGACGAAGCCGCCCCCGAATAGATCGAAATTCGCCCGGCTACGCCCGCTACGGCGTATTCCTTCCATGATACGCGGCAACGCAACCTCTTCGAGATAACGGCGCGAGCAGAGCGGATGCAGACGCACCCCGTCGCAGACCTCGCCGGCGACCCCGAGCATCGCCTCGCCGACGGCGGCGATTGTGACCGGCACCATCGGCAGCCCGGTCGGCTCCGGCGAGAAGTCGGGGGTCATCAGGGTGAGCTTGTAGTGCTCTCCCCGGTAGTCGAGCTTTGCGCCGGTCTCCCAGCAATGCCAGATTGCGCGCAAGGCCCGGACATACTCGCGCAGCCGCGGTGCCGGCGGGCTCCACGGAATGCCGAACCGGCGCTCGTTGTGGCCTCTGACCTGGCTGCCGAGCCCCAGCACAAACCGCCCGTTCGAGTTCACCTGAAGGTCCCATGCCTGGCTCGCCATGATCGTCGGGCTGCGCGGGAAGGCGACGGCGATCGACGGCGTCAGCTCGATCCGCTCGGTCGCGAGCGCGGCAAAGGCAAGCGGCGTGAAGGGGTCGTGCGCGAGCTCGGCGGTCATCAGCGCATCAAAGCCAGCGGCCTCCGCGGCCGCGGCGAAGGCTCCGGCATCGCGCCAGCGCCGCATCGGCAACATCGTAAAAACGCGCATGGTTCTCTCTCCGCGCGATATCATAGGCGGCTAATTGGAGGAACGTCATGTATGTCGGCACGCAAATCAGGCCGCGCGACGATAGCGATTACCGGGTCTGGGCCCAGCTCGGTGTGCGGCATGTCTGCGTCGACCCGCCCGGCGATCCGCATCATTGGAGCCTCGACGATCTGTGCCGCCATAAGGAGCACGTCGAATCCTTCGGCCTCTCGCTCGACATGGTGCAATTGCCGTTATCGTCGCGGCCGATCGAGGAGGCGGAGAGCCCGCACATTCTGTTGGGCAAGGAGCCCGAGCGGCAGCGCGAGATCGACAGCATCGGCGGGCTGATCGAACGGCTCGCGGCGGCCGGCATTCCCGCGGCGAAATACAATCTCTGTATCATCGGTATCCCGCGCACCGAGCGGGAGGAGGGGCGAGGTGGCTCGCGCAACGCGGCTTTTCGTTGGAGCCGCGCCGACCAGAAGGCGGCGCCCGGCAAGGCCGGCATCCTTTCAGAGGAAGAGAACTGGGCGCGGATCGACCATTTTCTCGGCGCCGTCGTACCGGTCGCAACCGCTGCCAAGGTGCGTCTCGCGTGCCATCCGCACGATCCCTACACGCCACCCGGTTATCGCGGTATCACCCGCGTCCTCGGCACCGTCGAGGGGCTGAAGCGCTTCGTGACTCTGCACGAGAGCCCCTATCACGGGCTCAATTTCTGCCAAGGCACCGTCGCCGAGATGCTCGACGACCCGGCGCGCGAGATCTTCGACGTGATCCGCTGGTTCGGCGAGCGCGGCAAGATCTTCAATGTGCATTTCCGCAACATCAAGGGACGCAAGCTCGACTTCATGGAGGCCTTTCCGGACGAAGGCGACATGGACATGGCGCGCTCGCTCGCCACCTATCGCGATGTCGGCTACCCCTACATGCTGATGCCCGACCACGTGCCGCAGATCGACGGCCGCGACCCCTTGGGTGTCGCCTTCGCCTATTGCTACGGCTACATCCAGGCGCTGATCGACGCGCTTGTGCCAAGGTCGGGCGTCACGGCTGCTTGACGTCAGGTTACATCGCCGCCCCGGGAGTCATCGCTCGCGAAGGCACAGGTCGCCCGCGCAAAGGGCATGACTCAATCGATGGCACACCGGTTACGGTTCTCCGCGGTCAGCGGCCGGCGAACGAAGGAGATCCAAGGCATGGAAGACGCCGTCGAAACATCGGCGATGCGCAAGATCTATTGGCGTCTGCTGCCCCTTGCCGTGGTGAGCTATTTGCTCGCCTATATCGACCGGATCAACGTCAGCTTTGCCGGGCTGACGATGCGCGACGATCTGGCCATGTCGGCTGCCGCCTTCGGCTTTGCCCTCGGCACCTTTTACTGGGGCTACTCGGTTTTCGAGCTGCCGAGCAACTTGATCATGGAAAAGGTCGGGGCGCGGCTGTGGATCGCCCGCATCATGATCTCTTGGGGCATCCTGGCCATGATCACCGCTACGGTCACTGGTCCCACCAGCTTCGGCGTTGTTCGTTTTCTGCTCGGCGTTGCCGAGGCCGGATTCTTCCCTGGGCTCATTCTCTATTTCACCTATTGGTTCCCGAGCTACCATCATGCCCGGATCGTCTCGGGTTTTCTGATCGGGTTGCCAATAGCGGTGGCGCTCGGCGCACCGATTTCCACCGCCTTACTCGGGCTCGACGGATTGTTCGGGCTGCGCGGCTGGCAAATCATGTTCATCGCTGAGGGTCTTCCGACCGTGTTGGTCGGTATAGCGACTTTATTCGTGCTGACCGACAGACCAGAGCAAGCGAGGTTCCTGTCGGAGGTGGAGAAGACTTGGCTTTCTGCGACGTTGCGCGCCGAGCGGCGTGCCAAAGAGGCGGTGCGGGCCTTCACCGTATGGCAAGCGCTGTTCAATCCCAAGGTCCTGTTATTGTCATTGAACTACCTCGGCATCGTCACGGCGAGCCTGGGGATGCTGTTCTTCATCCCACAGATCATCAAATCGCTCGGAAACTTCAGCAATATGACGGTCGGCTGGCTGACCATGATCCCGTACATCTGCGGCGGGATAAGCATGGTGACCTGGGGCTATGTCTCCGACCGTGTCGGCGAGAGGCGATGGAACCTGCTGGCGGCCTGCGCCGTCTCTACCGCGGGCTTGATCATCGCCGGCATGGCGATGGGAACCTGGTGGGCGCTAGTCGGGATGTCGATTGCGGCGATCGGGTTCTACGGCTCGAAAGGCCCCTTCTGGGCGATGCCGCCGATGTTCCTGACCGGTATGGCGGCGGCAGGCGCGATCGCCTGGATCAATTCCATCGGCAATCTCGGCGGCTTCTTCGGCTCCTGGTATGTCGGCTTTATGAAGGATTTAACCGACAGCTATTCTGGCGGGCTCTACGGGCTGGCATTGTTCGGCCTGGTCTCGGCTTTCGTCTGTGCATTCTTCCTACACATCCCCGACCCCACCGCTTCCGCGCGCGCACCGGAGGCGCTGAGGGCAGCGGAATAAGCGAAGGAGATTATTTCCCAGATGACCCAAACTGTTGCCCAGCTGTTGGCCGAAAGCCTCGAAGCGCATGATGTCGACCAGGTCTACTGCGTACCGGGCGAAAGCTATGTCGGGCTGACCAGCGCGCTGATCGAGAAGAATTCGATCCGCGTCGTCGTCTGCCGCCACGAGGGTGGCGCCGGCTTTATGGCCGTCGCGGACGGCAGGCTGCGCGACCGCGCCGGGGTCGCCCTGGTCTCGCGCGGCCCAGGATTGTCGAACGCGATGGTCTCGTTGCACTCGGCCTATCATGACGCGACACCAGTGGTGATGCTGATCGGCCAGGTCGAGCGGCAGGATTTCGGTCGGCTCGCACTGCAGGAGCAGAACTACTCGCGCCTGCTGTCGGACGTCACGAAGTTGGTGATCGAGGTCAACGAGCCGGAACAGGCGTCGGAGGCGATAGCCCGCGCCTTTCATGTCGCAGAAAGCGGGACGCCGGGTCCGGTTGTGGTGGTGGTACCCGAAGATGCCTTTGATGCGGAGACCGACACCGCGGTCGACTCGGCCCGGCCGCGCGTCGTGTCGGCTCCGCGGCCGAACGATCTCGACCGGTTGGCAGTGATGCTCGAAGCGGCCGAACGGCCGTTGGTGTTGGTCGGCGGGGGGCTATTGTCCGATGCGGTGCACGACAATGCCGTCTTTGCCGATCTCAACCGGCTCTCCGAGCAATGGATGTTGCCGATCAGCCCGACCCATCGCCGCCCGCAGCTATTCGATGCGACGCACCCGAATTACGGCGGCTATATGGGAATCCGGGTGCCGCCCGATCTGCTCGGCGAGATGAAGCGCGCCGATCTAATGGTCGCATTGGGCGAACGCATGACCGACTCGGTTAGCCAGTCCTATACTTTTCCCAGTGCCCCCAAGCCGCAATTGCCCTTTGTTCACGTCTGGCCCGATCCCAATGAGGTCGGGCGCGTCTGGCGGCCTGACCTGGGCATACCGTGCAGTCCCTATGAGGTCGTCAGGGCGTTGCTGCGCCGCGGGGCGCCCGCCGACCCCGCCAAGCGCCGCGGCTGGGTCGATAGGCTCAATTCCATCCACCGAAAGCTGCTGGCCAAGGAATGGGAGCCGACCAGCGACGGCATCAATTTCGCGGCGGTCGTCTGCGAGGTCGACAAGCATCTAGCACCCGACGCGACGGTGACTACAGATGCCGGCAATTTTGCGAGCTTTGTTCACCGCTATATCGGCTTCCGCCAGGGGCAGGTCTTTCTCGCCTCGGTGGTGGGTGCGATGGGGTCGGGGATGCCGATGGCGGTGGCCGCGGCGTTGCGCCGCCCCGGCACGCAAGTCGTGGCCTTTGTCGGCGACGGCGGCGCGCTGATGACCGGCAACGAGATCGCCACCGCCCGCCAATATGGCGCCAACCCGATCATGATCATCTCCGACAACGGGATGTACGGCACGATCGGCATGCATTCCTATGTTCGTTACCCCGAGCGGCCATTAATGGCCGGCACCCGGCTGACGAACCCGGATTTCGCGCAGTGGGGCCGCTCGTTTGGCGCCGAGGGCATCACGATCAAGAGCGAGGCTGACATCGCCGACGGCATCGCGCATGCGTTCGCGGTAAGGACTAAGCCGGTGGTCGTGCACTGCCTGACTTCGGCGATCCAGATGAGCGCCTGGCGCCGCTACACCCACGCGGCGACATTGCCGTAACAGCGGGACGCTATCGTTCGCCGGCCGCGCTGTAGCTATCGAAGATCAGGCGAACCGCGTGGGCGCATTCGCTCGCCGGGATTGGCGGGGGATCGCCGCGAGCGTAGGCCTCGAGTGCCTCCCTGACCGCACGCGGGTACCCGACCTCCCAGCCCGGCGGCTGCGGGATCGTTTCGTCGCGACCGGGGGCCAGGATCTGGAGGCCGCCCGGTACCTGACGCAGTAGCATCCGCTCTCCGGCAACCTTCTGCTCGCCGTCGGTCTGGTTGGCGGGCCAAGTCGGCATCGTGTAGCCGACCTCGTTGTGAATGAGGATGCCGCTCGGCGTGCGCATCGTCGCGAGTGCGTAATCCTCGACTTCGGCGCCGTGCACCTGCCGGCTGACGACGGCGGAAACGACCTCCGGCTCCTCGCCGGTGATGAACCGGGCGATGTCGAAGCCGTGGCCGCCGAGATTCAATAGCGCGCCGCCGCCGGCTTGCGACTTCTCGGCCATCCACGGCGAGTCCCATTCGACATAGCGCCGCATCGTCGGCCGGATGCCGCGATAGACGATGTGCGAGATCCGGCCAAACTCGCCGACTGCGATCATGCGCTTAACGGTGACCGCCCAGAACGAGTAGCGCACCATGAACGGGACGCTTACCCAGGCGCCCTTCTCGGTGGCGAGGCGGGCGAGCCCCGCCACGGTGTCGGGGTCAGTGCCCCATGGCTTTTCCATGATGAACGGGATGCCGGCATCGACCAGAAAGCGAAAGGTCGCCGGCATCTCGCAGTGCCGGCCGAGCGCGACCACGAACTCCGGCCGCGTCGTCTCGATCATCTGGCGATAGTCGGTGAACGCTGTGCTGCCGAATCGCTCCGCCCGATCCTTGGCAATCCTCTCGTCGCGGTCGGAGACCCCGACGATGTCGCATCCGAGATCGCGCAGGATGCGAAGATAGGACGCGTCGTACGCGGAATGCCAATGGCTGACGTCGATCGCGGCGACGCGCTTCGGCATGCTCACGGCGACCCTCCCCAAAAAACCCGCCGCAGCGCCCTTTCGAGCGCCGCGGCGGGTCTGACTATTCCGCGGCGGCCCTGGCGGGTTCGATAAACCGCGACACCCACTTGTTGCGGCGTCTCAGCCCCTCGCGATACATCGCTTCGAATTCGGCGGGCGGGAAGGAGTGCGTCGAAGTTCGCGCGAGAAGTGCATCCATCCATGCCTTCAGCCGCGGGTACTTCTCGATGTGGCCGAGCTTCTTGACCCGGTCGAGAAAGTAGTAGCGCTGCAGGAACGGCGCGTAGGCGGCGTCGACCAGCGAATATTTGGCGCCGTTGAAGAAGGGTCCGCTGCCCTGCTTTTCGAGCGCCTTTTCCACCCGCTCGAACGGCACCGGGATCTGCTCGGCCGCTTTGTTATAGTCGGCCTCTGTGTCGGCGTAGGCGGTGGCCGTCACTGTGCTGGCAAACGTCGGCACATAATCGGTCCAGGCGCGGTTGACCGCCCGCTCGACCGGATCCTCCGGGTGGAGACGGGGCGCGATCGTCTCGTCGAGATACTCGTTGATGGCGTTCGACTCGAACAGCGACACCTTGTCGTCGACGGTCAGAGCCGGCACCTTCTTGTGTGGCGAGATCGCGAGGAACCAGTCGGGCCGGTTGTCGGGCTCGATGTGACGAAGTTCGAATTCGGTGTTCTTCTCACGGAACACGATCGCCGAGCGCTGCACCCACGGGCAGATCTTGAAGCTGACGAGCATATATTTCGCCATGGCGGCCTCTGATGGTTTGTTCGAGAGCCGCCATGATCGCACGCACGCCCGGCTCGGTTAAGCACAAATCATCGTGTCTCCGACCCGAGCCCCATGCAAACGAAGAGGACGGGAGGGCCGGCTCATCCTCCTTCGGGGGTCGAGCCGTATGGGCGGGTGATCAGCTCGAGCAGGTGGCCGTTCGGATCGTCGAAATAAACGCCACGGCCGCCATAGAGGTGATTGATCTCGCCCGGTCGCTCGCGGCGGAAATTTGCATAGTGCTTGACGCCGGCGGCGCGGATGCGGGTGAGCGCGGCGTCGAATTCCGTTTCGCTGACCAGGAAGGCATAGTGCTGTGGGCGGAAGCCCTCAGAGTCGGAAAAATCGAGGGTGACCCCGTTGCCGGTCCTGACCGGCACAAAGTGGCCCCATTCGGGTCCCGCCTCCAGGTTCAGGATGTCGGCGAGGAATTTGGCCGACGCCCATTTGTCCTTTGCCGGGATGATCGTGTGGTTCAGCTCGACACTCATCTGTGCGCTCCTTTTCGATGCGGCCTACCGCACCCCTCCGGCGAGCCGCGACAGGTGATAGGTGGGGTCGCCGAACAAATGTTCGATAACCATGCAGCGGCGGAAATAATGGCCGACCGCGTATTCCTCGGTCATACCGATACCGCCATGCAACTGCACTGCGTTCTGCGCGACAAAGCGGCTCGCCTGGCCGACCCCGACCTTGGCCATCGCGATGTTGCGGGCCCGCTCCGCTGGATCGGGTTCGCCGACAGTCATCGCCGCGAGCATCGCCATGCTGCGGCCTTGCTCCAAGGCGATCAGCATCTCCGCCGATCGGTGCTGCAATACCTGATTCTGGCCGATAGGCTTGCCAAACTGCTGGCGGGTCGTCAGGTATTCGAGCGTCATCGCGTGCATTGCTTCCATCGCGCCGACCGCCTCGGCCGAGGTCGCGGCAATGCCGGCCTCGACCACCCGCTCGATGACCGGCAGCCCCTGGCCGGGCTCGCCGAGGATTTCGTCGCGCGTGACCTCGACCCCGCTTAGCGAAATCTCCGCCGCTCGGGTGCCGTCACGCATCGGGTAGGAACGGCGAGCAACGCCGTTTGCCTTGGCATCGACCAGGAACAAGCCGATGCCGTCGGGATCGTCGCGTTCTCCTGACAAGCGGGCGCTGACGATCAGACGGTCGGCGCCGTCGCCATGCACGACGACGCTCTTGGCGCCGTCGAGCACCCAGCCGCGCGCGGTCGGTTTGGCGCTCGTCAGCACATCGGTCAGGTCGTAGCGCGCCTGGCGCTCGCCATGCGCGAAAGCCAAGGTCATGCTGCCGTCGGCGACCCGCGGCAGGATCGCCCTTTTCTGCGCCTCGCTGCCAGCCAGCCGCAGCGCGGTGCCGCCCAGAACGACCGTCGGTAGATAGGGTTCGAGCGCCAGCACCCGGCCGAATGCCTCCATGACCAGCATGATCTCGATCGGGCCGCCGCCAAACCCGCCATATTCCTCGGCAAAGGGCAGGCCCAAGAGCCCCTGCTGGGCGTAGCGCGACCAAATCGCGGCGCTAAAACCCTCGGGCTCGGCGAGATAGCTGCGGCGCTGCGCAAAGCCGTAATGATCGGCGAGCAGCCGGTCGACAGAATCGCTTAAGAGGCGCTGCTCGTCGGTCAGATCGAAATCCATGTAATCAGGCCCCCCTCGCGAACGGCCCCTCACCCCAACCCTCTCCCCATTGGGAAGAGGGAAGGGTGAGTGTACGGACCGGATAGACTGGTAACAGAATCGACCGGGTGGATGGGTGACAGGTTTGAACTACCGGCAGGGGGACCCTGCCGATGCCGTGGAACGAGACCTGTCGAAT
>Ga0187846_10000187_pt1 | contig 37706 bp, 34 predicted proteins | sample TC_taG_FD_161473 | JGI IMG/M metagenome (GOLD analysis project Ga0187846, IMG submission 161473) | Biofilm microbial communities from the roof of an iron ore cave, State of Minas Gerais, Brazil - TC_06 Biofilm (v2) | ecosystem: Environmental > Terrestrial > Deep subsurface > Cave > Wall biofilm... | reverse complement strand
GTCATCCTGAGTCGAAGCAATGTCATCCTGAGCCGAAGCAATGTCATCCTGAGCCGAAGCAATGTCATCCTGAGCGGAGCGAAGGATCTCTCTCGATAGGTACCCAGATACTTCGCGAAGTTCACACTCAGCGTAGCGAATGTGCTCAGCATGACAGGACCGAGTTTGCTTGTTAAAGTTCATCATCTTCATCAATCACCGTAGATTCCGAAGGTATGGACGTACTCGGGCCTTGCATGTATGCAGGTGCCATGAACATTGCGACAAAGATGCCATATACCTTCCCGTTTGGGTCGGGCGTCTCGCTGAGAATATCATCAACGAGCGCTTGAAGACGCTCAGAATAGAACTGTGCACGCTCTAGCGAGAGCCGGTTATGTGGAAACCCCTCAGTTTGACACGCATCCTCTTCCATGTACTCTTCCGCTTCGGCCAGTTCATTGAGAGCCTTCGTCATAATTTCAAGATTTATCGATGTTTCGCCTGTCACCTCGCGCGGTAGATCATATTTAAAAATGCGCGCCGTGCGAGTGTAGTAATTCGCAACGATGCCTCGCACCAGGCGACGTGCGACTATCTTCGCCAGCCCCGCCGCTTCAAGCACGCGCAGGTGGTGGCCGATCGCGCCAGGAGTGGCACCCAGGCGTTCCGCAATCTGCTTGGCAGTGGCGGGCTGGTTCTGAATAATACCCAGTATGCGCGACCGCATCTCATCGCTGATCGCTTTGAACTGCTGAGACGTGTTGATGTCTAGACTGAGTGGTAGTTCTGGCATAGTCACAGGAACATCGTCTGGCAGCACTGGCACAGTGTCAGCGTCATTTTTGCTTTGCAACGTATTCAACGGCTCCCCCTTTTCCAATTAGCAGATAATTTGGCATGATTTGCAATATCAGAACGTACTGTATAATTAGCACGTACTGGAAATATAGCATATAGTGGAGAGAAAGTCAACCCCTTAAGGCCTATAGAGGTCACCATATTTTTCGGGAAAAACATACGCCGAAACCCTCGCGAACACAAATGAGTCTCTAGAAGCATCCAGGCATGGGACACTAGGTATTCCGGTCTATCCTCACCTTATGCGCGTCGCAGAAATAAGTCTGATCAGAGAGTTCTTCCCAGTTGAATTTCGGAACAAAAAGAAGCTCATTCCCCGTATTTGCTTCTCCTGGAGATACATTGCCAGAGCCCGTTTTACTTCAAAGATGGGAAGAGATACGGTGTGTCCAGGCACTGGCCAAACTGAGGCCCATCACCACCCCACGCTGGCTGACCACCTCATCACGCAGTCGCTGGGCCAGGGTGTCGATCTCCACTTCCTCAGCCGTAGCGATCCCAGATTGAACGATCAAGGGCAGCAATCCCCGCACCAAAGAGGCTAAATGGTCGTATCCACCCCAGTTGGGTCCACCTCCCATCACCCGCTCCAGGCGCATCTCTGGTGCTGGCAATCCCGCATCAACAAACACGCCAAACAATTTCAACCCCATCTGCCTTTCAAGCCCAGCCCGGCGCGTTGCCTCCAACCACCAGTTCCAAGCTTGCTCAAACAGTCGCGCTCGCGGCAAGGTAGCAACTGGGTTGGTATGATCTGGCTCCTGGAAGACCACCAGACCACCTTCACGCACATGCGCACTCACCCTGCGCAGGAGCGCGACTTTGTCCTGGGTATGGACCAGGATGAGACGACCCACAACCGCATCAAAATCGTCGGCCAATGCGATCGTCAAGATGTCACCACTGACGAACGACACCTGGGCCAACCCGGCCGCCCGCACGCGCTTCCAGGCGGTCTGCAGAATCGCCGGATTCCTGTCTACTCCCACAATGGTCCCACCTGGGCCAACCATCTCTGCCAGCAGCAGCGCCACATCCCCAGCCCCGCAGCCTACTTCAAGCACCTTCATGCCTGCTGTAATCCCAGCATCCTCAAACAGCCGTCGGGTGAGAGGGGCTAGAAATTGGCCCTGGTTTTCCAGCCGCTTTGCCTCCTCCGACAGCTCAAACACGTAGGTGGGATTGGACTCGTTGTTCTCACTCATACGCTGTTCTCCTTAGAGGCAGAGGCCCCGCAGACGAAGCTCGTGCTGCCTTTTCTCCCCTAACTATGAACCAGAGCTAATCGGCTGTCAAGACGACGAATCACAACGACTTACGTCGTGCGGGCCATGAAGGACGAGAGGACCACGACGGGCGCGAAAAACTGAAACCTTTTGTCGCTTTTGCTGGCGGCTGCTCAAGCTCCAGATTAGGACGTGTCATCACCCAGGTCGAAGCAAAGAAGAGCGTCCATCCCCACATCACTAAAGGTAAGCCTATTGTCACCAGCGCCAGGCCTGGCCATACTTGTGGCCAGAGCAAAAAGTAGTACTCCAATGTGGCGCCCAGCGTAAACAACATAGCAAGCAGGATAGTACGACGGCTCGCGCTTACAATCGCTAGAGTCAGGGGTAAAAGCATATACCACGGCCAGTTTATTGGTAAAAGCGCTACCAATGCCAGGAATATCCAACTGCTAAACAGCAAAACCAGTTCCAGCGTATCCGCCAGCCATAAACCAAAGAGCAGAAGAATTCCTACAGTGAGAAGAACCAGTATCATCCAACCATGAGGAGCCGCTATCCAGGATAAAATCGAAGGTAATCTAATCGGAAGATGGATTATGGAGGCATCCAGTGAATTGATGGCGCTGTCGGGTAAAAAAGCATGCCGCAAACTCGACGCAAAACCTGTCAAGCCCCATCCACGCCAGTAGGGAGCATAGGTCAGCACTACAATCGTACCGGAAAGGCCTGCAAGCGTTAACCACCACAGAAAACGCCGTCTTCCCTGCATCACACGCGATTCCTTCCACAGTAATCGCAAGAAAAGTGGTAGCAACACAAGACAGAGTATATTGAAGAGCGCGGCCAGCAGTAGACAGACCCAACTCAGCAAGAAAGAACGACGCTGAAGAAAAAGCGTAGCCAGCAGTAGGAAGAAGATTACTACCAATTCATAATGCATCTCACACACCCCCACCAGCAGCACCAGCGGATTCCACGCATACAGGAGCATGCCGGATAGACGTGCCTCTGGCTTGAGTTTAGCAAGAATAATCCAGATTAACGCCGTGTTTGCCAGGTGCGCTAACAGGCCCACCAGGCGAAATCCAATCATGATGTTAGCGGCGCTTTCGCGTGCAACTACCACTACTGGTAGCGTCAGGTCAAGCCAGAGAGGGCCATAAGGGGCTGCGCCTGTCCCTTTGGCAAGGAACACATATAATAAGTCATTTGGGTAGCCCGCGGGGCTTACTACATATGGATTGACATGATACACCGTTACCATACGCCCATAGCTACCATAGAGAAAAACATCTCTAGACATCACGCCTGGAGCAAAGGCAAAGATGATTGCAAATATCCCTGCTAGGGCGAAGATCGTCCAGAAAAGCAGGTATCCATCTTTGGAGGAGAGCCGCTCCCGTGCCACTTTACGACCTATGCGAGCAGCAATAAGAACCAGCACGAAAGCCAGAGCGAGCAGTACCAGCAGCAGGTTAGCATATCCATTCCCGGTTGTGGTTGACAAAGCATTGCTGCCAAGCTTAAACACAGGGAGATAATTCAGGCCCTGGACGAGGAAGGAAGCCCATGATGTCCAGAACAGGCCTGACAGCCAGGGGAACCTCCCAAATAATGCATGTTTCACAGCCTCATTATCAACCACAGCCCCCGCCAGCAGAGGATAGAGCGCCAGGTAAAGCACCGCCAGGACAAGCCCCACAACAAGCAGCCTTAACGCGGCCCGCTGTGCATGTTGAGGACGCTGCCTGGTTGGCGCTTGCGGCAAAGCAGTACTACGCTGAGTTTGCGCACCGATGAGAGCTGTTGGTAAAGTAGCTCCTGGGAGCGCCGGTTGAGTCCTTCGCCTGCGTAGCGAGCGCGACTCCTGATCCCTGGAATGCTCTTGCATGGCTTGCCTGTTCATCTCTAAATGCCACCTGCTGCTTATAATATGAGCTACATATCGCACACTGTCAATAAACTCGACGAAACAACACTATCCCTCGTTACAAAAAACGTTCTCCAGTTTCCGCTTTTCCGCTTTTCCACAGTATAAAAAGAATGTCCCGTGTAAGAGTCTTCTATTGTCAGATGTAGGGAACAATGCTATAATAGCGAGGTGCTCCCACCCACAGCTAACCAACCGGGTGCAGGGTGTATTGAGCATCTCCTGATAGGAGAGCAAGCATATGTAATACAGTGGTAATGCCGCAGCTTAAAACGCTTCGCGGCAGTCGTTTCATGCATCGATGAATCATCGATGCTCCACCTGCTCTGGCAGTCACTAGCTTTGTTTGCACATCGGTGATCTGACCAGATGCATGCCCAAAGGAAGGAGGAGGCTTCGTGAGGCGTGACTATGAACTTGGTTTCATTCTCAACCCCGAAGTCGGCGAAGAGCAGACACGCTCTATCATGGAGCGCATTGAACAGATCGTCAGAAGCTCTGACGGTCAGGTTGTCAGAGTAAACCAGTGGGGACGTCGCCGCCTGGCATACCCCATAGAGCATTATCGTGACGGCAATTACGTGTTTATTGATATGATCCTGGCCCCTGAGACCGTGCTTGAACTGGATCGTACGCTCAAGGTGTCTGAGGAGGTTCTGCGGCACTTAATCAAGAAACGTGATTCCAAAGCTGTGCAGAAGGAACGCGAGGCTCATGCCACTGCTGCAGCTCAAGCCCAGGAGCCAGCCGCTGCTGCTCCAGAGCCAGAGCCGGAAGCAGAGCCAGAAGTACCTGTAGAGGCCCCATTAATTCCAGCCGCTGGTGAGCAGGAGCCAGAAGTACTCGTGATCGAAGGGGAGGAGGAACCAATTGTACTCTCACCTGAAGAGATCGAGCATGTCCCACCTGCTATTGAAGAAGATTCCACTGAAACGTAGTGAGGATTCCTCTGGTAGATTCTTCATCCGGTCTCAATAGAGGAGTTGTCTCAAGCGTCAATAATATTGAAAGGACGTTGACAAACCATGTTAAACAAAATCATGCTTATCGGGAACCTGGGAAGAGATCCCGAATTGAACGTCACATCAGATGGCACTCCTGTCACTAAGTTCTCCCTCGCTGTAAACCGAACGTACAAATCGAGTAGCGGCGAGAGAAAAGAAGAGACCGAGTGGTTCAATATCGTTGCCTGGCGCCAGCTTGCAGAGACCTGCGAACGCTACCTGCACAAAGGCTCCAAAGTCTATATCGAAGGCCGCCTGACGCAGCGCAAGTACACTGATAGAGATGGTGTTCAGCGCACATCGGTCGAAGTCATCGCCAACGATATGAGGATGCTTGACTCTAAGGCCGCATCGAGCGGCTCAGAAGTCTATTCAGCAGCAAGCACTGGTGACAACAACGATCCCTTTCTTCCCGAGTTCCCAGAGGACCTACCCTGAAGACCCTGAGGAAATCCCTTTCTAGTCTGGTGTATAATTAAGAGATCAATTCGAGAATAGGAGTTCATTAGCATCCGTAGGGGCGAGGGGGGTGGGGCGAGGAAGGGTGGACCTTTATGGTCGCTCGTTGGTGGGGCATGCGAAAACCTAGCTTTACAAGCCGGGGGGGCGTCCCCCGAAAATCTCCCTTTTTATGCACATAGGATTAGAAAAGGGGTTAAGAGGAGAACAGTCCGTGCAAAAACGAACCGAAACAAGTCAAGGTCCTGGCACAAGCCCAGGACCTGTCCTACGCCGCGAGCGCCCGCTAGGGCGCAGCGAGCGTGGTACATCTCGTCGCAAAGTATGCCAGTTTTGCCACGATCGAGTGCGTGAAATTGATTACAAGGATGCCAGTCGTTACATGAAGCGCTTCATTTCCGATCGTGGCAAAATTGAACCCCGCCGAAAGACGGGGACTTGCGCTAAACATCAACGACGTCTCAGCTTAGCTATCAAACAGGCACGACACATGGCATTGCTACCCTACACTGCAGAGCATATGCGCGGCATGTAGCCGGGTTTGCATGCTGTGGCAACGCCAACCATCTCCTGAACTAGGAGGAGGATACTATGAAAAGTCAGACTGAGCGTCCTGCACGACGGCCTGAAAATCAACGATCAAATAAATCAAAGAAATACTACAAACAGACCGCGCATATTGAAGCCCGCCGCGATGGCAAACCCCTCATTTTTGGATGGGGAAAACATCTTTCCCGTAGCGAAAAGGTAAAGATTCAAAAACGTGCTACGTGGGCTTTTGCAGGTCTCGTTTCCTTGATTATTGTTGGAATTATCGTCGGCTTCTGGATAAATTACAATATCATCATTCCAGGTCTTCCTGTTACCAGCGTCAACGGGCACCAGATCTCACAGTCCCAGTATCGCAAGATGGTAGCGGTAAAGACTCAACTTGAGATCAACAAGCTGTATGGTCTCCATGGCCTGGTGGCTCAAAGCAATGACCTGCAGAAGCAAGATGCAGCTCAGCTTAAGACGATCAACGACCTCACCAAGCAGGTCGACGATCTAAACAAGCAGATCAAGGCGCTTCCGCCCGGGCCAGGTCAACAACGTACTAACCTCAACAACCAGCTTAAAACCGTACAACAACAGTTGTCTGACGCCCAGGCAGTGCACCAGAGTCTCAGCCAGCAAATCAACGATTTCAACCAGAACACCATACCACTGGAGAAGCAAATCCTCACTCAACCTCAAATTACGAGCGATAGCGTGACCTGGCTGCAAGATGATGAACTCATCCGTGAATGGCTTGCAACACAGAGCCCTGCTGTTCAGAATCAGGTCAACCCATCGTCTTCCGACATCAATAAGGCACTGAACGACTTGAAAGCCAACTTGCCAGCGCCCGGCAGTTACAGCAACTTCCTTAGTCAGATGAACATTTCTAATGACGACGTAATAGCTATGTTGACTGTGACGACGCGCAACGACAAAATGCAGACCTACCTTGCATCCCGGGTGGTTTCACCCGCGTACCAGGTACTGGCGCGCTCTATGACTATCGACACCGAGGCTAATGCCAGGAGCATACTCCAACAACTTCAGCAAGGTGCTGATTTCGGTAAGCTCGCCAAAGCCAAGTCGCAGGACTCAACCACCGCCAGCAGCGGCGGAAGCCTGGGTTGGTTGGTTCGTGGTCAATATGCAGAGAAAGAAGGCACAGGGGTTGTGGATAACTGGCTCTTCGATCCTTCTCGAAAATTGAATGAACTCAGTCCTATACTGAAGGAAAATGGGTCTTTCCACATCGTGCAAATTCTTGGCTTTGATCCAGCACGTGCTATAGATCCGAATGTCGTGCAAACACTTAAGGTTAACGCCTTATCAAATTGGGTAGTGGAACAGCAGGCCCTTCCTACTACGAGGATTACAGCTCCGGATCAAACAAAGTTGCTTGACCCAATGAACCTGCCTCCAACATCTTTGCTACCGGCTAGCGCACCTGCACCGAGCAATCCGAGTGGTGCTCCAGGCGCCCCGACCGGGCCGTAGACAACTGTAGGGGCCCGATTATGCAGATTAACAAATTCATCCGGCTATCCGTCGGGGCCGACAGAGTTATGCATGGCTAGTAGCGCACCTTATATCTATCAAACATATACAACTTCTTTTCGAGAGCTTCAAGAGACTGCTTCTCTTTACTTGCATATTCCTTTCTGTCATACTCGCTGTCATTATTGCGATTTCAACACTTATGCTGGCATTCTTCCCTTGCGCGAACCATATGCACGCGCCCTGCTCACTGAGATAGAGCTGGCTGGAATACTTGCCCAACACACAGATGGCAAACCACGCCGTTCTCGCACCATATATTTCGGAGGTGGCACACCCAGCCTGCTCACTGTAGCACAGGTTAGGCGCCTGCTCAATGGATGCAGCGAAGCCTTCGCAGTTGACGAAGATGCAGAAATCACGCTGGAAGCGAACCCTGGCACACTCAGCCTCGTGCAACTGGCAGGACTGCATGCCGCTGGAGTCAATCGCCTCAGCATAGGAGCACAGAGCTTTGATGCTGAACTACTCAAAACACTGGGCCGTATTCACTCGCCTGGAGATATCGTGCAAGCATTGCTCAATGCGCGTGCAGCAGGGTTTACATCAATCAACCTTGATTTTATGTTTGGCCTCCCTGGACAGGCGATGCGCCACTGGCAAGAAACACTTGACCAGGCATTGGCCCTGCATCCCGAACACTTTTCCCTCTACTCTTTGATTATAGAGGAAGGCACACTATTTTACACCTGGACGGATGAAGGACGAATCGCCCCCGCGGATGAGGACCTGTGTGCCGATATGTATGAGTATGCCGACGAACGCCTGCAAAGAGAGGGGTACGAGAACTACGAAATCTCTAACTGGGCATTGCCGGGACACCAGAGCCGTCATAACCTGACCTACTGGCAGAATCTTCCCTATCTTGGTATGGGAGCTGGAGCACACTCTTGCTTTGGAGGCAGGAGGTTCTCCAATATTCTCGACCCGCAGGAGTACATTAACCTGCTCGAAAAACAACAGCGACCTGAGGCCGGGAGCGAAACGATCGATCGGGTACAAGAGATGTCCGAGACCGCATTTCTGGCGCTTCGAACTGCACAAGGCCTGCACTTACAGGCCTTTGAAGAGCGCTTTGGCGAACCATTCGCCCATTTTGCAGGCGATCGCCTTCGCACAGTAGAAGAAGCTGGATTGCTAGAACAAGAACAGGACTGGTTACGCCTGAGCAAGAGAGGACGTCTGCTCGGCAACGAAGTCTTCTTACGATTGTTACCCGACTAATTGGGGGTGTAGGGGGCGCAGCCTCCTGCCCGGATGCGGGGCGGGCAAGCCTGGGGGGCTTGCATTCCCCGAAAAACCCTTTTTCGCCGCTGCAAGGCGGCATGCATCTGGTACCCGAATAGGCATGAGAAATATAATAAGGATAAGCATGTGGACCCATCGCATTCTGCACCAACATCCTGGGCCGTATACGACCCGCTGACTAGAGCCCAAATCTCAGACTTCCAGCAAGCAGGTATAGAGTATCTCCACGCTCAACTGCTCTATAATCGGGGAATTAAAACGCCTGAAGCCATGCGCAGATTTATTGATGCACGCTACGACCAGCTACCCGACCCACTCTCACTGATCGATATCGATCGGGCGCTTGAACGCATTCAGCGCGCGCTTGCTATCCACGAACATATCACGGTTTTCGGCGACTTTGATACTGATGGTGTCACCTCAGCAGCACTTATTACTCGTACGCTGCGAGTGCTCAAGCATCCAGGCGACCAGCTTGATCACTATATCCCCCACCGCATATACGAAGCACGTGGGCTGAGCAGGGAAGCGCTTGACAAGATCAGGGCCAGGGGCACCTCGCTGATCATCACCACTGACTGCGGCAGCTCTGACGTCGGAGAAGTGTCATACGCAAAAACGCTCGGCATCGACATCATCATCACCGATCACCACCAGCCACCAGAGCAGCTTCCCCAAGCCTATGCCATGATTAATCCCTGGCGACCTGATTGTACATATAGCGAACGCTTCCTCTGCGGTGCGGGTATCGCCTTTAAACTCGCGCAGGCCCTTTTTCGCGCTCATCGACGGGAGCAAGAAGCGCGTGATCTACTCGATCTTGTTGCAGTCGGCTCCATCGGCGATATCGCGCGACTGCTGGGCGAAAACCACACGCTTGTGCGCCTGGGCATGCAGCAGCTAAACCACACAAAAAATCCAGGTCTGCGCGCACTCATCCAAACCGCCAGTCTTCAACCTGGAAAGTTGCGAGAACGTGATGTATCCTTTGCCCTGAGCCCTCGTATCAATGCCGCTGGACGCATGGAGCACGCAGATATCGCCTTCCAGCTCTTGACCACTGACAACGACGAGGAAGCCCGCACCCATGCCCATAAACTGGAGGAGCTTAACCAGTTGCGCCAGCAGCAGACTGAGGAGTTAATGAAGCTGGTACGAGAGCAGGCGCAAGGTCATCCCAATGATCAAGTAGTCTTAGTCTACGGCGATAAAGAAACCTGGCCAGAGGGCATTATTGGCCTGGTAGCTGGCAAGCTATCCGAAGAAATTAAACGCCCGGTCTTCGTGCTAAGCAGAGATACCGAGACGAGTCGTGGCTCCGCGCGCAGCCACGGAGAATTCAACATCATCGAGGCGCTGCGCGACCGCGCTGATCTTTTCGAGCGTCACGGGGGACATGCCCAGGCTGCCGGCTTCACTATCGCTAATGCCAATATTGAAGAACTGCGCAAGCACCTGTTAGCCTGGTATGAGAGCTACCACTCATCTATTGAAACCAGTGCCGAAGCCTCAGAAACACCTGAACTCAACGGCGTGGTCATTGAACAAGAAACCACAGCTCCGAAGGACATACGGAAAGTTGATCTTGTCATCCACAGGCCAGATGCCCTTACCTTTGATGCATATAACAAGATAACCCAGCTCAGCCCTTTCGGCGCGGGCAACCCTGAACCCATCTTCAGAATGAACAGCTTGCGTCTCATCCGTCGCTGGACAAGCGGCACCGAAGGACGCCACCTGCAAGTACGCCTCAGGGCCAACAATACCCCATTCAAAGGCGCTTATTTACGCGCCGGAGATCAGTTAGAGTCCCTCAAAGAAGGCTCTCTCGTAAACGTATTTTTCTCCCTGGAAGCCGCCTGGAATCCACCAGACGGCGAAAATCGGCAGGAAATCTGGCTGAAGGTGCTGCATATGGAATAGGAGGAGTTACTGCTGCCCTTTCCCCTTTCGGTTCATGTCACTGACGAGGGCATTGTAGCTCTCTCGAACGGTCGCTGTGCTGGGGTGCTCTGATCCCAACTGCTGTTCTACGATCGTCAGGGCATGCTGGTAGAGTGGTTCGGCTTGCTCGTACTTGCCTTGCGCACGGTAGAGTTCGGCCAGGTTGTAGAGGACGCCGGCTGTATCTATGTGCTCTGGGCCCAATGCTTTCTCATCGATCGCCAGGGCACGCTGCAAGAGCGGCTCGGCTTGTTCGTACTTACCTTGCGTATAATAGAGCTCGGCCAGCTTATTGAGGTCAGTGGCTACGCCTGGATCCTCTGGCCCCAGTGCCTTCTCATCGATCTCTAGCGCACGCTGGTAGAGCGGCTCGGCCTGCTCGTACTTACCTTGCGTATAGTAGAGTTCGGCCAGGTTGTACAGACTCACTGCCGTGTCAGGATCCTCCGGCCCTAACTGCTGTTCGCGGATCGCCAGCACACGCTGCAAGAGTGGCTCGGCTTGCTCATACTTGTTCTGGTTATAATAGAGCTCGGCCAGCTTATTGAGATCGCCAACTACGCTTGGATCCTCTGGCCCCAGTGCTTTCTCATCAATGGCCAGAGCACGCTGGTAGTACGGCTCGGCTTGCTCGTACCTGCCTTGCACACGATAGAGTTCGGCCAGGTTGTACAGACTCACTGCCGTGTCTGGATCCTCCGGCCCCAACTGCTGTTCCCGGATCGCCAGCGCACGCTGGAATAACGGTTCAGCTTGCTCGTACCTGCTTTGTGTATAGTAGAGGTTTGCCAAACTATTGAGGTCAGTAGCGACTTCTGGATGCTCTGGCCCCAAGGCCTTCTCATCAATGGCCAGGGCACGCTGATAGAGGGCCTCAGCTTGCTCGTACTTGCCTTGCGCACGGTAGAGTTCGGCCAGGTTCTCTTGGATGGTCACCGTGCCGGAGTGCTCTGATCCCAACTGCTGTTCGCGGATCGCCAGCGCACGCTGCAAGAGTGGTTCGGCTTGCTCATACTTGCCTTGCGTATAATAGAGCTCTGCCAGCTTATTGAGGTCGCTAACAATGCCTGGATCCTCTGGCCCCAATGTCTTCTCATCAATGGCCAGCGCGCGCTGCAAGAGCGGTTCGGCTTGCTCGTACTTGCCTTGCGCACGATAGAGTTCGGCCAGGTTCTCTCGAACAGTCACCGTGCCGGGGTGCTCTGATCCCAACTGCTGTTCGCGGATCGCCAGCGCACGCTGCAAGAGTGGCTCGACTTGCTCATACTTACCTTGCGTATAATAGAGCTCTGCCAGCTTATTGAGGTCAGTAGCGACTTCGGGATCCTCTGGCCCCAATGCTTTCTCATCAATGGCCAGGGCACGCTGGTAGAGCGGTTCGGCTTGCTCGTACTTGCCTTGCGCACGATAGAGTTCTGCCAGGTTCTCTCGAACAGTCACCGTGCCGGGGTGCTTTGGCCCCAACTGCTGTTCTACGATCGTCAGGGCACGCTGGTAGAGCGGTTCGGCTTGCTCGTACTTGCCTTGCGTATAATAGAGTTGAGCCAGGTTATTGAGGCTTTGAGCAGTGTCAGGGTGCTCTGGGCCCAGTTGCTGTTCGCGGATCGCCAGCACACGCTGCAAGAGCGGCTCGGCTTGCTCATACTTGTTCTGATTATAGTAGAGGTTCGCCAAACTATTGAGGTCGCCAACTATGCCTGGATCCTCTGGCCCCAGTGCCTTTTCATCGATCGCCAGCGCACGCTGCAAGAGTGGTTCGGCTTGCTCGTACTTGTTCTGGTTATAATAGAGCTCGGCCAGGTTCTCTCGGATGGTCACCGTTCCAGGATGCTCTGGGCCCAGTTGCTGTTCCACGATCGCCAGCGCACGCTGGTAGAGCGGCTCGGCTTGCTCATACTTGTTCTGGTTATAATAGAGCACTGCAAGGCTATTGAGGTCAGTAGCGACTTCAGGATCCTCTGGCCCCAATGCCTTCTCATCGATAGCCACCGCTCGCTGGTAGAGCGGCTCGGCCTGCTCGTACCTGCCTTGCGCACGATAGAGTTCTGCCAGGTTGTACAGACTCACTGCCGTGTTGTGATGCTCCGGTCCTAGCTGCTGCTCGCGGATCGCCAGCACACGCTGGTAGAGCGGTTCAGCTTGCTCGTACTTGCCTTGCGTATAGTAGAGGTTTGCCAGCTTATTGAGGTCGCTAACTATGCCTGGATCCTCTGGCCCCAGTGCTTTCTCATCAATGGCCAGCGCGCGTTGCAAAAGCGGCTCGGCTTGCTCGTACTTGTTCTGGTTATAATAGAGCTCTGCCAGCTTATTGAGGTCGCCAACTATGCCTGGATCCTCTGGCCCCAGTGCCTTCTCATCAATGGCCAGCGCGCGCTGCAAGAGCGGTTCGGCTTGCTCGTACCTGCCTTGGGCACGATAGAGTTCTGCCAGGTTCTCTTGGATGGTCACCGTGCCGGGGTGTTCCCGCCCCAACTTCCGTTCGCGGATCTCCAGCGCACGTTGCAAGAGTGGTTCGGCTTGCTCGTACTTGTTCTGGTTATAATAGAGCTCTGCCAGCTTATTGAGGTCGCCGACTATGCCTGGATCCTCTGGCCCCAAGGCCTTCTCATCGATCTCCAGCGCGCGCTGCAAGAGCGGTTCGGCTTGCTCGTACTTGCCTTGCGCGCGATAGAGTTCTGCCAGGTTGTACAGACTCACTGCCGTGTCAGGGTGCTCTGACCCCAACTGCTGCTCGCGGATCGCCAGCACACGCTGGTAGAGCGGTTCGGCTTGCTCGTACTTGCCTTGCGCACGATAGAGCTCTGCCAGGTTCTCTTGGATGGTCACCGTGCCGGGGTGCTCCGGCCCCAGTGCTTTCTCATCGATCGCCAGGGCGCGTTGCAAGAGCGGTTCGGCTTGCTCATACTTGCCTTGCGTATAATAGAGCTCTGCCAGCTTATTGAGGTCGCTAACTATGCCTGGATCTTCTAGGCCCAATGCTTTCTCATCAATGGCCAGCGCGCGTTGCAAGAGCGGTTCGGCTTGCTCGTACCTGCCTTGGGCACGATAGAGCTCTGCCAGGTTGTACAGACTCACTGCTGTGTCAGGGTCCTCCGGCCCTAACTTCCGTTCGCGGATCGCCAGGGCACGCTGCAAGAGCGGCTCGGCCTGCTCGTACTTGCCTTGCGTATAGTAGAGCTCTGCCAGCTTATTGAGGTCGCTAACTATGCCTGGATCCTCTGGCCCCAGTGCTTTCTCATCAATCGCCAGGGCACGCTGGTAGAGCGGTTCGGCTTGCTCGTACTTGCCTTGCACACGATAGAGTTCGGCCAGGTTGTACAGACTCACTGCCGTGTTAGGGTCCTCCGGCCCCAACTTCCGTTCGCGGATCGCCAGCGCACGCTGGTAGAGCGGTTCGGCTTGCTCATACTTGTTCTGGTTATAGTAAAACACTGCCAAACTATTGAGGTCAGTAGCGACTTCGGGATCCTCTGGCCCCAATGTCTTCTCATCAATCGCCAGGGCACGCTGATAGAGTGGTTCGGCTTGCTCGTACCTGCCTTGCGCACGGTAGAGTTCTGCCAGGTTCTCTTGGATGGTCACCGTGCCGGGGTGTTCCGGCCCCAGTTGCTGTTCGCGGATCGCCAGGGCACGCTGCAAGAGCGGCTCGGCCTGCTCGTACTTGCCTTGCGTATAGTAGAGCTCTGCCAGTTTATTGAGGTCGCCAACTATGCCTGGGTCCTCTGATCCCAGTGCCTTCTCATCGATCTCCAGCGCGCGCTGCAAGAGCGGTTCGGCTTGCTCGTACTTGCCTTGCGCACGGTAGAGTTCTGCCAGGTTGTACAGACTCACTGCTGTGTCAGGGTCCTCCGGCCCCAACTGCTGCTCGCGGATCGCCAGCGCACGCTGCAAAAGCGGCTCGGCTTGCTCGTACTTGCCTTGCGTATAGTAGAGTTCTACCAGCTTATTGAGGTCGCCAACTACGCTTGGATCCTCTGGCCCCAGTGCTTTCTCATCAATCGCCAGGGCACGCTGGTAGAGCGGCTCGGCCTGCTCGTACTTGCCTTGCACACGATAGAGTTCTGCCAGGTTGTACAGACTCACTGCTGTGTCAGGGTGCTCCGGCCCCAACTTCCGTTCGCGGATCGCCAACGCACGCTGGAATAACGGTTCAGCTTGCTCGTACTTGCTTTGTGTATAGTAGAGGTTTGCCAAACTATTGAGGTCAGTAGCGACTTCTGGATGCTCTGGCCCCAAGGCCTTCTCATCAATGGCCAGGGCACGCTGATAGAGGGACTCAGCTTGCTCGTACTTGCCTTGCACACGATAGAGTTCTGCCAGGTTGTACAGGCTCACTGCCGTGTCGTGGTGCTCCGGCCCCAACTGCTGTTCCCGGACCTCCAGCGCGCGCTGCAAGAGTGGCTCGGCTTGCTCATACTTACCTTGCGTATAGTAGAGCGCTGCCAGATTCTCCCGGACGGTCACCGCGCTGGAGTGTTCTGGCCCCAGGGCCTTCTCATCAATGGCGAGCGAGCGCTGCAAGAGTGGCTCAGCTTGCTCGTACTTGCCTTGCGCGCGATAGAGTTCTGCCAGGTTGTACAGACTCACTGCTGTGTCAGGGTCCTCTGCCCCCAACTGCTGCTCACGGATCTCCAGCACACGCTGGTACAGCGGCTCGGCCTGCTCGTACTTGCCTTGCGTATAGTAGAGCTGAGCCAGGTAATTTGCCAATGAATTCCTGGCAGCAGCGAAGTCACTGCGCAATATCTCATCTGTAGCGGGATCATCTATCGTGGCTTCCCATTCATCATCCAGATTCCAGTAATCAGCAGCATCTCGAAGTAAATTCCGGCAAACCTCGCTTAAAGCGTCTCCTGGATTGTCCGTGCCAATCTCACGGAAAAGCTGAAGAGCTTTAGTAAAGTGCTTGCGAGCATTGCCAGTATCTGCCAGTTCGAAATAAAGATACCCTAGCCGGCTGTACAACTGCGCCTGTCTTGCGGTATCACCAGGCAGCAATTCAAGTGTAAGGATTTGCCCTAATTGCTCAAGGGCCTCTTGAGGCTTGCCTTCTTTAACACGATCATCGCCTTCTGCTAGTAGCTCATCGAAGATGCTTTCCAAACCAAGGCGAGCTTCAAGGAATCGCTCGCCTTCTTTTTGCAGAAGCAGGTAGGTCGTTTTAGCTTCGTTCCATCGCTTCCCCTCAGTGTAAAGCCGTGCCAGGCCAGCATGAATGCCAATCCAGGCCCAATTGATCTTATCTCCTTCAAACGGGTATCTTTCAAGAGCTTCTTTCAATTCTGCTTCTACAGAACGTCCTTGTTCGAGTTGAATTCTTCTCGTGTTGATTTGCTCGTTAACCCTGGCGAGAATTTCACGCGCTTGAGCCTCATAAGGCTGGTTAGCGAAAGTCTTTTCGATATTGGAGAAGTCTACATTTTGCACTTCATTCAGCTCTCGCTTATTTGTCGCCAGCGCAATGCCTTTATTAAGACTCTCTTCTCCGAGCGACAGGTCGCCTCGCGTGAGATAGGACACCCCAAGATTGCGATATGCATTGCCAGTTCCGACGGGTTCCTGGCACAGCTTGCTAAAGATTTCTACAGCTTGATTAATATAATCGTAGAACCTGCTATCGCGATCTTCAGAAGTCCATGCAAGGCTATAGGCAGCCCAACCAAATGAACTCATGTTTTCAGTATTCGGCCGCTGCTTGTATTGTTCCCAGTTCCATTCGAAGTCTTCCCTGGCGTGTAAAGTCTCATTCAACATGAGATAGCATTCCGCTCGGAGTTCGTGATACCATATTTCCTCTGATGTAGCCGGAAGAGCACTTTGTGTAGTTTGAAGAAGACGATCAAGTATTTCCACCGCTTCCTTGTAAGAACTTTTATCTTCCTTAAGCAGGCCTTTATAGAGGAGATTATAGGCTTTAAGACCCTCCAACCAGGAAATCGATTCCAATTTTTGCAGTTTGTCAATTGTTTCCTCTGCCGCTTCAAATTCTCCCACGTCGGCTAGCAGGCCCGCATATACCTCCAAAGCAGAGAGGTTCTGAGGATCAATGTTAAGCGCCCTGAGGATGACCTGACGAGCGCTTGCTCCTTCTTCCAGATAGCGATAGAATCTGCCTAGAAACGCCCATGTCAAAGCATCATCAGCTGTGTGTAAAATCGCACGCTCCAGATAGACGGCAGACTCCCACCACACAGCCCATTGGTTACTATCATTCCCAGGCAGATGAACCAATTGTTCATTCATCAACGCCCGTGTAACATATGCCCAGGAGTAGTCATTGCCAGGTGGTTCAAGCTTATAGCCTTGCTCCCAGATGGCTAGGCTTCTCTCAATCGCTTCTTTGTCCACATACGGTGGAGTCTTTTGATAGCTGGTCAGCCGCAAGGCATCTGATAGATGCCAATAAATGGGGACATGCTTTGGGTTCAGTTCATGGGCACGTGTCAATATCTTAACAGCAGTTGGATATTCATCCTGCCAATAGAATCTTTGGCCAGCCTCATAATGAGCCTCGGCTGCTTCGGAGAATTTTCCTAAGTCTTCCAATATTTTACCCTTGAGGCTGTAACCCAGCCGTTCAGGGAATTTTCCATCTCCCTTGATCCCAAGATTAATAGCACGCTCTACGGCCTGAAGAGCCTGCTCAGGGTCTTCTTTCTTAAGCGTTTGTGCAAGTTGCAAGTAAAGGTTGCCATTGGCTGGAGACAGAAGCTTGCTCAACGCCGACTGAATGTCTCTTTCCTCTCGCACAGCCCCTATCGCGTCTCTATACCAGTCATCCGCCTCGGTCCACGCTGCTCGCTCCTCTGACAGCAATCCCATACCGATATATCCATCTGGATTGTTAGGTGATAGCTCAATGGCTCGTTGGAACAGGGATAAGGGCTGGCTGCTGTCACTTTGTGCTAGATAATAACTGCCCAGTGCTGCACAAGGTAGTCCGTGGTTTGGGGCTAAATTCTGTGCTTGCTTAAAAAGCTTCAGCGCCGTTTTGCTCTCTAAAGCTATATACAGATAAATTCGCCCCATAAAAATGAGCAAAATGGCTCGACTGATCTCGTCCAGGATAGGTTGCGACTGACCTGCTGAAGTGGCCTGTGTCAGGTACGTGAGCATATCAAGTGCCTGGAAGTACCTTTCGTCTTCAATGGCCTGTGTGCCGTTTTGGAAGAGAGAGAGCATATCAACAGTCTGTTTTGGAAAGAGAAAAGGCTCGCCCACCAGTTTCTTGCAGACAGCTAATTCCCAGGCGATGAGCAACTCAGCATACGTTTTCAACCACTGGCTTAATCCCTTCTGTGGATCTTCCCTGAAAGCATCCTGCAATACTTGCCGCTTTTCTTGCCACCACCGTTCGCCATATAGCTCTTGCTGGGCCTGCCTGGTCTCTATTTCTACCACTTTTGCTAACGCCTCTTGAAGATTCGCCTGCAATTCCCCAGCCCCATGAATGTACTGCTGTAATACATCCCTAAGAAGTGCAGTGTCTTCTTTCTCAGCAACGACGGCGAGATCTTTTCGCAGAGCCAGGTCTTTCTCTGCATTTTTTTTAGTCGCTGCAAGTACAAACTCAATCACGTTGTCCATGCCGGTTGTACTCATAATTACTTCTTCTCCAAGGCATCAATCATAGACCATATGATAACCCGGAAGTCGCTGTCTTCTGGTTTAAGATAACCAAGTAATATTTTCTTCATATCATCAGCGTTTACCTCCATAAATAGTTGGTCACGAATAGTAGATAGCGTTTGAGTTATCTGGTCTTTCCGTTCTGTGGTCAGGTCGGGCATTTCGGCCATTTTGTTCTTACCCGCCGAGATGATGGTCGTCACAAAATTAAAGCGAAGGTTCGAATCGGTTTTTATCGGTTCAATGCTTGCAGATTTTGCCTGCTCTGGCTCTACAAAGCTCACTACATCTTGTTTAGTCGAAAGGTTTCCAGTCGGCTGTTTCGATTGATCTTCAGCAAGTGTAAGTCTCGAGGGTGATTTTGTTCGGATATCACTCATCATTGACTGTACTTTTGGTGATTTTGATGATGGCTCCTCCGGTTGTGGTTGTGTTGATGGTGTTCCCTCTACAGGAAGTATAATGCCACCGTAGTTTCGTGCGTACAGCACTGGCGTGCCAAACACACGGTTGTCATAAGCGTTTGGTACATTGGTAGTGATGCGCCAACGTCCTTCCTGAACCGCAGCATCAATTGAGTTCCCTTTAGCCAATTCACGGTAAAAAAACCTGCTAAAGGCAACAGCGGCCTTGTTTGGTAGAGGATATTGCATCGCCACTACTGCCGGGACTCCAATGCGCATTAACTGAGGAGCCAGCCAGGCAAAACTGGCGGTGAAGGTTTCACGGTTCATTGTCGTTGCACTTTCACAGAGATGAAGCAAGACCAGGCGAGGAAACCATTGCATCTGGACAAAATAGGCAGCAAATTCATCATCTTTCACCCACCTGGCGCTTTTCTCATCAACATCTAGCAGCGCGATCTCGGTTTCTTTTTTGTCTTTGTTAAATCGACCATAGCCAATAAAATGCACTACATGCGGTTTCGTCTCGTCTGGTTTAGTCCCGTCTAGTTTCTCCAAAAAATTGTCAATCGTCGGCTTGTCCAGGATATCGATCTGAATTGGATAACGCCCGGCCTCTTCCTTGATGACTTGAACGACCTGCTCTGCTCCTACTGGCGGGAAGTCTTTATCTTCTGCATTTGAGAAAACTATGAGAATGCGTAGTGGGCTTTTCTCAGGCCCTAGTTTCTGCGGACCTTTCCCGAGTGACACATAATGCGAAAGAACCAGTTCTACGTGCGTAGATAGGAAGTAAGGAGTATCTGCATGCGTGTTATAGAGATATTCCCAGGGTAGATCCGCCAGGTCAGCAGCTTCTTCCTCAAAACTTAGTAGGACAACCAGGCGTTCTTTGGCATTTCGAGCCTCAACGAGGCACTGCTCAAAAAATTTTTCCATATCCCCATTAAATAGCGCCTCGTACAGATTTCTGCCGAGCACTTCTAGTTCCCCGCGTTGGCTCACTTTGCCCTGGTTTAGCCAGCCATCGAAAATAGTTATGGTCTTACGTCTCAGGTCATCCAGTTCAACCTTACCTTTACATACGGCACCATCTTGTGTAATAGCGCGTACTGTCGTATCATTCTCCACAGTCACTGTAAGCTTAAAATTGCCCATCAATCATCCCCCCTTTGGCTAGCTGCCATTCGATGGCAGTGTCACGGTGGCTACCGGTTGAATAATGCCATCACGGCTACGCATGTACAACACGGGTGTTCCAAACACACGGTTATCATACGCATTCTGAATACTGGTGGTGATCCGCCAGCGCGCATTCTGAACAGCAATATCAACTGGCTCCCCTTTAGCCAGTTCACGGTAAAAGGCCCGGCTGAATATGATGGCTGCATCATTCGAAATCGGGTACTGCATCGCCACCACTGCCTGGACTTCCGCAAGAACTAACTGAGGTGCCAGCCCGGCATAGCCAGCACGGAAGTCAATTGCTCCACCTTCACACAGATGAAGGAAGACAAGACGTGGAATTGAATGCATGTGGGCAAAAAAGCCGGGAAACTCATCATCTTTCACCCACCTGGCGCTTCTCTCATCAACATCCAGCAGCGCAATCTCGCCTTTTCCTTCTGCCTTGTTGAATTGACCATGACCGATGAAATGCATCACATGTGGTTTAGTTTCTTCTACTTTAGACAAAAAATTATCAATGGTCGGTTTGTTCAGCAGATCGATCTTGATTGGATACGCCTCCTCAAGTTTCTGAATAGGTTCAATGACTCCATCTGAAACCACAGGACCGAGATCTAGCGGTTTTGAGACAACCAGCAGGATACGCAGAGGACTTTCCCCCGGTGCCAGATTTTGGCGACCTGTCGCTAATGGTATGTAGCGTGAGAGGACGAGGTTGACATTGGTGGCAAGGAAGTAGTATTCGGGTTCATACAGATATTCCCAGGGTATGCTGGCAAGGTCAGCCGCTTTTTCCGCAAAAGTCAATTGAATGCGCAGGCGCTGGTTGGCACGTTGGGCTTCAAACAGTTTTTGTTCGAGAAATCGTCCTACCTCTCCGCTAAAGAGCATCTTATAAAGCAGAGTTCCAAACACCTCGAGTTCCCTACGGCTGGTTATCTTCTCCTGATTAAGCCAATCCACGAAGAGGCCAATCAGGTCGCGGTGTAAATTATCAAGTTTCAGTTCGCCGCTCGTCTCGGCACCATCCTGAAACACAGCTCGTACAGTTCTATCATCCTGGACGACTAGTCTCAACTCTGTAGATTCCATGCTGCATCCCTTTGGCTTCTAAAAATAGCGGTGGGTTAGCAATATTGCCAGCCTCTCACTGATTAGACGACCCTTATCATTCAAATTAGTAGTCCGGTTAGTCGAGCTTGTCAAGTTCTTCGGCCATCTGGCGTAGCTCAGCTTCTGCCCCCGATAGTGGCTGTGGCGCCAGCGTGCTGTCCCTGAGTGTCTCCTGGCGCTGATCTACCAGTTCATTAAAATATTGATCTCTTAATCTCTTGGAGTCAGGTTTAGTAAGATCTGGGCTATTTAGCAGCTCTCGCTTGAGCGTGTTAAATTGCGCTTTTGCTTCTTTCCAATAGAAATCCCCTTCACTTGGACGTGCAGCCAAATCTAGTGTCGATTCCCACAGAGGATAGAATGGTAAGGTGCGCTCATCTTCACGCTTAGTCCCCTGAGCGATACTGAATAAGATGAAGTCATGATCGTGATAGGGTGCGGCTGTGTTTTTATCGGGACCAGAGTACAGGCGCCAGTCTCGCACCCAAAAATTGTTTTGCTGGATCAGCCGGGCATCTTCATCAATCAACACGAAGTACGTAGGCTCAAGCACTTGTCCGATCACAGGATTGATCGAAATGCGATAGCCTACAACTGGAATTGTTTGTTGTAGGCCGAGAAGGGTTTCGATACCATCAAGTACAGTTTTGGCAATCGTCAGATAGGCAGAAAAAGCTTGCGTGGGGTCAACTGCACCAGAAACACTTTCCACTACTTGCAGCACCTTCTCAGCATTGTTCTGTCGTTGCAACCTGTTCAGGATAATTACAAGCGTCAACGATCCACCCTGGTAGGGATGCAGAGCAGATGCCGGAGTGTTTTGAAAGATCATCCCTAAGGGCACTTCTTGCTTGAATTGTTGTAGCAGAGTTGGTCCCACAACCAGGGGTAAGGTCTCCAGTTGTTTATCATAGATATAACTACTCGCTACAAAAGCCATCGGATCATAGTTGACAAACCATTGGCGTTGGTTCGCCAGGAACATCTCATTAATGACGATCTGGAAATAATGCTGCCCGGCCTCGAATCGTGGCCCAAGTTGATCGCCTTTGTCAACATGATCTCGGCTAATCGCAAAATGCGCACGTGTCTTGGCTTCACCGGCCTTTAAATTATCCCAGATAGCCTCTACAATGTTGAAGAAATTGGACATTTATCAAACTCCTTATTAGTATCTCCGGACGTTGCAATAGCCGATCATCGCCACCACTACAGACTTCTACTCTTAACATTCTACGTAGAGGCTTTGAAGGAGCAGGACTATACAGAACTCGTATCTAGTATATATTCTTAAGGTCTTAGTTTCAAGATTTACTTATATCTCCTCTATCGACGTGATTCATGCTTCATATTTTTATGGATACACACCACGCGTCTCGGTCGCTTCGGCCACACGCGCTACGGCCAGAAGATATGCACCAACACGCAGATTCGTCTCCTGCTCATCAGCCTTCGTGCGTGACGCACGATAGGCGCGAGTCATGATTGATTCCAGCCGGTTATTGATCTCGTGTTCAGCCCAGAAGAAGCGCTGCAGGTCTTGTACCCATTCAAAGTAGCTGACCGTCACGCCGCCAGCGTTCGCCAGGATATCAGGCACTATCATAACGCCACGATCATTGAGGATATGATCAGCATCGGGAGTAGTAGGACCATTCGCCGCCTCAATAATCAAACGCGCCTTAACTCGCGCAGCGTTCTTCGCAGTCAACTGATTCTCCAGAGCGGCAGGCACTAATACATCGCATGGAAGTTCAAGCAGTTCGGCGTTCGTGACCGGTTCGGTGTCCATCAAACCCCGCAATGAACCATGTTCTATCGAGTGACGTAACGCCCTATGTATATCGATACCTTTAGCATTGTACACTCCTCCACTGATGTCGCTGACACCAACGACCTTGCAGCCCAATTCATGAAACAAGCGAGCCGAAATACTTCCTACGTTGCCAAAGCCCTGGATCACCACAGAACAACCCTCCACCTGCATTCCAAGATCACGCATCGCCTCTTGTGCCATGAACTGCACACCTCGCGCGGTTGCCTCCAATCGGCCTTCACTGCCACCAATGGACAAAGGCTTACCGGTAATCACCGCGGGTACAGAATATCCTCGATGCATGGAAAACGTGTCCATCATCCAGGCCATTATTTGCGGGTTGGTATTCATATCCGGGGCTGGAATATCGCTATCTGGGCCAATCAAAATAGAAATTTCCGTGGCATAACGTCGGGTCAGCCGTTCCAGCTCGCCACGTGACAACTTGTGAGGATCACAGATAACACCGCCTTTTGCCCCACCAAAAGGGATACCTACAACTGCGCACTTCCAGGTCATCCACATCGCCAGAGCACGTACTTCATCAAGCGAGACCTCCGGGCTAAAGCGGATACCGCCCTTGGCCGGACCACGATTGATATTGTGCTGTACTCGATAACCCGTAAACATCTCTACATCGCCATTATCCATACGCACCGGGAAATTAACAATCAACTCGCGTTTGGGTTTCCGCAAAATAGCTCGCATTGCTTGCGAAAGCCCCAGGCGGCCTGCCGCTTCATCAAACTGCGCAACCGCCATATCATAGGGATTAACAATATCGATAGCCATAGATGAAAGACCTCCTGTCAAGGTAAACGCAGGGCATCAGTGCTGCAACAGGTACACATCCGACCAGTCGCCGAAGTATAGCCCCATATTATTGAGACTCACTCCGTGCACCCAGGACGGAATAACCGCTGCCATGAGCTGGTGATTAAGGGGCAACCAGCCCACATCGGTAATGGCAAGTTGCTCGGCCTGCTCATAGTACTGAATGCGAGTATTACCTGTCGCTTGTTCACCCTGCATAACTAACTGATCGAACTGGGAATTACTCCATAAACCATAGTTGCCAGTAGCCGTCGAGAGTAGATTCAAGGCTAACCAATCATAAGGATCGGGGAAGTCAGCAGTCCACTGCGAGAAGCCAAATTGCACCTGGTGGTCGGCCATCTCATTATTATAAGCAGTCATTTCCACCGGCAGCAATCTCACGCGTATACCTAGCACCGAAAACCACATTTGTTGTAGAATAAATGCCTCTTGCGAAGATACTTCTGAGTTAGGGAAAGAGAACGTGATGGGTGGCACCTTGCTCACATCTGGATAAACAGATTGCAGGGTGCCCAGCGCCTGGTTCTTGTCAAATGGCAATCCCTGGTACTCTGCTTGATAGCCGGGCATACCCGGCGGAATAATAGTCGGAGCAGGGATCGCCGCATCATTAAAGATGGTATTTACCAGCGTCATTTTGTCCGTTGCATAGGCAAAGGCTTGACGCACCGCCACATTGTCAAACGGCGGCATGCGGTTGTTAAAAAAGAGCACATCAGTCTGCAATAATGATTTACTGGTAAAACCGGCCATATTTCTCGCGGTAAGCAGGTCCTGCGCATCGATATTCCAATCAAAAGCATAATGCCCTGTCTGGAAAGACTTAAATGCGATAGACTGATCATTCACGAAAAGCATATCCACTTCCGTAAGCTTCGTCTTCGCGCCATACCAGTGTGGATTAGGAACCAGTATCATCTTCAAGTTATGAATCCACTCCTTGATCATGAACGGGCCTGTCCCTATTCCATTACCTGCCATATAGTTCGCCCAATTCTTCTGCCCATACTGACCAATAATTTTCTCATTCACTGGGAAACAAAAAGAGGTCGCCAGCAATTGCAAAAAATAAGCAGCGGGCCGTGTCAGTGTGATCAGCAAGGTATTGTCATTGATTGCCCTGACTCCTCGCAGATATTTAGTCTTGCCACTGATAACATCACCTGCTCCAGCAATGATAACCAAAAATGACTGTGCAAATCCTGATTGCACCTCTGGAGACAGCGCTCGTGTCAGCGTATAAACATAGGTCTCTGCTGTCACGGGCGTACCATCTGAGAAAGAAATCCCCGATTTTAGTTTAAAGGTGTAGGTTTTGTTGTCTGGGGAAATAGTCCAGGAGCTTGCCTGGTCGGGCACAATATGTAAGTTCTTGTCAAATCTCACCAGGCCAGAATAGATCATGCCCACCACGATAGCCGAGTTGGCATCTGGTTCCAGTGCTGGATCAAGAATGCCAATATCCTGGGTGCCAACATTGGGAAAGATCAACACCTGGCTGGATGCCAGGGTGGGAGGTCCCTTTGCGGTAGAATCTGTTGTTCTACCCACACCACATGCCGACAGGATGATGAGCGATGCACTGAGAAACAGGAAAATAGCTCGAAAACGCTTCAAAAATAACCGATTACACACGAACCGTCTCTCTCTTTCTGACGGAAACTATTTAGAGATAGCTGTAGAGCACATATATGTTACTGGCATTGTAGTATACCCTCCACAACAGTTCAAGCAACATGACATATCCTATCCTCAAATACACCTGATTTCCCATATATCTCAATTGGATTCTGTAATCTTTACAGATTGCCTCTCACAAAACATAGACAAACAGACATACGAATGACTATAATAAAGTGAGATAGCTTACTGTTCAATGGCGAACAGAGGAGAAAAGTATGCGTATTCGTGTGATTGGCGTCCCTATGGATTTAGGTGCGGATAGGCGAGGTGTCGATATTGGAGCCAGCGCAATCCGCTATGCAGGCCTGAATGACCAATTACGTCGTCTCAATCACCAGGTTCTTGATATAGGTAACATCGTTGTACCACAACCGGAAAGTCAACCCATTGGCAACTCCCATCTGAAATACCTGGAACCAATTGTGAAAGTCGCAGAAGAGTTGGCTGATGCTGTTTCCTCCACACTAGAAGAAAGCGACTTCCCTCTTATTCTTGGCGGTGACCATAGTATTGCACTCGGTTCTATCACCGGCGTTTCTCGTGTTCATAAAGACGTAGGCGTCTTATGGATCGATGCTCACGCCGATTTCAATACCGATGAGACCACCCCCTCGGGGAATATCCACGGCATGGCCCTGGCAGCACTTGCCGGATTGGGCAATAGTCGTCTCACATGCATTGGGGGATGGGCACCTAAGCTGAATACACAAACGATAGTAATCGTTGGCATACGCGAACTTGACGACGGTGAGCGCGAACTGTTACGTACGCATCATATTCACGTCTTTACAATGTCAGATATCGATCAACGCGGCTTCTCCGATGTTATGCGCCAATCCCTCGCTATCGCAGGACAGGCCAATGATGGTATTCATGTGAGCCTCGATATGGATGCGCTCGACCCTGCATACGCACCTGGTGTGGGTACTCAAGTACGTGGCGGTTTGACCTATCGTGAAGCTCACCTGGCTATGGAACTCATCGCTGATTCGGGCCGCCTGATCTCGATGGACGTAGTTGAAGTGAACCCGGTACTAGATCGAGAAAACGCGACTGCTCTGCTTGCGGTTGAACTTGTAATGTCTGCTCTTGGAAAGAAAATCCTTTAGTTTCTAGAAACTAGAAATCCAGAAAAGGAGGAAGGGTAAGTAGCAAAGGAGCTACTTATCATACACAAAATGAACACGAAAGTACTCTTCATGAATGGCGAGTTCATACCCGCCGAGCAAGGTGTAATTTCTGTACGTACACATGGTTTCTCCTATGGTACCGGGTGCTTCGAAGGCATTCGTGGCTATTGGAATGAGGAACATCAGCAAATCTACCTGTTCCGCATTCGAGAACACTTCGAAAGATTGCTTCGCTCTTGCAGAATACTTCAAACCTCACTCCCATATACAGCAGAACAACTTGTTGATATCAGCATTGAATTGATCAGGCGTAATGGACACCGGCAAGATACTTACCTGCGGCCAGTGGCGTATAAAGCCGATCAGATCATCGGCGTGCGCCTGCATAACCTCACAGATCATTACGTCATTACATCAGAACCCGTTGGGAACTACATAGACCTTACAGGACTGCACTGTGGTGTATCATCGTGGCGGCGCGTCGATGACAACGCGATTCCAGCACGAGCAAAGATTACCGGAGCCTATGTCAACTCAGCCTTTGCTAGAAGCGAAGCAATGCAGAATGGCTTCGACGAGGCTATTATGCTCACACACGATGGCCATGTTTCTGAGGGTAGCGCCGAGAACATCTTCTTGCTTACGAATGGAGAATTTGTGACACCTGCCCCAACAGAGAATATCCTGGTGGGTATTACTCGTGACACGGTCATGGAACTGGCACGGCGAGAGTTTGGGAGAATTACCCGCGAACGTCAAGTCGATCGGACGGAACTCTACATCGCGGATGAAATATTCTTATGTGGTACTGGCGCGCAGATAGCACCCGTCATCAAAGTGGACCACCGCCCTATTGGTGATGGAAAAGTTGGGCCTATCAGCAGCGCACTGCAGCAACTCTACTTCGATGTGGTACGTGGTCGTATCCCTGAGTACCGGGCCCAGTGGTGTACCCCTGTCTACGCAGAAGTGCCTCAAGCTCAACCTACAGGCTCAGAAGTGCTAGACTAAAACAAGAAAACGGGCGCAAAAGATTGCGCCCCTACGAAGAAATGGTTTATTTGTACCGAAAAACGACTAACGTTTTGTGTACTGTGGAGCCTTTCGAGCACGCTTCAAGCCTGGCTTCTTGCGCTCCTTCATGCGTGGGTCACGTGTCAGAAAACCAGCCTTGCGTAGAGTTGGCTTCCATTCGGGATTAACACGTACAAGTGCACGTGCTACCGCGTGGCGAATAGCGCCCGCCTGCCCACTGGTGCCGCCGCCGACGACACGCACCGTCATGGTATACGCATTAACCAGATCGAGCAAACGCAACGGAGAAATCATAACGGACATAAGAGATTCTCGCTGCCCAAAAAACAGGCGAGCATTTTTGCCATTAACGGTGATACTGCCATCACCGTCCGGGTAGAGGCGCACACGGGCTACTGCCGTCTTGCGTCGTCCCATGCCATAATAATACTCACCTTTGATAGTATCGGCCAAGGTAGGTACTCCTCTTCTTTACTAACTCTGCTCAGCGGCCTCTGTTGACTGCCGCTTCAATAGCGCCTCTGGACCTGTCCAGGGGATCGGCTTCTGTGCCTGGTGTGGATGATGTGGATAATTCGGATATTGTTTGCTCGTATAGACCTTGAGGTGCGACATAATCTGCCTCCCCAATCGATTATGCATCACCATACCACGTACAGCATGTGTTAACGCCCGCTCAGGGAACCTTCCCTCGAGCGTCTGCCGCAATGTTGTCTTCTTCAAACCCCCTGGGTACTGACTATGGCGATAATACACCTTCTGATCCAGGCGCTTGCCCGTCACAGCAATCTTGTCAGCATTGATCACAATCACAAAATCGCCGCTCTGCAGGTGTGGTGTGAATGTAGGCTTATGTTTACCACGCAAAATCTGCGCGACCTGTGAGGCCACGCGGCCCAACACCTGACCTTCAGCATCGATCACATACCACTGCGGTTTCAGGTCAGCAGCCTTGGCGCTATACGTCTTCATCATTGTTCGTTCTGCCTTCTCTTGCTTGTCAAAAATCTTCAGGATACGTAACCCGTACCAGGCATAGCCCATGCGATGGAACCGCTGAACCGGGGTGCGTCTTTTTGGCGCTTTGCATAATAGCAGCAAATTCGTCGAGACTCAATCGTCTCCGCCCTACCAGCAACAGTGTTCCAACAATCCTGCGAACCATCCCTGTGAGAAAAGCGTCCGCAGTAAAATCACAATAGATAAGTGCATCTTGACGTTTGCAACTGGCCTCGAGCATCGTCCGGATACAGGAATGCGGTCCCGTTTTCAACGGATTCGTCTCTTCGGGACTGCGCCCGAAGGCCCCAAAATCTTTGCGCCCCAACAATAGCTGGCACGCTTCATTCATCAAGTCCACTGCTAACGGCTGCGGGCGATGATAACTATATCTTGCTCGCAGGGCCGATGGAGCAACATCGTTCCAGATTGTATAGCGATAGGAGCGACTTATTGCACTGTAACGCGCGTGAAAGCCCTCAGGAACCTCCTTTGCCCATTGCACAGCTACTGTCTTCGGTAAGACGGCATTCATAGCTCGCATCCAAACCTGCGGCGTCAGTGTTGCACCTGTGTAAAAGTGAACTACCTGTCCACTTGCATGCACCCCTGCATCCGTACGACCCGCACCGTATACAGTAGACTTCTCGCCCGCGATACGCTCAATCGCTGTCTCTAACGTTCCCTGTATCGTCGGTCCATGGTCATTCGGTTGACGCTGAAAGCCGTGATAGTCGGTACCATCATACTCAATTCCACATGCGAGCTTCATATTGTTGTAGCGCCCTCAGCGAGTCTCGGGCAAGATTTATCATATCCTCACGACGCATCCCTACACCAGCGCAATTTGCGCCATTTCGGCGGCATCGCCTTTACGCCTGCCAAGTTTCGTAATACGTGTATAGCCACCGGAACGACTGGTATAACGCGGCGCCAGTTCGTCAAAAATTTTCTTGACGACAAGCTCATCCGGAAGCGATTTCAGGATACGGCGGCGCGCATGCAATTCTATAACCATTGCCTCGTACGCGGCCTGCAATGCCTCCTCAGCTTCATCCTCGTCCGAAATGATGTGAAGTAATTCCTCTCGACGATTCTTGAGCTTTCTCTCCAGGAATCTGCGTCCTTTATCAGTCAAAGGTGGCTTGCCCTGATCTGCTCGCTCCTCATTCGAATAGACTCTCTTATTGAGCGAAAAGCGACCCCGGCGGGCAAAAGCCAGCAATTCAGTAGCCTTCTCTTCATCAGGGATAACCGAAGCCAGATGCTCCTGAGCGGCAAAGCGCCCTTTCACAGCTATAGTTATCAGCTTTTCAATTTCACCACGAATAGCACGAGCACGTGCCTCAGTGGTATTTATACGATCAAAACGAATGAGACCCGCCATCAAATTTCGACGCGCAGAGCGTCGGCGTGGCTCTGGCATGCTCATCCGATTACTGGCAACTCTGTGCCTCAACTCAATCCTCCATTTCGTGATCGCCGTCCAGATCGGCTCCAACAGTGGTGGTATGTGGATTCGGTAGGAAATTACGCATGAGCAAGCGCTCGCGCAGTTCCTGTAAGCTCTTCTCGCCAAAGTTTCGCACGCCAAGCAGATCCTCTTCATTCATCGATAGCACCTGACCCACCTTCGTAATATTGCTACGTTTGAGACAGTTATAGGCTCGCACCGAGAGATCAAGTTCTTCGATTGGAGTGTCATAAATTTTCTGCGGTATTGGCACGCTGCTCAAAGGTGGCTTCTCTGGTTCAGCCAACGTTGCCCGGTAGTTGGCGATCTGCGTAAAGTGGCGCACCAGGATATCGGCGCTCTGCCGTAAAGCTTCATCTGGCGTGATTGTACCATCAGTCGTGATCTCAAGGACAATCTTATCGAAGTTTGTCATTTGCCCCACACGCGTATGCTCAACAGTGTAATTCGCCTTCTGCACAGGTGTGTAAATGGCATCTAAAGGAATCACCCCGATAGGCTGGTCTTCCTTTGAATCGGCAGGCACATAGCCTCTCCCCGTCTCAACAACCAGTTCCATCTCGAGGCGAGCATTCTCATTATCCAGCGTCGCAAGGTAGAGATCCGAGTTTACAATTTCTACAGTGCTTGGAGCCATAATGTCCGATGCCGTTACTACGCGCTCGCCACTTACCTCTAAGCGCATCGATACCGGATGATCCGAAAAAGAGCGTAGGCGCAGTTTCTTGACGTTTAACACAATATCCGTAACATCCTCCATCACATTAGGGATGTCCTGAAATTCATGCTGTACTCCGTCAATACGAATAGAGGTCACCGCTGCACCAGGCAGCGAAGAGAGTAACACACGCCGCAGTGCATTACCCAGGGTCATCCCATACCCAGCTTCTAAAGGCTCAATATCATAGCTCGCATAGTTTCCTTGAGTTTTTGTATTTTTAATGCGAGGCAGCGTAATTTCTTGCAAAGTCCAACCTGCCTTTCTTTTCCTACCATTGCTTATTCCTCATTCTCTTGATTCAGGAATGTTGGGGAAGATAGCGGGAATTTCGACCCTCCTCTGTAGCCCACAAGCCTCTCAAAAGAATTCACGGAAAAGTTGGTAGTCCAAGAGTCCTGCGCCCTGTAACGGCCCATTTCATGAGGGCCGCGAAGGCATATACCCATCCGCTAGTCAACGTATTATCGTTGATAATATTCAACAACCATTTGTTCTTCAAAGGGCAGTTCAAGATCTGTTCGCGAGGGCAGCGACATGACACGACCGGTCATCTCATTGATATCCAGGCGTAGCCAGGCAGGTATACCTTTCTGCGCCAGTAACAGTGCGCGGGTCTTGAAGTATTCAAGTCCTTTGCTCCGCTCGCGTACACTAATCACGTCATTCGGTTTAGCAATAAACGAAGGAATATCAGTTTTACGACCATTTACAGCAAAATGCCCATGACAGACAAGCTGGCGAGCCTGGGCACGCGAGTCGGCGAAACCAAGACGATACACCAGGTTATCCAGGCGCATCTCCAGCATTTGGAGCAGATTCTCACCAGTCCTGCCCGGACGGCGAGCTGCCGTATCAAAGGTCCTGCGGAACTGGCGCTCCAATAAACCATACGTGCGCCGTACCTTCTGCTTCTCACGTAATTGCAGCGCATAGCCCGAAGCCTTGCGTGGCCGGCCCGTACCATGTTGTCCTGGCCGGCTATTGCGACGCTCTAGCGTGCACTTGGTGATGCACTTGTCCCCCTTGAGAAAAAGTTTTACCCCCTCACGCCTGCATAATTTACAGACAGGGCCAGTATAACGTGCCATTAGTTGACTCCTCCTCACACGCACTTCACAGGTTAAACGCGACGCCGCTTCGGCGGTCGGCAGCCATTGTGCGGAATAGGTGTTACATCCGTAATCGAAGTTATATTCAGTCCAGCAGCCTGCAATGAGCGAATTGCCGCCTCACGGCCAGAGCCTGGGCCTTTCACGTAGACTTCGATCTGTCGCATACCATGCTCCATCGCTTTACGTGCTGCCGACTCAGCAGTGACCTGCGCAGCGTAAGGGGTGCTCTTACGTGAGCCTTTGAAACCCTGTCCACCAGAACTCCCCCATGCGATCACATTGCCATTAGGATCTGTCAAAGTAACTATCGTATTATTAAATGTCGCCTGAATATGTGCTTGCCCGCGCGGAACAGATTTGCGTTCACGCCGCCTGGGCCTGCCTGTTGATTTCTTTTTTTCTGCCGCCATACTTGCGATTCCTCCCGGCCTTACTTCTTAGCTGTCGCTCTTTTCCTGCCAGCCACAGTTCTCCTCGGTCCCCTACGTGTACGCGCGTTGGTGCGTGTGCGTTGACCCCGCACCGGCAGATTGCGGCGATGGCGCATACCACGATAGCAGCCGATTTCAATGAGCCGCTTGATGTTCATATCCACTTCGCGGCGCAGGTCACCCTCAACCTTATACTCGCGATCGATCACCTCGCGTAGGCGGTTGACCTCTTCTTCTGTCAGATTTTTCACCCGCGTATCCGGATTAATGCGTGTTCGTTCCAGGATTTTGCGGCTTGTTGTCAAACCGACCCCGTAGATGTACGTCAGCGAAATCTCCACACGCTTGTCGCGTGGAATGTCAACGCCGGCGATTCTAGCCATCATTTCCTCCAGTTTCGAGACCCGAGTCTCAAGTTTAGTCTGCGCTTAAAACCCGAAACCCGCTATTAGCCCTGCCTCTGCTTATGTTTTGGGTCTTTACTACAGATAATCATTACAACTCGATTGCGCCGAATTACTTTGCAGTATTCACAACGCGGTTTAACCGAAGCACGTACTTTCATGTTTGCCCTCCTCATGCTTTCATATGCTAATATAATGCCAGGCACTTAGGAATCCCTATCCCATCCATGTTCCTGTTTATGCCCGTCGAAAAAGATGCTCATCAGAAGAAATGGAAGAGTGAAAGAGAGGGATATACCACCTCATGATCTCACACGCCATGTTATGCGACCGCGCGTCAGGTCATAGGGCGACAATACTACCTTCACTTTATCTCCCGGCACAATGCGCACAAAATTCATCCGTATACGCCCTGAGAGAACAGCAAGAACCTGGTGCTGTTCGTCTATTTCAACCTTAAACATGGCATTGGGGAGGGCTTCAACGACTTTACCCTCTACTTCGATTTCATCCTTTTTTGGCATAACATCCTTTCTCTGATGAGACTGCTTGAGTAATGATTCCAAGATAAAATGGCAGCAGTTGACACTGCTGCGGCCAACTGTGGATTATAGCACAAATAGCAATAAAAGTCGAGAGCCTTTCTAATTTAGAGCGTTAAGATATCTGCCTCCCTATGCTCCTGTACCATTCCTGGTACCGGACCTTACGCTACGATGCTATTTGCCTATTCCGTATCATATCCAGGAGCGCTCTTTGCACCTGATCGATACTCTGATTCCCATCTACCTCCTCTAACTTGTGCTGACTTCCATAGTAGTCGAGGAGCTGAATGGTTTCATTAAAAAAGATATCCAGGCGTCTCTGTACCGCTTCTCCAACATCGTCCGGGCGCTGGTACAGCGCACTTCCATCCACATCACACACGCCTGCTACCTTTGGTGGACGAGTGTATATGTTATAAACATGCTGGTTTGCCCTGCAGATATACCGTCCCGAGAGCCTGCTAAGCAATTCCTCGCGAGGAACCTTCAGATAGATCGCGACATCAATCTGCTTTCTGGCTCTCTGCAATCCTTCATCCAGCGCCTGTGCTTGCGCAACCGTCCTCGGGAAGCCATCCAGCAATACTCCCTGTGCGCAATCTGGCTCCTCAAGGCGACCGAGTACCATCTCTACGGTTAGATCGTCAGGAACTAGCTCTCCACGATCCAGGTATGCTTTGGCTTTAAGCCCTAGGCCGGTCTTCTCATCAATCGCTTTACGAAACAGATCGCCACTGGCAACGTGAGGAATACCGAGTGCTGGTGAGAGCATCTCGGCCTGTGTCCCCTTACCTGATCCCTGTGCGCCAATCAGGATAATATACACGCTTATCCTCCGCTTGTATCAAGGTCCAGCGTCGAGCTTTTATGTAAGGAAACCCGAATAGTTTCGCATTACCATCTGGGCTTCGATCTGTCTAACTGTATCCAGCACCACACCTACTACAATCAGTAGCGCCGCGCTACTCAGCAATTGGTTGCCGCCCACACGAGCGACATATGGCAAAACCGCCACAATTCCCAGAAATAGCGCGCCAGCCAGCGTAATGCGATTGAGAATATCGTTCAAGTGCTTGCGTGTCGCTTCACCCGGACGATACCCCGGAATATGTGCGCCTTGCTTCTGTAAGGTATCCGGAATGTTCTGCTGTTGCCACACTACATACGCATAGAAGTAGGTAAATCCTACTACTAATAAGAAGTAGATAGCCCAGTAGTACCACGTTCCCGTATTAGCAATATAGGTCCCAATCCAATTCGCCGTAGACGCCAACCACTGCGTGCTACTACCCGCCAGATACTGCGATAGTACTGCCGGGAAGATCAGCATAGACTGTGCGAAGATGAGCGGTATCATTCCCGCACTGTTGACCTGCATCGGAATATAGGTTCTTTGCGCAGTGCCTACCAGCATACCGCGCCCCACCATGCGTTTCGTCGGATACTCGATCGGCACACGCCGCTGCCCCAGATAAACGTAGACGATGCCAAGGATCGTTATCAAACCGATCAGCAAGAAGACCGCGATACTTACGATACTACCGCCGGCGGTTGTGCTAGCCGTATACCCCTGCTGTATGAAGCCAGGAATACGACTCACTATTCCGCCAAAGATAATGATCGAGATGCCATTACCGATACCATTCTCAGTGATCAACTCGCCAAGCCACACCAGGATCATTGTCCCAGTCGTCAGGGAGATCAAGATAGCCCAGGACTCCAACGCGTACTGTGGATCGAAGAGGTTGAAGTTCGTCAGAACGCCGAAGCGCACGAAGAGCGCCACATTGCCAATACCCTGCAAGAACGCTAGCGGCACAGTCACAATACGCGTGATCTGGCTGAAGCGGAGGCGCCCGGCTTCACCCTCACGCATCATATTCTCTAATGCCGGGATAATTGGCTGCAAAAGCTGCATCACAATTGTTGCCGTAATATACGGATAGACTCCCAGCGCAACAATAGAGAACTGTTGCAATGACCCACCAGAAAAGACATCCAGCAGACCAAGCAATTGGCCCAGGTTCTGACTGCTATTAGTCGAAAAGAGGTTAGCCAGGTTTTGGTGTTCTGTGGCTGTCAAGGGCACGGTGATATGGGCGAGGACGCGGAAGACCAGTAATATCGCCAGGGTGAAGAGAATCTTTTTGCGTAGATCTGGAATTGTCCAGACACTGCGCAGCCGTTCCCACATGGGAGTCTCCTTTCACGAATCAACACGGATACACTACTAAGACATAACGAGCAGCTACACCCCGGTGTTCCGCTGTACTGGTGTCTTCTTGCCTTCGTCCTTACGTCTCTTCGTCTTTTCATACACCTTTGTCGGAATGATCTCAACAGTGCCACCAGCGGCTTCGATCTTAGCGCGCGCGCTGGCAGAAAACTTATGCGCGCGTACAGTGAGCGGGTGGTCAAGTTCGCCATCGCCCAGGATCTTTACCAACCCTCGGCCCTCAGATTTTGCAATCAAGCCCACTGTCACCAGGGCATCTGGAGTCACCTGCGTACCATCTTCAAAGAGTTCAAGATCAGACACATTGACAATAGCATAATCATGACGAAAAGCAATATTGCTGTTACCGATACCACGCACGAACGGCAGGCGTTTCGAAAGTCGTGTCTGACCGCCATTAAATGCTCGATATATGTTTCCACCAGAGCGAGCCTTCTGGCCTTTTGTGCCACGGCCAGCGGTCTTACCTCGACCGGAGCCGTGTCCACGACCTACCCGCCTCCCTGGCTTATGCGCACCAGGTGCTGGCCGCAAATCAGAAAGTTTCATGAGATTACTTCCTCTACCTTTACCAGGTGGTTCACCTTGCGAATCATCCCACGCAATGCGGGATGGTCTTCATGCTCAACCGTCTGCTGGAGTTTGCGTAACCCCAACGCACGAATGGTTGCCTTTTGATCCTTTGAATAACCAATCGCGCTTTTGACCCATTTAATACGTAGTTTTGCCATTTCTATCTCCAATCGCCGTTTATCTACGACGCTCGCTGGCACTACGGCGCTCACCACCACGGCGTTCACGCTCAGCCCCCCCACCTCTACGCCCCGTAGCGGTCTTGCTCTCGCGCGCTTCTTCCTCACGAGCAGCTTGTGCTTGTGCCGACTGCTCGGCAATGCTGGCAGCCGCGATGGCAAGGCGCTCGGCCTGCTTCTTGCCGACTACCTCAGCAACCGTTTTACCACGCAGCGCGGCCTCCTCATCGGCAGAACGCAACTCGCGCAGGGCTTGCAAGCAAGCATGAACCGTATTTGCAGCATTGGTACTCCCAAGCGATTTCGTCAAGATATCACGGATACCAGCCGACTCCATTACAGCACGAACCGCCCCACCAGCAATTACACCGGTACCAGGAGCCGCAGGCTTCAGCATGACCTCTGATGCGCCAAAGCGGGTCTTCACCATGAAAGGAATCGTTGTCCCAGCCAGAGGCACAACAATCAAGTTCTTTTTGGCATCTTCCACACCCTTACGAATGGCTTCTGTATAGTCGACCGCCTTGCCCAGGCCAAAGCCAACATGACCATTACGGTCTCCAACAATCACAAGCGCCCGGATGCTAAAGCGCCTGCCGCCCTTGACCACTTTGGCCACACGGCGCACCTGCACCACTGTTTCTTCAAGGTTTAGTTTTGAAGCATCTATCCTTGGCATCTTATCTCCTCGCGGCCTAGAAGTCCAGGCCTACTTCACGAGCGCCTTCTGCAAGTGCGGCCACACGCCCATGATAGGCGTAGCCACCACGATCAAAGACGACCCGGCTGATACCTTTCTCTCTGGCCCGCTCAGCAACCAGCTTACCTACTTCACGAGCTATCGCCACTTTCCGATTGTCGGCGATAGCGGCCAGAGCTTCAACAGGCGTCTTTTTTGCGCCTTTCTCCGCGCTAGGAAGTTCAGTCCTGACCTGAACAACAGGTTTGCCTCCCCTGCCGGGTGTTCCTTTCTGTGGCTGAGCGCCCTTTGCCGGGGCCTTCTGTGTCCTGGCTCCTTTACCTTTGGTTGGGGCTACTTCAGCAGCTATCTCCACGGGGGCTTCTTCCGCTCTGGCCTCTTTCAATTCAATAGCGGGAGCAGCTTTCCTCACAGGTATAAAGTTGCGCAGCGCCTCTTCCAACGATGACGCTGCGGCCAATGTCCGGCCTGTCGCATCATCGATTATTTGCGCATAGATATGCAGACCGCTACGGTAGACGCTCATGCGTGGCCGCTCATATGAGCCTGCCATGCGACTTCTCATGCGTAGATGCCGCTTAAGCCGCGCCTTATTTGCATTAAATTGCTTTATCATTTCTTCTTACCACCGACTTTCCCGGCTTTGCCAGCCTTGCGGCGAACCGCTTCACCCGCATAACGAATACCCTTGCCTTTATATGGCTCAGGTTTGCGAATCCTGCGAATCTGTGCCGCTATCTCTCCTACCA